>Ga0182024_10019277_pt1 | contig 12598 bp, 16 predicted proteins | sample P32metaG_FD_120480 | JGI IMG/M metagenome (GOLD analysis project Ga0182024, IMG submission 120480) | Permafrost microbial communities from Stordalen Mire, Sweden - P3-2 metaG (Illumina Assembly) | ecosystem: Environmental > Terrestrial > Soil > Wetlands > Permafrost | place: Sweden: Stordalen... | reverse complement strand
CCCGAGCGTACGCAGCTGCTGAAGATGTACGGCGCGGAGATCGTCTACTCCGAGGGCTCGCTCGGCTCAAACGGGGCGGTCGAGAAGGCCTTGGCGATGGCGGCGGAAGACCCCTCGGTTTACATGCCCTACCAGTACGGCAACGAGGCCAACCCGAACGCCCATTACAACGGCACGGCGCTGGAGATCCTCGAGGAGCTCGACGAGGTGACGGCGTTCGTCGCGGGGCTGGGCACCGGGGGCACGCTGATGGGCAACGGCCGGCGGCTGAAGGAGACGTTCGGCGACGCGGTGAAGATCGTCGCGGCGGAGCCGATGCAGGGCGAGCCGGTGCAGGGCCTGCGCTCGCTCGACGACGGGTTCATCCCGCCGATCATCGACATCTCGTTGCTGGACCGCAAGATCTTCGTTACGAACAGAGACGCGATCTCCTGGACGCGCAAGCTGCTCGACGAGGAGGGCGTGTTCGCGGGTGTCTCCAGTGGTGCGATCGCCAGCATCGCGGTGCGGATCGCGGGCGAGCTGGACGAGGGCAACGTCGTGTTCGTCGTCGCCGACGACGGCTGGAAGTACCTGTCCAGCGGTATCTACACGCTGCCCGTCGACGAGATCGAGAACCTCGACTCGACCGTCTGGTGGTGATCGGGTGCTCATCCCCCGCAGGCTGCTGGATGGGCTGATCGCACACGCGCTGGAGGACCCCAAGAACGAGGTCTGCGGCCTGATCGCCGTCGAGCCAGGCCCGCCCGCTCAGGCGGTGCGCCTGCACCGCGCCATCAACAAGCATGCCAGCCCGCTGAGATTCGAAATCGAGGCCCAGGAACAGTTCAAGCTGTATCGGGCGATCGAACAGGAAGGCCTTGAGGTGGGTGCCCTCTATCACTCGCACGTTCGCTCCAAGCCCTACCCATCGCAGACAGACATCGCCTTCGCCGCCAACCTGTCCGACCTGGAGTGGGTGATCGTCGGACTCGCCGGTGACGAGCCCGAGGTTCGCTGCTATCTGATCGAGGAGGGTCAGATCATGGAGGTAGCGCTGGAGGTGGAGTAGTGGCGGGCGAGGAACCCCCATCGGCGGTTACAGCGGCGGACGCCGAGCAGCCGCTCGTCTGTCCGGGGTGCGCTCGCGAGCATCCGCCGAGCGAGCGCTTCTGTGCGGCGTGCGGGATGCCGCTCGTGCACAGAGCCGGAGGCCCCGAGCAGACGGCCAGCGAGCGCCAGCGCAGGGCGCGCAAGATCAAGCCTCAGTACACCGAAGGGGAGCTCGTGCAGGTCGCCCGCGCCGAGGATCTGGGGCAAGCCGAGTTCATCGCGGGGTTGCTGCTAGAGGAGGGGATCCCCAGCACGCTGCGCAGCTCGATCGCGGGGTACGCGCCGATGGTCGGCACGCGCGATGTCCTGGTCCCCGAGTCGGGAGCCCAAGCGGCCCGCGAAGCGCTCGCCTGGAAGGAGCCCTAAACCAGCGCTGGCTGGCCGACGGGCGCTTCGCTTTCGCTGGTGATCGCGCGGATCTCCTCGGACGCTCGCTCGAACTCGGCGTCGGACAGCACGGGGGTGCCCTCGAACGGAAGCTCGCGCTGCAGCTCGACCCAGGCATGGGCGGCTGAGTACTCGTCCTTGACTTTCACGGTGACCGGCCGCGGGATGCGGTAGGTGCGCAGGAGCAGGACGTGCAGCGGCTGATGGCGGCGCCAGCCAAGACGCCGTTCGGCGTAGTCGGGGGTCCACACGTAGAACGGCGAGAGCGCGTCGACGCAGCGCGGGTCGGCGATCGTGAAGTGCCCGGCGACCTCGGCCCAGGCGCGGATGCGCACGCGGTCGGGCTGCTGGATGCCGCCGGCGGCCAGCGCGTGCAGCGGTGGCTCGCCGTCGCTCCAGACGCCCTCCTCGAGCGCGCGGCGCAGCTCGGGCTGATGCGATTCGCGCACCAGATCGCCCGGCTGGTGGTCGAAGGTGGGATACAGGAAGAAGCGCTCGTGGGCGAGCCGGAACGGCTTGCCGGACGTGCGCAGGCCGCCCTTACGGAGGGTTATGAGCTGCTCACCTTCGGCGAGGGCGCGGACGGTGACAGCCCATTCTTTGAAAGCAATTGGCATGGAAAGGCGAAAGAAATTGAGGGGTACGTCTTGAGAAAAAGCCTGCGAATCTGAGGCGTCGTCCGAAGCGACCGGACGGCGCGTTCCCCTTAAAGATACGAAATCCAGGCGGAAATCCCAAATTGCCTGCAAATGCAGGGGTTTTTTTGGGCTAAATCGCTACAGTCGCCTGCCGGCGAGCCCCTCGGCGGCCTCGATCAGGGCGGCGTAGTCGTGCTCGCCGTGGCCTCGTCCGACGGTGGCAGCGAGCAGATCGCGCGCGTGGCCGGCGGACGGGAAGGGGATGCCCGCCGCCTGGGCTTCGTCGAGGCACAGGCGCACGTCCTTGAGCAGGTGGGCGGTCTTGAACATGGTCGTGTAGTCGTGTGCGCGCATCGGGGCGGCCTTCGTCTCCAGCTGCGCGGAGGCGCCCGAGCCGGTCGAGGTGACCGCGACGAACGCGTCGAGGTCGACGTCGCTCGCCTGAGCCAGCAGCAGCGCCTCGGCCAGGGCAGCGGCGTTGGCGGCGCCGAGGGCGTTGTTGATCAGCTTCAGCATCGCGCCCTGGCCGAGCTCGCCGACATGCACGATCAGCTCGCCCATCGTCTCCAATAGCGGCCGTGCGCGGGCGAAGTCCTCGTGCTCGCCGCCGGCCATGATCGTCAGGGTGCCCGCCTCGGCGCGCGGCGAGGAGCCGGTGACGGGCGCGTCGAGCATCCGCACTCCCCGCTCGCCCAGCGCCGCCGCGATACGTCTGCTGTCGCGGGGGGCGATCGTGGACATGTCGACGCACAGGAGGTTTGCGCGGGCGGCCTCGACGACACCGCCTGCGCCCAGCAGCACCGAGGAGACCTGCTCGCCGTCGACGACCATGCTCACGACGATCTCGCTCGCGCGCGCGACCTCGGCGGGCGTGTCGACGGCGACGGCATCGTGCGCGGATGCCCAGCGGGCGGCCTTGCCGGGGGTGTGCGTCCAGACGGTCAGGGGAAAGCCGGCCCGCGCGACCCGGGCGGCCATGCGCGAGCCCATGATCCCCAGGCCAAGGAAACCGACCGATCCAAGCTCGTCCAGCTCAGGCATGGCCCGAGGATAGAGCTTCGAGCCCTTCAGGCCGCGGCGAGCTCGCGGTCCTCGGTATCGGCCAGGTGCTGGTGTGACGGGCAGTAGCCGTTGTGCGGCAGCGGCATGCGCTGGCAGGCGGCGCCTTTGCGAGTCGTGGCGCGGCACTGCGGCGGCTGACCGCCGATCGAGGCGTAGCCGGCGAGGGGATTCTCGGCGAGGAACCGCTGGGCGTAGCCGATGTAGCACTCGACGACCCGATGGACATGGGGCTGATAGCTCATCGGGAAGTAGGAGCGGATGTCGCAGAACAGGGTCCGCTCGGGGCGGGCGAAGTAGTGGCGGTCGACCGCGAGACGCTCGATGACGGCCTCGCAGGCGCGCAGCACGTACTCGTGGTTGGCGCCGGCGGGGGTTCCCGGCTTGGTAGCGAGGATGTGGGGAGCGAGCTCCCGGTAAATGGCCCGACTGAACTGATACATGACGACCCCTCACCCTTCTTTCTCTCGATCGAACCGGTTTGGAGCACGCCCGCCGTTCCCAAAGACTCCGATCGTCCAAAGACCTTTCACCCCAAGAACACGTCTTCTCTGTGAATGGATCGAGATAAAGAGGGGAGACGAATATTTTTATGAAGACCCCTACCGGGGTCCGCTCGGCGTGCGCTGTTGGGTCAGGGGGAGGGTGGCTGCCGAGGGGGCCGGGTAAGGACCGAGGCGTCAGTCCCAGGTCTGCCAGGCGCCGCTTCCGTCGCCGGCGAGCACGAAATGGCGCCGGTCAAGCGCTGGATCGCGCTCGGGGTGGTCTTCGCGCTGGTGGGCGCCGCGGCTCTCGGTGCGCTCGAGCGCGCAGCGCGCCAGCAGGCGGGCCAGCGGATGAGGATCGTCGAGCAGCCGGCGTAGGCCCTCGGCGGAGCGGACGATGCCCGCGTCTTGCCACAGCGCGTCGCGCGTCTCGGTGGTGGCTCCGGGCGGCGATGAGAGCTCCCGGAGCGCCTCGAGCTCTCCAGGCCGCGCCTGGGGCGCGGAGGTGGGGGCGGGTTCGGAGAGCGCGTGCAGGACGGCGCGGCGGGCGAATACGAAGCACTCACTGAGCGAGTTGGAGGCTAGGCGGTTGGCGCCGTGCAGGCCGGTGCAGGAGGACTCGCCGACGGCGTACAGTCCGGGGAGGGTCGAGCGCGCGTGCAGGTCGGCGACGATCCCGCCCATCGTGTAGTGGGCCGCCGGGGCGACCGGGACGAGCTCGCGCGTGGGGTCGAGCCCGGCATCGCGCAGCGCGGCGACCACGTTGGGGAAGTGCGCGGGGTCGATCGCGCGCATGTCCAGGCCGACCGAGCGCCGGCCAGTCTCTGTGAGGCGGGTCTGGATCGCGCGCGAGACCTCGTCGCGGGGGGCGAGCTCGTCGACGAAGCGCTCGCCCGAGGTGGGATCGTGCAGGGTCGCGCCCTCGCCGCGGATCGCCTCGGTGATCAAAAAGCCCTCGCGCCCGGCGAGGCCGATCACGGCGGTGGGGTGGAACTGCAGCAGCTCGAGGTCAGCCAGCGACGCGCCGGCGGCGTGGGCGAGCAGCAGGCCGATCCCCTGCGAGCCGGGCGGGTTGGTGGTGCGCGCCCACAGCGCCGCGGCGCCACCCGTGCCGAGCACGACCGCGCGCGCGGCGACGATTCGCCCGTCGTCGCAGATCAGGCCGCGACAGCGGCGATGGGTGGGGTCCCTATCGGTCCACAGCGCGCGCGCCCGCGCGCCCTCGAGTACGGCGATTCGTGGCTCCGCGGCGACGCGCGCCGACAGCTGGCGAACGACGCGACGGCCCGTCGCGGAGCCGCCGGCGTGGACGACACGCCTGACCGAGTGCCCGCCCTCGAGGCCGAGCGCGAGTCCTCCGGAGCGATCGCCGTCGAAGCGGACGCCGAGCGCCTGCAGGTCTTCTACCCGGGCGGGCGCCTCGCGCACGAGGATCTCGGCCGCCGAGCGTCTGACGAGCGCGCGCCCGGCGCGCTCGGTGTCGGCGAGGTGCAGCTCGAAGCTGTCGTCGGCGCCGAGCGCCGCCGCGAGGCCGCCCTGCGCCCAGTAGGAGGCGGTCTGGGCGAGGGGGGTGGCTGAGATCAGCACGACCGTGGCGCCCTCGCGGGCCGCGCTGAGCGCCGCGTAGAGCCCGGCGGCGCCGGCGCCCACCACCGCGATGTCGGTCTCGACCATGGGACCGGCCTGGGTGGAGCTCACTGTTTCGGAGGTTGCGGAGCGACGAGGGGGTTCGAGGTTGGTGCGGCGGTGCTCGGCGTGGTGGCGCTTGGAGCTTTGGCGCTGGGCGTTTTGAGGCTGGGCGCGGTGCTGGCGCCGGTGGTGCCCGTGTGGGGGCTGGTCGTGCTCGGCGTGGGAGTGGTTGTGCCCCGTGCGGTGGGTTTGCCGGTGGTGCGCGTGCTGGGGAGGGTCGCGCCGGGAGTCGCAACCTTCGGGGTCGTGGTTGCGGTCGCGGTGGAGGGGAGGGTGGCGGTGGACGCCGTGGTCACGGTGATGGTGACGGGGGCCGCCGTCGAGTGGGTGGAGCCACCGGCGAGTGTGACGAGCGCGGCGGCGAGCACGCCGAGCGACAGCGCGGCGACGGCCGCGAGCGCGAACACCGAGGCCTTCCAATTGGGGGGTGCCGCCAGGCGTGTGCGTGCGGCGGCGCCACAGTGCAGGCACCACTCCTGCTCGCGATCGAGCGGAGCGCCGCACAGCGGACATGTCTCGCCCACGGACGGGGGGACGGGGGTCGTGGCGGGAGCGGGGGGCGTGGGGACGCTCACGCGCCCGGGCCGGGAGGACGGACGATCACGGTGGGCTGGTCCGCGTCGGGCTCCGGCGGGGCGGCTGGGGGCGGAGCGGCGGCGGAGGCAGGTGTGGATACGGGGGCCGGAGCAGGGGTAGGCGCGGCGGCGGGGCTGGCGGTAGCCGGGGCCGCGGCGGATGCGGCGACGGCTTGGGCAGAGGCCGCGACGGCCTGGGCGGAGGCGGTGACGGCGGGCGCGGATGCGGCGGCGGTGGCCGGGGATGACGGGCCGGTCGGGAGGCCCGATGGCGGGGGTCCCGCGACCGGGCGCTCGGCATGACGGTCCATGGCGAGCCCGCAGTTGGGGCAGAAGCGGTCCTCGCTGCCGTGGATCGCCGCGCAGCGCGGGCAGGCGGCGATGCCGGCGTCGCGCAGCACCGTCACTGTCTGATGCTCGGCGAGCGCCGTTTCGAGCGTGCGCAGCTCGGCGTCGATGTGACCGAGCGTCGAGAGCTTGGCGATTACCAGCACGTCGTTGCGTTGGCCGAAGCGGTGCAGGTTGAAGACCAGGCCGCCGAGGTCACGGTAGGCGAGCTCGCGCGCCTTGCGCAGGAAGCGCGCGCGGCGGCGCATGCGCCCGCGCTCGCTGAAGCCGGGCGAGCCGGTTGGCGCGTCCTCTCCCGCGGGCGTCTGCTCCTCCGTCGCCGGGCTGGTGGCATGAGCGTCCTCCATCGACCCACCAATGCTATCCGGCGCCGCGGAGGGCAGCTCGCCAGGCGTCGGCTACGCGCTGCGCCATGCGCCCAGCGGAGAACGGCTCGGCGTGGGTGCGCCCCTGTATGCGCGAGTCCGCCGCGCGCAGATGGGGGTCGAGCGCATCCCGCCAGGCGTCGAGCTCGAATGGCGCGCACAGCGTCCCCGCGACGCCGCGCAGCGCTTCGGGGTGGACGCCCACGGGGGTGGCGAGCACGGGCACGTCGCAGGCGAGCGCCTCGAGCACGGCCAGCCCGAAGCCCTCGCGCTCGGAGGGCACGAGCACCGCATTGGCCGCGTTGATCCACAACGGAACGAGCTCGGGGGCGACGGCGCCGAGCGTGAGCAGCTCGACCCCGGCCTCGCGCGCGAGCTCGAGCGCCCGGTCGTGGCGCTTCTCCGGGCGAGCCGGGTCGGCCGCGAACAGCAGGAACGGCTCGTCGGGGTCCAGCCCCAGCTCGGCGCGCGCGGAGGAGCGGGAGAGTGGGTGGAAGCGCTCGATGTCCACTCCGCAGGGCAACACCTGCGCGCGCCTGCGCGCCGCCCGCCCGGGGAGCTCACCGGCAAGTGACACCGATACGGCGCCGAGGAGGTCCATGCGCGGGATGATCGCGCCGCTCAGCAGGCGGGTGCGCGGGTGATCGATGTCGGTGCCGTGCACGGTCAAAGCCCGAATACGGGCGGGGACCGCCAGAGCGGGCCAGGCGGTGAGGCCGAAGTGGGCGTGGACGACGTCGAAGCGCTCGCCCGAGTAGCGCCGGCGCAGGTCGAGCGCTCCGCGTGCGAGCGCCCGAGCACCGGGGGGAAACTCGTAGAGCTCGACGTCCAACCCGTCGAGGCCGCGCAGCGCATCGACCTGGTCGCGCACAAACCGCCCGCGCTCGGGATGGGCGGCGTCGGGCAGCATGTTCGAGACGACGAGCGCGTGCACGGGAGTCGTTGACGGTAGCGCTCTGGAATGATGGCCCGCATGGACAGCGCACCAACCGGTCAGGATCCGCGCGAACGGCCGATCGGCGTGTTCGACTCGGGCGTGGGCGGGCTGACGGTGCTGCACGAGCTGCTCGTGCGGCTGCCGCGCGAGGACTTCGTGTATCTGGGGGACACGGCTCGGTTTCCGTACGGCGAACGCTCGCCGGAGGAGATCGAGCGCTTTGCGGCGGAGATTGCGGAGGATCTGCTGCGCCGGCGCGCGAAGCTGCTCGTCGTGGCGTGTAACTCGGTTACCTCCTCCGCCCTCCCCAGCCTGAGCGCGCGCATGCAACAGACAACCCTCGGTCTCGACGTGCTGGGCGTCGTGCGGCCCGAGGCGATGCGGGCCGTCGCCGCCACGCGCAGCGGGCGCATCGGACTGCTGGCGACGCCGACGACGGTCGCCAGCGGCGCGTATGAGCGGGCGGTGGCAACGGTCGATCCGCACGTGACGCTGCACGCGGTCCCGTGCCCCACGCTGGCGTCGATCATCCAGGCCGGCGAGCAGTTCGACGAAAGAGCTGTGCAGACGGTGCGCGAGGTCTGCGCGCCGCTGAAGCAGGCGGATGTCGACACGGTGATCCTCGGCTGCACCCACTACCCGCTGATCAGGCCGATGCTGCAACGGATCCTGGGGCCGCAGGTGACGCTCGTGACGTCCGGGGCGGCGCTCTCGCGCCAGGTTGAGCACGCGCTGAGCACGCGCGAGCTGCAGAACCCGCGCGCGGACGGTGAGGGCGAATACCGCTTCCTGTGCACGGGTGACACGCAGGCGTTTGAGCAGGCGGGGACCAGCTTCTTGCAGATGCCGCTGGGCGCGGTCGAGCGCGTCGAGCTGGCCGGGGTGCAGGCGATCGCGTGAGCAGAGAAGGCCACGGTTGCCGGTCTGTCGGGCGGCGCTCCATCCGGGGCGAGAGAGCGACGGCGTGAGCGCCGCCGAGCGCAGCTACGGGCGCACAGCGGGCGAGTTGCGTCCGACGGCGATCGAGCCGGGTTTCATGCGCACCGCGACGGGCTCGGCGCTGATCTCGGTTGGTGAGACGCGCGTGATCTGCACCGCCTCGGCACAGGAGAGCGTCCCCCGCTGGATGGCGGGCAAGGGCAGGGGCTGGCTGACGGCCGAGTACGGGATGCTGCCGGCGTCGACCGGCGATCGCAAGCAGCGCGACGCGACGCGGGGGCGCCAGGACGGACGCACCGTCGAGATCCAGCGCCTGATTGGACGGTCGCTGCGCGGGGTGGTGGACATGGCGGCGCTGGGCGAACGCACGATCTACCTCGACTGCGATGTGCTGCAGGCCGACGGGGGGACGCGCTGCGCGTCGATCACGGGCGCGTATGTGGCGCTGTCGCTGGCGTGCGCGCGGCTGCTGGAGGAGGGCAAGCTGGAGGGCACGCCGCTGACGGGCTCGGTCGCGGCGGTGTCGTGTGGGATGGTCGGCGGGGTGGCGCTGCTCGACCTCGACTACTCCGAGGACTCGACCGCTGAGGTCGACGCGAACGTGGTGATGACCGGCGCGGGCGGCCTGGTCGAGGTGCAGGCGACGGCCGAGCGTACGCCGCTGTCGCGCGCGCACCTGGACGAGCTGCTGGCGCTCGCGGGGGAGGGAATCGAGCGGCTGCGTGTCGTACAGGAGCAGGCGATCGCTGCATCGTGAGGTTGCTGCTGGCCACCCACAACGAGCACAAGCGCCGCGAGCTCGCGCGCCTGCTCGACGGCTGGGAGGTTGAGCTGCTGCCCGACGACGTGACGCTGCCGCCGGAGAAGGGGGAGACGTTCGCGGAGAACGCGCTCGGCAAGGCGCGGGCCGCCGCGCAGGCGACGGGGAGGATCTGCATCGCCGACGATTCGGGGATCGAGGCGGCGGCGCTGGGCGGCGCGCCGGGGGTGCGCTCGGCGCGGTATGCGGGGGAGGACGCCTCCGATGATGAGAACCTGGCGAAGCTCCTGCGCGAGGCGCCGCCCGGAAGCGCGCTCGAGTACGTGTGCGCGCTCGTGTATGTCGACCCGCGGGCGGGCGTGGAGCGCGTGTTCGAGGCGCGCTGTGAGGGACGTCTGTCGGCTGAGCCCCGCGGAGCGGGCGGATTTGGCTACGACCCCGCGTTCCTACCGGATGACAGCCCGCCGGATGGGAGCCCGTCCGCCCAGACGATGGCGGAGCTGACGGACGAGCAGAAGGATGCGATCAGCCATCGTGGACGCGCCGCCCGTGCGCTGCTCGAGTGGCTCAGAGCAAATTGATCGCGGCCGAGATCGCGACGGCGAGGCCGAGGCCGGCGTAGCCGTTGTAGCCAGAGAGCAGCAAGAGCAGCGCGGTGACCAGCGCGACGAGCACGGTTGCGCTCCAGGCGACGCGGTCGAAGGTCATCTCGCCATTGTGGCGGATGCGGCCGTCGGCAACCCGCACGCCGCTGGCCGAGGTTCCGGCGGCACGAGCCGTCGGTGCGTCATCTGCGTCGTGGTTGCGCAGAACGCGGCCGTCCGCGCGCGGTGTTAGTTTCGGTGCAACGTTTCACGAGCGAGGAGGACGAAGTGACAAAGTCCGAGTTGGTCGACCAGGTGGCGGATCGCGCCGATCTGACCAAGCAGGATGCCGCGCGGGCGTTGGACGCGGTGCTTGCCACGGTAGAGGACGCGCTGCGCCGCGGCAGCGACGTGACGCTGTCAGGGTTCGGCAAGTTCCATGTGGCCGACCGCGGCGCGCGCCTGGGCACAAACCCCCGCACGGGCGAGCGCATCCAGATCGCCGCCTCGCGCGTTCCCCGCTTCACCCCGGGCAGTGCTCTGAAGAGCGCGGTGAAGGGCCGCTGAGCTCGGCGCTCTCGTTCGGCGACGTGCTGGCGGCGCGCGTCGAGGAACGCCAGTCGCAGGTTGTACTCGGTCTCGATCCGGACCCGAACGCGCTGTGGCCGGGGGCGGGGCGACCCGCAAATGGCGAGGCGTCCGAGCGATTGCCACGGCTGTCTTCACGCGCCGAGGACGCGCCCGCGGAGCGAGCCGCGATTGCGGTCGCTGCGCACTGTCGGGCGTTGATCGACGCGGCCGGGCCCGCGTGCGTGGCGGTCAAGCCGCAGCTCGCGCGCTTCGAGGTGCTCGGCGCCCACGGGTGGAGCGCCCTGGCGGGGACGATCGCGCACGCGCGCGAGGCTGGCCTGCTCGTGATCGCCGACGCCAAGCGCGGCGACATCGACGTGAGCGCCTCCGCCTATGCCAACGCGCTGATGGGAGCGATCGACACGCCGTTTGGGTCCGTGCCCGGGCTCGGCTTCGACATGGCGACCATCAACCCGCTTTTGGGCCGCGACGCGGTCGAGCCGTGCGTGGCGGTGGCGCGTGACGCGGGCGCCGGGCTGTTCGTGCTCGTGCGCACGTCCAATCCGGGCGCGGCCGATATCCAGGATCTGCGCCTGGCCGAAGGTGGCGCGGTGTGGGAGCGGATCGCCGCGATCGTCGAGGAACTCGGCAGGGACAACGTGGGGGAAAGCGGGCTGTCAGATATCGGTGCGGTGGTGGGCGCCACCGCACCGGAGCACTTGGAGCGCGCCCGCGAGCTGATGCCGAGCGCCGTGTTCCTGCTCCCCGGGGTCGGCGCGCAGGGGGGTCGGGTGGAGGATCTCGCCCCCGCATTCGCCCCGGGCCGTGCGGGCGGACTGGTGAGCGCCTCGCGCAGCATCGCAAACGCCCACCTCGGCACGGGCGAGGAGCCGGCAAAGGCGGCCCGCGCCGAGGCTGAGCGCCTGCGCGCGGTGACCTGGGCGTTGCTGTAGCCGGACACCTGGCGCCGCCCGAGGCAGGTTCCGCTAGCCTCTGGGTGTGCGCCCCACGGCATTCCCCGCCGTTCAGAACACTGGAATGTGGTTAAGGAGGCAGAGATGATCATCACGGTCACGCTCAACGCGGCGATCGACAAGTCGCTGTCGGTGCCGAACTTCCGGCTTGGGCGGCGTCACCGCACGGTCGAGCAGCGCACGATGGCGGGCGGGAAGGGCGTGAACATCGCCCGCACGCTGAAGACGCTCGGCCAGCCCGTGATCGCCACCGGTTTCGCGGGCGGCGCCACCGGGACGCATATCGTCGAGCAGCTGACCGAGGAGTCGATCTTGAACGACTTCGTGCGGATTCGCGAGGAGTCGCGCACGAACACCTCGGTCCTCGACCCGACCACCGGCGAGCAGACGGAGATCAACGAACGCGGCCCGTCGGTATCGGAGAGGGAGGTGGAGTTGTTCCGCGACAAGCTGCTGTACCTCGCGCGCGGCGCGGCGATCGTCGTGTTCGCCGGCTCGCTTCCGCGCGGGATCGAGCCCGATATCTACGCGACGCTGATCCGCGAGCTGGAGCGGACGGGGGTGAGCACTGTGGTCGACACCGACGGCGAGCCCCTGCGCCAGGCGGTGCGCGCCGAGCCCGATGTCGTCTCGCCGAACGTGATCGAGGCCGAGGAGCTCGTCGGGCACGAGTTCGCCGGTGAGGAGGAGCGCTCGCTGGCGGTGCGCGAGATCGCCGCGCTCGGTCCGCACGAGGCGATCATGACGCTCCCCGACGGCTGCTTCGCGCAGGTGCTCGTCGATGACCAGCCGTGTATGCGGCGCGCGAGCGTGCAACCGCGCGAGTCGATCGCCAAGCGGGGCTCGGGCGACGCCTTCCTGGCCGGCTACCTCGCGGCGCGCTACGAGGGTCGTGCGCCCGACCAGTGCCTGCGCTTCGGCGTGGCCTGCGGGGCGGAGTCCACTGCTCGTCTGGGCGCCGGTCTGATCGACCCACGCGAGGCGCGGCGGCTGATGGGCGATGTCGAGGTCATCGAGGTCGAGCTGCCCGCCGAGGTGGGCTGAGACCTAGCCTCCGGCGACGTCGCGGCGTAGGAAGACAAGGTAGGCGGCGAACATCTCGGGGGCGCGTCGCTCCGGTCTTCTAGACAACCGGCCTAGGATTCGCGTCCCCCGGGGCGCCCTCCACGAGGATGCGGCTATGCCGCGCTTGCGTG
>Ga0182024_10019276_pt1 | contig 12598 bp, 11 predicted proteins | sample P32metaG_FD_120480 | JGI IMG/M metagenome (GOLD analysis project Ga0182024, IMG submission 120480) | Permafrost microbial communities from Stordalen Mire, Sweden - P3-2 metaG (Illumina Assembly) | ecosystem: Environmental > Terrestrial > Soil > Wetlands > Permafrost | place: Sweden: Stordalen... | reverse complement strand
TTGGACTTGGGCAATGACAGCATCGCGCTCGTACAAGAATTCATTCCGGCGCGCGGCGGATTCATCACGCGAGTGGAAACGTTGGGCTTCAAGTATCTGTACGCCATCAAGGTCCACCTGACCGGCGAGACATTTGATTTGTGCCCGGCAGACATATGTCAAACCTCGAGCGGACAAAGCCTGGAGAATGCCTGCGTCGTCGAGGCATCGAAGGCTGGGCTCAAGGTCGAAGGATATGAAGCGCCGCCCAAGGTGATCCAAGACATCGAACGCATTGTGCGTGCGGCCGGCATCGACGTCGGCGGCATCGAATACATCGTCGATGACCGGGACGGCAACATCTACTACTACGACATCAACGCGCTTTCCAACTTCGTCGCGGATGCGCCTCGAGTCATCGGCTTCAACCCGGTTGAAAATCTTGCTGATTTTCTGCAGGACGAGGTTCGCCGTGCCGGGTAAAAAGGGAATTCGCTACGGATACTGGATGCCCGTGTTCGGCGGCTGGCTGCGCAACGTCGAGGACGAGCAAATGGAAGCCAGCTGGCAGTACACCAGCAAGCTCGCACAGCGCAGCGAGCAGATCGGATTTGATCTGTCGCTCATTGCGGAACTCAATATGAACGACATCAAGGGCATCGATGCGCCGAGCCTCGATGCCTGGTCGACCTCGGCGGCCCTCGCGGCGGTCACCAAGACGCTGGAGTTGATGGTCGCGGTGCGGCCGACTTTTCATCTGCCGGCGCTTTTTGCCAAGCAGGCCGCGAACATCGACCACATCAGCGGTGGCCGTCTCGCACTCAATGTGGTTTCTTCGTGGTGGGAGCAGGAAGCCAAGATGTACGGCGTCGGCTTCGAGCGCCACGATGATCGCTATGGGCGAACTGCGGAATGGCTCGATGTGGTGAACGGCGCCTGGTCGCAGAAGACCTACAACCACACGGGAAAGTACTACAACACCGAGAACACCGTGCTCGAGCCAAAACCGCTGCGCTCGCCGCGGCCGCCGATCTACGCCGGCGGCGAATCCGAGGCCGCCAAGAATCTCATCGCGCAAAAATGCGATGCCTACGTCATGCATGGCGATTCCCCCGAGCACGTGGCGGCCAAAATAGCCGACATGAGCGCGCGGCGGGAAAAGTTTGGCCTCAAACGCATGCAGTTCGGCGTGGCGGGCTACGCGTTCACGCGTGACTCCGAGAGCGAAGTGGCCAAGGAGATCGAGCGCATCACCGATGTAAAGCAGAACGCCAAGGGCTACGCGAACTACCAGCAATGGCTGCAAGGAACGCAGTTGGAACAGAAGATGTCCATTCAAGAATATTCCGTATCGAACCGCGGATTGCGCTCTGGCCTCGTGGGCACTCCGTCGCAAGTGCAGGATCAGATCGGCAAGTTCGAAGAAGCGGGCGTCGATCTTCTGCTGCTGCAATTCAGCCCGCAATTGGAAGAAATGGAAAGATTCAGCGACCGCGTCATTCGCTAGGAGCTAGCCTTGTCCCCGCGATACTGTGAGCGGCCGCTGGCGGTGCGCTGCGGGGCCTTTGGCGATATGGTCCTGTTGACGGCGTTGATCCGGGTTCTGTACGCGGAATTTCGCGTGCCCGTCGATATCGTCACCTCAGGACCCTGGAGTGAGCCGCTGCTGCGCGGACAGCCGGGAGTGGGCGAGATCTTCAGCATGCGCAGCCGCAAGACCCCCTATTGGCTGAGCGCGGATCAAAAGCGCGTGGTGCGTCAATTGCGCGCGCGGGGCCCGGGTCCCACTTGGTTCTGTGACGGCGATGATGCGGCCAGAGCCATCCTCGATCGGGCGCGGATTCCGAGCGCATACATCGTCGACGTGAAAGATCACGCGTTATTGCCCGGCGAGCACGCGACACAGCAATGGCGGCGCCTGGCCCAAATAATGCCGAGCGCGCCGGCCGGCGCGCATTCCGCCGGCATCGATGCGGTTGTTCCGGGTTGTTATCTGCAAGTGGCGCCATCTCAGCGGGTCGAACTTGCGGCGTGGCTTACGGCACGAGGACTCGCCGATCAGCCTTTGATTCTGGTGCAGATCGGCAATAAGCGCACCATGCGGCGCGGCCCGCGTCGCCTGGCGGTCAACAACAAGTACTGGCCTCTCGAGCGCTGGGTGGAAAGCTTGCAATTCCTGCGGCAGCATCATCCCCGGCATGCCATCCTTTTACTGGGCACCGGCCCCGAATACCAGCTCAACCGAGAGCTTGCGTCAATGGCCGATATCCGAGGTCTCTACAACGTGGCTGACGATCTGCCGATTCCTCGCCTGGTGGCACTGCTCGAGCGCGCAGACGGTCTCCTCACCGTCGATTCAGGTCCCGCGCACGCCGCCGCCGCCGTGGGCTGCCCGCAGGTCGTGCTGTTCGGCAAGGCGTTGACTTCGCTGTATCGGCCCTGGGGCGTAGCGGGCGCCGACGTGCAGCTGTTGCGCGCTGAAGTTGCGGGTGAGCCCACGATGCTCGGCATCGATGCGGCCAGCGTCATTGACGCGTGGTCAAGGCTCAAACTGCGCGGCGCGGCTCCCTTCTAGCTAAGGCGGTGGGGCCACGGGTGCGCGCAGCATGTCCTGGGTCACGAGGACCACACCGCGCTTGGTTATAAAGAAGCGCTTCGCGTCGGCGCTCGGGTCCTGACCAATTTGCAGCCCGTCGGGAATCACGCAACCTTCATCGAGGATGCAGCGCGTGATCTTGCAATGCCGGCCGACGGTCACCCCCGGCAACAGCACGGAGCTCTCGATGATGCTGGCTTCTTCGATACGCACATCGTTCGATAGCAGCGACTGTTTAACGTACGCCCCCGAGATGATACAGCCGCCGGCCACCATGGAATTCACCGCCATGCCGCGCCGGCCATCATCGTCGAGCACAAACTTTGCCGGCGGCTGCTGCGCCTGATAAGTCCAGATCGGCCATTGGTGATCGTAAATATTCAATTCGGGATTGAGCGCCACCAACTCCATGTTGGCCTCGTATAAAGCGTCGACGTTGCCCACGTCGCGCCAGTAATTCTGTGCGCGCGTCTCCACATCGTGGAAGGGGTAGGCGAATACCCGGCGGTTCGCGATGGCCGGGGGAATGATGTTCCGGCCGAAATCGTGATTGCTCGTTTCACTCGCCGCATCCTCGGTCAGCAATTTATCCAGCCGATCCATGGTGATCACGTAAATGCCCATCGAGGCGCGCGCAAAGTTTTCATGACCGATGATCGGATCAGGGTTCTGCGGTTTTTCGGCGAATTTGAGCACGCGATTGATGTCATCGGTGGTCATGATGCCGAATTCATTGGCGCGCTCGATGGGCACGTCGACCACACCGACCGTGATGTCCGCCTCGCATTGGTCGTGATAGGCGATCATCGGACCGTAGTCCATTTTATAAATATGATCGCCCGCCAAAATCAACACATGCGTCGGATGATGCGAGCGGATGAAATCGAGATTTTGATACACGGAATCGGCAGTGCCGCGATACCAGTGAGTGCCGATCTGTTGTTGCGCAGGAATCAGCTCCACGAACTCGCCAAGTTCTCCGCGCAGACAGCTCCAGCCGCGTTGAATGTGCTGGATCAGCGATTGGGATTTGTACTGGGTCAGTACGGCAATCTGGCGAATGCCGGAATTGACGCAATTGGACAGCACGAAATCGATAATGCGGAACTTTCCGCCGAAGGGTGTCGCCGGCTTGCAGCGGTGTTGAGTGAGCGCTTTGAGACGCTCGCCGCGGCCGCCGGCCATGATCACCGCCAGCGTGCCGCTGGTCAGACGGCTGACATAGCGTCCGGTGTTGTTGCGGGCAGCGTGTCGCATGAGCCGAAGCCTGACACACTCGGCAAACGCCTGCATCAGGTTTCTCGCGGCCGCGATCAAGGCTTTGTTAGACTGCCTTTATGGCGGCTTTAAAGCTGTGTATTTTGAGTTCGGAGATCGTGCCGTACGCGAAGACTGGCGGCCTGGCCGATGTCGCCGGTGCGTTGGTACGCAACTCGAGCGCCATAGGCCACGATGTTCGCGCTTTCATGCCGCTATACCCCGTCGTGCGGCGCCACTATCCCGATCTTCAGCCCGTGCTCGGAGCCCAGCGAATCGCGTTATCCATTGGCGACACCGAATATTGGTTTTCGCTGCTGACCGCCAATTTCCCGGGCAGCGACACCCCGATCTATTTCGTTGATTGCCCGACGCTGTTTGATCGTGCAGACCTTTACACAAGCGATCCCGACGAGCATCGCCGCTTCCTGCTCTTTACCCGCGCCACGCTCGAGGGTTGCCGCCGCTTGGGGTTCGCGCCTGATATATTTCATTGCAATGACTGGCACACGGCCTTTCTGCCGCTGTATTTGCGGACCCAATACGCTTCAGATTCGCTGCTGGGACGCGCCAAGTCTCTTTTGACGATTCATAACATCGCTTTTCAGGGCATCATGTCGAGTGCCGCCGCTCCCGATCTGGGTTTGGGTTCGGCGTGGGCGCTCCTGGATCAGGGAGACATCGCGCGCGGCGTCATCAACTCATTGAGAACCGGCATAAAACACGCGCACGCGGTCAGCACCGTGAGCCCGACGTACGCGCGCGAAATCTGCGATGCACCGCTCGGCATGGGATTGCAGGTGGCCTTGCGCGAGCGCGCGGATCGCGTGACGGGAATATTGAACGGTGTCGACTACCAGGAATGGGATCCTCGACACGACCCGCACTTGAGCGCGCATTTCAGTCCTCAGGATTTGCGCGGCAAGCTCATCAACAAGGAAATGCTGATTGAGACCGCTCAGCTGACGATGTCGACGTCGCAGCCGCTCATCGGCATGGTGACCCGCCTTACCGAACAGAAGGGGATCGATCTGCTGGTGGATGCCTTGCCGCCATTGCTGCGCGAACGCGATTTTGGCCTGGTTGTTTTGGGCAGCGGTGATCCCAACTATTCCGCTTTCTTCGAAAGCCTGGCGCAGCGTTTTTCCGACCGCGTGAGCTACCGCGCGGGGTTTGATGAGCCGCTCGCGCATCTCATCGAGGCGGGCAGCGATATCTTCCTCATGCCTTCGCGCTATGAGCCCTGCGGCCTGAATCAAATGTACAGTCTGCGTTACGGCACTATTCCCATCGTGCGCAACACCGGCGGACTCGCCGACTCAGTTCAGCACTTCGATACGAGCACCGGTCGTGGCACAGGTTGCGTATTCAATGACTACGATGCGCCGGCCGTTCGCTGGGCGGTCAACACGGTGCTCGATTGGTATGCGGACCCACGAAGCTGGCTGCCGCTCATGAAAAATGCAATGGCGAAGGATTTCTCCTGGACTCGACAAATCAAGGAATACGATTCGCTATACCGTAGCTTGGCTAGGGCGTGACCTGCAGCAGCGCGTAGCGCCGGCCGTTGGGCAGGGAATAACTCTTCGCCATTTGAACTTTCGCTGCTTGCCACAGAGGCGGCACGTCGGCTTGCGGCGATCTTCTGCGCCACGGTAGTTGCGGTGATTGCGAGGGCAGTTGCACGAGGAAGAGACTCATCGGCGCCGCGGCAGCAGCGGATCGGATGCGATCGATCCCGGCGGCATCCAGAGGCCCCGCAATGCGCTCTACGGATGGCCTTGCATACATATCGATGATCGCGCGCGTAGTCTCATCCGGCGCGAGCAAAATAAGCGGTCTTCCGGCTGCATCGCGCTCAACGGCACGTGCGATCTTCGCCAGATCCTGCCAAGTGTCAACGCGCCGGTATACTTGTGATGCAGGCCCGATGAGCAGCGCGCAATAGGCAAGAAGCAGCGCCCATTGAGCGTGGACGGCATGCTCGCGCGCCGCGGCCCAGGCGCGGATCGCCAGAATTGCCGCAGCTGACAGGCCGACGAGTGAGACTGCAACAAAAATGGCAGCCTTGGCGCTGCTGCTCCAGGAATCAGCGCCGAGTACGATAAGCGCCGCGGCAAACACCGCCACGCCCAGTAGCAGCATCGCGGCTGTGGCGCGCAGCGCGCGCACGTCCCAGGTATCCGGACCCGGCAGAATCTCGCGCGCCCACCACCCGACGAGTAGCGCGAATCCCGGCAGCGCCGGCGCGAGGTAGATACTGCGCGCCGTTGCGGCGAGGGAGAGTATGAGCAGAGACGGCAGCGAGGCCGCGAGCGCAAAGCGCACGGCGCGCTTGTCATGCAGCGAAGCTCTGCGTTGCCGCCACGCGCGACGTGCCGCGGCAATCACCAGCAAGGTCCACGGGAATAAATACATGGGAAGTTCGATGAGGTATTTCCCCGGTGAATTGCGATGCGCTGCCGCATACTGCAAATCGGGCGGCGCGTCCACCGCAGCGAAGCGGCCGACGAGATTGTTCCAGAAGAAAACTTTCAAATGTTCCAGGCCATCATTGCCACGGTACACAAACCATACCCAGGTGAGAATCAACGCGGCCTGTACGAGCAGTCCGAAATACAATTCCCATCGAAGAAGTTCGCGCCAACGCTTCTCCCAAATGCTCAACGTGAGAATGGCCAATGCAGGCACCATCCAGGCGACCGCGCTCTTGCTCAAGAACCCGAAGGCCAATGCGGTGTGCATTAACAGATAGCCGCGCAAGCGTTCCCGGCTCGCGGTGGCATAGAACCCGATGTAGGCGCCGAGCAGCGCCACCGCCACGGCGGCAAGCAATGGCGCATCGGTCGCCAGCCAAATGGCGACCTGGTATGCCAGCAGGAACGTGCTGATGGTTGCCGCCGCCACCAGCCCGGCGAAGCGCCCTGCGCTACGCGAAGCCAGCAAGCCAACGCCGAGTGCCGTGATGAGCGCGTACAGCAAATTGGGCAGACGCGCGACCCATGCTTGCGTGCCCAGAAGCTTGATGGGAAGGGCGGCCAGCCAATAAGTCAAAGGCGGTTTTTCGCAAATGGCTTCACCCGCCAACAGGGGAACCGCTTTGTCGGCTTGCCAGCTCATGCGCCATGCGATGTCGGCTTCGCGCGGTTCGTCCGGGGTCCAGTAACCGCGGGCGAACAGGCCAACGCACCATGCCAGCAGCAACGCGCCTGCGAGCCCGAGCAGCGTTTGACGAGTATTCAACAGTCCGAATTGCATTTGCTGACTATACTTCACGCGGGCCCTTGCCTGGATGATGCGCTCCATTCAAAGTAGGCGCTCTGAAGAAATTGGTGGTGGCATGTGATTGAGCAATTCTGCGATTGGCTGTCGAGGACGAATGTCAGTGTTGCGTTTCAGTCGGCAAACTGGTTTGTTCCTCTGGTGCAAACCGTGCATATCATCGCCATTGCAATCCTGTTGACTTCTGTTTACGTCGTGAGTTTTCGGCTCATTGGCCTGACCCGGGGGGCGCAGGCGCTTGCGACGCTCACGGCCAAGTTGACACCTTGGATCTGGACTGCACTCTGTGTGCTGCTCGTGAGCGGCATCTTGCTGACCATCACGGAGCCTGCTCGCGAGCTGCTCAATTGGGCATTTCGCGTAAAAATGCTCATGGTATTGGCGCTTGCCGGAATGCTACGGGTGGTGCAGCTGCGCATGAGACAGAACCCGGCGTATTGGACCGAATCACCGGCGCGGCGCCACGCAGCCCGCGCCATCGGCATCGTATCGGTGATTGTCGGCGCGAGCATTGTGACGGCCGGACGTTGGATAGCGTATGTATAAGGCATAGCGCATGGCTGTGGAACAAGCCCTGTCGTGGCTGCAGGATCTGAATTTTCCTACCGAAATCCGCGAATCGGTTTGGCTGTTTCCCACCATCGAAACGGTGCATGTATTTGCGCTGGTGTTGGTCGTCGGCTCGATCATGACCGTTGACCTGCGCCTCTTGGGGCTTTCCAATCGAGAACGCCCATTCAGTGAGCTGGCGGCCGAAATGCTCCCCTGGACCTGGGTGGCCTTTACCGTCGCCGCAAGCGCCGGCTTGCTGATGTTTTCGTCCAAGGCGCTCATCTACTACGGCAATATTCCATTCCGCATAAAAATGTGCTGCCTGCTGCTGGCCGGTATCAACATGGCGTTGTTTCACTGGCTCGGAACGCGGCATCTCGAAACTTGGGACCGAAAGCAGGCGCCGACGCCTGCCAAATTTGCGGGCGGCGCATCGCTGCTGCTGTGGATCACGATCGTCGCGGCCGGACGCTGGGTAGGCTTTACGACTTAAGTGCGAGTCGAACGCGTCAGCCGACTAAACGTCCGCGGGCCTGCGCTATCATTTGCTCAAATGCGCTTCGCCCTAATCTTTATCTTGGCGTTTTCAATCGGCGCTGCCGTTTTTGCCAACGCCGGCTATGTCGAAAGAAAGCTTTTGCGTGCGGATCCCGATACCGTCCCGGCCGATCCGGCGCTGCTGCGCTTCGCGGTTAGCCGCGGTCAGCCCGCGTTCGTGGCACATTGCGCCGGATGCCACGGCGTCTTAGGGGAGGGAGATCCGGTCAAAGGAGTGCCGAACCTGACGGACAGTGATTGGCTGTATGGTACCGGGCGCGTGGCAGACATAGAACAAATCATCGAGTATGGGATTCGTTCTCGCAATTCGAGGGCATGGAGTCTCGCGACCATGCCCGCCTATGCACGACCACATCCTAACCCGGCGGACGAGAACATTCGGCCCCTGGCACCGGGCGAGATCAGCGATCTGATTGAGTTTCTATTCCGCAAACAAGGCCGAGCAGCGGACGCGGCGGCGGCGTCGCGAGGAGCCGCGCTATACGCCGGCGATGCGGGCTGCTATGACTGCCATTCTCTCGATGCCAAAGGCGACTCCGCGATCGGCGCGCCGAATTTAGCCGATGCAATCACTCTGTATGGTGATGGCAGCCGTGATGCGCTGTATCAATCCATCGCCTACGGGCGCCAGGGCGTATGCCCTGCGTGGATCAGAAAGCTGGGCGCACCGGACATCCGTGAAATTGCCGTCTACGTGTACTCGATTTCGCACCCCGGTCAAATTTCGAATGCCAACTGATCCGAAGGCAAAGCGACCGCCTTGGCGCGATCCGACGCGCGTCGCCAACGTGCGATCCTTAATGCTCATGACGATCGGCGCCCTGATCGGTTTATTCTTGGCGGGATACTCCCTGTTCACCGCGCGCGGCGCATCGACCTTGTCGGTGCCGGCCGAAGACGTTGCGTTGGTGAATCAGCAAGCAATTTCGCGCAGCGATTACCTCATTCTGTTGCAGACCTTGTATGGCGTCGATTTGAGCCATGCGACACGCGAGCAGCGGCAGAAAGTCTTGAATGACATGATCCGGGAAGAACTGTTCGTGCAGCGTGGCAAGGAGCTGGATCTGGCTTCGAGCGATCCGGAGGTTCGCAGCGCGCTGGTGAACGCCGTGGAGCTGGAAATCTCGGAAAATGCCATAACCGCCCAGCCCAACGAGGCAACTTTGCGTGATTATTACGCGAAACACCAAGACCGCTATATCAGCGAGGGAATCATGAATGTTCGGGATTGGGTGTTGCCCGCGGGCGACCTTGGCGACGCAGCGGCCAATCGGGAGGCGCTCAAATCGGCAGTCATTCCTGCGGAAACGCTGGCGCGCCTTCATGCGCACGAGTCGGGCAAGACCCAGGGCGATGAATTCTATTTTGCCGCAAAGATTCATCTTGGCGATCAACTGTTCGCAAGTGCTCGAGACCTGCCGGATGGCACCACATCGGCTCCCATCCCACTGAGTGACGGAGTACACGTTCTGTACATGGTCAGCAACAAGCGGCCCGTGCCCTTCGACTTCGCCAAGGCGCGGCCGCAGGTGCTGAACGACTATCGGAATCAAGCGATTGAACAATTAAAGGCGGGCGACGAGTCATTCCTTCGCAAACGCGCAAACGTGCGCATCGCTGATGACCTACGTTGAAACCGGCCGCCATCCTCGGGTTTATTTGCGCCGCTGCGCTCGCTCCGCAATCGGCCGATTCCCATACGCGCAGCCAGTCGCATTCGGTATGGGAGATCAACGGTCAATATGTCGATGTGGTGGTGACGATTCCCGAAATCGAGGCCAATCGGCTCGCTACTGACGCATCGCCCGTCACGCCGGATCGCCTCGCCGACTATCTGACCGGGAAAACATATGCCATTGCGGGCGGCAAACGTTGCGCGCTCATTCCCCCGGTACTGGCGCTATCGGCACTGGCGGGATTCCGCAAATTCGATTTTACTTTCAAGTGCGATTCCGCCGCGAACTTGCAAATACACTCCGGCGCTTTCTTCGATTTGGTGCCCAGCCACACGAACTTCGCGCAGGTGCAAAACGCCGCCTCCGGGGAATTTACGGAACAGTTGATTACGAATGAGCACCAAACAATCGACGTGACCGGTGGAGCGGGCAGTCGCTTGAAGAATGCGAGCTTCTTTGAATTCATACGCATGGGCACGATGCATATTTTTACCGGTGTCGACCACATGTCATTCCTCTTGGGGTTGGTGCTGATATCCCGGCGTCTGCGAGATCTTGTCTTCGTCGTGACCGGATTTACGATCGGCCACAGCCTAACGCTGGCACTGGCGGTCACGGGAGTGCTGCGGCCGCATGCTGAATATATCGACGCCTTGGTTGCCCTTACCATTGCGTTGATCGGAGCGGAGAACATCGTTGTTCAGACGGGTCGACCCAAATGGGTGGCGCTCGGCGCCGCGGTCTGCTTAGGTCTCATGGCGCTCTTTCAATCCTTAGGATTCGGCGGCCTGCCGAGCTTGTTGCTGCTCGGCGCCGGATTGTTTACGGCGAACTATCTGCTCATTTCCGGCAATCTTCGAGATGCAGGTCGATTGCGCATGCTCATTACGCTAGTGTTCGGTTTGATTCACGGTTTTGGCTTTGCCGCCGACTTGCTGGAATTGCAGTTGCCCACGGAGCGGTTGGCTGAACTGCTGGTCGGCTTTAACCTCGGTGTTGAGGTCGGCCAGCTGGCGCTGGTTGTCGGAGCAACCATGCTGGTCGTGGCCTTGCGGAAATTCCGGCTCGCGCTGCCGCGCCCGATCGTCGTCGACGTGGCGTCGACATTTCTCGTGGCGCTGGGTGTTTTTTGGTTTGTCAGCAGGAGCTATGCGTAACAAATTACCCATATCCAGAGACTGGCAGGTTATCGGCGCGCTGTTACTGCTGCTCGCCGCGATGTTCGCGATTTCTCTTCTGGCCGGCCGCGTCTGGTTGCCCCTGGGCGATGTCTGGCGCGGCCTTTGGTCGTCGGATGCAAATCTGGCGGCGACCATTATTACGCAGCTGAGATTGCCGCGCGCCATTCTGGCGCTCGAGCTTGGGTTAGCCCTCGGATTATCGGGCGCCGTGCTGCAGGGCGTGACGCGTAATCCGTTGGCAGAACCCGGATTGCTCGGCGTTTCTGCCGGCGCCGCGCTCGGCGCGGTGATCGCCGTCTATTTTGGTTTGGCGACGCACTTCGCGACCGCGGCACCGCTGCTGGGATTGGTCGGCGCGCTGCTCGCCAGCGTTCTGACATTCGCGCTGGGCAGCGGTGGTGGAACGATCACTCTGGTACTGGCGGGCGCCGCGGTATCCGCGCTGGCTGCGGCAGGGATTGCCCTGTCGCTCAATCTTGCGCCCAACCCATATGCCGCGTACGAAATCATGACGTGGTTGATGGGTTCTCTGGCGGACCGCAGTTGGGTGCACGTGTTCTTAGTGACGCCATTCATTCTGTTGGGGTGCGCTATGCTGCTATTCACCGCCCGCGGAATTGATGCGTTGGCGTTGGGCGAGGCACAGGCCATAAGCTTGGGAATCAATCTTCGGCGGCTTTATGTTTTGGCGGTATTCGGGACGGCAATGGCTATTGGCGCATCCACGGCAGTGACGGGAGTGGTCGGTTTTATCGGCTTGGTTGCGCCTCATTTAGTGCGTCCGCTGATGGGGCACCAGCCCAGCCGCATATTGCTGCCGGCCGCATTGAGCGGAGCACTGCTCCTGTTGTTCGCCGATGTTGCAACACGGCTGATTCACGTCGGTGCCGAAATGAAGCTCGGCGTACTGACCAGTCTGATTGGAACGCCTTTTTTCTTCTGGCTCGTCGTGCGCCTGCGCAAGACGGCGCCGTAAACAGACAGGGAGAATGATTGTGACACAGCATGTTTTGGTCGAGAAGTCCGAAAAACTCTTGGTTCTCACGTTGAATCGGCCGGACAAGAAAAACGCACTGACTCGCGCCATGTACAAGACGCTGGCCACGGAAATCACCAATGCGGATACCGATCCCAATATTCGCTGCATTTTAATCATGGCCAATGGGGACATGTTCACCGCGGGAAACGATCTTGCCGATTTTGCCGCCGTCGGAAACGCCACCACCGCACCGAAACCCGAGGATGCCAATCCACTGCTGCCCGCGCTCGCTCGAGCCCGAACGCCGATCGTTGCGGCGGTAAACGGGCGCGCAGTGGGGGTTGGAGTTACGATGCTTCTTCATTGCGACATGGTCTACTTGGCATCCGACGCGCTGCTCTCGACACCCTTCGTCAATCTCGCCCTGGTTCCCGAGGCTGGCTCCAGTTTGTTGATGCCGTCGCGCATCGGCCACGTGCGCGCGTTTGAAATGTTTGTGCTCGGCGAACCCGTGAACGCGGAAAAAGCGGTCAGTTGG
>Ga0182024_10019275_pt1 | contig 12600 bp, 14 predicted proteins | sample P32metaG_FD_120480 | JGI IMG/M metagenome (GOLD analysis project Ga0182024, IMG submission 120480) | Permafrost microbial communities from Stordalen Mire, Sweden - P3-2 metaG (Illumina Assembly) | ecosystem: Environmental > Terrestrial > Soil > Wetlands > Permafrost | place: Sweden: Stordalen... | reverse complement strand
TTGGTCTTCTTTCTTTCGATCGGCCCGAGGGCGAATTCCCTCGGGATTCGGATAAGGCGCGGTCGCCTTTCTAGGGCGGGTTCCGAGATCCTCTCCAGTGCGACAGGCTAGTTAAGAGGATTGTCTTTCTGAGAACCCTCGGGCGAATGCCCGGCGCCGAACGTGTGGGCTCCGGGAAACACCGACGCCGTCATGCCTGTCCATGGCGGGCGGCGGCGGGAAAACTTTGTGGGCGGTAGGCTTGGCGCTCGAGGTCAAGCGAGGTCGCGCCCCGGCATCAGCGACGAAGGCCCAGGGTCCCGATCAGGGCCTGATAGCGGGTCTCGTCGGAGGTCTTGAGGTGATCGAGCAGCGAGCGGCGCTGAGACACCATCATCAGCAGTCCGCGGCGCGAGTGGTTGTCCTTCTTGTGGGTCTTGAAGTGCTCGGTGAGGTTGGCGATCCTTTCGGAGAGGATCGCGACCTGCACCTCGGCCGAGCCGGTGTCGTGCTCGGTGCGGGCATGCTTGGAGATGAGCTCGCTTTTGCGCTCAGCGGTGATCGACATCGGGCGATAGGTCTTTCCGCTCAGCTCGAATGGAAGACGCGTGTGGGATTGAGCCGGCCCGCCCGCATCTCGCAGAGGGCCACGATCCGTCCGCTATGGAGGGCCGATACCGTTCGCGAGGCGCTGAGCGCCGCCCTCAAGGTTTCGACCTGCCGGGGGAGCAGAACGATCGATCGTCCCTGCGTCAACCTGAAGGCGTCTTCGGTGGTCACGGCCACCGCCGGGATGTCGTCCAGCGGGGTCTCGACCGGAAGCAGCACCTCCAGAGGCGGCCCCCTATCGCACATCCCCTCGATGAACTCCAGCCCCACGGCCCGCTCTTCGGTGAACGCGCCAACGCGCGTGCGGCGAAGGGCGCTGACGTGGGCGCAGGCGTCCAGGGCCACGGCGAGATCGCGGACGAGCGAGCGGATGTACGTCCCCTTGCCGCACTCGACCTCTATCCGCGCATGGTCGCGGTCGCCGCCCATCAGGCGCGCGGCGTGGATGATCACCTTGCGCGGCGCCAGATCGAGGGGCGAGCCTTGCCGCGCGAGGTCATAGGCGCGCGCGCCGTTGACCTTGACGGCCGAGAAGTCGGGCGGGATCTGCTCGATCTCCCCCACGAAGGCCGTCAGGGCCTTGGTCACAAGGTCGGGGTCTGGCCGCGCTGAGGAGGTCGCGGTGACCGCGCCGTCGCGGTCGAAGCTGGCCGTCGACACTCCCCAGGCGATGGTGAATCGGTAGGTCTTGTCGGCCTCGATGAGGAAGGGGACGGTCTTGGTCGCCTCGCCAAGGGCGATCGGTAGCACCCCGGTCGCCAGCGGATCGAGCGTGCCGGCGTGGCCCGCCTTCTGGGCATTGAAGGCCCGCCTCACCCGGCCCACGGCCTGGGTCGATCCCAGGCCCTCGGGTTTATCCAGGCACACCCATCCCGAAATCGCCTGACCCTTGCGGTGGCGGGCCAATCAGCCGTCCTCGCGGCCGTCCGCGGCCAGTATGTCGCGACGCACCCGGGGGTCGTCCAGCAGATGAGCTATGTGGGCGGCGGCCCCGAAGCTGGAATCGTGGACGAACTTCAGGCTTGGAGTGAACCGCATCTCAATGGCGCGCCCCAGGTGTCCCCGGAGGAACTTCGCGGCGCGATTGAGGGCGGCCACCACCGCCTCGGCGTTGGCCCCGCCCAGGGGTTCGACGAAGCAGACGGCATGCTTGAGGTCCGGACTCAGCTTGACCTCGCTGATGGTCACCGAGACCGCGCTCAAGGCCTGATCGGCGAGGCTCTCGTGGCGAAGGATATCGACCAGGGCATGGCGCACCAGCTCGCCGGCGCGCAGCTGCCGCTGCGAAGCGCCCGAGCGGGGGGCGCGGGATTTGGTTGAGCGGCGAGGCATAGGTCCGCTGTGCGGCTCGCCGACGAGGGCCGGCGAAGGGCGGGCGCTTCTAAGTCCGCCCGCCGTCCATGTCCAGATGCGCTTGGTGGCGTCCTACTTCCACGTCGAGGCCCCGGCGCCCGGCAGGCCGAGCTTGGGCCACAGCTTCGTCACCTTCTCGATCACCGTCTCGTCCATGCGGATCGGCGATCCCCACGTGCGGCTGGTCTCCGGCGGCCACTTGGTAGTGGCGTCAAGGCCGATCTTGGAGCCGAGGCCCGCCTCGGGCGAAGCGAAGTCGAGATAGTCGATCGGCGTGGACTCGATCAGGGTGATGTCGCGCGCCGGGTCCATGCGCGTGGAGATCGCCCAGACCACGTCTTTCCAGTCGCGGACGTCGATGTCGTCGTCCACCACGATCACCCACTTGGTGTACATGAACTGGCGCAGATACGACCACACGGCCATCATCACCCGTTTGGCGTGGCCGGCGTAAGCCTTGCGGATCGAGACCACGGCGACGCGGTAACTGCATCCCTCCGGCGGCAACCAGAAGTCGACGATCTCCGGAAACTGGCCGCGCAGCAGCGGTGTGAAGACCTCGTTGAGCGCCGCCCCGAGCACGCTCGGCTCATCGGGCGGCCGGCCGGTGTGGGTGGTGAGATAGATCGGCGAGCGCCTCATGGTGATGGCGGTGACCCGGAACACCGGGAAGCGCTCGACGGCGTTGTAGTAGCCGGTGTGGTCGCCGTAAGGCCCCTCCCCGGCGGTCTCCTTCAGCAGGACCTCGCCTTCGATGACGATTTCGGCCTGGGCAGGAACGAGCAGGGGTTGGGTCTTGGCCGCCACCAGCTCGGCCTTGGCCCCGCGCAGCAGGCCGGCGAACTGGTACTCGGACAAGGTCTCCGGAACCGGCGTGACCGCCGCCAGGATCGTGCCCGGATCGGCCCCGATCACCGCGCAGGCGGGTAGGGCGGTCGGCTTGCCCGCCGCCTTCCACCGCCGATGATGCTGGGCGCCGCCGCGGTGGGCGAGCCAGCGCATGATGGTCCGGTCGCGGCCGATCACCTGCATGCGGTAGATGCCAAGGTTGAAGTCGTCCTCCCGGTCCTGCGAAGGGCCTTTGGTCACCACCAGGGGCCAGGTGATCAGCGGCGCCGGCTCGCCCGGCCAGCAGGTCTGGATCGGCAGCCGCGCGAGGTCGATGTCGGCGCCTTCGAGCACCACTTCCTGGACCGGCCCCTCGGCGAGGATCCTGGGCCGCATCCCCATGATGGTGCGGGCGATGGGAAGCATTTCCCACGCCTCCCTGATCCCGCGCGGCGGCGTCGGGTTGCGCAGGAAAGCCAGCAGCTCGCCCACCGCCTTCAGGTCCGAAGGCCCGGCGCCCTCCTTTCCATTGAGCGTCACGCCCATGGCCACCCGCTCGACGGTCCCGAAAAGATTGGCCAGGCACGGAATGGGCGAGACTTCGCCGTCGGCGCGGACCGGACGCTCGAAGAGCACCGCCGGGCCGCCCGCGGCCACCAGCCGGGTGCAGATCTCGGTCATCTCCAGGACCGTGGAGACCGGCTCGCGCACCCGGATCAGTAGGCCTTTCGCCTCCAGGGCGGCGATGAAGTCGCGCAGGCTGTGATAGGTCATCGGCGCTCCCTAGGGCCGCGGGGCCGACCTGTCACGCTTTGCGGCGGGGTGGCCCTGGCCTAAACTCGTCCCGGTGAAACAGATCGATCTCGATGACCTTCCCCCCAAGGTCGCCCAGACCCTGTCCGCCCTTCAGGACGGGGAGGAACTGGTTCTCGTTCGTCACGGTGCGGTAGTGGGACGGCTGGCCGTCCAGGCGGCGGCTTCGCCGCCCGCCGGCGAGTCCTTATCCGATCTTCCCGCCGAGGAGCGGATGAAGGAAGTGCTCGATCAGTTCAACGCCATGATCCACGACGAATTCTGACGGTGTGCGCCCTTTTAGGGGCCGCGCTGCGCGTCAAAGGTCTTCACCATGGTTTTGGGGGCGATTTTGCGCCAGCGGCGCTCCAAAAAGGCCCGCAATGAGCCCGGGTGCAGGCTCTGGCGCCTCGCCAATACGCTGGGATAATCCTTGTAGTGGGCGGTGAAGTGGAAGGTCTGCGGCTCCGCCTCGATGAGCATTTCACGCTCGTCGAAGTTGACCTCCAGAAGCACCAGGCTGTCGTCTTCGCGCCTAAGGCGGGTGAAGAATTTCTTGTTCACCACGAATGAGGGTCGCCCATACGAAGTCCCTTCGGTCACCCCGGGAAAGGAAAGGCAGATCTCGCGAACTTCCTCTTCGGTCACTTAAACGGGGCTCCTCCGCTAGTAGGCGAGCGCGACGCCGTCCTTGCGCATTTCGCTCGCCGCCGCGTAGCGGCCCGGCCAACGCTGGATCGCCTGATAGCCGCCAAAACCACCGTCGGACGGCCCCAGCTGCCACCCAAGGGAGGCGAGCCCCCGCTGCGTCTTCTCCGGCACGCCGCTTTCCAGGTGAAGGATGCCGACGCCGGCCTGCGGCGCGCCGGTGGGCTCCGAAGAGCCCTCGTGATGCCAGCGGGGCGAATCGCCCGCCGCCTGGAGGTCGAGGCCGTAATCGAGGAGGTTGACGATGATCTGGGCCTGGCCCTGCGGCTGCATGTCGCCGCCCATGACCCCAAAGGCCAGCCACGGTTCGCCGCCCCGGGTCGCGAAGCCCGGGATGATGGTCTGGAACGGTCGCTTGCCGGGCGCGTAGAGGTTGGGCGATCCGTCCGTCAGGCTGAAGAGCTCGCCCCGGTCCTGGAACATGAAGCCCAGGCCGTCCGGCGACAGCCCCGAGCCCATGCCCCGATAGTTGGACTGGATCATCGAGACCATCATGCCGTTGGCGTCGGCGACGCAGAAATAGGTGGTGTCGCCGTGGCTGGGGGCCTCGCCGGCATGGACGGGCGTCAGGATGGTGTCGGGTCGGATGAGCCTGGCCCGCTCGCGGGCGTAACCCTTGGAGATCAGCCAGTCGATCGGCATGCGCGCGAACTGCGGATCGGCGAAATAGCGGGCGCGGTCCTCGAAGGCCAGCCGCTTGGCCTCGACCTGGGTATGCAGGCTGGCGGTCGACTGGAATCCCATGGCCTTCAGATCGAAGGTCTCCAGGATGTTCAGGATCTGCAGGGTGGAGAGCCCCTGGCTGTTGGGGGGCAGGGCCCAGACATCGACGCCGCGATAGCTGGTCGACCGGGGCTCGACCCACTCGGAATGATGCGCCGCCAGGTCGGCCTTGGAGAGCCAGCCGCCGATGCGCCGGAAATAGGCGTCGATAACGTCGGCGATCTCGCCATCGTAGAAGGCGTCGCGGCCGCCCTGGGCGATCAGGCCATAGGTGTGGGCGAGGGTCGGATTGGCGAACACCTCGCCCTCGGCCGGCGTGTGGCCCTCCGGCGCCCAGACCTTCTTGAAGTTGTCGATCTCCTCGATTCCCCGGCCGGGCTTGGTGAAGAACCGGAAGGAGGCGGCCAGATAGAAGGCGATGGTCTGAGGGACCGGCACGCCCTCCTGCGCCATGGCGATGGCCGGGGCGAAGAGGTCGGCCCACTTGAGCCGCCCATGGCGCTGGTGAAGGGTCCACCAGGCGTCGACCGCCCCGGGCGTCGAAACCGACCGCGCCCCGTGCGAGGGAATGAAGCCGCCCACGGCCCGCGCCCGCTGCGTCGCCAGGCTCAAGGACCGGGGAGAACGTCCCGACCCGTTCAAGCCCTCGAGTTTGCGCTGGGCCGGGTCCCAGACCATTGCGAAACAGTCGCCGCCGACGCCGCACGAAATCGGTTCGAGGAAGCCGAGAGCGGCATTGGCCGCGATCGCCGCATCGACCGCCGAGCCGCCGGCGCGCAGGATGTCGATGGCGACGAGGCTCGCCAGGGGATGGGCCGTGGCCGCCGCGCCGTGCGGGCCCCAGGCCGATGACCTGGAGGCGAAGCTCGCGCCGGTGACCCGGTCGCCGCCGTGGACGTCGGAGCGCTCCAGGTTGGGATTGATCGCCGGGCCGCCTGGCTGGCCTGACGCGGTGGTGGCAGCGGTGGCGGCGGCGAGCGGCAAGGTCGCGAGGAAGGTCCGGCGTTGCATGCGCCGCGACTATTAGCGTCCTCGCTAGCTCAAGTCTCCGACCAAACCGCCAGTTCGTTGCCGGAGGGGTCGGCGAAATGGAATCGCCGGCCGCCGGGAAAGGCGGAGATCGGCCGGATGACCCGTCCGCCGGCGGCGAGAATCTTGGCTTCCATCGCCTCCAGGTCGTGGGCGTAGAGCACCACCAGGGGTTTGGCCGTCGCCTCGGCGGCGTCGGCGTTGAATCCGCCATCGGCGCCCTGGCCCTCGAAGGCGGCATAGGCGGGACCGTAGTCGGTGAACATCCAGCCGAAGGCGGCGCCGTAGAACCGCTTGGTTGTCGTCAGGTCGCCGGCGGGGAATTCGACATAGTCGATCTTGCCGTCTTCGCGCACGGCTTCCTCCTCGCGTTTGTTCCGGTTATGTTCTAGCCGCCAGATCCGCGCGAATCAAGGGGCGACGTCAGGCGGCCTGGGAAATCGCGCCGAGGACAGTCAGGTAACCCTTGGCGCCCTCCATCCGCGGCGTGACGCGGTCCCGCTCGAGCGAGCGGCGCAGACGCGGCAGATTCCAGCAGGGCACATGCATGAACATGTGATGCTCGCAGTGATAGTTGACGTAATACGGCGCTACGAGCGCCCGCTCGATCAGGTTGGCATGGGTGGTCCGCGCGTGGCGCAGCGGGTCTGGCTCGTCCTTGGCCACCAGGGCGTGCTCGGCGATGTTGCGCATACGGGTCACCACCTGGAACCACGTCGCCCGGGGCAGGAGCCACAGAACCGGCCACGCCCACCAATAGCCGGCGGCCGCGAGGGCTCCGGCCGCAAGGCCGTTGCCGACCAGCCACCGCCGCTGTCGGTGAGCCTCGGCGCCAACGATGGCGAGGACGGAGTCTCCTCCCTTGCGCGCATCGAGCCGACTGACGAAGGGGCCGAAGCGTTGTTTGAACCAGGTCTGGCCGGTGAGGTCGCGAACGATCTTGCGCCTCAGCGATGCCCGCGTGATCGGAAACGGCGCCGAGAGGACGAGGTCCGGATCCTCGGCCTGCTGGGCGTATTTGTGATGCTGCAGGTGATAGGGGCGGTAGCGGGCAAGTCCGCCGCCGCACAGCCACTCGCCGACGAAATCGTTCACCTGCAGATTGGGGTGCAGGGCCCCGTGGGCGGCGTCATGGGTGAGGATGGCCAGGCCCAGTTGGCGCGCGCCGATGATCACCACGGCAAGCGGGATGGTGACGGGCCAGATTATCGCCATCGCTCCGGCGGCAAGGATCACCGCCCAGCAATGGGCGACGAGGGCCGGGCCTTTCCAGTTCGAGCGCGCGGAAAGCCGCGCCCATTCGTGCGGTTCGAAGTAATCTCTCGGATTGACGCGCGCGGCGACAGCCATGCTCCATCCTACCACTTGGCGCGTTTCGAATCACGATCGCGCGGAGGCGGGCTCTTATTTGGGAGCCGTCGGCGCCAGGCGCCAGTTAGTCCACCATCACCACGACCTTGCCCAGGGCCTTGCGGCTGGCGAGATGGGCGATCGCCTCGCCGGCCCGCGCCAGGGGGAAGTGTTCGGAGATGTGCGGCTTGATCTTGCCGGCGGCGTAGAGATCGAGCAGCGCCTTGACGTTGCGCTGGTGGCTGGCCGGATCGCGCGACACCGCCGCGCCCCAGAACACGCCGACGATGTCGCAGCCCTTGAGGAGGGCGAGGTTCAAGGGGATGCGGGGAATGCCGGCGGGAAAACCGATGACCAGGAAGCGCCCCTCCCAGGCGATCGATCGAAGCGCCGCCTCCGCATAGTCGCCGCCGACACCGTCATAGATGACATCGGCGCCGCTCGGGCCGCAGGCCTGCTTGAACTTATCGGCCAGCGCCTTCTGGCCATCCCTGTCGAAGGGTCCGGTCGGATAGACCACGCCCTCGTCGGCGCCGCGAGCCTTGGCCAGGGCAACCTTCTCCTCGGAGGAGGCCGCGGCCACGACGCGGGCGCCCAGCGCCTTGCCGAGCTCGACGGCCGCCAAGCCAACGCCGCCAGCCGCCCCCAGCACCAGGAGCGTCTCTCCCGATTTCAGGTGGCCGCGATCCTTCAGTCCATAGTAGGAGGTGCCATAGGTCATCAGGAAGGCGGCCGCCTCGTCGAAGGGCATGGTCTCGGGGATCGGGACCAGCCTTCCCGCCTCGAGAGCCAGTTCCTCGGCCATGCCGCCCCAGCCGGTATTGCCCAGCACCCGGTCCCCCGGTTTGACGTGGGTCACCCCTTCGCCCACCGACTTGACCACCCCGGCTATCTCGCCCCCGGGCGCGAAGGGCCGTGGCGGCTTGAACTGGTAGCGGTCCTCGATGATCAGCACGTCGGGATAGTTGACCCCGCAGGCTTTCACTTCGACCACGGCCCAGCCAGGCTTGGCCGTCGGGCTGGGGAGGTCCTCGACCTCCAGGGTTTCAGGACCGCCGACGCTCTTGCTCAGCAACGCCTTCATGGCCTTGGCCTCTCCGCGATGATTTTGATTTTTGTCCGGCCGACGGTATCCGAAGGCCGCCATAGGGGGAAGACGGAGCCACGATGAGCGAACCCACCGCTGTCCTCGCCCTTCACGGCGGCGCCGGCGCCCTGGCCGGAGCCGACTACTCCGCCGAGGTCGAACACATGCGCGGCCTCGTCGAAGCTGGCCGCGACCGCCTGAGGGCGGGCGCGACGGCGGTGGATGTCGTTGTCGAGACCGTCGCCGATCTCGAGGCGTCAGGCCTCTATGTGGCCGGTCGCGGGGCCTCGCCCAACACCGCCGGGCGGTACGAGCTCGACGCCGCGGTCATGGAGGGCCCGGGCCGGGGCCTCGGGGCGGTGGCCGCCCTGGAGGGCTTCGTCGCGCCCATCCGCGTGGCGCGCGCGGTGATGGAAAAGACGTCGCACGTGCTCCTCGCCGGGGCCGGAGCGGCCGCCTTCGCCGGCGACGAAAACTTCGAAGCCATCGACGATCCGCAGGCCTGGTTCACTCGGGTCGGACGAAAGCGCCGGGCTCCGACCGCGCTTTCCACCGGCACCGTGGGCTGCGTCGTCCGCGATCGGAGCGGGGCCCTGGCGGCGGGGACCTCGACCGCGGGCATATTGGGCAAGCTCTGGGGGCGGGTCGGCGACAGCCCGATAGCCGGCGCCGGCCTGTGGGCCGACGATCTTGTCGCCGTGTCCTGCACGGGAACAGGCGAGATGTTCGTTCGCGCCTCCGCCGGGGCCCAGGTCTCGTTCCGCATGCGTCTCGCTGGAGAGACACTTTCGGCGGCGGCCGGGGCCGCGCTCGAGGATGTGCGAGCCCTGGGCGGCTCGGGCGGTCTCATCGCCGTTTCGGCCTCCGGCGAGATCGTCATGCCGTTCAATACCGAGGGCATGAAGCGCGGAGCGCTGCTGGCGGATGGGACGATCATCGCCGAAGTCTTCTAGGGAGCGGCTCGGCCTCGGCAGACTGATCTCGATGGTCTGGAGCATGGGCTCCGTTCGCCCTGGTCGCTAAAGACGATTTTGTTGCGCTATAAGCGCGCCTTGCCCTTCCGCACTCCGATGTGACTGTTGGCTGCCGCTTTCGAATTGACCCACGCCGTGCTCGCCGCCGGATCATCTCCCAACCTGGCCGGCTTCACTCGCCCTGAGCTAGCCGCGGCGCTGGGGCAAGCGGGGGCGACCGCGCCGGACAAGGTCAGGATGCGCGCCGACCAAGTCTGGCGGTGGATCCACCGTCACGGCGTCACCGACTTCGCCGCCATGACCAACATCGCCAAGGAGCAGCGGTCGGCCCTGGCGGACCGTTTCGCCCTCTTGCGCCCCGACATCGCCAGGCGTCAGGAAAGTGTCGACGGCGTCATCAAATGGCTGATCGCCTTCGGCCCGAACATCGAGGCCGAGACCGTCTTCATTCCCGATGTCGGCGGCGGCGGCGCGCTGTGCATCTCCAGCCAGGTCGGCTGCACCCTCAACTGCAGCTTCTGCCACACCGGAACCCAGGCCCTGGTCCGCAATCTGACCACTGCCGAAATCGTTGCCCAGGCGCAGGTCGCCCGGGACGACCTCGGCGAGTGGACGACGGCGAACGGAGAGCGACGGCTGACCAACGTCGTCTTCATGGGCATGGGCGAGCCCCTCTACAATCTCGATGCCGTGGCCAGCGCCGTCGACGTCCTCGCCGACAACGAAGGCATGGCTATCTCGCGCCGACGGATCACCGTCTCCACCGCCGGCGTCGTTCCGCAACTAAGGGCCCTGGGCGAACGCACCGGGGCGATGCTGGCGATTTCGCTGCACGCCACCAACGATGAGTTGCGCAACGAGCTCGTGCCGTTGAACCGACGCTACCCGCTCGCCGAGCTCATGGCGGCCGCGCGCGCCTATCCGGGCCTCTCCAATTCCAAGCGCGTGACCTTCGAGTACGTCATGCTCAAGGGGGTGAACGACAGCCCGGCGGAGGCGCGCGCCCTGGTGCGCCTGCTGGCCGGCATTCCCGCCAAGATCAACCTGATCCCTTTCAACCCTTGGCCGGGCGCTCCTTACGAGTGCTCCGATCCGGCGACGATCCAGACCTTCGCCGCGATCGTCAACAAGGCGGGATATGCCTCGCCGATCCGCACGCCGCGCGGCCGCGACATCCTCGCCGCCTGCGGCCAGCTGCGGAGCGAGAGCGTGAAGGTCCGAGCCAGCGCGCGACCTCGCACCGCCGGCGCGTCGGCCTAGGCTCGCCCGTGCCCCAGGAGCTTCAATCCCCGGAGATCCAGGCCTGGGCCGATGGCTTTCCCCTGGCGCTGCTTCATGCGGGCATCGCCATCATCCTGCTTATCGGCGCGGTCTGCCTCTACGCCCTCATCAGCCCCCATCGCGACGTTCAGAACGTCCGCAGGGGCAACGCGGCCTCCGCCATTTCCCTGGGCGGAGTGATCGTATGCCTGGCTCTCCCCCTCGCGGTCACCGTGGCGGCCGCGACCTCGTTGGCGGACGTGGCGATCTGGGGCGTGGCGACCCTCTTCGTGCAACTGGCCCTGTTCCGCCTTATCGACCTGTTGCTTCACGGCCTGCCGCAGAGGGTCGACGAAGGCGAGCTTTCCGCCGCCTTGCTCCTGGTGAGCGCCAAACTGGCCTCGGCGATCGTGCTGTCGGCCGCGGTCGCGACCTGACGCCCCGCCGCCAGCCGACGCCCAGATGCATTTTCCCAGATTGCCGGACTGGCTCATCTATCTGGCGGTGGTGATCGCCCTCGCCGTGGCCGCTCTGGGCCGTCAGGAACACTCCAACGCTCCCCCCGCGCCGCCCCCTGACGCCAACAGCCCGATGACGGCCCTGGCGCCGTCCTCGCCCTTCGATCCGGCCGAGATCGTTCAGGCGCCCTCCGCCGACTCCCCCCACGCCGGGACCGCATTTTCGGTCGGCGATGGCGGCCAATGGGTCACCGCCCGTCACGTGATCGCCGGCTGCGCCAAGCCCGCCATCCTGGTCGGAGGCGGCCACGGGGTGCTGGCCCACGTCTCCCCGGCGACCGGCGGAGAGGCGGTAATCCTGACGACCCGGGGCGGCGCTCCAGCTCTTCCCCTCTTTGGCTCTTCCAGGCTCCAACGCGGCATGCGCGCCTTCCATCCGGGCTTTCCGGGCGACCAGCCCGGCGAGGTCGCCTCTCGCCTGATCGGACGCGAAAACCTCCTGGTCAAAGGTCGGGGCCTCAGGGCCGAGCCGGTGCTGGTCTGGGCGCAAGTGGGCCGGACGTCCGGCCAGCACGGCAGCCTCGCGGGCCTTTCCGGGGCGCCGGCCCTGGACAGCGCCGGCAGGGTGATCGGGGTCACCATCGCCCAGGCGCCCAGGCGCGGCCGCATCTACACCACCACCCCGGAGGGACTACGCCTCGCGCTCGCTTCCCGGCGCGCCGGCTCGGCGCCGGGAGCGGCCGGCGAAGCGATTTCGGCGGAGAGCTACGGCCAGGTCGCCGATGACCTGCGGCGCGACCTCCGCGTCGCTCAGGTGGTCTGTCTCGCCGACTGAAACGACCTCGCCACCGGATGCGCCGCCAGGACCAGGCAGATCAATATCCCAGGAACGCCGATCGCCGCGGCCAGGACGTAGAACAGCCCATAGGCCTCGAGCAGCGTCCGCCCTTGGTGGAGGTTTTCGACGATGACCCCCGAGAACCCCTTCAGCGTCTTGCCGGTCCACGCCAGCGCCGAGGTGAGCAGGGCATATTGCGTGGCCGTGTAGCCAAGGCTGGTGAGAGTCGACATGTAGGAAACCAGCGCCACGCCGGAAAAGCCGATTGCCAGGGAATCGCAGCCCATGATCGCCTCGAAGGCGGTGACGTTCACTGGCCCAAAGGCCACAAGAGTGAAATCTCCACCATGCCAGGCCAGAACCGCGAACGCCGCGATGGCGATAGGCTGGATAACGGCCCCGATCACCAGGGTGCGAAGGACTCCGATCCGCAAGGTCACCAAACCCCCTAGAGCGATTCCCGCGAGAGAGCCGGCGAGGCCTATGGTTGCTCGAACAAGGGCGATGGCCGGTTTGCCGATGCCGAGCGCGACATAATACGGGTTGGTCATCGGCCCGCGCATGTAGTCGCTCAGGTGATAGAGCGTGATCATCCCGAGCATGAGCGCCGCG
>Ga0182024_10019273_pt1 | contig 12601 bp, 5 predicted proteins | sample P32metaG_FD_120480 | JGI IMG/M metagenome (GOLD analysis project Ga0182024, IMG submission 120480) | Permafrost microbial communities from Stordalen Mire, Sweden - P3-2 metaG (Illumina Assembly) | ecosystem: Environmental > Terrestrial > Soil > Wetlands > Permafrost | place: Sweden: Stordalen... | reverse complement strand
CGATGATCCGCGATGTATTGAACCGGCGCAAATTGACCGGGATATGTTTGAAAAACCTTGGTGGGGAGATTGATGATTTTGTGATTCTAAAAAAACTTTTCAGATTCAAAAAGCTAGAAGAACCGAAGACCGATGCGATGCAGGTCGGCTCGCCCAGGAACTGGGACTAGAGAAACATTTGCATCTGTGGCCGGACAAGCAACTGGGTTCAGAAGGCAGTTTTCTGAAGTTACGAGAAAAAAAGCGTGCCGGGCTGAAGCTGACCGCCCACGAAAAGAAGCGGCACGCTGAACAGGACAAAGAAATCTATGAAAAGCAATACCTCCCCTGGCTCGAAGACAAGTGGCACCGGATCAGCGAGTGGCCCGGCAAAAAAGATTAAGCCGCCGGCTCTGCTTGGCAACGTGCTGGAGTCGGCTCCGCTCAAACCATTGCTGACGCCGGCGGAGCTGGCTGAAAGGCAGACGTTGGAGACGACCATCAAATCAGGCTGGAAAACCTTTTTAGAAGTTGGGAGTGCGGTGGCTAAAATCAGGGACAAAAAGCTATTCCGCGACAGATATGAGACTTTTGAGCAATATCTGCTGAATGAATTGGGTTACAGTCTGCCTTACGCCTACAGTTTGATTGGCAGTGCGGAGGTGAACCAGCAGATGTCTGCAATTGCAGAAATCAGGGTTAAACCATTGAATGAAGCCCAGTTCCGCGAACTGATTCCGGTGCCGGAAACGAAGCGGGTGGCGGCATGGAAGAGCGCCTTGAAGCTGGCGGGGGACCAGCCGATCACGGCAAAAATCATTCGTCAGGCTGCGGCCGAGTTCAGACCGAGGCGGACCGGGTCGCCAGTCCACGCGGCAAAAACGTCAACGACTTGGCCGCCGAATCTACAGCCGGCGTTGAAGCTCATTGCGGAGATTGAAAATATGGCCCTGAAAGCCAAGAACGAGCGGTTGGCCAATTTGGCAAAGGAACTGCGGAAATGCCTGCTGAATGTCGCTGGAAAATGAGCGGCCCCGCCGCCGCCGCCGGGGCGAAACCGTCACCATGGAAGACACTGAACGCCTGCACAAAAACGGGCGGATCGCGCAGACCGTTCGGCGGGTATCACGGTTGCGGGCAGAGGTCTTTTAACCCGCGAAATGTCTCGCCTCGCCCAAGCCGTTGTGTCCAAAGTCCTCAAACCAAAGGGAAGAAATGCGGGAGGCGGCAGAACTTGAGATTTGGTGCAAACTTTATTGTCGGGGATCATCGAAAGCAGATGCTAAAGCAAAGTCTCTTTTTTTGTATTGCCAGATCGGATCCAAAAGCTCAGATTTTGCACATATAAAATATGCACCAGTTGGGTTTCTACATGGTTTTATTGATTTATCTGGGTGTTTCCGCCTGGTTTTTTAACAAGCATATCACCGCAAAAAAACGGCTGGAGAAATCTTCGCTGTATCTCGATTCAAACCAAGTCGTCACGGCGTTTTCTCCCCCTAAAAACCCCAACGAACTCATTCCGATTTTCGACGGTAAATTTGAATACTACGATGAGAAATTGAAATCATTCTATGCCCACATAAAACTGGTCATCGCGTTTTGCATTATAGGCTGCGTGCTTCTCTGTCGTGAACAAGATGTCAGTGTTCCAGGATTTCCAATTTTGAATATTCCGTCTTATGTCACCTATCTGGTAGTTCCCGCCGCTTTGATATATTTGTGGCTCCAATTTGGATTTCAACTGCACCACCTGATTGACACCCGGATCGCCTTGTTTTCCTTGATTGAATCACAGTATGCTTTAAGCCATTTTCAAGAGGTTGCTCTGCCTGATGGAACATCCAGCCACTTTAAATATCTTTATTCTCTGACCCGCGCCAACGATCTTCGTGACACGGGGTTTCTGGATTCGTGGTTCCTCACATTTCTTCCAGAATACTTTGCCACGGCACCGATGGAGACCATGGACAAGATTGTTCCCAAGGCGACCATGATTGCAGTTGGCGCGCTGTATGGAATCGCCCATGGACTGGCATTGGGAATGCCCTTCAACTGGTTTACGCGCTATTATGACGCAAACACACAATTCTGGTGGGTTGGCCTAATACTGCTCGTCATAAATTTGTTTTTCATACTTTCGTCGCACCTTACGTTTTACTTTACGGGAAGAAATTATAATTGGCTGTCCTTTTTTATCCTGGCTGTTGGGGCGATAACTTTTGTCATTGTGGCAAAATAGTAAAAATTTAAGTCTGAGAGGCAATTCAACGAGCAGCCCAAAATCGCGACCCTATTATTTGCATGGAAGGATCATTATGGGCCTGCCAAATGCGTCCTCCACCACATCATAAGTAACTTGGACTGTTTGATGATCACTTTCTTCAGTCCGCCAAGCCTTCACTACTTTATAATTGGGATTCAAAAGGATGTCGGTGCCTTCGAACTTGGCCGGCACAAAACTCCAACTCCATGCCGGGCTGTTTCCATGATTCCCGCCAGTCATGGGTGTTGATCTGGCCAATTGCTGATCAGGAGTGGAGTAACAGCCGGTGCCGAGAATCAAAATGAATCCAGCTAGCCCGACAAATATCAATGCGTGTTTCATTTAAATAAAATGGTTCTGGCCTGAAAAGGTTCTCAGGCAAGTTTCATTGGCTTTAGATTATCTTGGCAGGTCAAAATTCAGCAGACAAAGTAATGGCCTGTCACTGAATCTGCCAAGTTCAGCATCAAAATGACAAGTGTTTAGTGAGCTATTCTTCGTGTTGTTCATATTTGATGCATGTGAAAATGCTGCAAAGATTGGGAAAATGTGACAATCCGGGGTCATTGATGTTACAAAAAAGGAAGGTGAATAACTTTTTCAGAAAGTTCTTGAATTCTTCATCTGACAGGACTAAAAACTAAACTGTCTTTGAAACGTCTGGTGTTTTGGACGGGTCAATGGGGCTGGTTATGAAAAGTAAAAGACAATTGATTTTTGGGGGGCAGACGGCTGATGCGTTTCCAGGCCGGCAGGGATGGTCTATGTTTCCACGGCTCACTTGTCCCGCACTTCTCTCGGTTTTTCCTCGTATGAAAACTTCAAATGTTATCTTGGCCTTATTGGCTGCCGGCAGCTTGCTGCTTCCCGCCGCCCAAACTTCCACGGCTCCAGTCAAGCCGGCCATTCCCGATCAAACTGGTGTCCCGGCACCCACGGCCTATCAAGTGGTGGAGCAGGGTGCCAATCATAGGGTGTGGCAGCGAGAGACCTATGAGAAATCCCCAACGGGTCAAATCATCCCGCACATCCATAAATACACCGAACTGGCCACCGGATTAAACTACTTGAGCAACGGCCAATGGGTGGAATCGAAGGAGGAGATTGACGCCTATGCCACTGGAGCCATTGCCAACCAAGGCCCGTATCAGGTCATCTTTGCCAACAACCTGAACTCCGCCGGTTCGATTGATATGCAGACCACGGACGGAAAGCGGTTGCGCAGCAGCATACTTGGGCTGGCCTACTACGACAGTTCCAGCGGCCAGAGCGTGACGATTGCACAGATTCAGGATTCCACCGGCGAACAGATTTCCGCCAACCAGGTGCTGTATCCCAATGCCTTTACCGGGGTGAAGGCGGATGTGCGTTACACCTACAAAAAAGGCAGCTTTGAACAGGACGTGATTCTGCGTGAGCAGCCGCCCACGCCGGAATCCCTCGGATTGAATTCCCAGACCACCGTGCTTGAAGTGCTGACGGAATTCATCAATCCACCGGATGCGAGAGTGGCGCAGCTCAAACAACTCTCCAGCCTGCCGCCGGACGACGAGGTCATCTGGGGAGCCGCGCGTATCGGGACTGGCAGGGCGTTTGATCTGGGTGAGCCCCAATCTTCTCAGTCCCATGTTGCCGTGAGCAAGCATTATGTCACTGAGCAGGGGCGCCATATTTTGATTGAAACGGTGCCCGTGAAGGCCATCCAGGCCTCAATCTCCCAATTGCCAATGCAGTCAATGAATCATTTCAAATCACAAAATTATGCCGGCAAGAAATTGATCCTGCCCCAAACTCCGCTGGCCAGGGTGACCATGAAGTCGATTCAGATGGCAACCACACTGCCGTCTAATAAAGGCTATGTATTGGATTATGTCGAGGTGCACATCACCGATTACAGTGATTTCACGTTTCAGGCCGATACGACCTATGTGGTTACCGGCGACTGCTGGTTCTATGATGATTTGGTCACCATTGAAGGAGGCACCGTGGTCAAATTTGACACCAGCACGGATGTCGGCTGTGAATGTTGGGGAAACGTAAACTGCCTAACCAGTCCCTATCATCCGGCCGTTTTTACCTCGCGCAACGATGACACCGTGGGCGAAACCACCAGCGTGTCGGGCGAATCCATGTATTACACGTCGAAAGCCCTTGGTGGCAATCCTGAAAGCCAGGTTCAGTGGCATGATCTGCGTTTCAGCTACGCCCTGTATGACACGTTTGCCAGCATTGACATGACCGTCAGCGATTCGCAGTTTGTTAACTGCGGGTATGCCATCACCTGCGACGGCACCTTGACAGTGACCAACATTTTGATTGTGAACGCGTCCAACGGGTTTCGCAGCTCGGATTGTGCGGTGACGGCCTATCAAGTGACCGTGGACAGCTGCACCAACCTGACGCACAACTGGGCGGGCGGCACCGACAGCACATTGACCCTGGTCAACAGCCTGTTGGTCAATGTGGGCAGTTTTGGCGACTCAACGGTCACCACCAATTATGTGGCCTGCCCGTCACCCGGCGAGCAGGTCTTTCAACCCGTTGGTGCCGGCGGCCATTATTTGGCCATCAACAGTCGCTATCGTAGTGCGGGCACGACCAGCATTGATCCCGGCGTGCTGGCTGACATCGCCACCAAGACCACCTATCCACCGATTGTTTATTCTAACATAACCATATCGGTGCCCACCACCTGGTCGCCGCAGGCCGAGCGTGATAACGTGGGCAATCCCGATCTGGGCTATCATTACGATCCGTTGGATTATGTATTTGGCGGCGTTGATGCGGCGAGCAATGTGACCTTCACTGCTGGAACCGCCGTGGGCTGGTTTGAACTGCCGGGTTCAAACTGGCCTTATTCACCTGGCTACGGGATTTCATTGCCGCCGCTCGCGGTGGCCAATTACCTCGGCACCGTCACTTCACCATGCGTGCAGGCTCGTTATTCGTCCGTCCAAGAAGGCGGCAACGGACTCTGGACGGACAAGCAAACGCTGGGAGGGATTGTTGCCAACGGCGGCGGTGGTGATGCCGCCCACGCCACCGAGGAAATTGCGGCCTTTACGGATTTCGCACTATTGTCCAACGACGGCAACAACTTCCGGGATTACTACAGCGACTATATCTTTCGGGGTAACCACTGTGAATTCTGGAGTGGGGGCCAGGGTGGTTATGGAATCCGAATGTATGTGACCAATTGCCTGTTCGATGGTTCCTACATTGGGGTCGAGTATTCCATAAATCCGGGTGAATCTGGTTTGACGATGCGCAACTGCACCATGCGTGAAAGCTATATTCTTACGGCGCATTATAGCGGAACAACCTGGCCGACTTGGATCCAGAACTGTGCATTTGAAGGGACGGATTTGAGCAGCATGGATGACCCGTCCGGTGGTGACACCAACATCACCTATTGTGATTTCAACGCCTTTTTGACGAATGAAGACCGGCTGCCGATTCTGGGCTCGCATGATGTGACCAACGTCATGGGTTTCAACTGGCAGAGCAGTTGGTTTGGCAATTATTACCTGCCAACGAACTCTCCCCTTATCAGGGCCGGCAGCACCACGGCCGATCAGGTTGGCCTTTATCACTTCACCACGCAAACCAACCAGGTGCCGGAAACCAATTCCATCGTGGACATCGGCTACCATTATGTGGCGACCGACGCCTACGGCAACCCGCTGGACTCAAACGGGGATGGCATACCTGATTATCTGGAGGACGCCAACGGTGACGGGATCTTTGACGCGGGCGACCTGGGCGACTGGCAGGTTTCGCCGTATGGTTTGAATGGGGGTAATGCCTTACAAGTATTCACGCCTTTAAAACCTTAGGATGAAAACTAATATTGATGTTGAAAGCCGATTGTCAAACAACGATAAGCTGCATTAGATTAATGGCCGAAGATACAGTTAGGATTGCCACTTTGAACAATGCCGCCAAATTGAAATATTGAACAATTGCCGCACCCCCGGCAAGTAAAGCAACATTATGAAAGAGAAACTGAATTCATCTTATAGTATTTGGCTGTTGATTGGGGCCATTTGTATCGTTTTGCACTCATTTATGCCAAATACCAAGGCTCAATACTGTCTTGGTTGCAACGGCGTGAATGTGCAGGCTGGAATATATACTTGGTCAGATCCTTCGGCTGCTACCTGGCCGGGGTGCAGTTATTGGACTAATTCTCCCCATGCAGCACAAATAATCTGTCCCAGTGAACATATGGGAGTGTCTATTCAGACAAATTATCAGGCAGCGGTGAATTTGGACAGCGACGGGGATGGAATCCCCAATATCATTGAAAATCAACTGGGCTTGAACCAGTATGGTTATAATTCGCCATTCGGGTTGAGTGGAGCCAATGGGCTGCAGGTATTCACACCGTTGAAATAAAATACAACCAATAATTGCTTTATGTTCCGACTCATAAAAATCACGCCGGCATCTCTTTTAATCATCGGGATGATGTTTGCGGTCCAGGTTCATGCTGGGCCGTGTGCTGCCGTGGCGTTTAACGACATGACAACCAGTGCAGGGAAGGACAAATGCGGATTTTCCGAGAACAGCTGCCAGGTGAGCACGCCGCCAAAAATATATCTGCAGCAAGACAATGAAGATTATGCGTCGTGCAACGAAGGCTACTATAACCAGTCTGACATCTTATCCTATGATCGACTAAGTTGTTTTATGTCTGTAGCCGAATCGATTAGCGGAGAGCTTACCGACTCGGGCGGCAACACTCCATTCTTGATAACTATGACGATTACCACCAATGGCACAACGTATTCATATGATGCCGATTATGAAGCCGCTTTATGGGGTGGACTGCAAGGGGCATTTACTGGAATAAAAGCAGACTGTGAAGGTTATGGAACGTATACAACGAACGGCTCTTGCAGTGCAATGGTGTTGTGTGGATCTGGTAATGGTTCATGCACCGTAACGAACGGCGGCAATATATTCAATGGTTTGGCGTCATCAACTACGACATCAACCTTATCCTCCGAATATACCGACGCCATGCTGCAAGCTGATGTGATCGCCCTCATGCCTGCCTATCCGAATTGGTCGGGTGATATTGACGGCGCGAACTCGGCATTTTTCCACTGGGGTGACGCGACACATGAAAGTTGCAGTGGGGGAAAAATGAAATACCGCCTGCATGTGACTGATTGTGTGGCCAAAGAAACGTATCTTGTCAAATGGGATGAAATCACGGCATATGATGGTTCGACCAATCTATCCATCAGCCACTTAAAAGAGAAGGTTGCGGGCAGCGGAGACCCAACCACTGGAGTTTACACTTCTGAACATGAAGTGCCGATGCCCACCACACCAGGCAGCATTTATGAGGGGAATGCCACCGTAAAAGTGGTTCCAAAATCAAATGGTGGCGGCGGGGGGCCGGGCAGTGGCGGTCCCGGTAGTGGCCCAGGTGGTGGCCCGAACAGTCCGATTGTCGCCAGCGGTAGCAGTAATTAGCGATGATGGATCAATGCATTTAGATATATTATGAACAGACTTTTTACTTCTTTGTTGGTCTGGTTGGCGTTGAGCATTCATGTCAACGCCCAGTGCTCCAGTTGTGGCAGTCTGGCTTCAAGCGTGTCAGGAAGTGATACCGGCCCAAACTTTTACCTATCATTGGGAAATGCCCAATATGGCCAGTCGGCGGGTGACTTGACTTTTGTCGGCACCACTCCCGTAGCATCGCTATTCACACCCGCTGCGCTGCAATACGATGCGCCAACCAGGACGGATGTGACAATTATCACCAGTAATGTCGTCAATACCACGAGCACCACAAACTATGAGGTCGTCGAGAGTCTTGTGATTGCCACTAATTTTAACTTTTATACAAATGGCGCCATTCTTTACACGAATTGGATATACACACCCAGCGTTGTTTCCAGCACGAATCCGGTAGTAACATCTTCAAGCAGCACCAATTCAGTAATTCTACAAGCGCAGGCTCCGCAGGCTATTGCTGATGTGCCTGTTACCACCAATGCCAATGGTTATGTCGTCAATTTTTACTATCCCAGTAACGTCGTTAGTGCAAACGCTAATGGGACATTCAACTTCAGTGGCAGCCCTTTCATTAGCTGGCTGGTGACTAATACAAGCACCTCTGGGACGTTCCAACTGCAAGTGTCGCAATACGCCAGTGGCAGTGGTTTGGTAAAACAATGGACTTGTAGTTATTCGTCTAATACGGCGGCGTGGACGGTTCAGACGCTTGGTGGTATTCAGGAAACCATGGCGGTGGGCGGTGCGAATGCTAACACTTATTCTGTTACCAACATTGTTCAATATGTTTCCGGTCAAGCTGCCATGCAGACAGTCAACACTTACCAGGTCATGGATTGGGCTGCTTCCACGAATATAGTTTTATCATCGACGGTCGTGGGGAGCGGGGCCAATACCAAAACGACCAGCTATACCAATTGGGATCCGAGTTCAATCGGGCTGACTGGATTTAACAATTTGTTGAACACCGTCACGCATCCAGACGGTTCTTGGGAATATTACTCAAGCTATGATGCCAGTGGGAATCCGGCGGTCGTATATTCATCATTCGGTGACGCCGCCGTTGGAGACACCTCCAATGGGCGGGAAACTGATTATACGTATGATCCGTCCGCTGCCGGCGTGTCAGGCACTGGTGATGATGGGTCACTTGATCCCCATGTTGCTCGTTTGGTTGTTCAGAAGATTCAAGGTAGCGAAGTTTCGCGTCAATACACCGTCTTCCCTTCAGTTGGCATGCGCTTGGACATTCAATGCACGGCTCCGGGAGCGGCATGGAACGATCCTGGCAATCTGGTTACGACCAACGTTTTTTATACCAACGGGCCCAATCAGTTCGCGTTGCAGGCGGTCTTTCAGCCGGACGGGACGATGACGGCTTACAACTACATCACCAACGGAACGTATCAGACCAATATTACTGTCACCGGCCAGCCGGATCCATCAGGAACCCATGTGGTGGACGGGGTTTCCAACGTGGTGGTGGTGAACATTTTTGGCGGGAATGTCGCCGCCGCCAGTTACGATGTCCTTTCGGGGGCGGTTTTATCACAGGACATCTACGCCAATTTTGACAGCTTTGGCCGGCCACAACAGGTGATGCATCTGGATGGCACCACGGAATATTCATATTACGCCTGTTGCGGGCTTAATTATACGTCCGACCGTGACGGGGTCACGAATGTCTTCGTTTATGACACCGACCATCGTCAGCTTGGTTTTGACAAGTATTACAACAGCAGCTACCCGGTCCAGTGGCTCAATGTGCTCGATGCCGCCAGCCGCGTTGTCCAGTCGCAACGGACTGGCACGGATGGCTCCACCATCACCCTGGGCCAGTCAGCCTATGACCTGGCCGGTGAATTGACGGCCCGCACCAACGCGCTGAATGGCGCAACGCTTTTCACCCGGACGAACGATCCGGTCACCGGCGGTCTGATCCGCACCAGCACCAACCCGGACGGCGGGGTGACCACCAATTTCTACTATGCCGACGGCACCTTGAAAAAGACCGTCGGGACAGCGGTGCATGGCAAGGCTTATGGTTATGGTGTGGAATATGTTTCGGCGCTGGGTGGATATCATTCCTATGCGGTGGAAACCAACTTGGACAATAGTGGCAATCTCGCTTCCGAATGGACGAAAACCTATACGGACGTGGCCGGGCGGACGGTGGAGACCCTTTATGCCGATGGCCATTACAGCCAGTCATATTATAACAACCTGGGCCAGCTCACCAATTCGATTGACCCGGACGGGGTTTCCACGCTTTATGCCTACAATGGCAAAGGTGAACTGGCCTTCACGACGGTGGATGTCAGCCACAATTACAATGTTTTTGGCAGCCTCAACCGCATCACGCAATCTACCAACTACGTCACAACCGATGGGGGCGTCGCGGTTCAGCGCAGCCTCAATTACGTTTGGCTGGATGGCGCATCCAGCGGCACGCTGGTTTCTTCAAATGAATCCTCCGCCAACGGCCTTGACCAGTGGCAGGCGCAATTTCGTGACGCCAGCACTCCGGTGACGACACACCGTCATACGGTGCCAGGGGTTTCGCGAACGGTGACGACCACCAATTTGGATAATTCCTACACGGTCAACAACTATTCCTATGGCCGGCTGGTGGCCAGCACGCGGTATGATTCGGGAAACAACCAGATTGGCGGGACGACCTATGGTTATGACGCGCAGGGCCGGCAGAACACGCTGACCGATGCGCGGAACGGAACGACGACGCTGGGCTTTAACCACGCCGATCTGGTGGCGACGAACACCACGCCCAATCCCGGTGGCGGCTCCCCGGAAGTCACGGTTACCAGCTACAACAACATGCTGCAGGCGACCGGCGTGTTGCAGCCGGATGGCACGACGGTCAGCAGCGTTTACCTGCTCACGGGCGAACTGGGGCAGCAATCCGGCTCGCGCACGTATCCGGTGGGCTACAGCTATGATTACGCCGGCCGGATGGCGACGATGACCAACTGGAGCGGCGGCTTGGGCGGCGCGGGCGCGCGGGTGACGACCTGGCTTTATGACGGCCAGCGCGGCTGGCTGACCAACAAGCTGTATGCGGACGGCCATGGTCCGTCCTACACCTACACGCCGGCAGGCCGGCTGGCTTCGCGGGTGTGGGTGCGCGGGGTCACCACGAGCTATGCTTATGATACCAGCGGCAGTTTGACCAACATCAACTATTCGGACGGAACGCCGGGCGTGACCAACAGCTATGACCGGCTGGGCCGGTTGAGTTCCATCTTTTGCAACGGCATGACGGACACCTTGAGCTACAACCTGGCCAATGAGCTTTTGAGCGAAGCCTTTTCTGGCGGCACCTTGAACGGCCTGTCCGTAACGAACGGCTACGATGCGGACTTACGCCGCACGAATCTGTCCGCCCTGGCTGCCAGCTCCCAACTCCGGTCTGCCAGCTACGCTTACGACAACGCCTCGCGGCTGGCCAGCGTGACGGACGCCAACAACAATTCGGCGGCATATTCGTATCTTGCCAACTCGCCTTTGGTGAGCCAGATTGGGTTCAAGCAAAGCGGCATAACGCGGATGACGACCACGAAATCATACGATTATTTGAACCGGCTGACGCAGATTTCCTCCGCGCCCAGCGCCAGCTACACCCTGCCGCTGGCCTTCAATTACAATTACAACGCGGCGAACCAGCGGACGCACGACACGCTGGCGGACGGCAGCTACTGGGTCTATGGCTACGATTCGCTCGGCCAAGTCACCAATGCCTGCAAGTATTTTGCGGACGGGACGCGGGTGGCGGGCCAGCAATTTGACTACACGTTTGACACGATTGGGAACCGGCTGCAGACGTTGGCGGGCGGGGACACGAACGGGGCGAACCTGCGGGTGGCGAATTACACGAACAACGCGTTGAACCAGGTGACGGGGCGGGATGTGCCGGGGTATGTGGACGTGCTGGGGGCGAGCATCCTGACCAACGCGGTGACGGTGAACGGCCAGACGGCGTATCGGAAGGAGGAATACTTCCGGCAGCAGCTGGGGGTGAACAACAGTGCGTCGGCGTTGTGGACGAACATCACCGTGAGTGGGGGACAGAGTGTGACGGGCAGCGTGTATGTGGCGCAGGAGCCGGAAGTGTTCCAGTATGATGCGGACGGGAACCTGACGAATGACGGGCGCTGGGCCTATATTTGGGATGCTGAGAACCGGCTGACCGGGATGACGAACAACACCGGCGTGGGGCCGCGCTATCAGCTCACGTTTGCGTATGACTCAAAGGGCAGAAGAATTCAGAAGCTGGTGGCGACAAACGGTGTGGGGATTTACACGAACCGATTCTTGTATGATGGCTGGAATCTGGTGGCGACCCTGTCTCCCAGCTCCCAACTCCTATCTGCTTACACTTGGGGAAGTGACTTGAGCGGCTCGCAGCAAGGTGCTGGCGGTGTGGGCGGGCTGCTGGAGGTGAGTTTTGGAACCACCAACTGCTTCCCTGCGTATGATGGCAATGGTAATGTGGCGGCGCTGATCAATGCGGCGGACGGGACGGTGGTGGCGAACTATGATTATGCGGCCTTTGGCGAGCCGATCCGCATGACAGGCATCATGGCCAGGAACAATCCGTTCCGGTTCTCGACCAAATATGCGGACGACGAATCGGATCTGCTTTACTACGGTTATCGCTATTACAAGCCGAGCACGGGAACGTGGCCAAATAGAGACCCGTTGGGTGAGCCGGGAGGATTGAACCTTTATGGATTCGTTGCAAATAACCCATTAAATCTCATTGATACAGACGGTAAAGCTTCAGCACCGAGCGCACCACCAACT
>Ga0182024_10019272_pt1 | contig 12602 bp, 13 predicted proteins | sample P32metaG_FD_120480 | JGI IMG/M metagenome (GOLD analysis project Ga0182024, IMG submission 120480) | Permafrost microbial communities from Stordalen Mire, Sweden - P3-2 metaG (Illumina Assembly) | ecosystem: Environmental > Terrestrial > Soil > Wetlands > Permafrost | place: Sweden: Stordalen... | reverse complement strand
GAGACCCCGCGCCGCACCCACGTCTCGTCCGTCCTGGCGCTCGTCGGCGCGGGAACCGCCACGATCCCCCGTCCTGCTGCTCGCTTCCAGCCATCCCCGTCAGCTTGCTACCGCTGACTACTCGCCTTTGAAGGCACTACTCGCCGCGATCCCCGCGGCGAGTCCGCCGCCCCCTATGGCGACCACGACCGCATCGAGATACGGATTCTGCTCGAGCAGCTCGAGGCCGATCGTCCCCTGGCCTGCCATGATCCGCTCGTCTTCGAACGCGTGAACGAAGACGCGGTTCTCCGCCGCCTCTATCTCTTTCGCCTTCTCGAAGGCCTCTTCGAACGTGGCGCCGTGCAGCACGACCTTCGCGCCGAAGCCGCGCGTGCGGGTCACCTTCACGAGCGGCGCGACTTCGGGCATCACCACGGTCGCGTCGATCCCGAGACGCTCCGCGTGATAGGCGACGCCTTGAGCATGATTGCCGGCGCTCGCGCAGACGACGCCGCGTGCGCGATCGGCCGAAGACATCGTGGTGAGCTTGTTGCAGGCACCCCGCTCCTTGAAAGAGCCGGTCCTCTGCAGATTCTCGAGCTTGAGCCAGAGCGCGGTGCCGGTGGCTCGTGAGAGAGTCTCCGAATGTGCGCACGGAGAGAGAACGACGCTGCCGGCGATCCGCGTCCGCGCCGCTTCGATGTCGACGAGGGAGATCACTGAATTGAGGGCCAACACGTGCAAAAGAAACCGCGCTGGAAATGCCCCCGCCTCAGCGGTCTCCAGGCCGCTCTTGGTGCGAAAGGTCGCGGCGAAGGCGCGCGCCGATTGCCGCCGCGACGACGAGCGCTCCGGCTAACCCCGGGACGGCCCAGCGTGGCAGGGCAGGTGTAGCTGGAGCCACGCCGACGCCGCAGGCGATCGGGTACATCCTGCTGGGATCGACCCCTCCGGGCGGAGCGACGCAGTCGTAGTCGCCGTCCGTGGCATTCCAACCGCAAACCGTGCCGGCCGAGCACGTCACAGTCTTCACAGGCCCGCCGGCATTGCCGCAGTAGTAGAGGACCTCACCGGAACAGCACCCGACTTGGTTGTCGGCTTGCGCGCAGCTGGTGGGTGCGCCCGCGATGGCTTCAGCAGGCGCTCCAACAACAGCAATCAGGATCGCCATGAAAACGAGCTCACGAACTTTCACGGTCAGTCCTCCGGCCGAGTATCCGCCCCTACGATCGACGCGGCGTCAACGGCTTTCTGGGTAGAGCTGCGCCTTGCCCGAGCTCTTCATTCCGACGCGAGTGCCAGTTCGCCCTGTCGACGACTACCCTCACCGAGACCCTGATGACGAATCGCTACTACCACGGCACTCGCACCGAACTCGCACTCCGCGACCTGATCGCTCCCGCCGCCAAACCGGCCGCCCACGATCGCGACCCGGCAAGCACCCACGTTCTTCTGACCTCGAATCTCGATGAAGCCATCTGGTCCGCCGAACTCGCCGACGGCGATGCCCCACCCAGAGTCTACGTCGTGCAACCGCTCGGCCCGATCGCACCCGTCTCGCAAGACCCGGACTGCCGGCCGCCAGGCCATCCCGCCATGTCTTGGTGCTCCCGCGCGCAGCTGCGCGTGACGGGCGAAGTGACCGAGTGGCTCCATTTCCACGGCACACGCGCCGACCTCCAACCCGGCGACCTGATCAAGCCAGGCCACATCTCGAACTTCGGTGCGACCACCAGAACGGCGAACCACATCTACTTCGCTCGCACGCTCGATGCCGCCACCTGGGGTGCGGAGCTTGCCGTCGGCGAAGGACGCGGCCGGATCTATATCGTGGAGCCGACCGGCCCAATCGAAGACGACCCCAACCTCATAAACAAGAGGTTCCGTGGGAATCCCACCAAATCGTTCCGTTCGCGCGAACCGCTGCGGATCGTGGGCGAGATCGCGGATTGGAAGGGGCACGCGCCGGAAGCGATCGAAGCCATGAAAAATGGCCTCGAACGGCACAAGCAGCTCGGCGTTGAGGCGATCGATGACTGATCGAACCAAATTTGGTCCGCTGTGTCTGGTCGAGGCAGAATTTTGCTCATTAATAATTATTTACGTCGACTTTCGCGGACCCTCTTACCGAGCGATCCCCATTTGTCGTCCTGCTCTCCAAGAGATCACTTCAGGAAGAGCCAGCGCGAAAACAACCTCGTGACGCGCGGCATGATCACGTAGGTCAGCAAGGAGACCTGTACGGTCGCCGAGATGAGAAGCCCGATGAACGGGTAAACGTCGCCTAGGATGGCTCGCACGACGGGCCTCATCGCGCTCACGATCGCGATCACGATCGGGATGATGAGCAGCACCATCTTGTGAGGAGACGGTGCGACCGCGCCAGTATGACCCGCGCCCTGAAACCAGAACTCGAGCCCGTCGAGCCTCTTGATCTCGGCCTCTCCGTCGACGACACCCGGCGGCAGGCGCTCGAGCCACTTCCCCCGGGTACGCGAATCCTCCCATTCACGCAGGTGCTGATACGAATCGAAGCGGACGATGCTCACGTACTCGCGCGCAGGCGCGCCATCGCCGGGACGAATCGTTTCCACGCCGACGTAGCCAGGCGCGCTTCGCGACGCCTCTTGGAGCGCTGCGAGCCAGCGTTCATAGTCCGGCTCGCGCCCGCTGAGCACGCGACGCCGAAAGACGATCGTTACCGTCGTCATCGCGGCTGGAGAAGACGGCCGAACGTGTCGATGTCCGTTAGAATGGTGTCGCCCGCGAACCCGAGCGAGCTAACCGACCTGTCCGCAGCGTCCTCGTGACCGCTGCCGCACGCGTCGGCGATGACGACCGGGATCAACCCTAGGTCCGCGGCGTGACGTGCGGTGGGTTCGATGCCCACCTCGACAGCGAGGCCAACGATAGCGACGGCGCGGATGCTGCAGTCCCGAATCGCGATAGAAAGCGGCGTTCCCTCGAACGCGGACATGGTGATCTTGTCGAAAATCGCCTCGCTCGGAAGTGGCGCGAGCTCCGGTACGAGCTCGAAGCCGGCCGAGCCGCGAACAAACCACGGCTTCACCTGGTCTGCGCTGTCGACGCGCTGCCAGCTCATCGCCATCCTGTACTGGAACGCCCCCATCAACTCCCGCGGTAGGGAGAGATGCCTCGTGAAGAACACACGCATGCGGCACGCGCGCGCGCGCGCAAGCACCTGCTGAACGCGCGCGACAAGCGCCGCTCCGTCTCGAACCTGGCTCACGACGCCGATTTGCATGTCATAAACGAGCAGAGCCATGTCCGTGGGGTTGCAGACCTCCGCTAGCGTTCGCGGAATCGTCAACCCGAATGCACTTTCCATAGCGCGGCGGTAGCGCAATTCGCCGGCGTCGTCGACGGTCACCGAGGCATCGACGGCGTCCATGGCTCCCATGAAAACAATCGATTCGACGGTACCTGGCGCGGGGCGTATCGCTCTTCCCAGAGTAGGCGCGGGTGTCGAGGGAGGTTCCCCATGAAGGTGATCGCGTACGATCGTTTCAAGCCCGGGATCACGATGGAAACCATCCGCCCGATGCTCGCGGAAGAGGTCGCTCACGCCTGGCAACTGTGGAAGAAGGGGATCGTGCGCGAAAACTATTCGCGCGTTGACGAGTTTGGCGTTGTCCTCTTCTTCGAAGTGGAGAACGCGGACGCGGCCAGGCAACTCCTTGCGGAGTTCCCGATGTCGAGGGCGGGCTACCTGGAGTGGACATGCATTCCGGTCACCGTCCCGTTTCCGCTCGAAGCCGTGTTCAATGAGGAGACCCTCGCGCGCGTGAAGATGCCCGACTCGGAGCTAGAGTGGTCGAAAGGCCAGAAGAAGAAGGCCTAGTTCGATCGGACGGACGGAGGCAGCGATGCAGACGGATGCCATCGCGGAGTTCTACGGCGCTTGGAACAAACGCGATCCCGACGCGCTTGCTCGCACGTTTGTCGACGACGGCACCTACACCGATCCACTCTGCCGCTCGGCCGTGTCCGGCGACGCGCTGCACGCGCATGTCGCCGCCGTCGCGGCTGCGCTCCCCGAACTCCACTTCTCGGTCACGCGCACGCTCAGCGGCGCGGACCATGCCGCGGTCGCTTGGTCTCTGACGGCCGTCTGCAAAGGCGCGCTCGACTGTGAACTCACCGCAGACGGGGCGCCATTCGCGCTCGAAGGAATCGACGTGTTTCAGATCGCCGAAGGAGGGATCCGGTCGGTTCGGCGATTCTTCGAAAGGCGTGATCTTGCCGAACAGCTAGGCATGCAGAGCTTCGTGGAACCGATCGAGGTCGGCACGATGACCTTCGGCTACTCGTTACGAGACTGGGTGAGCAGAGCAAAACCTGCGCTGCTCGGGATGACGTGGATCCAGGCGCGTGACGAGGACGACAAGGCGAAAATTCGCGGCTTCGCGAGGCGCATCATCAAGGGTTTCCACGACGTGCCCGGCTTCATCGGTGTCGTGACCGGCTTCGTGGGCCTCCACGGCTTCACGCTCACCGCATGGGAAAGCGAGGAGGCGCTGCGAGGCGGCGTGCATGGTCCGGAGCACGTTGACGCTATGCGAGGCTTTCATCAGGGGACCTCCGCGGGCGTGTTCACGAGCGTGTGGCAGCCGCTCAGGCTCAATCGTGTATGGCTCCATTGCACGCATTGCGGCACCGCGAACGACGGCTATCGCGCGGGACGGCGATGTCAGCATTGCGACACACCGTTGCCCGATCCTCCGCCGTATATCTGAAGGGCTTCTCAAGCCTATGTCGCCCGAAGCATTCCCGTTGGAACCCTGTTGACGAGGCTAGAACCTGCCATGCCGGAACCCGGGACAGCGACCGACTCTTTGATCGCCGCGCGCGCCGCAGTCGCGTCTCTTCTGAGGCAGGCATCGCAGCTCGAGCGTGCCCTCGCGCTCGCGCATACCGGTCGGAAGGACGCGGAGAGCGAATGTCTCGAACAGGCTGCGCACCGGCTGAAGGTCTCCGTCGTACGTCCTCTCCGAGAAGCGCTTGCTCTCCTCGGCGCCGGCTCGTCCAATGGGCCGCCAGCGGAGTCATCGCCGCGGGGTGAGGACGACTCCACGACGTCGCTCGGGCAGCGCCTGCGGGAGATGGCCAAGGTGGCCACCGTACTGCGAGCGGCGTATCGTCTCCCGACCCAGGTTCAGGAGGCCACAGCAGCGCTGCAAGACCTCGCCTGTAAATTTGCTGCCGAGAAGGGCGAAGACGACGCTCTGTCCGTCGTGGCTGAACTCAAGGAGCTCCAAGCTCGGTTGCCACGAGAAATTCAGGTGCAGACCAACGGGCCGTATCTCATAACCAACGCGGATCTCCGCAGCTGGCTAGGAGAACCAACACCGTCCCGCCCGCAAATGGCCCTGTGCCGGTGCGGGGCCTCTGCCACCAAGCCATTTTGCGATGGCACGCACGCGGAAATTCATTTCACCGCGTCCAAAGACGCCGGGCGTGTACCCGACCGCAAGGATGCGTATCCCGGCCATCAGCTGACCGTGCTCGACAATCGTGGGACGTGCGCGCACTCGGGCTTCTGCACAGACCATCTTGCGTCCGTGTTCCATCTCGGAAAAGACCCTTTCGTCACGCCGAGTGGCGGACGGATGGACGAAATCATTCGCGCCGTGCGCGCTTGTCCGTCGGGAGCGCTCAGTTACGCAATCGACGGTCGCGAGGCCCGCGAGCAGGTCGATGAGAACCGCGAGCCTGCGATCGAAGTCTCGAAGGACGGCCCGTACCGCATTACGGGCGCGATTCCGCTGCGCGACGACCAAGGGAATCTCGTCTCCCAGAACGAGGGAGCTTCACTCGAGCACTACAGCCTTTGCCGATGCGGTCGCTCACGGAACAAGCCGTTTTGCAGCGGGATGCACTGGTCGGTCAAGTTCAAGGATCCTCAACTCCCTGCGGACCACGAGCCCACACTGTTCGAATGGGTGGGCGGCTTTCCTGCCCTCACGCGGATGACGCGCATCTTCTACTCGAAGTACGTGCCCCAGGATGCACTCCTGTCCTCGCTGTTCGGCACGATGTCGCCCGACCATCCGGAGCGGGTGGCCGCGTGGTTGGGCGAAACGTTTGGTGGGCCGAAAGTCTACACGGAGCGGTATGGTGGCTACGACCGGATGGTTTCCCACCATGTTGGGAAGGCGATCACCGAAGCGCAGAGGTCTCGGTGGGCGCAGCTCCTGTACCAATCCGCCGACGATGCCGGGCTGCCCGCGGACCCCGAGTTCCGCGCGGCCTTTGCCGGGTACATCGAATGGGGCTCGCGAATTGCGCTCGAGAACTCGCGGCCGGGCGCGAAACCTCCGGCGCATTTGCCTGTGCCGCGTTGGTGGTGGGCCTGCAACGCAACTCCCGGCGCGAGGGCATCGGCGCTCGCGCCCGAAGCCGAGAGCGATCAGCCCGTCGCGCTGCCTGCACCCGACGAGGCCGTGAGCTTCGCGAAACACATCAAGCCTCTGTTCCGAAAACTGGATCGCGACTCCATGAAATTCGCCTTCGACATGTGGTCGCAGCACGACGTTGCTGAGCACGCGGCGGCTATTCTTCAGCGGCTCGAGGCGGGCACCATGCCGTGTGACGGCGCGTGGCCCGCAGAAAAGATCGCGACCTTCCGTCGCTGGATGGAATCCGGGACCGCCGAATGAAGGGTGAGCCGCCGAACCATTCGGTCTGGAAGTGGCGTGAGCCTCGCGCTGTTCAGTTGCCGGAGGCTCCGCGGTATGTCTGAGCGAGCACGATCGGCCCCGCGACCGTTTCGTGTCGCGCTTGATCCAGCGGTAGTCGAAGACGTCCGACGCCGGGTGAGCGCGGCCGCTCTTCCTGATGCGATCAGCGAGGGCTGGGAGCACGGAACTGACACGACGTACGTTCGGGCGTTTCGCGATCACTGGGTGGAACGCTACGACTGGCCGAGCGCAGAGGCGCGGCTCAACGCGCATCCGCAATTCATCGCCTCGATTGACGGTCTCGACGTGCATTTCTACTGGGAGCGTGCGACGCGGGATGCTGCGCCGGCGATTGTCTTCACGCATGGCTGGCCGGGCTCCGTCCTCGAGTTCGTGCACGTCATCGAGAAGCTGGCGCACCCCGAGCGCTTCGGCGGAGACGTCGAGGACGGCTTCGACGTCGTCGTGCCATCGCTGCCCGGCTTCGGGTTCTCGGGCAAGCCGCGTGTTCCCATTGGGCCTGGCGACACCGCGCGCGTGTGGAGGCGACTGATGACCGAGATCCTAGGTTACCGGCGGTTCTTCGCGCAAGGTGGAGACCTCGGCTCGATGGTGACCGCGTACCTCGGGGGAGAGCACGCCGACGTTGTGGAAGCGATCCATTTGAACTTCGTACCCGTGCGCGAAGTCCCCGCGGCCGAAATGACGTTGGAGGAGCGCTCGTGGAACCACGCCGCACATTCGTTCCGCAGCGTGGAGCTCGACTATTTCCGCCTCCTGATGCACAAGCCGCAGACGTTGTCATTCGCGCTCTGCGATAGCCCGCTTGGCTGCGCCGCGTGGATGCTCGAGAAGCTTCGTTCGTGGAGCGACTGCGCCGGGGATCTCGACACGGCATTCACGAAAGACGACCTGATCACGAACGTCATGTTGTACGTCGCGACGAGGCGTGCCGACTCGTCGTTGTGGTTCTATCGTGGCTTCCATCTCGAAGGCGAACGCACGCATCCCGGCGCGGCGGTCGGCGTAGCGACCGGGGTTGCCGTCTTTCCTCGCGACATGCTCAACGGCCGGCCCCCCCGGAGCTGGGTGGAGCGGGACTATCGCCTCGCCAGATGGACCGAGATGCCGCGAGGCGGCCACTTCGCGTGCCTCGAGCAACCGGACCTCTTCGTCGAAGACGTGCGCGCATTCTTTCGCGAGCGCGAACATGCAGGAGCAAGAACATGAAGATCGCGATCATTGGCGCTGAAATGTCGGTGCGAGTCTGGGGCGCGCTTGGGCCTCCAAGCGCCACGAGGTCGTGTTCGCGGTCCGCGACGCGACCGGGCCGCAAACGCAGGCGGCCGTCGCCGCAACTGGAGGCAGGGCTCGCGCTGCTGCAGTCAACGCAGCGGTACGCGATGCCGAGGTCGTGGTCCTCGCGGTTCCCTTCGCAGCCGTCGCAAACGTGCTCGACAGCGCCGGGGCGATGACGGGGGAAGATCTTGATCGACTGCACGAACCCCGGCGGCACCGCGATGCTTCGCGATGCCTGATCTGAGTGCCGGCGGCCACGGTCCGGTTGACGTCGTCAACGTTGGCGCGCTTGGGTAGTGAGATGCAGCTTCACGGCGTCGACACCAACTTGATCATAGCGCTCCGAGCGTTGCTCGTGCGTCAGAACGTCACGCGTGCGGCGAAGGATGTCGGCCTCAGCCAGTCCTCCATGAGTCATGCGTTATCGAGGCTCCGCGCGCACTTCGACGACCCGCTTCTCGTTCCCGCAGGTCGCGAGCTTGCGCTGACCGAACGCGGCAAGAGTCTGATCGCGCCCGTGGCGGACGCCGTCGCCCATCTCGAGCGGGTATTCGCGCAAGCCGAGCGGTTCGACCCGAGGACAAGCCGGCGAGTCTTCCGGATCGCTGCGACGGACAATCTTGAGCTCTACGTGCTTCCTCAGCTCGCGGCGACGTTGCAGAAGACCGCGCCAGGGGTCAACGTACGCATTTGCGCCCTGCCACCGGATTGGATCGTCGCGCTTCAGCGTGGCGTCATCGACCTGAAGCTCGGACGAAAGTACGCGGTTCCCGGCGTGCTGAATAGCCAGGATCTCTCGCAAGAACAGTTTGCGTGCGTCGTGAGGCGCCGACACCCTGCGCGTCCACGCCCGAGCCGTCAGGAGTATGCGGCGCTCGATCACATACTTGTCGCGCCGACCGCGCCGCTGGCCGCGGAGCCTGACGGGCTCGTCGATGCGCTACTTGCGAAACAAGGACTGCGTCGACGGGTTGTGATGACCGTGCCGCACTTTCTCGTGGCCCCCTTCGTAGTTGCGAACTCCGACCTGGTCCTGACGGCGCCTGCGCGGTTGCTGGCGCCCTTCATCAAGTTGCTGGACCTGCGACGGCTCGAGCTCCCGATGAAGGTTGGCAGTTACAAGCTGTCCCAGGTCTGGGCGGCACGCAATCGGGACGATGAAGCGCATCGCTGGTTACGTGGCGCGATCGCGCAAACGCTCCGAACTGCCTGACGCGCACCATCGACGCGATCGATTGGACCCATGCCAACTATCCATGGGCCTGATAGGCGAGCTTCGCCTACTGTGAGGGTCCAACGGAGAGGAGAGGAGCAATGATTGTCGAGTACATCCGGTACAAGGTGGAGCCCGCGCGAGCCGCCGCTTTCGTCGCGGCCTACGAAGCTGCCTCCGTTCAGATGCGGGCCTCGCCGCACTGCCTCGGGTACGAGCTCGCGCAGTGCACGGACGCGAAGGAACACTATATCCTCCGCATCCTTTGGGACTCCCACGAGGGGCACCTCAAGGGTTTTCGCGGGAGTGACGTCTTCAAGCCGTTTTTTGCCGCCGTGCAGCCTTTCGGCAAAGACATCGAAGAGATGCGCCACTACGATCTGACCCCGCTGGGTTGGTCGCGCTGACCATGGCACCGACTCTCTTCGGGTGGTCGCGCTGATTCGCTGGCGAGGTCGGCGTGTAGGAGTCTGTGTAGCTGTTCGACGCGAAGGAGCCTGGCCATGAGCCTCAAAGATCCGACCGTCACGAACGCGAGAAGGAAGAAGCGAGTCGCCATGGTCCTGGCGAACCCTGCGGTGTCGACGACGACGAGTTGACCCGTCGGCTTCTGGTGGAGCGAGCTCTCGTATCCGTACTTCTTGATGACGGAGAAGAAGTACGAGCTGGAGGTTTTCAGCCCGAACGGAGGGGTGTGTGTGGCCGACGGAATGAGCGATCCCCGGGATGCGAGCGGTTACTCCGCCGAGGATCTCATCAGCCTTGGCTGCGTCAGTTCGCCGAAGCACGCGGGCCTCATCGAGAAGACGAAGAAGGTCTCCGAGGTTGAAATCGGCAAGTTCGATGCGATCCTCGTCGCCGGCGGTCAGTCGCCGATGTTCACGTTCGAGTCCGCGCACGACCTGCACAAGAAGTTCGTCGAGTTCCACGACGCGGGCAAGGTCACCGTCGCGCTATGCCACGGCGTCGCGACCCTCCGTTACGCGAAGCTCTCGAACGGTCCGTACTCGCGAAGGGCAAGACCGTCACCGGCTTCGCCAACGTCGAGGAGGACTTCGCCGACAACGCGGTCTGGGAGATGAAGATGCTTTCGCGCGAAAAGCATGTCATGCCTTGGCGCATCGAGGATGAGATGAGGAAGATCGGCGCGAACTACGTCCAGGCGGGTCTTTGGCGAGGCTTTGCAGTCCGCGACGGGAACCTCATCACGGGCCCCGTCGGCAAGACATCCGCACTGAGTACGTTTGCCGACGACGGGTCGGGGTTGTCCCCCCACGTTCCGGGCGGCGGCCTGCGGTGAACACCGTCGTTGGCAACGGCGTCGAACACGCCGCCGGTCCCCACAAACTGCTTGTCCTTGCCGAGGTGGCAGGTCGAACCGTTCATGGAACTCTGATCCCAGTTCAGGGCATTGCAGTAAGGGCTCACGCCAAAGCCGTTGAGCGCTCCTGCCGACGGTGCCAGGGATAGACCAATCAGCGAGGCGAACACCGCCGCCTCCGGCGACCCGTCGTCGAGCCGGAAGGCGTGCCACAAGGCGCCGTTGTGTGTCGAGTCGGCGCACGCGGGCGCCCCATTTGCGCACCGGTCCTGAAAGAGCGTCGTCCAGTTCGCCACGAGATTTCGCCTTGCTGGCTGCCCGCAGTCGACAACGCCTGTGCTGAGGTCGAGGCCACCGTAAACAAGCGCGAGGACGTAGCGCCAGTCCTGCTGGGGAGCGACCGCGGTGCCAGCGGACCAAACGTGGCCGTCCCGCTGTAGGCCAAGCCGGTCGCACTGTTGTCTGACGAGCCGTTGCACGTGGTGGCGCCGCCCCAGGCGCCCGCCTTCCCCGGAGCGATACTCGACATCGGCAACAACACCCGCTCCCTCTACCCTCTGCGCGAGATCGGGTTCCGGCAGGTGGCGGTGATCGGTCCGGAAGCGATCAACGCGCGGTATTTCGATGGCCGTTCGGATGTACTTCGTGTGGGCGCGATAATTCGCTTTGCCCATGCGCGCGTGTAACTCGGATGCGTCGAATTCCTCGGCGCGCTCCTAGCAACTAGTTCACGACGAGAATGCCGACGCCGGAGAAGGGCTTGGTGAACGACACCGAGCCGTTCGCGATAACCGGCGCCGCAGCCGTCATGCCGCCCAAATCGAGATCGTACCATGCGGCGGTCAAGCTTCCGCCTGCCGGCAGGCTCTCCACGTCGAGCGTGACCTTCGTGGTGTTCGAGGCCGGCGACAACTCGACGACGTATTCTCGGCCGGGAGACGCGAGACAGTGTTTTCCGAAGCCGCCGCCACCAAGCAATGCGTCGTCCGGGGCGAGCTGGTTCGGCTGCTTGATGCGACTCGTGAAGAGGGCGCTCAAGTTCTTGAAGAATGCGATCCCGGTGGGGACCTCGTTGTAGCGGACGTCGTCCCAGGCGTGATAGGCGTAATAGTAGCCGGCACCCGCGCCGGCCATGATGACCTCCATCATGTCGTCATGAACCGCGCTGGCCGTCTGTTTGGCCTGTGAATAGGTCGACGTGCCGTCGTTTCCGATCTGGTAGCTGTTTTCGTCGTTGGCGTACGGAAATGCGCCGACTCTGGCTGTGCTCTGGAGCGTATTCGTGTAGTTGTTCGTGCCTTGCACCGCCTCCGCCGTATAGAAGCCAAGATTGTTGGGCTTCACGTCGAACCAGTAGTTCGTCCCCGCCGGAGCGCCACCGTTGATGGGGGCGTGTGCGGTGCGCAAGCGCTGGTAGGCGTCGTTGCTCTGGATGAGGGCCACCCGTCCCTGAATGTACGATTCGCCGTAGTTGAACGTTTCCTTCGCGATATCCCAGACCATGTTTGGATAAGCTTGATAGCGTGCCGTCACGTACTCGAAATACTTGTCGTCTGCCGGCGACCCTTCGGCGGGCCAGTTGACACCCTTGTTGTGAACCAGAAAAAACAGGTGAGAAGTGATGCCATTTTGAAATAGATAGTCGATGACCGCGTCAAAGCGCTCGAAGAAGGCGGGGTTGATCTGCTGCTGCTGCGGCGCCGTGTTGGTGCCCTCCCAGGGAAACGCCTGGGTGGGCCAGAACTGATAAATGCCATCGGCCTTGTCCCACGTCGTGTCATAGGCGAACACGTTCATCAAGACCTCGTGGAATCCATTGGCACTCTGCGTATCGATTAGTATTCTGGCGTGCGCCGCGGGTGTATCGGTAGGCCCGAGATCCAGGAGGCCAAGCCAGTCGGACTCGTAGGCCAGCGCAAAATAGGGAGTGCCATCCTGGTATTGCAGGTGGGTGGGGTTGGCCGGCACGACTTGAAGGGGGCCATGCAGGTTGGGGTTGGTGTTGGCGACGCAATCGAGGCTGCCCGTCTTGCCGCCGAGCCCCGGGTCCGAGGATTGCGTGACGTAGGTCCACGTTCCGACCGCG
>Ga0182024_10019271_pt1 | contig 12602 bp, 11 predicted proteins | sample P32metaG_FD_120480 | JGI IMG/M metagenome (GOLD analysis project Ga0182024, IMG submission 120480) | Permafrost microbial communities from Stordalen Mire, Sweden - P3-2 metaG (Illumina Assembly) | ecosystem: Environmental > Terrestrial > Soil > Wetlands > Permafrost | place: Sweden: Stordalen... | reverse complement strand
TGACAATTTCGGCGCAATTGAGCCCCAGAGCCTTCAACGCGGCGTCATGCAGTGCGGGCTCATAACAGGCGGTGGCATCGGAAACCACAAAGACGTGATAGTCGCGTTCGAATGCTTCGTGTACGGATGAATTGATGCAGCATTCGGTGGTCAGTCCCGCCACCACCAGCGTGTCGATGTTTTGCCCACGCAGCGCCGCATCCAAACCGGTGCCGATAAAAGCGCTGTAGCGTTTTTTGGAAAACACCATTTCGCCGCCTTGCGGCTGCGGCCCGACAAATTCGGCGCCGGGTGATCCTTCGCGGCAGAGCGGTGGATCATTACTTTGGCGGCGAGTATTCCATTCGTGAAGGAAAGAAGTTTGATCTTCTTCGCGGGTGATGAGACGGACGAAGACGCACATGACGCCAGCGGCGCGGGCGGCATCGGCGAGAATGGATGCTTGCTTGATAGCGGGCGCGGTCATGTCGTTGGCGAAGTCTGCCTGCATGTCGATCAAGAGCAGTGCGGTGCGATTGGGTGTGAGCCAGTCTTTGAGATTTTTATTCATGCCAAGGCTTTCCGAAGACGCGGAAGAATTTCGCGGCCAGTCACGCGCAAGCCTTCCTTGTAATCAGCGAAGATCAGCATCAGTCCGTCGAGCGAACAATCACGGACGAAGTGTTCCATCTGTTCGGCGCAGGTGGAAGAGTTGCCGATCATGGTATGGGTCATGAAGGCGCCGCGCGCCCGCGCGGTCATGGCGTTGCCGCTGAGGCCGTAACTTTCCAGCATGCCCAGCACGGCGCCTTCGTCGAGACCTTCGCGGTAATGGCTGGCGGTTTTTTCGGCGGCGGCGTCGCTGTCGCCGTGAATGATGGTGCACATGGCGTAGGTCTTTATCGTCTTGCCGAGTTTTTCGGCGAGGCTCTTGGCACGCAGGGACGCGGCGCGGGTTTCGGCTTGGGTTGCGCCGCCGATGAAGCAGGCATCGGCATGACGGACGGAAAAGTCAAAGCCGCGCGACGACATGCCGGCGCAGATCAGTTCGGGCGGGCGCAACGGCTTGGGATCGCTGACGCAATCCAGAATGGTGAAATATTTTCCGGCGAAATTTGTTCTCTCTTCCGTCCATAATTGTTTTATGATGGTGAGCCATTCTTCGGTCAGGTCATAGCGCGCGTCATGATCGAGCTTGGCGTCCCAGGCATTCATCTGCTCGAACTCGCCGCGATAGGCGCCAGCGACGACGTTGAGCCCGGCGCGGCCGCCGCTGACATGATCAAGCGTGGCAATCATCTTGGCCGCCACCACCGGATTGTGCAGGATGGCGTGCAGGGTCGCCCAGATTTTCACGCGCTTGGTGAGGGCCGCGATGGCGGCCATCATGGTGACGGACTCCAGAGAGCTGCCCCAATGCCCAGTGTCGCCGCCAAAGCCGCGCCACTTGCCCATGGACATCACAAAGTCCAGGCCCTCTTCTTCGGCGATGATGGCGGCGTCGCAGTTCTGCGGCCAGCCGCCATCCAGCACAGGCGTGTTGCGGGAGACGATCCAGCCACCATTGGCAACGGGAAGAAAGACGCCGAACTGCGCGCTCATGGGACGACTCTATGCGGCGGCTTCATCCAGGCCACGGCGAGCAGCACCAGCAGCACAAAGCCGGCCAGGATCAGGAAAGACGGCACAAAACTTTGGGTGCGGTCGGCGACAAAGCCGGCGAAAGCGGGGCCGACGGAACCCAGAGTCGAAATCAGATTGACGATGGAGAATAATTCCAGGTTGGGGGCGCGGCCAAAGTAATCAAGCAGCAAAATGGTGGAGGCAAAGAAAGTCAGGCCCGAGCCGATGCCGATGCCGGCGGCGTAGATCAGCATCATGGGCGCGTCCCGCGCAACGCAAAGCGCAAGCAAACCCAAAATCAAAATGACCAGAGAGATCATCAGTAAAGTCTTGACGGAGATAAAGCGCGAGACCATCCCGCCCAAAAGCCGCGCGCCGGCATTGGCGAGGGCGATCACGCTCAGCATGTCTATCGCGGCGTTGGAGGCGACGCCGCGGCCGATCAGATGAATCACCGACCAGTTGTTCACGGTGATGTCCACGATCAGGAAGGCGACATAGGCTGCGGCCAATATGGCGAATTGGGGGGTCTTGAGCGCGGCCTTGGCGGTCCAGGCTTCGCGGGTGATCGCTTCGGTCTCGGTGCCTTCGCGCGCCAGATCGGTTTTCACATCCACCAACAGCGCCGCCAGAATCGCCGCCGCCAAAGACAGCGCAGCGGAGACGATCCAGAAATCGCGCCAGCCATGGCTGAGCGATTGGGTGAGAAGATAAAGCTGCGGGCCGGCGACGCCGCCCAAGCCGCCGATGGTGAAATAAAGCCCGAAGGCGAAATCGGGATGGTGAAAGGTGCGAGTGAGAAGATAGGTGCCCGGCACGGTGGCCAGCAAAGTAAAGCCCAAGCCGCAGAGCGAACAGCCAATCAGATAAAGCGCCAAGCCGTGGGTGGCGGCCAGGCTGGCGAAGGCGACCACCATCACCACGCCGCCCGACAATAACGTGGCGCGGACGCCGAAGCGGCGGATCAACATGGCGGGTATGGTTGCGGTGAGCCCACAAAAAATTCCCAGCAAGGTATAGCCCCAGCCCGCGCCGCTGTTGGAGAAGTGCAGCTCGCTCATCATCGCGGGCAGCACCGCGCCGAGCGATGAAAACGTCAGCGCGGTGGTCAGAAAGAACAGAAGGCTGACGCCGGCCAGGGTTGCCCAGGCGCGGGTTTGCTTGTCCATCAGCGCGATTCCAGGCTGCGCTTTACGTCGGCGGGAAAGGCGCCCAGCACGTCGCGCATCAGGCTTTGGGCGCGGGCGGGATCGCGCGCGGCGATGGCATCAGCCAGAGCGGCATGTTCGGCCAGCGCTTTCAGACTGTCATCGGCGCCGGGCGCCTGCATGGTGTAAAGCCAGAAGCGCGCGGTCTGGTGATGCAACTGGGTGACCATCTTGGCCAGGGTGCGGTTGCCGCTGGCGCGGGCGATAGCGACATGGAAGGCTTCGTCCATCGCGGCCAGGGCGCGGGCGTCATTTTCGCGCACCGCGGTTTCGCCGCCAGCCAAGGTGGCCTGGATGGCCGCGATCTCAAGCTTGCTCGCCTTGGTAGCGGCGAGGCGGGCGCATTCCACTTCGATCAGGGCGCGCGCCTCAAACGCTTCGCGCGCTTCCATCAAATCCAGCGGCGCGACAATGGTGCCGACGCGGGCGCGGCGCTGAACCAATCCCTCAAGCGCCAGGCGCGCCAGGGCTTCGCGGATGCCGGCCAGGCCGCCGCCGTAACGGCGCGTCAGCTCCTGTTCGTCCAGCCGCTCACCCGGCGCCAATTGGCCGATGATGATGTCAACCAGCAATTGATGATAGAGAAGCGACTTCAATAAGGTGGGCGACCACTCATCAAGCGGCAGGACGGTTTTGGGGGCCGGCTTTTTGCGAGGGAGAGTCACGGGCATGCCTTTCGCGCCCAAAGATGGTGAGGGCGCGGCTATCTGGCAAGCCTCCTTCGCCACCCTTCTTCGCCAAGGCTTCGAAGGGCTAAAGGCTTCGGAGGCCAAGGGCTCCCTCCTTCGCTCCTGGCGGAGCTTCGGAGGGGTTTAACCCCTTCAAGGCAAAATGCGATTGATGACCTTGTCTCGCAGGAAGAGCCAGTGATAAAGCGCGGCGCCGACATGCAGGATGACAAGGCCCAGCAGCACATTGACCAGGAAGGTGTGAACATCGCCCGCCGTATTCGCCCAGCGGACGCCTTTGTTCGCCAGCGCCGGCAGGGGCACGCCCAGCACAGTGACCGGCCAGCCGCGGTAATCGGCGGCCGCCCAGCCCAGCACGACCATCACCAGGATCAGGACATAAAGCGCCCAATGGGTAGCCACGGCGGCGACGCGCTGCCAGGGCGGCAGTTCGGGCAATTGCGGCACCGGATGGGTGAGGCGCCAGATCATCGCCACCACGATCAGGCCCAAGACAATGCCGCCCAGAAAGATATGGACATAGACGAGGCCAACCTCCTGCGTCTTGCGGCCGATATGGGGCATGAATTCGCCCACGGCATATTGGGTGGCGACGGCGAGGAAGATCAACCAGTGCAGAATTTTGGTGACATTGTCATAGCTTTTCGGCATTGGCGTGGGCGTGTGCCCGCTCCCTGGTTGGCGATTGGTAGGTTTGGTTCAGTTATACGGGAGCGGGGGGAGCGCGAAAGGGCGCGGGCGCTTTTTCTTCCACACATTTTGGTATAGCTAGACTGCAAGTGCGCCGCAAACATATGAAGACCACAGGCGCCGGGAGGAATTGATGCCGTATGACATGCAACACCTGATCATCATCTGCGGGGTTATCGAATTGCTGTTCGCCATTCCGGCGGGGATGATTCTGAAACGGTTGGGACTCAGCTCCTGGTGGGCGCTGTTGTGCTTTGTGCCGGTGGTGGCGCTGTTCGGGCTGTGGCTGCTGGCGTTTGTGAAGTGGCCGAGGGAAGCTACGCAGGCGTAGCGTCATACCTCGTCGGCTGTAACTATCACCGCGAAAGGCTTCCCCAACCGATAGGGCCCCGGATGGATGGTTTCGCCGGGAAACGGATTATCGCGAAGCTGGAAGCTATAGGTTGCGTCCACAAAGTCCGCATAGTCCGCCAAGACATGACGAGTCATTAGCCATAGCCGGCGGTTGAAGCGATCTAGAACATCGCTGCTTTGAACGCGAACCTTCTCGACAACCTCTTGGTCGAAGTTGTCGAGAAGCTTTTCACGTGCGTCCCGCTGGCCTTTGCAAATGGGTTTGAGCCGTTCTTTCAGTTCGGAAAAATCGGCATCGCTGCTGAGCCGTGAGAACCGGGCGCGAAAGCTGTTCAGATCGCCGAATGCATAGTCGTCAATGATGCTGACCAATCCATACAATTCGAGCAGCGAATTCTGGAGCGGAGTGGCGGTCAAAAGAATCTTCGGAAATGGAGCAACCGCATTCTTAATAGCAAGTGCGATCCTGCTTGATGTTTTGTAGACGTTTCTGAGGCGATGCGCCTCGTCAATTACAACGAGGTCCCATGCAACCTGCCGAATATATGGCTCTTTGCTTCGCGCAAATTGGAAGGAGCAGAGGACGATACCGGGCTGAACAAATGGATTGAGGTTTCCAGCGCGGATCGCTTCGTTAAATGTCCGGCTCTCTAGTATGGCCGAGGGAAGATGAACCTTGTCGGCGAGTTCCTGGCTCCATTGCTTGCGGAGATTGGCTGGAAGAATGATGATCAGCTTCCGCTTGCGTTCTGCCCAGTGCTGCGAGAGCAAGAGACCCGCTTCAATGGTTTTACCGAGCCCAACTTCGTCCGCCAGGATAGCGCCCCGGGAAAACGGGTTCCGAAATGCGAATAGCGCAGCGTCCACCTGATGCGGATTCAGATCGACCTGTGCATCCGCCGACGAGCTTTTCTACGCTGTCCGAAGCAGAGCGCTTCGTCAGTTCGTAAGCGAAGTATTTGGCGTGGTAGTCGGTTAAATCCATCAAGTCCCCAGCGAGTGCATACTACCGTAAATTGCACTCTCAGCTAACCACCCACACCAAATAGGGTTTTTCCTTCAGCGTTTGGCGCGCTTATCCCCCGCTCAAGGCCTGGACGATGCAGACCTCGTCGGAGGGGGCAAGGGCGCGGCCCAGATCGAAGATCTGGGCGCCGCCCACAAAAAAGCGGATGTGGCGGCGAATGTTGTCCTGCTCATCAATCATGCGAAAGCGGATGCCGGGATAGCGGCGGTCGAGATCGGCGAGGAGTTCGCGGAGGGTGGCGCCCTGGGCCTCGACTTCGCTGGCGCCGGTGTAAGAAAGAAGTGGGCTGGCGATCAGGACTCTCATGGGGTGGGCTGCGGCGTTGGTGCGGAGGGAGGGTAGCATTGTTTGGCCGCGATGGGCTTGGGATGAGAGGCCCGCCACGGCTCAGCCACTCAGCCGGCGCTACGCGCCGGCCTGCCGGCCGCTCGCCCGTGCTCGCGGCGTTCGCCGTTTTCGCAGGTCCACTGGACCTGCTCACGCCCTACGGGCGCCACGGCTCACCAGTCTCGACCGCGTAGATTTCGGGGAGGTGGCGGGCGAGGCAGGTCCAGCGCTTGCCTTCATCGCGGCTGGCCCAGAGCTCGCCGCTGGTGGTGCCGAAATAAAGCCCGGCCGGCGCCGCGCTGTCTGCCACCATGGCCTGGCGTTTCACCGTCCACCAGGCCTGGGATTTGGGCAGGCCGGCATCCAGCCGCTTCCAGGACTTGCCGCCGTTCGCGGTGCCATAGACGCAAGGGCGGCCGCCCACGCTGGTGCGCGGCCAGACGGTTTGGCCATCCATCGGCAGTACCCAGGCGACATCATCATCGCGCGGATGCACGGTCATGGGGAAACCGACATCGCCGATCTTGGCCGGCATGGCTTTGCCGATGCGGGCCCAAATTTTGGACGGACGGTCGAGCCGGTAAATGCCGCAATGATTCTGCTGATAGAGCCGGTCGGGATTGGCGGGGCAAAGCCGAACGCAATGCGGATCGTGAAAGGCGAGGTTCTTGGCATCGAAGCCGGCGACGACCTCCATGCCCTCGACAATGGGGTTCCAGCTTTTTCCCCGGTTGCGGCTTTCATGCACGCCGCCGCTGGACATGGCGAAATAGAGATGCGAGCGGTCGCGCGGGTCCACCATGATGGAGTGCAGCGTGGGGCCGTTGGGCGTGCCGTCCTGCTCACTGCCCAACCAGGCGCGGTAGCGCGAGTCAGCGGCGAGATCGAAAAACACATCCCAGGTGACGCCGCCATCCTGGCTTTTGAACAGGCCTTGCGGCGAGGTGCCGGCATACCAGACACCGGGTTCATCGGCATGGCCGGGGGTGAGCCAGAAAGTGTGCTTGACGGTGCGGGGCTTTATTGCCGGATCGATTTTGCCTTCCGGCACCTTGGCGAAAGCGGGCGGGCGCGTGGCCTCTTGCCAGGAACGGCCCAAATCGGTGGAGCGGAAAATCGTGGGGCCCAGATGGCCGGTGCTGGCCGCGGCGAGCAGGGTTTTGCCATCGCGCGGGTCCAGCACCAGATGATGGATGATGTGGCCCAGAAAATGCGGGCCGTCGGCGCGCCAGTGTTTGCGCGTGGCGTCGCCATGGAAGAGCCAGGCGCCCTTGCGGGTGGCGACCAGGAGCAGGCTGCGTTTGGGTTTGGCGGGTTTGCGGGCGGATTTGCGGGCCATGTTGCGCGGATTTTTTGGGTTGCGGCGGGGCGCAGTTTGTCACGAAGCGAAGTTGGAGAGAAAGGGCGTGGCGTTATCTATTCGCGGACAGAACGGCCCTCCTTCGCTCCAAATCCTGCGAAGCGCGTAAGCGCGAAGCAGGATGGCTGAGCTTCGGAGGGCAAGCTGGGCGCGAAGCAGGATGGCGGTCGCGTACAAGGGGTTGTGGCGTTGTTTATCGGCGGAGAGAACCCTCCTTCGCTCCTGGCCCTCCTTCGCGCCTGGCGGCGCTTCGGAGGGCAGGCGGAGCTTCGGAGGGCAAGCTGGGCGCGAAGCAGGATGGCGGCCACGTACAAGAGGTTGTGGCGTAATTTATTGGCGGAGAGAACGGGCGCGGCGGCTAAAATGCCCGTTCTGTGGAGGAGCACAGGAACTGCTTTTATCTTTGAACCCCTCTCGACTCGCGCTGGAATACAAAGAGAGCGTTGAATTGTGTCGCAATATACTGGGTGTTTCTTTTGCCCCGTACCAAGTTTTCAAAGCGTTAACCAGATTTCCGACAATTGGACGGCTGTTGTCCGTTTTTCAGCGATCGGCGTGTTTACTGGAGCGGATTAAGGTCCAGACCAGAAGGGTCGCCGGAATGGAAAGCGTCAATGCGGATGTCCTCAAACGCGTCATCGAAACCGTGCATGGCGGCACGAGCACGTTTCTCAAATCCGTAAGAGTGCATCGAGCGCGCGGCAATCAGATCGGATGGGACGGCCTCGTCCATATCTTCGCTTTGAAAAATCATCCGCAGGCCAAGCGCGCCTATGCGTGGTCGTCCCCCATCGCAGGCGGCGCCAGGCCCCGCTTTTTCGCCGTTCTACACATGGGCCAGGTGACGGGTCCCATGAGGGCGGTCAGTGCTGCTTCGGCCGCCATACGCAAATGGGGCGCGAAGGGAACGGGAAAATAGACCGTGCGGTCAAACGCTGACCTGCGCCGCGAATCGGACTCGCCGATCGAAAGCAAGATCTTCGGTGCGACGCATTTAACCCCGCGAGACGTTGTATCAGGCCGCCGCCGCCGCGGCGATGTAGTGCACGAGGTGGTTGGGAATTCTCCAGGCGATACGCGGGTCTGCAACGTGTCGAACAGGTTCGATATTTCCGCGCCATGCGACACCCATGATCTGGGTTGTGTGGTAAATCGCGGTGTTCCATCCGCATTTGCGGAAATGTTCCAGTCCCCGCGCCACAGCCGGAGCCGCGAGATCATGGAACAGAACAAGCGCATCTTCGGCGCAATGAGGTTCGCAGGCCACGGCATCGAGATAAGGACCGGGATCGTCATGGTTCCCGTCAATGAAAATCAGCGACCAACCGCCGCCCTTGGTGCGAACAAGATTCTCGACTGCATCAGGGCTTGCGCCGGCAACCAAATTGACTCGATCAAGCAGCCCCGCTTGACCGAGTGAAGTTTCCACGCTTGTGCGAAAATCCTGCCGGGACAGCATCGGATCGATGACATCGAGATCCACTCCCGCTGCGGCCAGATGACAAGCCGACCAGCCGAGAAAACATCCAATCTCCAGCGCGCGGCGACCGCTAACCTTCAGGGCCGAGTTGAACAGGATGTGCGCTTCATCGCAGTTCAGGAAACCGACGGACGGCGCTCTGGCGTCCACATACCATGGATGGGGATATTCGCGGCGCAGATAAGGCCAATCGTTCTTGAAGGGGTCGCCCTGAATCATGTTGGGGAAACAAGGGGCGACGTTGATCGCCTTGAATCCCGGCGAAATATAGTCCTGTTCGCGGAGATAATTCTTCGCATGCGGATATTGCAGGCTGGTGCGCACCTCACGACCGTCCAGGGTTTTCAAGTCCAGCAATCGGAACTTTGTGTGGCCAGTCATATGCACGACCCATAGCTTCTGTGGCGGATAACCCGGCTCCAGAAAATCTCCCGTGGCCATGTCGACTACCGGCAGGGCGTTGTGACAAATCCAGTTGCAGTACGCCGGCAGCGGGACGGTCGGTATCCGCCCCGTCAGAATGGCGCCGTTAAGCGCGGTCTGTTCGACGTAGAAATTGTTCGTCCGTTGCAGCAGCATGCGCAGCGTGTCGGCCCACGCATCCCACGCCACCGAATCGCGATGCAAGGCGAAGACTCCGGCATTGGCCAGAGGGCATTGAACCAGCTGACGTGCCAGGGCCTCATCCCAGCCAAGCGCATAGATCGCGCCTTCGAGCTGGCGGATGTCCTTGGGGTCCTTGTAAAGACTACCGTAATGGCGGCTGATCTCGGGCACGATCGCCATCTTCAGCGTTTTCGCGGCTTCGAGGTAAGCGACAATGCCCTGCGGATCCTGCACCCAGGCATCAGCATCGATCCACAGATATAGATCATACCCAGGAAACAGATCGCGAAGAAAGGGCCGCGCCACCAGTGCGCGCAACGCGTTGCTGGCGCCAGCCTGGTCCGGAAAATCAATCGCCCAAGCGGGTTCGACGATATGCTCGACTCTGGTTCCCAGTTCCGCGCGTTCCCAATCCAACAACCCGATATCGAGAACGGCAATATCGAGCGCGCCGGGCAGGCTATTCGCCCGCAGCGAGGCGATCGTGCCACTCACCAGAGCGAAAAACTTGTGGTCTGCAGCGGTGACGGCCAGTGTCTTCATACGTTTGTTCTCCCTTGTTTGCGCAAATCGTTTCGGCCGAATTTCGTCATGTGCCAGCGCCTTGTATCTGTAATCTGTTGTTCGATTCCCGGACGGCGGGGCATCCAGTCCCACACGGCACGCGCTTGTGTGGCATCCCGATCAGAACCGGCGGGTCACCGGTCCTGCGGCCGTCCGCCCGCCCGTGACCTCGGTTTCAGTCTCGGCCAACGTGGATAACAATTGGTTAATTCAGCGCCGCGAAGTAAAACCAGCGATACGGTTTGCTGTTCAATGATAGGCGGGGCGGCAGGTTGCCGTGCGGTCTTTCATGGCGCGCCCCAACTCGCGGATCGCCGCTTGGCTGCCGGTAACGAATAAAGATTACACATCTGGGAACAACAACCTTACCCTGCCAGCGGCTCGATCTTGACTCGAAAGCCAAGACTGTTCGCCAAATGTTCTTGTGTGGATTCTTGGCACGCCCAAGGAGTACAAATCCACTGGTCTCGGGTCGGTTTCAGTTATCCTTTGCCGTGGCGAATCATCTATGCGGCCTCCGAGGATCGCCATGACTATGAGCCTGATCACTCGGAAATCGCTTTCGAGGGCCGCGCCTTGAGGACTCTGTGCGATGATCCTGCAAGGGCCGATGATCCCAGCCAATGAGTGGAGCACACGTAATGCCCGACTATTCCGACCTTGACCCGGCGTTCCTGCCCATTCTGGGCAGATGCCAGCCGGCGACAATGACGTCGGTCGAGCGCATCTATGCCCTCTACAAGGCGGTGGAATACCTGTCGATCACACAGGTGCCCGGCGACTTCGTGGAATGCGGCGTATGGCGCGGCGGATCGATGATGTGCGCTGCGCTCACGCTCCTGCAGGTCGGGGACACACGCCGGCAACTCTGTCTCTATGACACGTTCGAGGGCATGGTTCCGCCAGATAACACTGATGTCGACGTCAATGGCCAATCAGCAACCGCGCAGCTCGCGGCAGAGCAGCGCACTGAGAACAGCTATATATGGGGCTATGCAACGCTCGAAACGGTGCGCCGAAATATGGCGTCGACCGGCTACCCCGAGGACCAAATCCACTATGTGCGGGGTCCCGTGGAACAGACGATCCCCGATACCGTCCCTAAGGCGATCGCCCTGCTCCGCTTGGATACGGACTGGTACGCCTCAACCCAGCACGAGCTGCGGCACCTCTTCCCCCGCCTTGAGCGAGGTGGGGTCGTCATCATCGACGACTACGGCCATTGGCGAGGCGCCCGCCGAGCCGTCGATGAATATTTCGCGACAAGCGACGTCAAAGTGCTGCTCAACCGGATCGACTACACTGGCCGAATAGGCGTGCGATCCTGAGATCGCGGGAGTGTCCAGATTCCGGTACAGCTGGCACGGGTCAAAATTCGATGACCCAGGATTTTGATAGCTACTTCCAATAAATTTTCCCGCGCCATTTCTATTCCGAGGGGTGAGCCGCTGTAAGAGCGCTCTGGTGGGAAAGATGCCTGGAATTGCCGTTCAATTGATTCCGCTATGATTCCGGTAGCGCATTTTGTTCTCCGGTAGCCGGACACCGCCATAAAAAACCGTTTTATTTCAGTGTAGCAGTGGTGGGCGCGACAGGGATCGAACCTGTGACCCCTTCCATGTCAAGGAAGTGCTCTCCCGCTGAGCTACGCGCCCCACCTGCGGCGTGAGCGATCCTAATAGCCGGACCGACGACGCCTGGGCAAGGCGTTTGCCCGCCATTTTTGCAGCTTTACCCGCGGTCGAGCGCCCAGAATATCGCTATTTTTGCCGCAAATTGTCCCTTCGGCGCATTCCGGGCTGGACGTCATGGCTGAAGGACAATTGTTGCCGCGAGCCCGGATAACAACGTCCCATCGACATTTTCCCGCCTGCCCCACGGCTGGCCGTTCTTCCATCCATCAACGCAGGTGATTTTTGAAATACTCTATTGTGAGCGCAAGGCCCTTTTCCCATGGAACAATCGGCACCCAATTGAGCTCCCTCTTGGCCAAACTGATATCAGGCTTGCGCTGTTTGGGATCGTCCGGCGGCAGCGGCATCGCTTTAATAGAAGAGTCTGAACCTGTTTGTTTCAGAACTTCCTGGGCAATTTCGCGCATGCTGAATTCCATCGGATTTCCCAGATTGACCGGCCCGGTAAATTCCGGGCGGCTCTCCATGAGCTTGATCAAGCCGGTGATAAGATCGTCAACGTAACAAAAAGACCGCGTTTGCGAGCCATCGCCATAAATGGTAATGGGCTCATTTCTGAGAGCCTGCATGATGAAATTTGAAACAACACGGCCATCGGCGGGATGCATGCGGGGGCCATAGGTATTGAAAATCCTGGCGACTTTGATTTCAAGTTTGTGCTGGCGATAATAATCGAAAAAAAGAGTTTCAGCACAGCGCTTGCCCTCGTCGTAACAAGAACGTGGCCCGATCGGATTGACATTCCCCCAATAATCTTCCCGCTGAGGATGCACCGCCGGATCGCCATATACTTCGCTGGTTGATGCCTGGAGGATCCGGCATTTCAATCTTTTTGCCAGGCCCAACATGTTTATTGCCCCGTGCACCGATGTTTTCGTGGTTTGCACCGGATCATGCTGATAATGGATGGGGGATGCGGGACAGGCGAGATTGTATATCTCGTCAACCTCCACAAATAGCGGAAACGTCACGTCGTGGCGCAGAAGCTCAAAATGAATATG
>Ga0182024_10019270_pt1 | contig 12602 bp, 5 predicted proteins | sample P32metaG_FD_120480 | JGI IMG/M metagenome (GOLD analysis project Ga0182024, IMG submission 120480) | Permafrost microbial communities from Stordalen Mire, Sweden - P3-2 metaG (Illumina Assembly) | ecosystem: Environmental > Terrestrial > Soil > Wetlands > Permafrost | place: Sweden: Stordalen... | reverse complement strand
TCGACGGTGGCGACGGTGCTGGTCAATCGGCAACGGGAGGCCAACCTGCAACTTGCCATTGAAAAGACGGATTTGGCGAAAAAGGAGGCAGCCGCGAGAGAGCAGGCCGATAAGGGATTTCGGGAAGCCCGCACTGCGGTGGATGATCTTTTCACCGAAGTAAGTGAGGATACGCTTCTCAACACGCCCGGCATGCAGAAAGTGCGAAAGGAACTTCTTCAGAAGACGCTTGCCTACTACCAACGGTTTGTAAATCAGCGGGCAGACGATCCAACCGTGCAAGATGAATTGGGAATTGCTTTCTATCGTGCTGGCCGCATTACCGAAGAGATCGAATCGCCGAAAGAGGGCCTGAAATTATATCGAAAGGCCGAGCAGCTTCAGCAGCGATTGCTTGATGAATCACCGGACGATCACAAGCGGCTAAGTGCCCTCGGTGACACGTACAACGCCATTGGCGGAGCGCTTCTAAACGGGCAGCAACTCGATGACGCTCGCAAGAGCTTCGAAAAAGCCCGCACGATTCGACAGAGATTAGCCGAACTGTCACCACACGACCCCGCCTACGCGCGGACGTTCGCCAACAGCGAGATGAACATTGGCTTAGTGGATGGGCTGCTCGAACCCACGGACGCCGATCAGATGAAAGCCCAACAGGAATTGGCCCTACGAGAACTAGAGACCGCGCAGGACATTCGCAAGAGGCACATAGCCGACGGCGGCGATACCGCCAAGCTGAAGAGGGACCTGGCCATGGGAGACTTTGGACTGGGGCTTCAGGAACTGAGATTGAAGGACGTCAAAGCCGCTCGCGACCGATTCACGAAATCGAGCGATTCGTTGCAACAGCTCATCAACCAAGATAAACGCGATTTGAATGTCCAATTCAAATTGGCGACGTGTTATCGGTGGCTAGGAGACATCGCCGATAGATCGTCCCCAGCCGCATCAATCCCATATTATGAGAAGGCACGCGACACCTTTGCGCGGTTAGTGGATCGGAATCCCGATGTACCAGATTACAAGGCAGCTCTTGCGGGCTTGTATATGAACATGGCAACACATCAGGCAGGATCGGAGTCGCTAGGATCATTCGAGCAGGCACGGCAGATTCTCGCCGACCTCGTCAAAGATGCTCCCGACAATCCGCAGTTCGAACGCGACTTAAGCATCACCTTGCAGGCGATTGCCGTGCGACAGGTCGAGGCGGGACAGTCAGAGGCGGCTCGAACCAACTTCGAGGCGTCGATTGACTTACTCGTTCGGCTAAACCAACGGTTTCCCAATGATGCGTTTTTCGTCCGAATGCTGTCGGAGACGCGTAAATCATTGGCGACGATTGATGAGAAGCACCGGTTTGAACCTGGCCCTGCCGCGCCGCCGAAAAAACAACCACCGTCGCCACCTTGACCCACTTCCTATATTGGCAAGTGAGATTGCCGGATTCGGTGCGTTGCCGTCTGTGTTGACCGCCAACTTTGCCTAACCCTCATGACCAGAGGAGGCCGATGCAAGATACTGGATGGCCCCTTTAGGGACTGTTCATGCATTGTATTGATGAGCTTCTGGTCCCGGGGGGGATTGTCATGCTGTGCCGCGATGGATCGCGCTCGAATCTAAAGGTGCTATTGGCCGGAACACTGATGCTAGCATCGGTCGCTCCGGCATTGGGCCAGGCTGTTTCGCCTCCAGCGCAATTGCCACCGACGCCACCAGCAACCGATGGCAATGTCCCATTACCGACCCTCCCCGGCACTAATCCACGGCCATCGACTGCCGTGCCACCCGCTTCACCATCAACGAGTGGCAATTTGCCGCCGGCCAATACGTTGGCTCTAAACAACGCTTCTCCGGCCAATACCGGAATGCTGACTGCCTACAGCCTCGCCGGTGTAACCAACATGATTGGCGACTCGCCCAATCTCGGGCGTTACAACATCACGATCACCACGTTCCTTGCCGGTGGCGCGTCGATCCCGATCGCGGGGGGCGACGGCTACGCCAAGATCGCCGACGACAATAGTCCCATTCCCACCGATCGCGTGTTCTTCGATTACAACTATTTCAACCACGCGGTCGGCACCGGCAACAGCGCTTCGATCGGCCTGAACCGCTATAACTTCGGCGTGGAAAAGACCTTTTTCGGCGGCTGCTGCTCCATCGAGGTTCAGGCGCCGGTGGAGACCGGTCTGAACAACGATCAAAACCTGCAAGGCACCCTGCTCGGCACCACGGCCGAGAACGAAGGCACGGTGTTCGGCAACATGTCGCTCACCTTGAAAGGGCTCATCTATCAATGCGACTGCCTGGCCGTCTCGGTCGGCACGATGATCGATCTCCCCACCGCACCGAACGGCTCGTTCACCGGCGGTGAGACGGTGGTCATCCAGAACGATTCGGTCCATTTGGCTCCGTTCTTGGGCTTCGCCTATGCTCCGTGCTGCGGCAATTTCTTTGCGATCGGCTTTGTTCAGCTCGACTTCGACGCGAACGGCGACTCCGTTGGCCTGGTTGCGATCAACGATCCACCGATCGCCAGATTTCGTGATCCGACCCTGCTGTATCTCGACCTTTCGATGGGATATTGGTTGTTCCGCGACGATCCGGCGTGCTGCCGCTGCCGCTACCTGACGGGCATAGCGCCGGTCGTGGAATTGCACTACACGACGACGCTGCAAAATTATCGCGGCGTCGATGGCACCGATTTTTTGATCGACCCGGTTTACAATGGCACCGACTGCCTGAATCTGACGGCCGGCCTCCATTTCCAAATGGGGCCCTGTTCGATGCTGACCGTCGGCGGAGTCGTCCCACTGATGTCCTCGCCTCGCGACCGAGAGTTCGATTCGGAAGTGGTCGTCCAGTTCGACCGTCGGTTTTAAGAACCGCCCGGAGCCCGTAGCGCTAGCAAGGGATGAACTGCGAACCCGTGTCGCTTTATTGAACTCCCTTGCTTGCGCTGCGGGCTCCTTTCCGCGCTGTTTCGCCGCCAAATCCCGCCTGCCGCGAAAAATTCTTCCAAAAAGCCTGTCGGGCGCCGGGCCGATTTCGCCATTTCCTTGTTGTTGGGGCGTGCATTTCGCCGCCCGACACTGCCTCAACGGCTGTGGAACACAGCAGGGAGAATCCAATGGTTCGCAATTTCTTGACTACCGTCGCGGCCGGTTTGGTGCTGGCGACTATCGCAACCGTCCTGGCCCCGTCGCCGGCGCTTGCCGGTCCGCCCAAGGGCCCGCACTACGTGCCCGTTTACGGTTATGGTTACCACCATCACTACTTCCCGCACTACGGCTACGGCGGCATTTACGTCGGTCCGGCGGTCGTGTTTCCGGTCGCCCCGATCGCCGTCTCCGCGACCCCGCACACGCTGTTCTGCATCGGCACCGACGGCCAAACTCGCGTCTACGGCACGTATATGCAAACGGTCTATAGCAACGGCGCGACGCAAATGGGCGGACTGGTCGAAGCTCAAGCCGCACTAACGGCCGCGGGTATCACGAACTGGGTAGACGCTCCGCAACCCGCAGTCACCAACTGATCCGCACCTTGATCGACAACTTGCTCGACTCCATGATCGACAACTTCATCGGCGGCAAGCGCGGTGCGGACGCGAAAGCCGACGGCCCTTTCCCGCAAGGGAGAGGGCTGTCGGCCGTTTGAGACCGTTAAAAAGTAGTTTTGCTGGCAACCTTTCAATCGTTCGCGATACAATACGGGAGCCAGCCGCGATGCGGACCGTGGAGAGCGGATTTCTGGCGTACAACTCGTCCAACGCTAGAGGCTTCTGACATGGCCAAAATCGGGTACGCTCTCGATTGTTCAATGCGGCGAGGCATCCTATTCGTGGCTTTATTGACGATCTCCGTGGCATCCGCGATCGTATCGCCACTGCTGGGCGCCGACGGCGATCGTCCGACCGCAAAACAAGTCCCGGCCGCGACAACGCCGACGGCGAAGCCGAATTTCGACAACGTCGGTCCGCAAGTCGGAGATCAACTTCCCGACCTCAAACTGCGAACGATCAAGGGAGAGCCGCAACGATTGGCGGATGCTTGGCGCGGCGGACCGGCGCTCTTGGTCACCAGTTCGTTCACCTGCCCGAAATCGCGCAGCCGTTGGCCGGAGTTGAAAGCGGTCGTCGATAAGTATGGCGCCAAACTCAACGTTGTCATCGTTTACGTCATCGAAGCGCATCCGGTCGGCAGCGTTTGTCCCTACAAAGGCGTCGAGGAGGTCACATCCGAGAACCGCCGCGACGATATTCTTCGCCGCCAGCCGACGACGCTTGACGAGCGGCTCGACTTGGCGAAGGAATTCAAGCGCTATCTGCGCGTCGATGCGCCGATCTACGTCGATACGTTGGCCAACCATGCCTGGAAGGCTTTCGGCGCGGCTCCGAATATCGCCTTCCTCGTCGATTCCAACGGCATCGTCGCAGCCAGACAAGGTTGGTTCGAAGGCGCCGCGATGCAGAAATCGATTGATAGATTTTTGAGCATTTCGAAGGAGAATCAGAAACGGGTGGAGCTGGTTGGGAGGGAAAAGCAAGCAGCCCAGGATTCGGCGCTCGAAAAAGCCGGATTAAGCATCTGGGATTTGCAAATCCTGGCGCGCGACACCAAGACGGAGAAGTTAGCGGAGGCGTTGAAAAAGGCACCCGGAGCGATCAACCTCATTTTCCCCTTCACCGAAGGGCACCATGAGGAGACGACTTGGCTCATGGAAGCGGTGCGAGACCGTAATCCGGCCGCGGCCGAAGTGTTGCTGGAACATGGCGCCGACTTGAAAGCGCGGACACACAGTTTTGATTCCGCGCTCGAACAGGCCGCCGGGATCGGCCAGCCGGAAATGGTGAAGTTGCTATTGCGCGATCATGCAGATGTCAATTTTCCCGCTGCCGGCCGAACGCCGCTCCATGAAGCCCTCCTTTCTGCGCATGCCGACATCGCCAAAATCCTGATCGACGGCGGGGCGAAGGAGGATTTCTTTTCCGACATAGCACTGGGCAAGACCGATGCGGTTGGAAAATCGCTTGCCGCCGATCCTTCGCGAGCACTGCGTCCCGATGGCGCGGGTCGGACGCCGCTCGACTATGCCGCCGTCGCCGGCCAACTAAAAATCGCCAGCCTTTTGTTGGATAACGGTGCGCCTGTTGTCGTCGACGATCTTTCTCCAACGCTGGTCCCGCTGCATTATGCCATTCAAAACGACCACCCTGCGATGGTTGAATTGCTGCTGAAAGCGGGCAGCTCACCAAACACGGCGCTTGGCTACGGTGGGGAGGATGCAACGTCTGAGCCGCCACTGCACATGGCGGTTGCGTCCGGAAACGTCGAAATCGTCAAGATTCTTCTGAAGCACAAGGCGACTATCGAACGACGCGACACCTATTCAGAAACTGCTCTTCACGACGCCGCAGGGGCGGGGAATGCAGAGATTGTCAAACTGCTCATTGGCGCCGGAGCAAATGTCAACGCCCGCCAGCTAGGATTCAGCCTCCCCTGCGGGTCAGGCAACGAGGAAATCCCCTCGCAAAACACACCGCTGCATTTCGCCGCGGCCAGCGGGAATCCGGCAACGATCAAAGCGCTCGTTGACGCGGGCGCAAAGATCGACGCAGTGAATTTGAACGGATCGACACCGTTGATGTCGCTCGTCGAAGAACCGTTGTACACGTCGATCGAAGAGGAATCCCGCCTGAAGAACACGGAGGCGTTGCTTGCGACCGGTGCGAATGTGAACCTGCGCGACAAAAAGGGGCGAACCGTGCTCGACCTCGCCACCGATGAACTCAACGTTCAAAAGGCGGAGAAAAATGCTCCTGCAGGACGGGCCCACGGCTTGCAAGATTTCGTCGACCTATTGGAGAAACATGGCGCGAAGCACGGTGAGCCGAAGACTGGCGCGGAATCTCAGCAGTCGGACGGAGAGTGATCCGCCGAACGAAGGCTTATAGGAGACGATCCGTGAAAACGTTGCGAACCCTTGCGGCCCATGCCGCGGCGATCGTCTTGATCGGCATTTCTTTTCGTCCAATGCCGGCGCTCGGAGAAGAGTTTGTCGCGATGCAGGTCAAGGGGCCAGTCGCCGCTTGGGTTCTCGACGAGAATTCGGGCCGCGTATTTGCCGCGCACGGCGACTCGGCGGTCGTCGAAGAGTTCGACCCGGTCACGGGCAAGTCGCTGCGGCAGTTTGACGTTGGCGACAACGCGACCGGACTCCTCATCAAGGGAAATCGGTTGATCGCCGGGATTCGCGGTCAGTCGGCGCTGTGCGTCATCGACCTGGCGAAGAATGCGGTCGCGGGGCGAATCGGGCTCGACGGCACCGGGCCATTCGATATGTGTTGCTCGAAGGCCGACAATCCGTTCGTCTATGTTTGCTGCGCTCGACAAGGCTCGAATCTCGGTTCGCTGTATCAGGTGGATATCGCCGCGATGAAAGTCGTGAAGCCCGTCGCCGAGGATCAAGCGAATCAATTGGGATTTTTTCCCAGACAAGCCATTTCGGAGGATGGCCGTTGGTTCGCCCGCACGGGACGTAACGTCTACTCGGTCGACGAGGACAAAGGGGTTTTCCGCGAAACCCAGCACGGACCCGTTCGCGCGCCGTGCCTCTCCGCGGTGCCCGGCAATCGGTTCTGGCTGTCGGGCGACCTCTTGGTTCCGATCGATCTGAAAGACGAAGATTCCGAGCGACCGCCTCCGGACACCAAACAGGGAATCCCTGAATTTGCCGGTCTTCCAATCGCCGTGCTTCCGAAATTCGATTTGGTGGTTTCCGGCGCATATAGCCTGACGGGCAGCGCAAAAAATGATCCTGCGCAGGATTCGCGGGAACTGACGTTTCAAAGATTCTCCGACGCCCAAATGCTAAAAACCGTCACACTGCCCGCGCCGGCGACCAATTCCGACGACAGCCCGCAGAACAAACCTGAAGATAAGCCCGCGAGCCCACCGGGAAGCAGGCCGGGGATCAAGCCACTTTCCCCGCGGCATCGCCGAACAATCCTCCACGAAGACTTCGAGATGGCCGGCCATCGGATGTTGCAATTCGATCCGCAGCACGATCGCCTCTTGTTCGGCCAACCTGACGGGGCTTTCGTGTTGAGTCTGACCGAGTTGAAGGTGCCGTTGCAACCGCTCGTCGCGATGAAGGAAATTGCGCTGGTCAAGACCACGCTGGGTTCTCGCATGGCGATTCCACTCGAACTGACCGACGCCGATTTGCAGGCCAAATGCCAATTCAAATTGGTTTCAGGACCGTCGGGGGCCCACATCGACGGAAATCAATTGGTTTGGACTCCGCAAGAAGCGGATCTCGGCGAACACGAATGGGTCGTCGCAGCCGAGATTGGCGACAGCAAGGATCAGATGACCGTGCGGGCGCAAGTCCATCGCAGCGCCGTTGCTCTCGGCGGCGTCATCGACCAACTGAATATCTCACCCTCCGGCGATCGAGCGCTCGTGCTCACGGAAACGGCGCTGCTCGATCCGGACGACGGCGCGGCGGGACAGCGGTTTCATGTCCCGCGAGTTCGCGGCGTGCAGACGCGCCTGGTTCTCGTCGATTTGAAAAAATCGCGGATCGTTGCGACGCGACTGATCGACAAGCCGGTGGGAGCCATTTGCCTGACCGATCAGGCGGCCTACTTTGTCCCGCGCCAGACCGCGGCGGTCTACCAATTGAATCTGGAAGATCTGGCCGACAAGAAGCACGTGTTTCTGAGCAGTTCGGTGCAGGAGATGGCCCCGTTGCCCCTGCGTCGGATCGGCGTGCAAAGCGCGGAGCACATCATCGACGATAGCAAGGGCGGCTTCACCGCCCTCGACGAAGCGACACTCGCGCGCGTCGAAATGGCCGGAGCGGGAGCCATCGGCAAATCGGGCCCCGGGCTAATCTTGGGCAATTCGATGAACTGGCTCGACCCGCTCAACGACGGCTCGCTCCGGTTCGACGCGCTTGTCATCGACGAAAGGACCGCATCGCCGCGGTTGATCTGGCACCCGATGCGACTGGGCGCCGTCAATGCTCCAAGACAATTTCGAGTTCCGCGTATATGGAACCGCACGGTGAACGATCAGTCGCTGGCGGTCGACGACAATTCGCCGATTGTGAACTGGGATCCGGCTCGGACGATCGCGCTACGAAAATACCCGGTTGCCGTCTCCGTGCGCGCGAAGCCAGTCTCCGACGGGCATCCCTTCCAAGGGCGGTTCCAGCAGCACGTTCAACTTAGCATGGAGTTTCGCGCTTTGACGGATGGCACATCGCAACAGTCGATGGTGCTCGATCAGTTGTCCGACCAGGGCGAGCTCGAGGCTGTGAATCAATTCCGCGTCGGACAGCAAGGCCGCGTCGACGTCGCGGATGCGGGCGATCAGATCATCGTCGGCTACGCCGACCGGTTGTACGCGGTGCCGATTTCCGCCGATCGGTTCGGCGGATTGCCGCAGCCGCTGCAAATCCTTCCCGAGTTGGACAAGCTTCAAGCGCCGCTGGGCGAGAAGGTCGAATTGGCGCTAACGGCCGTCGGCGGCAAAGGGGCTCGGCGATTTTCGCTCTCCTCGCCGGCCGAAGGCGTGGCGGTCGATGAGGCGACCGGCAAAGTGACGCTCGACACCCGCCAGATCTGGGAAGCCTACAAGCGCGATCTGCAATCGCCGCAACCGAAGTTTACCTATCTGGGCGGCAACGCCACCGACGAGCTGATCTCCGCCGCTCAAAAATCGTATCACGATCTCACCGGCAAGACGCTCGACGACAAGTTTCCGCTGGCTTCCGGCGTGAACGTCGCCGTCACCGACTCCGAGCAAGCCACCGCGGAGCTGACGGCGCAGTTCATCGTGTTGGCCCCGAAAGCGGACCTTGAGCCGATCCTGGCGGCAATCCACTCGCGGCAATCCGAGGTTCAGTCGACTCGCAAAGTCCGCTCCGCTCCCGGCGCCGTTGCGGACCTGGCCAGCCAGGCGGCGCTCGTCCAACAGGCAAAGGATCTGGTCGACGAGCGCATCACCGAATTGGACACCGCCATCAAGCGTTCCGGCAACGACCTCGCCGATCTGAAGGCGTCGGTCGCGCGCATCGGCGACGGAAAGCAGAAGATCGACGCGTTGCAGCGGATCACGGCGGATAACCAAACTCGCACCGAAGCACTCCAGGCCCAATGCGCCACCATTGGCAACAGCGTCGAGAGACAGCAAACCTGGCTTTTGGCCGGCGCGGGATTGTTCGCGGCGGCGCAATTCGCAGTGATCGTGCTGCTGCTTCGCCGGGGAGGAAAGGCATGAAACTCCACCGAGTTGTTGCGATCTCTGTTGCGGCAGTGGCGCTGATCGGCGCTGCGGTTCATGCACCGCTCGCCCGCGGCGACGACTTCATCCGCATGAAGAGCAAGCAGCCAGTCGTCGCTTGGGCGCTCGACGAAACCTCGGGCCGAGTTTTTGCCGCCTCGGCGAAGTCGCCCATCGTCGAAGAATACGATCCGAAAACAGGCGAGTCGATACGGCAGATCGACGTCGGCGGGACCGCGACGATGCTTCTGATCAAAGGCAATCGCCTCATTGCCAGCCTCCCTGGCCACTCGGCGATCGCGGTCGTCGATTTGGAGAAGAACACGCTGGCTGGGCAAATTTCCTTGGAGGGCGATCAGCCATCGGACATCTGTTGCTCGAAAGCCGATAACCCATTCGTTTACGTCTGTGGCAGCCCGCAACCTCCGGTGTCCGAAGAACTGCTGCAGGTCGATATTCGTGCGTTAAAAATCGTGAAGCGAGTCGCGGATGTGCAATCGAGAGGCAGCGAAGAGTCGGGCCTTCTTATGTCGGACGACGGCCGTTGGCTTTGGACGGAATTTCCCGGCCTCTACTCGGTCGACGAGCAGCGAGGAACGTTTCTCGCAAAGTATGGCGTGGCACCGATGGGCCAAGAGCAATCGGTGGTTCCAGGAAGCCGGTATTGGATGGTGAACGGCGGGCTATTTCCCATCAATGGTCGAGAGGGCGCGGAAATTCGCCGGTTCGTGGGCACGCCGGTCGCGGTGAATCGGAAATTCGACCTGGCGGTGTCAGGTCCTCATCTGCCGGTCGATGCGGATGCCGACGGGGCACACGGCTATGTGTTGACGTTTCAAAGATTCTCCGACGCCAAGGTGTTTAAGACCGTTCCGCTTCCGAAGTCGGCAAAAAAGCCGCCCGTCTACCTGAACGACGATCAAGCCTCCGACGACACAGACAACCGAGGGTGGAACGGTCGGCATCTGTTGCAGTTCGACGCACAGCGCAATCGTCTCTTTCTCGCCACGGGGGGCGAGGCATTCCTGTTGAATTTGGCCGGGCTCGACCTGCCGCAACAGCCGCTGCTGATGTTCAAGCCGATCCAGGAGATCAAGCTCACCATCGGGCAACCATTGGCGGTTCCGCTGGAGCTGACCGATGCCGCGCTTCAAGCAACGTGCAAATTCGAATTGGCTTCGGCGCCGCGAGGCGCGAAGCTCGACAGCGCCCGAATCACTTGGACGCCCGACGAAACCAGCTTGGGCGAACATTCGCTGGTCGCTACGGCAGCCAAGGGCGAGAGCAAGGACCAAATCAGAATTCCGGTGCGGGTGCGCCGGGCTGCGGTGTCGCTCGGCGGATTGATCGAGCGGCTAAGAATTTCGCCGTCCGGCGAGCGAGCTTTGGTCGTCACCGTGAGTCTCGACGCAGACGCTACGGGAAAGCCCGACAATTCGCGCGTTGGCGTGCCGGCCGACCCCAAGACGCAAACGCACTTGGTTCTCGTCGATTTGAAACAATCCCGAATTATCGCGAATCGGCTGCTCAACGGGCCGTTGGGCGCCGACATTTGTCTGACGGATCAAGCGGCATATATGGTTCCCGACGGGACCGCGGCCGTTTACCAGTTGAGTTTAGAAACTCTCGCGGAGACGAAGCACGTGTTTCTCAAGAACACGATCGCGGCCATGGCGGCGTTACCGCGGCACCGGCTCGGGATTCTCGGTTCCGGGGGAGGCATGGGCGACGACGGCGGCGAGTGTACGGTGCTCGACGAATCGACGCTCAACCATGTCGAGCAGCCCGGCGGAGGTTCGGTCGGTCGGTTCGTTCAGCGTCGCATCAACGACGCTTCTAGTAGTTGGTTCGAGCCGCTGAACGGCGATGCGTTTCGCTTGGGCGCGCTGGTGCTCGACAACCAAACCGGGAGGCCGGAGTTGGTCTGGGATGCCCTGCAAGTGCCGACGTTCGGGCGAATACGGTACGAAATGCCGGAGCCCTGGGACCGCACGGTCTCCGATCAGGCGATCGAGATCGTCGGAAGGCCGCCGATCGTGCGGTGGAATCGGGCCGAGACGATCGTACTGCGGAATTACCCCGCCACGGTCAGCGTCCGTGCGGAGCCGGCCACGGCAGAGCGATCCGGCCGAGGAGAATCGGACACGAACAAGCGCATCACCCTCGAATTTCGCGATCTGACGACTGGCACGGTGCGGAAGGAATTGGTGCTCGACCAACTTCCCTACTGGGGCGACGTGCCATCAATGGCCTCGCTTATTTCCGGCGACGGTCGGGTGCAAATTGCCGCGGCCGGGCGCATGCTGGCGGTCAGTTTCGCCGATCAATTGTACGCCGTTCCGCTGCCGGAAGAACAACTCGCGAAGTTGCCCGTTCCATTGCAAATCGTTCCAAAGCTCGACAAGCTGCAAGCCGCCGCCGGCGAGAAGGTCGAATTCGTGCTCAAGGCAGTTGGGGGCACAGGGGTCCGGCATTTTTCTCTCGCGGCTCCAACGCCGGGGATCGCCGTGGAGGAAACCTCTGGCAAAGTGACGATCGACAGCGGCGAAATCTGGCAGACTTTCAAACGCGACTTGCAATCGCCTCGGCCCCAGTTCATAACGTTCGGCGGCGATCCCGATCTAGTCGGCACCGCGCAGCAGGCCTATTACGAGCTGACCGGCAAAAAGCTCGACGACAAATTCCCCCTGGCGGCCGGCCTCAGTTTTACCGTCAGCGATGCCGATCAATCCACTGCGGATCTCACCGCGCAATTTCTGGTGCTCGGGCCGAAGACGGAAATCGCATCGATCTTAGCGGCCGAACGCGCCAGGAGCGAGCAAGCGCGTGCCGCTCTTCAAAGTCGGGCGGAGGGCGCTCCGGCCAATAGTGAATTCGCGCAGCAATTGGCGCTCGCCGGCCAGCGAACCAATCTCGCCAACCAGCGCCTTGCTGAATTGGACGCCGAGGTGACGCGATCCGGACACGATTTGGGCGAACTGAAAGATTCAATCGCACGCCTCGGTGGCCGGAAAGAGCAAATCGACGCGTTGCAACGGTCCGTGGATGATGGCGGGCATGGGACCGAATCGCTCCAAACCAAACTCGCGGACATCGACAAGACCGTCGAGCGGCAACGGAACTGGTTATTGGCCGTCGCGGGATTCTTAGCGGCAGCGCAGCTCCTGGTGTTCGCACTGCTGTTCCGCCGTGGCGGAAACGCGGCGAACAAGGCGTCGGAAGCGAACAGCACTTCGACGTTGAAGAAACAAGGCAAACCAAAGCCCGATGACGGATCGCAGCAATCGGGCGGAGAGTGATCCAAGGAAC
>Ga0182024_10019269_pt1 | contig 12602 bp, 12 predicted proteins | sample P32metaG_FD_120480 | JGI IMG/M metagenome (GOLD analysis project Ga0182024, IMG submission 120480) | Permafrost microbial communities from Stordalen Mire, Sweden - P3-2 metaG (Illumina Assembly) | ecosystem: Environmental > Terrestrial > Soil > Wetlands > Permafrost | place: Sweden: Stordalen... | reverse complement strand
GAAGAGGTCGGCGGCCTTAAGGAACTGCTCCTGCGGAATGCCGGTGATGCGCTCCACCATTTCGGGCGTGTAGCGCTCGTATTGCTTCTTTAGCAGTTGATAGACGCAGCGCGGATGCTGCAGGGAGAGATCGAACGCGACCTTTGGGGGAAGCACAGGCGCGGGCGGCGCAGCACCTGCTGGCAGAGGTGGAGCTGGTTTTTCCGCGGGCGACGCCACAACTGCTTTGCCGGCGACGTCTCCGCCTTCTTCATAATTCCAGGTCTTCTTGTCGTAAACCTGTTTCTCCGGATCAAATCCAGAGAAGAGACCGTCCTCAGGCAGACTAAATCCGTCTTTGATAATGAAGGAGGCGTTGGTGTAGTTGACGAGATACTCTTTTGCAATCCGATTGTTTTCGGTGGCGTACTTGATGACGCCGCCGAGGAAGGCGATGTCGGCACCGGCGCGGATCTGTAGATACATGTCGGCATTTGCCGCGGTACGGGTCAGTCGCGGATCGACGACAATGGTTTTCGCATTGCGATGAATTTTGGCTTCGACCGCCCACTTGAAGCCGCAGGGGTGATTCTCGGCGGGATTGCCGCCCATGATCAACATCATGTCGGTGTTCTTGATGTCGATCCAACCATTGGTCATTGCGCCGCGGCCGAAGGTGGGCCCCAAACTGGAGACCGTTGGGCCGTGTCAAACGCGGGCCTGGTTTTCCAGGTAGCAGACCCCCAGGCTGCGCATACTTTTTACCGCAAGATAATTAAATTCGTTGGTGTCGGTGCAGCCACCGGTGAAGGCCATGCCTTCGCAGCGGTTGACGGTGTGGCCGGCAGCGTCTTTTTCGACGAAAGTATCGTCGCGCGTCTTTTTGACGCGCTGCGCAATCTCGGTGTAAGCCTGGTCCCACGAAATGTCTTCCCAATCGGTCGCTCCCGGACGCCGCACCTGCGGCTTCAGCAGGCGCCGCTCGTTCATAATGTCCTGCGCGAGCGATGATCCCTTGGGGCAGAGCGTGCCGCGATTGATGGGGTGGTCGGGATCGCCTTCGACGTGGACAACCTGCGGGATCGCGTTCTTCGCCTTGTCGCCCAGCGTGTAAATGATCACGCCACAGCTAACGGCGCAATAAGGACAGGTGCTGCGCGTCTCACTGGCTCGGGAAATCTTGAGGGATTGAGTCTGGGCGTAAACCGGGGTTAGATCGAAGCCGAGGGCGGAGAAACCGGCACCGCCAAGCACGGTGCCTTTGAGAAAAGTCCTGCGAGAGAACTCCATTTTGTTGCCCCCGTGCTGCGCTTTCCAGAAAGTTACGGAGGTGAATGGTTGTGGACGCTCAGGATCGCGTCCGGCTTAATTACCCGCTAATCCGAAGAACTATAAACCCGAACGATGGGGGAGGTCAACTGGAGAAAACGGGATATTCGTTAGCGCATGGTTTAAATATTGATAATTTTGTCGGTATGCCGGCTCAGGTACCAGCAGGGGCTGCTGCCGAAGTGCGGAAACAGGGAATGGACGCAGGTGTCGGTCTCCTGTTGGCCGGGCTCGTACTGAATCTTCCCACTCTTGACGTGGATGGCGTAAAGAGGATTCACCGTTACTTTCCCAAACTGCGGACGCCCGCCAGGAATCTGGAAGCGCAACGAGCAATAGTCGCCGACATACAGCAGAGCGGCGATAACGACAATCGCAGTGACTATCGAAAGCAACGCACGTTTCATGGTTGGTCCCGTGTGGCGGCCCCCAGGTGAAGTTAGTTAGTAGTTTGAAATCTTATCTGCTCATACGCGCGATCGTAACAAGGATTTTTCAAAGACCGGCGCATCTACCGTTTGCAGGTCCGTTTGCATGGTGCGACGCGGACATTCATAATCGCATGATGTCTGATAGCGGACTCTCTGATCGCAGTTTGCCGGGCCGCCGCATTTTTAATCGTACGACCGCGCAGGGCGAATGGCAGCGCCGGATTGCAAGGGCTGAGGAACTCGGCGCTCAGTACAGCTTTGCGGCGGAGATCCTGCGTTTTTATGCGGCCATCGCGCGCTTTCAGAAAGACTTATTTGCGGAAGCCGGACGGTCCCGTGCTGGCGTGCTTGCCGGTGGACCCGAAGCAGAGGGTTTTGCATGCCCGCTTCTGCCCGGAGTTGAAAAACATTTCGGCGATTTTCTTACCGTGGTTGAACGGAATGGGCCTGCTCCGCTGCAAGAGCCTGCGCGCGAGTTGAGACGCGCCGGTTCTGAGGCCCACTTTCAATTGCTGGCGATTTTTTGGGAGGCTGGCGATGCGGGCGCGGTATCCTCCGGTCCAGCTGATTTTTTCGCGCGCGCATTTCTCCAGCCTTATGCGGCGGACATCCGCACACGCTCGATTATGCAGTGGAACGGGCCCGCTCCGTATGCGTGCCCTTTATGCAAACGAAAACCGGTATGCGGCGTTCTGCGTCCACTGGGAGACGGCGGACAGCGGTCTTTAGTCTGCTCATTTTGCCTGGCGGAATGGGAGTTTCGAAGACTCGTTTGCCCCGGATGCGGGGAGGAGAATCCCGCTAAGCTTGCGATATATACCGCCGAAGAACTCAAGCATGTTCGCGTGGAAGCGTGCGATAGTTGCCGCATCTACATCAAGACAGTCGACATGACAAAGAGCGGGCTGGCGGAGCCGGTGGTCGATGAGATCGCTGCGGTGCCGCTCGATCTGTGGGCTCAGAAGCAGGGATACACGAAGCTGCAAGCGAACCTGATGCAGCTATAGCGAAAGTTATTTCGTCGGGAATTCAGGCGCCGCGGTGAGCCAAGCTGCGCTCGGTTTGGACGGGTGGGGCGCCCGTCCCCACACGCCCGTCCCGACTAGTCACGGTAAGCGCTCAAACTTTAATATTTGTTCGCGAAGGGTATTGAGACTGTTCGTTATGCGATCCGTTTCTTCATTCACCAGCGCGTAGCGGGCGATTTCGGAATTGCCAGCATGCAGCAATCGATGATGATCTTCACGTAGATCGGGAAGATTGCGCAGAGACACTTTTTCTCCCCGTAGCGATGCGGCGAGTTTTTCAATTGTGGTTTCTACGTCGCGGGCGAAGTCTACGAATTCTTTGCGCACGGGGTCCGCGCTGATTGGCACGACTTCCAAGGCCATGACGGCGCGAACGAAACGATGGGAGTTCGCGAGCATCGCGGTCAGCAGGTGAACTTTCTCCGCGCTCGTCCCAGGTTCCGCTCGCAGCCGGTCGGCGGACGCCTCCATGTTCGATCGCGCAAGCCGCGCCGCCAGACGCGCGCGATTTAACTCCGTTTCATTCCGCGAATTGCTTCGCAGATGCGCTTCCACCACAGCATGGAAATATGCGCGATAAGCCTCCAGCATATCGGCCATCATTTTGCCAACCTGCGTCCGTTCCCAAGTGGGCCACACCAGATATGCGGCGAGAGCGATCACTCCTCCGAGGCAGGTCATTTCGCCGCGTGCCAGGATGACCGCTTTCGGGGACACTCCGGTGAAGGCCACCATCACGACGATAAGGGCGCTGACCGCTATGGTGAACACTCCATAATTTGCGCCTCCCGCCCAGCGCAGTAAAAATGTAAAGACGCCGATTAGCACTATTTCCATAGCGGTGCTCGGCGGAAAAAAATGAAAGAGGCCGGTCGCCAATACCAAACCCAGTATCGTTCCTCCAATGCGCAATACGCCGCGGCTGAAGGTTGCGGTAAATTCCTGCTTCAGCACCAGCACGATGGTCATCGCCAGCCAATACGAGCGTCCACTGCGGATCTGATGGGCCACCACTTCTCCTATGGCCAGACACACTGCCATGCGAATGGCATGGCGAAAGGCGGACGATTGCAGGGTGAGATTCGCGCGCAAGGTCGCCAGGCGTCCAGTAATTCTGCGCGGCCACGGTTGCATCGCGTCGCGGGTTGCCAGCGCTTCCAATCCTTCAGGACTGGTTTCGTGAATGCTGCGCAGAGCGCTGCGGAACTGCCCGACGAGCGCATCCATTTGGTGACGGGCATCTCTCGTCATTGCTAAGCTCATCGGGGAAAGGGACGCAGAACTCGCGTTCTTTTCCTCGCCGCGGAGACTGTCCGCCAATGTTTCGAGTTCGCGCAAATTGTTTTGCGTGTTTTTCGAAACTTGTTCCGTCAATTCGCCGGTGGATAGAGATCGTGCTAGATCCGCCAGTACGTTTGCTGCGACTTCCAAAAAATGCTGCACCGTTGGCAAGCGAGCCGATGTCTCGTTATCGCGCTCTATTCTTCGCCGCAGCCGGCGCAAAGTCAGAAGGCTCAGCCGAATTCGCTCTCCCTGGTTTAACAGCGACCAATAGCGGGCCGCTTCGAGGCTGTTGTCGTTTCCAAGCCCGGCTAATGTTTCTCGTGCAGCAGTGCTTTGTTCGCTAGCCGGTGGACCGGCCTCCGACTTGGCGGGAACGACGGCGGCACGGGAAAGCTCGCTATAGAAGTCGGCCAAAGCACGCTGCTCGGGCTGGTAGCGGCGGACCGGCCAAAGCACCAATGCCAGGGCGGTTTGCAACAGACCTCCGCCGAGAGCTAGAAGACCGGATGCGAGCGCTCGTTCGGGAGTTAGAGGCTGCGCCGCAAAAATGATCAGCGTCACCACGCTGATCACGCCCAAATTCTCCGCCGTCGGACCGAGCGACACCGCGAGCCCTGCGGCGAAAGCCCACAAGCTCGGCACGGCGATCGATAGAACGAGGTTTCGCCCGGCAAGTCCCCCCGCGACCACGGCGAGCGCGCACAGAAATGTTGCGGTCAACATTCTTTTAGCGCGCGTTAAATAAGGGCTGTGGCCGTCAGAGTAGGAAACCTGTAGCGCTCCCGTAGCCACTGCGAGTCCGCCGAGCGGCATGCCTATCGCTGCGCCCACGGCCAATGGCAGCGTGACTCCGATGGTGTTGCGAAGAGCAATCCACGGCTCCATGTGGCTGTGATCAAAGTGGAAAACCTTTCGCCAATACTCTCGCCACGCGTCCCACTGCGCATCGGTCGCAGCCACAGCTCTAGCGGAATCCAACTCGCTCAATTACTCTCCATTGCCCAGATGTGGGAGTACTCAGTTTACCAACCACAATACATGCCCTCTCGCGAAGCCGTTGTAACGCTCGATTGGCGGCTGCTGCCTACGGGGCCAAATGAACGGCAAGAAATGATTTGAGGGAACAAGGTTTGCTGCAGCGCGGCGGAGGCAAGACGGCTTGGCGATTTTGCGGTGCGGCGACCGCAGAAGGAGACCTGTAGAGAAGATAATATGTAGTTTATTGCGAGAGTGCCGCGACTATGGCTAGTTATCCCGCAAAAATGAAACGATGTTACGCACTGCTCAATTCAATCGGAGCGCGGGGCCAGCCAGTTTTCAATGTGCGGCCATGTGCGTTTACCTGCGCCACTCCCGGCCATAATTCCTATGTGGCCGCCAGGAATACGAAACAGTTCCTTGTCTGTACTGCTCACCCTTGACATGATCGCAGCCGATTGGCACGGAGGCGTTATGTGATCCCCCTCGGCGATTACAGTAAGAAGCTTGGCGCTGATACGGCCCAAGTCAACCCGCTCTCCGCGGATTATCCATTCGCCGCGCATTAAACGATCATTGCGATAGAGATCGACAACCAGTTGCCGGAATGCTCCGCCAGCCAGCGGTACATTATCAGTGACCCATGTATTCATCGCCTGCCAAGCATCGACGACCTGCGGATTGTCTAGGTTGTCCCACAACTTCAAATAATTTCCGACGTAATTTTCCACCGGTTTAAGGGCCTTGGCGCCATAGTCAATCATCTCGCCGGGCATGTTGCCGAAAGCTGCCAGCACTTTGTCCACGTCAAAATAGCGCTCGTCGACCCAGCGCGAAAAGGTGATGCCGTCCTTGTTGGAAAAATCTAAGGGCGCCGTCAACAGGACCAGGTTGCGCAATCCGTCATCCGGACGTAAAGCAGCGTAAATCGTGGTGATGATGGCCCCAATGCACCACCCCAACATGCTGAATTCTTCGCTGCCCGACACTACCTTCAACTTGCGTATTGCGCGCGGCAGGTAGTCGAGCGCGTAATCGTCGAACTTTAAATGTTTATCCTCCGGGCCCGGCGTGCCCCAATCGAGAAGGTACAGATCGTAGCCGCTCTTAACCATGAATTCCACAAAACTATGGCCCGGTTTCAAATCGAGAATGTAAGGACGGTTCATCAGGGCGAAGACGAGCAGAAGCGGCACTGGATGCCGTTCTTCCTTGGGTAGCAAGGGTATGTAGCGGTATAGCTTGGCCTTGTTCAGCGTCCATATCAATTCTTTGGGAGTTTGCGCAATGGACGCTTTCGTGGTCACCGCCTTGGTGAAGTCAGTGAACTTTTCTCCAAGCCCTAAAAGCTGATCGGTGACAACAGCTGCTTCGTACATGGCTACTTGGCCCCTTTCTTCCTGCTCCTTCTTGCTGCGGGTCTCGCTGCAGGCCGTGCTGCAGAACGGGTGCGCGAAGCTGGCCGTGGACTCGCAAGCGACTTTTCTATACGGTCCAGTTTGGCATCCATATCATCGAGACGCACTTCGATATTTACAGTCCTCTCCGCGATGCTGACCACGTCGGCCCTGGATGGCATGCTGAATTGCTGCAGTGCCTGTAGCATAACCTTCTCTACCGCTTCACGAAACGGGGAAGAGGCAGAAAGATAATTATTCAGCATCATCCCGCTGGCCTTGGCGTAGGCATCAGTATTAACTGTGTCGACCATGCTCTTAGCCCATGCATCGAGATAGGTATCCCGCATCTCGCGAAACGCATCGGTGGGATCGAATTCCTTGCCGTTTGCCGCTTGTTTCTCACTCATAAAGCAATATCCTCCATAGTCACCGCACAGTGGGAGACAGCCCTAGATACGCCAACTATTATTGTAGGCGCTGGGCTGTCTACCGGGCGAAGTATAATTTCGTTACGCCGCTGTCGCGTGCTTTACCGGCTTGGATGCGATATCCAGTACTGACTTTTGAGTCTCGACCAAAAGATCTAATCCACTCTGAAACATCTCCGCAAAAGGGTTGGCAAGAAATGGATTCGCAAAGCGGAACTGCTTCTTGGCGGTTTCATATCCCGCTCTTTGCTGCTCTGCACAGAATTCCAGATTTTTCTTTTGCGTTGCGGTCGCGTGATCCACAGTCTGCTGGACGAGCGCAGTTGCGTTATCGGCGAACTTTGCCACCAAAGCTCCGCGCTCCTCGGCAAGGCCGGTTAGCGTTTCACTCTGTTCGACGGCAAGATCGATGTATTCCTTCTGGGTTTCGACATAGCGGTCTAAAGACTGGCCCAAAACATCGAACCAGAACACACCAGGTGTTTCCGGAGTGAGATGAAATGCTTTCTTGCAGGTCTGTACGAGTTCAGCGTTTTGGCCGGCTGCGACTTCCAGGGACTTCTTCTGGAGATCTGCCAGACGTTCGACGCTCTTCGTGTATACAGGGACGAAACTTGCCGCTACTTCAGCGCTTTCAGCTGCCGCTCGCGTGCTGCGTGTTGACTTTCGGGGGGTGCTCATGATCTGCTCCTTCTTAGAACCAATGTTTTTTGAACTAAAATACTAATGCTGCGATATATGCTGCAGTGCAGCACAACTTCATATTAGCGAGAATTGCTGCGATGTGTCAAGGGGAAAATGAGGCAACATGAATCGAAAGCCCGTCATCATTAAGAAATACGAAAACCGCCGTCTCTACGACACTACCAACAGCCGCTATATCAATCAGGATGAAGTGGCCCAAATGCTGCAGAGTGGTTACGACGTGCAGGTTGTGGATGCGGCTACCGGCGAGGATTTGACGCGCCTTGTGCTTACCCAGATCATCGTAGAGCAAGCAAAGGCGCCGAACTCTGCTTTCCCATTGGATGTTCTTCGGGAAATGGTCGTCGCTTCCAGCCGGGCAACACAGGAAAGCACGCTTAAGTACATGAAGACCGCACTTGATATGTACCAGAATGCGTATCGGGCTATAACGCCCCCAGTAAACCCTTTCGAATTTATGCAGCCAACAGCACGCCAAGAGCCGCCGGAATCAGAGTCCGGCATGCAAAGGGGAATGGCCGCGAGCCGCCCTGCACGCAAGAAAGTAAGCGGCAAAAAAAGCGAGCGGGATGTCGTGGGCGAACTCAAGCGTCGCGTTGCAGAGCTGGAGTCGCACGTCTTGGGTCGCAGCGCTAAGAAACCGCGGAAGCGAAAAGCTGCGTCGCGCCGCAAGCCTTAAAGGCGCGATTAATTTTGTAAATCAAAAACAAATTCCGACCCGCGGCGAATCACTCGCAGCGGTGACGAGAATCACAAACTTCTCGATGCATCTTGGAATAAACTCACACCGTGGCTGGCTTTCTGGTCGCGTGAGATAAAGGCTATTGCCTTATCTAATTGTGAGCGAGCGCATTTTAATGAGGAGGAACCATGACCCTATCAATCATACCGAATCCAAATTCATCTTCAACTGTGGCTCCGCCCCTACATACTCCTATCCCGAAGTCCGTAACTTCGTTTGATTCGGAGTATGAGCACAGCTTTGAACGCTACGTCGATGTGAAATTGCTGGTACTGGAAGCCGACGCGGAGAAGGGCGCGATTCCCGCAACCTACGCTGCTGCATCTTGAGCAGTATTTTGTCGCAGTGTCGCGATTGAAATTCTGGGCCGCCCGAGAAGTGTTATGCGCTAGAAGTGGAAGCCGCCGCCGCAGATCAATACTTCGCCGGTCACGTAATCGGAAAGGGGCGAGCAAAAGAAGAGGACAGCTCCTGCAGCCTCGGTAGGTGTTCCCAGCCGTCCCAATGGACACGCGGTTTTCACCGATTCGAGCATCGTCGCCTGCACTCCAAGTTTGATCGAACGCCCGCCCATTTCGATGTTTGAGCCTTCGCCAGTGAGCACCTGAGTAAGACGAGTTTCGATCAGGCCGAAGCCGACGGCGTTAACATTGACGTTATAGCGGCCCCATTCTTTTGATAGCGTTCGCGTGAGGCCGAGCACGCCGGCTTTTCCGGATGAATAGCCGGCTTGTCCGGGATTGCCGTCGGTGCCTGCAATCGAAGTTATGTTGACCACCTTTCGCATAACCTGCTTGCCCGCCGCTATTTCGCGTTTGGCGGTTTCGCGGATATATGTGGATGCAGCCCGCAAGATGCGGAAAGGCACGACCAGGTGGATTTCCAGCATCGCCTGGAATTGCTCGTCCGTAGTTTTTTGAATGACGCCGTCCCAACTGTAACCGGCGTTATTCACTATGATGTCAACGGAGCCAAAAGCATCGAGCGTCGCTTGTATGAGTTTGTCGGGAAAATCGGGCTGGGTAAGGTCGCCGGCACAGACTTCTACTGTTTTCCCGATGGAGCCGAGAAGAGATTTGGTCTCGCGCAGCGCGGATTCGTCCAGATCATTAACCATGACCGAGGCGCCACAGTCGGCGAGTTTTTCCGCGATGGCCCGGCCAATACCGCGGCCAGACCCCGTAACTAAAGCGGTCTTACCATTAAGATTAAAGGACATAAATGCACCACCATTCGAGCAACGGACGCTGCAGTGCAGCGAACTGTTGCTGCAGTGCATTAAACCATAACTTGGGCTCTAAGAAAAGTCCCTACGGTTACGGAACATGTCGTTCAGGCAGGAGGTTATCCAATGGATCGTATCGAAAATCGCACGTTTAAGGAATTGAAGGTCGGCGACAGCGCCAGTATTACGCGAAAGTTGACTTACAAGGACATTGAGCTCTTTGCCATTATGTCGGGGGACGTGAATCCGGCGCACGTGGACGCAGAGTTTGCCAAAAACGATATGTTTCACCAGATCATTGCCCACGGAATGTGGGGAGGGGCTTTGATATCGACGGTCCTAGGGACCGAACTTCCAGGACCTGGCGCAATTTATCTGGCGCAATCGCTGCGATTCAGGCGTCCCGTGTGTATCGGCGACACACTTACGGTGAGCGTTACAGTTGCTGAAAAGTTTACAGACAGGAACCGGATTACGCTCGAGTGCCAGGCCACAAATCAGAAGGGCGAGCTAGTGATCTGCGGTACGGCTGAAGTTATCGCGCCCGCGGAAAAGATTTCCCGCGAACGCGTAATTCTTCCTGAGGTGAAACTGCTAGAGCGTGGCCGCCACTACCGCCGGCTGATCGATGCGACCCGAGGCAAGGCGCCAATTAGGACAGCCATTGTGCATCCAGTGGACTGTGTCTCTTTGCAAGGTGCAATCAGTGCCGCCCAAGCTAAGCTCATCATTCCTGTTTTTATCGGGCCGGAGGCACGAATCCGTGCTGCGGCGCAGCAAGCTCATCTTGATATTGCTTCTTACGAAATAATAAGTACGGAACACAGCCTTGCCGCGGGCATGTTGGCGGTGGCATTCGCGCGGGAGCGCAAGGTCGATGCTTTAATGCAAGGCAGCATTCATGCCGATGAACTGATGCAAGTGGTAAATACGGAAGAAGGCCTGCGCTCGGGACGACGCATGAGCTACGTTTCCGCGATCGACGTTCCTAGCTTTCCTCGACCCTTATTCGTTACGGACGCGCTCTTGAATATCTATCCGACGTTGGAAGACAAGCGAGACATTGTCCAAAATGCAATTGACATGGCTCACTGTTTAGGTTTGGCGAGGCCGAAGGTCGCATTGCTCGCGGCGCAAGAGGCGGTGTCGGGGAAACTGCCCTCGACACTGGATGCGGCGGTACTATGCAAAATGGCCGATCGCGGACAGATTACTGGAGGCGATGTCGATGGCCCCTTGGAGTTCGGGGTCGCTTTGTCCCCAGAAAGTGCGCAGAGCAAAGGGGTCGTATCCGCGGTTGCCGGGCAGGCGGACATTTTTCTCGTCCCAGATATGGAAGCCGGCAGCATGCTGGTCGAGCAACTGGAACTGCTCGCTGATGCCCAGGTTGCGGGGTTAGTGGTTGGCGCCCGAGTTCCAGTCATTTTGACGACGCGGACTGACAGCGCTCTGACACGGCTTGGTTCCTGCGCGTTGGCGTTATTGATGAGTCAGTCCCAGCGAACGTTGGAGAAAGCCTCACCGCTCCGCCAGGAGATCGTTGCCTAAGATCCCTAGCCCCCGGACGGGAATAAAGGTTGCATAACGGAGATAGCAAGTTCTATTTTGTTGATTGGGTGAATCTTTATTTTCGATTTTTCTAAACGGTCGGCAGGAGTTAGAGTTGTGCAAGATCAGTAGTTTGTAGTGCGTTGAATAACCACCCCCAGCTAAGAGCAGTTTCGACGCTGTTAAGCTTCAACTTTTTGTCCAAGGAGTACCGAATATGAGAGAAGCGCATGGTCACATGGTGCGACATGACATTGTTCACAACCAGAACAGTGCCAGAGTCCGGCAACTGTGCCGGGACATAAACAACCGGGCGGGCGATCGCGAAAGGTTACAAAGCCTGGTGATCCAGTTGCAAACGGCGCTCGCGGCCGGATACGAAATTCGGGCGGGGAAGTTGTCTCCCCAACGAGACAATCCTTTCGATAAGATCATGGTTTGCTAGCACTGCCTGCTGGTTTTTGGCACCTTACATGTGGTATCCGCCGTTAACGTTCAACTCTTGCCCTGTGATGTAATCCGCATCCGCCGCCAGGAATCCGGCAGCTTTCGCGATTTCCTCGGTTGAGGCGAACCGTCCTAAAGGAATCTTCGACTTTATTTGCGCTGCAATTTCTTCTGGAATCGCTTCGACCATTTCTGTGGAAGTGAATCCGGGTGCAATCGCGTTGGCGGTGATGTTGAACTTCGCCATCTCCAGCGCGAGAGTTTTAGTAAAGGCAATGATGCCGCCTTTACTGGCGGAGTAATTAGCCTGACCGAATGCGCCCATCTGCCCGACCACCGAGCTGATGTTGATAATCCTTCCGAAGCGCTGGTTGATCATGGAAGGCAACGCGGCGCTGGTGCAGTAGAAGGTGCCGTTAAGATTCACGTTGATCACTTCTGCCCAGTCATCCTCAGTCATCTTGCGCATGCTTCGGTCGCGCGTTATGCCGGCGTTGTTAACCAGGATGTCGAGCCGCTGCCACTTATCCAATACTTCTTTCACGATGCGGCGCGCTTCGCCTTTCTTGGATACATCGCCTTGAATGGCGATGCATTCCACGCCGAGCTCTCGAATTTCGGCCGCTGCGCTCTCAGCATGCGTGCAATCACACCGGTAGTCCAAGGCAATGTTGGCGCCGCGCCGCGCGAGTTCGATGGCGATGGCGCGTCCAATGCCTCGCCCAGCGCCCGTAACCAGCGCTACTTTTCCACGCAAAGAGTGAGAGCCATTTTCATTTCCGTTTCCATTGTTTCCCTTATTTTCCATCGAAGTATTCCTCTCCTGAGAGTTGCAACTTACTATTGCAGGGTCCACTTGCATCACCACGTAACCGCCCACCGCTCCCGCGCCAAAGCCGGGCGCGAAAACCCGCATGGGACGGTCGATTCGTCCGTCGCGCACGGCATCGTGAATGGCCAGCAAAATACTGGCGGACGAAGTATTTCCCACGCGTTCAATGTTGAAGTAAAGGCGTTCAGCGTCGAGGCCGGCCGCTTTGGCCAGGTCGAGCACCATGCTCTTATTGGCTTGGTGCGG
>Ga0182024_10019268_pt1 | contig 12602 bp, 12 predicted proteins | sample P32metaG_FD_120480 | JGI IMG/M metagenome (GOLD analysis project Ga0182024, IMG submission 120480) | Permafrost microbial communities from Stordalen Mire, Sweden - P3-2 metaG (Illumina Assembly) | ecosystem: Environmental > Terrestrial > Soil > Wetlands > Permafrost | place: Sweden: Stordalen... | reverse complement strand
GTGGTGTTGGTAGGCGGCGTGGTCCTCGGAGGGAAGGACGATGACGTGGCCGGTGAGTCCATGGCGGAGGGCGTTGAGGGAGGAGCGCTGTTTGCCGGCTGGGGTGCGGGGGCCGGTGGAGTGTTGGGAGTTGGCGCGGTTGATTTCGGCGCGTGAGTCGGGTTCGTGGGTGGTGCCGTTGTTCGTGGTTGTGGAGTTGGTCATTGGTTGGCCTTTCTGTTATTTGGGTAGCACGGGGTTGGTGGGTAGTAAGTGTGAGATCGGTGGGAGATTGTTGAAAGGGAAGGGAGAAAGGTCTTTCCGGGTCCGTCACTCATATTAATTCGTTGCTGGGTTTTCTTGGCCGGAGGTTCTCTCCGGCGTTGCCTGCCAAGCCTGGACGGTTGCGCCTTTGCGGTTTGGTCATTTTGTGCTGGGCGGTCTCCATTAATTAGGCGGCAACAATCCTTTGATTCGGCTAGAATGGACAAATGATGAGATATGGAGGAATTCGGCGCGCAGCTTTGACCGCCATTCTCCTGGCTCATTCGGTTTCCATTGTTCAGGCACAAATGATCCGTCTGGTGAGTCCTAAGTATGTTGAGACCTTTGACAACAATCCGAAGATTTCCGGCAACTTGCTGGTCGGTCTGTCGTGGGATCCATTGCCCGGACGCTTTGACGTGAATGGCGTGGGTGTCTTGCTGCCACCTGCTTTTCGCTGGCGTAAGGCGTGTGTAGAGGTCGCAAGCCAGGACGGGCGCTACTTTGCCCAGAACCTGTATCAGTTTCCAAATGAGCAAGGCGCCGAAGTTTTCGAAACCAAAACCAGTCCTGACTATCTCATTCCCTTGCAGCGCTACGCAGCCACGGAAATGGCGGTCTCTGTGCGGCTGGTGGATGACTGTAACTCGGCTGAGCGGGGCGTCCTTATTCCTGCCATGTTCTCGGAGAAGAAGGGCAACGGCCCCGTGGCCGCACCCCCGAGGCAAATGCTGGTAGCGTATCTGAATGCGGATGCGCAGCGCCTCAAGGTTTCGCTACGTAAAAAGGGTGGCACTGACGTAGTCATCGGCATTTGCCACACGGAAGCGAACGCGGTGAGGGTCGCTTTTTCCTCTTCGTGCGAATTCCGAATGCCCGCTCCTGCCGACTACGTTTTAGTTGTTCAGCTGCAGGAGCGATTCGACAGCCACGAGTCCGATTTCAACGTGTCCCTACGCCAATAATGTTCACAGGAAGTGCCCGAACATGAGCGTATGGACGAAGATTCGGTGGTTGCTTCCGCGTTTCCGCGAGCTGCGTTATCGGCATCAGCTCTCGTTGTTCGTCGTGCTGACGGTTCCCATCGTTGGCTTTTTCTGGTGGTTGCACCGTCAGGCGGGAACCGTTGAGACCCTGTCGCAGATTTCGGCCACATCAGAACGCGTGGCGTTCGATGTCACTCAACCCCGCCTTGCAGCGTTCCATGTGCGCGCCATGCGTATCGGCACTTCGAGAGGCGCATCTAAGAATCAGCTGAACGGCAAGTGCGTGGAGGGAGTTGTGACACCCAAAATGGGTACAAGTGTCATTTATGGACGGGTTGGTTACGGCCCGCTCTCCATCGAGTTGTTGCCACGGCCCGACGCGGTTCCGGACAGCACGGTAGCAGGCTCCTTCACCTCCGTGCACGCGGACAACGAACTGAGTCTTATTGGGCGCACGTATCTGGAATCAGACGAAACGTGCGACCACGATCTCAGTTCAAGTTCCGGAATAGCTCGGGTCGACCCTCGACGGAAGCTTCCTCTCCCCTTGCCGATATGGGGGAAGGCTAGAATTGGCTCTGAATTTGCCGGCGCCGAAACCGCAGTCCCAGAGCCGCGTGTTTTACTGGACGGGAAGCTGACGTTGTCTGCTCGAGCTGTCACTCTGTTCTCCCCGAACCCGTTCATGCAGCCCACCCTTTATCAGGTGACCGAACTCGACCTACCGGTTGCCTCAAGACTTGAGGCCTTTCCGAGTGCGCCGTTGGAAGAGCACCCAAAAGGTAGCGATGAGAACCGAACGCAGGTAAACTGGTGGGGGATCGCTTACATCCACGACGAAAGGCCCGCTTTGAGCATCGTGGTTGCAACGGACGTACCGAAGCTCGCTCTCTACCGGCCCAATCGCCGCGAGCCGGACGTGATCGAAGCGACGACGCTAGCCCGGATTTGGGATGATCCGAACCTAATCAAAGTGTACAAGCTCCTGGCTGTCATCGTCGGATCTTTCGCTGTATGCGGCTGGGTGGTGCGCGCCTTGTACTTTAGGCGTGAAGAAGGGGCCTTCCCATGGGAACAACCACTCGGTAAGCCATGAGGCGCGTCCGCACAATCTCACTAATGTGGTTCACTTACGCTGGCCTGGCGCATGCGGGAATCGTTCGGGTCGAAACCAACAGTGATTCTCACGGCCAGGGCTGGATGTTTCTGGATGTCGACTCGCGCTGTAAAGTCGTTACTCCCGCCCACGTTATCAGGCTAATCGATGGGCGTCCTGTTTCGACAATAAAGATCCTTGATGATCGGAAGCGTGAGTTTAGCAGCGGCATTCCAGAGGTGCTGTCGGAACAGCTAGACGTTGCCATTCTAACCGTCAATGGGGCAAACGATCCTTCAACGTGCGGCACGGGCCGCCTTTCTGATATCGGCGTAGCACGGCGTGTTGCAGGTCTGGCGGGCGCTACTTTGGAAACGACTGGTGAGGGGGAGGTTGTGAGAGTTCCTGTTCGGGTGCGAGCTGCCCGTATGGATCAGGACCGGGGCTCCAAGTTCTCTGTCCAACCGACGATCTCAGCAGATCGGGTAGTGAAGGGTTGGAGCGGCAGCATGGTCGTGGATGATGAAGGCGCTCTGGGCATGGTAGTGCAGGTCGATGATGAGCGGAACGAGGCGATCGCCGTAAGAGCGGATGTGATTCGCCGACTGATTGATTCTGCCGCTGCCTCACCGCGACGTGTTGCAAACCAGCCGAGCCGGACCGTCTCGCCAATAATTTTGACGGCTGGATCAACGACCGATTTGAATTCAACTTCGGAACGGATATTCGCGGGGAATGGGCTGGGATGGAATGTCATCCCTAAGGATCATCGGATCGTTTTCGTCGTCGTACTGGAGAGCCCAATCCGACTTCAGCGTGTGCGGCTTCGCCTTACATCAAAAGTAAATGCGGTAGAGGGCATGGATATCGCGGTCAGCGAGGTGGCCGACGGTGCAGGGTGGGAAAGTCTGAAATACTGCCGCGCGGATGGCGGCACCGGGACGGTCAACTGTTCGGTTCTGGGCTCGACGGTAAGAAACGTTCGGATAACTCTGAAGACGGCGACCGATGGTCCTGTAGCTCTTTCGAATCTCAGTTTTGAGTGACCGATGTCAGAAGATCGGCGCGGAGATCGGAATTCTCGGGAAGATAAAACGGCCGTAGTTTTCGCACGTAAGCGTACCTTTTAGCGACATATCAGCCGCGGGCCTGAAGTCAAAACTGCAGTTAAAGCTGTTGATCGAGGGAAACGAAACTACCGCATTTCCGATTACGCGGTCTCCGGAAATCGTGAATGACCCTACGCCTCGGGCATTTGAGGCAACGGCCCCTGTACCCTTCGTCATATCGTATTTGCTGAAGACAAGGCGGACTCGAAGACCACTACCTGCTAGCGCTTCCACATAGGCATACTTTGCAAAGAGCTCCTTCATCTTGTCCGCTTCGCCCTGCGCCTCGTCGTATTGGCGCTGAATTTGCGGAGGCAGTTGCGCATCGAAAGTCAGCTCCTTCAGGCTTGCGACGTAGGCGCGCACACCAAGGGCCCGCATATTCTGATCGTCGCTATGAAAGACAATTCGCAAGGCTAGTTGAATCCTTGTCGTATCTTCCGAATTGACAATCGCCTCCATGTTCGCCAATCGCGCGTTCGGGTCCGGGTCGGAGAGCAGCTCCTGAACCTTCGCCAGCTCCTCCTGCCGGGCCTGCGGAGAAGCTGTGGGCGGACGCTTGACTGGGGTCTGGGCAGATATCGAGAACGTGCAAAGTATCAATAGCGCATTTGTGGATAGGGTTCGTCGCATTTGCCTCGGATCGACAAAAGTCACCTGCTTATTGTGATACAAATCGCTCGCGACCGCAAGGGCGAACCGGTGTAATTGGCGGACGTACCTTACCTCCGCGCTCGGCCTATATACGAGGGTCAAAACGTTAAGGAAAAATCGGGGACACGTCTGCTGTTTTATCGTTTGCGGTTGAAGCTAGCCCGAAGTGTCCCCGATTTTTAGACTCCGGATTTTAAGGCCGATTGACAATCAAGGTTGACAATCGGCCGCAGGTTGGCAACAGTTGGCAACCTGCCCCACGACGCGGCTTTTGGCTCTATCGCGCGGTGACGTGGGTGAATTCGCGCAACAAAGAACACTGTTTGTAGCCTACGTCACTTATCGAGGACTCTCTGATTTGGAAATCTACGTGCCGCAGATTGCTCAATATGGGAACGGTCACGTCCGATATACGCCACGCGCTACGTCTACTTCGCCTGCGTCCTGGATTCACCGCTGCCGCCGCGATCACGCTGGCGCTGGGGATCGGCGCAAATACTGCCATCTTCAGCGTGATCAATACAGTTCTGCTGCGGCCCCTGCCTCATCCCGATCCCGAGCGTCTGGTGATGGTCTGGGGGACCGAGAACGTAGATCCGAACCAGTTTCCCAATCCCGCGGAAATCCGCGCTATGAAGAACTGGTGGGTTGTTAGCACGACGTTTGCGCGTTGGAAGGAGCACAAGGGTCCGTTCGAGGCATTGGCTGGATTCAATAGAAGGCCGTTCGGGTTGAGCGGTGGAGGCGAGCCCGAACGTGTTCCTGGGGCTTTCGTAACGTCGGGTTTCTTTCCCTTGCTGGGAGTGCAACCGTTCCTTGGGCGCACCTTCTTACCGGAAGAGGACCGTCCCGGCGCAAGCCCAGTCGCGATCTTGAGCCATCGGCTCTGGACACAGCGGTACGGCGCGGCACCCGGAATCCTGGGGAGCAAGGTCATGCTGGAAGGGGTTCCCTATGCGGTGATCGGCATCCTGCCACCCTCCTTCGATCCGGTGCTGCCGGAATTATCCCGAGACACGGATGTTTGGGTTCCGATGGCTCGTGACGTAACTGCCGATCGCAAATGGTCTATCTTCCTGGTTGGCGCGCGCTTGAAGCCTGGGGTCTCGCTGGCACAAGCGCAGGCGGAGCAGACCGCGTTCGCGCAGAGTCTGCATGCCGAAAATCCGCGCCGTTACAGCCTTACCGGTGTGAATTTGGTCCCGATGGCCGAAGAGATGTCGCACACTATCCGCCCGGCGTTGCTGGTGCTTTGGGGCGCGTCCGGACTGGTGCTGCTGATCGCCGCAGTGAACATGGCTAACTTGCTATTGGCGCGCGCGTCGGCGCGACAACGGGAGACCAGTGTCCGGGCGGTTTTAGGCGCCAGCCGGTGGCGGCTCGCGCGGCAGACGCTGGTGGAGGGCGCGATTCTGGCGCTGCTGGGAGGCGCGCTCGGCATGCTGGCGGCTCGCTGGGGCGTCAGCCTGCTGCTAGCCGCTGCACCGGAGGGGTTGCTTCCACGGGTTTCCGAAATCACCGTCGACACACGCGTGCTCGCGTTGGGACTGCTGGTTTCGCTTGTCACTGGATTGCTCGCCGCTGCCGTTCCTGCCTGGAATGCGTCCCGCTGGTCGCTACGCAGCGAGCTGAACGAGGCTTTGAAGGAGGGCGGCCGGTCTAGTAGCTCCGGGCGTACCCGCCGGTTGCGTGGTCTGCTGGTGGTCTCAGAGATCGCACTGACACTGATGTTGATGGCCGGCGCTGGCCTGTTGCTGCGCAGTTTTGTCCGGCTGACCGGAGTGGATCCCGGATTCCGGCCCGAGCGTGTCTTGACGGTAGGATTGGATCTTCCGGAGGCCAAGTATCGCGACCCCGTCTCGCAGTCTATCTTCGCAGACCAGGTGCTGGAAAGAGTTCAGGGATTACCCGCTGTGCAGGTTGCCGCAGTCACCAATTCTCTCCCTATCAAACCGGAAGTTACGATGTCGTGGAGTGGTGTCGAGATCGAAGGCCAGTCCAAGGACGCAGCGGGGGCCTCGCTATACTTCCGGTCCGTCAGCCTCGATTATTTTCGTGCCATGAGCGTGTCGCTGCGGAGGGGACGCCTTTTCACAAGCGGCGACTCCGCGAGGGATACTATCCTCGTCAACGAGGCCATGGTTCGCCGCTACTGGCCGGACGCGCGGGCAGGTTCCACGGAGCCGCTCGGCAGGCGTATCAAGATTGCGGACAAATGGCGCGAGATCGTCGGCGTGGTTTCGGATATCAAGCACGACAGCCTGGATGCCGACACGAGTCCTGAGGTCTACGCACCGTTTCGCGCCGTCCCCAGCCATTGGATGACGCTAGTGGTTCGCAGCGCGGGCAACCCGTCGAAACTGATACCAGCGGTGCGCGCCGCGGTCTGGGCGGTTGATCGGGATCAGCCATTGCAGGACATCCAAACCTTGGAGCAAGTGGTCTACGATTCGGTGGCGACGCCGCGCTTCCGTATGCTGCTGCTTGGTATTTTCGCCGTACTCGCGCTGGTGCTCGCCACGGTGGGGATCTACGGTGTAATTGCTTTTGCGGTTACGGAGCGAACGCACGAGATCGGGATTCGCATGGCGCTGGGCGCAGCGCGGGCGGATGTGTTGCGTATGGTGGTGGGGGAGGGAATGATGCTGGGCGTAATCGGCGTGGCGATTGGCGCTGCGGCGGCCTTCGCGGCCACCCGAGTTCTTACCAGCTTCCTCTACGGCATCGAGGCGAGCGATCCTGGCACGCTTGCTGGAGTATCTCTATTGATGATTCTGGTTGCGGCTACCGCCAGCTACTGGCCTGCGCGGCGCGCTACGAAGGTTGATCCGCTGGTGGTGCTTCGCTGGGAATAATTTGGGTTCGAAGTCTGGGTTGGCAGGCGAAAGCGCCTGCCCCACGTCGCGAACCGAAGAACTGAAGAACTATAGCGCTTGTGCGATCTTCGGCACCGTGCGGACGATGTCGACCGGGATTATTCCGTATCCGACCAGCCGATTCCTGATGAACCGCACATCCGCGATCCATCCCCGCTGCGTCTCCTTGCGCTGGAATTGATCGAACGCGAGATTACCGAGGGAATAGAAGACCACGCCCTTGCCATAATCCTCCACCGGCTGCGTTACGTGAGGATGATGGCCCACCACGACGGTTGCGCCGGCATCGATGGCGGCATGCGCGAACTCGCGTTGCTGGGCGTTGGGCTTTTGCAGATATTCGGTTCCGGCGTGCATCGAGACGATCACGACATCGCACCGCTCCTGGAGTTTCTTGACGTCTTCCACCATTTCATCCAGGTCCATCATCGCCACGCGATCGTCCTGATCGGCATGATTTCCATTGGATTGATCGTAGGTGTATGCCAGAAAACCGAAACCCACCTGGTTGCGCTCCAGGATGGCGCCTTCATGAGCCAGCTCGGCCGACTGTCCGGTCCCCACCGTCTCAATGCCATTTTTTTGCAGCCAATTGAGGGTGAACTCCACTCCGTACGCGCCACAGTCGCGAGCATGATTATTGGCGGTGGATACAATATCGATTCCGGCTACTCGCAGCGCCTCGATCATCTCGGGCTCGGCTTTAAACACCATGCCGGCTTCCACTTTCCGGCCGCGATCGGAGAAGGGCGCTTCCAAATTCACGAATGCGATGTCGGCTGACGAGAACAGATCCGCCACATCGCGCAGCGGGGAAGCGGGATCATCACGTTGACGTGCCAATGCCCCCACGTAACGCGACAACATGACGTCGCCGCCCAGCAATATCCGTGTGACTGGAATCCGCTCGGGGAACGAAATTTTGCTTTGGGTGCGGCTCGGCACCAAGCCGAGCGCAGGAAGCAGCAGAAAGCTCCGTCTGGTGGGTGTCAATTCAGCAACCTCGCAGCAGCTTCATCCAGGAACCACAGCACGTTCCGTCCGTCCTCAGTCGCGATCTGCACGGGATATTTCTTGGGGTCGTATGGTTCATGCAAGACGGTGCGCAACGGCTCGGCTTTATCTCCGCCTGCTACCAACATAATGGTGTTGCGAGCGGCCTCCAGCACGCCTGGCAATAGCGTGATCCGCCATTGGTGAAACTTCTCGACGTAGGTTGCCGCGGCGAGGTTGCGATGGTCGTCAATTAAGGGTTCTCCTGGAAACAGACTGGCAGTGTGGGCGTCCGGCCCCATGCCGCGATGGATGATGTCGAACTGTGGGAATGCGCCTTGCTCCAACTGGAAGAATTTTCGGATGTCTTCGGCATACAACCGCGCCGCAGTTTCGGGTTCAAGCTCTGCCTGGATTCGGTGCACGTTATTGGCCGGAAAGCCGGCTGGATCGATGAAATGTTCCTTCGCCAGTTTGTAATTGCTTTGTGGATCCGTGGGAGGCACCGAGCGTTCATCCACCCAAAACAGATGAACCCGGCTCCAATCGAATCCAGCTTTCGCCAGTTCACCGAACAACAGCTTGGGAGTTGATCCGCCGGAGATCGCGAGCGTGGCTAACGGGGCGCCGGCGAGACTTGCCTCCAGCAAGCCGAGCATCTTCTGCGCACAAGCCGCCGACGCTTGCTGAGCGTCTTCGTAGATATAGGAATGGATGCTCATTTGGCCGCTCCTCGGGAATCATGCATCCCGTCATGCTAGAATAAACCTGACCTCCCACACAACTGCTCCGCTAACTTGAACATTCAGGAACAGGAACGTAGTTCAGTTTATTATGCACAACCACGGGAAGAAAAAGATCCTGGCCGTAGTGGACGACCTTTTGTTCACGGTGAAGATCAGCGATGCGGCGAAGAGGGCGGGCCTCGAGGCTGAATTCGTCAAGTCCGAGAAGGACGTGATGGAGAAGGCCGCGCACGAAAAGCCGCTGCTGATCATCCTCGATCTGAACAACAATTCAGTTCAGCCGCTGGAACTGATCGCGAAGCTGAAGAGTGACGGTGACTTACGGCACATCAGCTTGATTGGTTATTTGTCACACGTGCAAGGCGAGCTGAAGCAGAAGGCTCAGGAGGCCGGCGCCAATATCGTGATGGCGCGTTCAGCGTTTTCGCAGAACCTGCCACAGATTTTGAAGCGGCACGCGGGTGTACGGTAGCATGCATTCGCGAGGATTCGAAAAAAATAAAAGCTGGCTCAAGGTTTCGCGGCAGAAACTTTCGCTTAGCTGTTCGGATTCAATCATCTGAGGCGCAAGAGCGATTTCCTACCTTAACTCGCGAAGACACGATCACGCCTGTGGAAAAATTTTTCCACATGGATTTTGGCAGAACAGGTGCTATGATAACGCCATAGTTCAATCAGAAGTTAAATGCGAACGCCAGACTTGCTGGCGTCCTGTTCGGTATTTGGCTGTCGAAGTAAATGGGAGGCAACCGTGGCTGGGAGGAAAACCATAGTAGTCAATGAAATCCAGCCGTCCTCGGAAAGTTCTGCTTTCACGTGGCTTGCCTTTTGCCAGCGTCCGTTGGACCTGCGCCACAGTTTTTGCATAGGGTGAAACTTGGGTGAGGTGGGTTATTTTTCGCCGCGATTGGCGTCCACCTGTTAGTGAAAACTTTCTCACAGAGATCAGCGGAACCGTTGCGACCGTCGCGCCGATACGTTCTTTGGCGCATCTCTCCAGCACAGCGCGGCTAGAATTCCCCGCTCGAGCCCCCTGGTGGTCCAACCCAGGCGATCGAACTTGTTGGAAAGGAGTTGCAACAGTTATGTTGGCAACCCGAGGAAATCTTGCGAGCAGCGCCAACCAAGGCGCGACTGATCCGCCATCAATCGATACTGTTGCTCAATCGCTGGCAGGCTTCGAAGCCGGGGAAGCTCAAGCGCCGGAACCCGTATCCAACCAAGTTAACTGGCAGGACCTGGTTGACCGGATCCATAAGGGTGAGGAATCCGGTATGGAAGAGCTGTACCGGTTGTTCGGGCGTGGTATCCGCTATTATTTGTGCCGGCAATTGGGCCACCAAGAACTGGATGATAAGGTTCATGACACCTTTGTCATTGTGGTCCAGGCCATCCGGCGCGGGGAACTGCGGGAACCTGATCGCTTGATGGGCTTCGTGCGGACCGTTGTACGCCGTCAGGTGGCCGCCTACATTGATGACGCGGTCCACAGCCGCCGGGATGAGCTCAACCTGGACGTGGGTGTGCGAGTCGCGGACCGGCGCAACAATCCGGAGCAGACCGCCGTCTTTCGCCAGAAGGTGGAGCTCATGCTTGAGGTCTTGAGGAGCCTCTCGGCGCGCGATCGTGAAATCCTCACCCGCTTCTACCTCGACGAGGAGAGCCAGGAGAGTATCTGCCAGGAGATGGGCTTGTCGGAAACCCAGTTTCGACTGCTCAAGTCCCGCGCTAAGGCCCGTTTCGGAGAGATAGGGAAACGAAAGCTTCAACAAAAACCGCTAATCTCAGTTTCTTTGAGAACTTCTTCCGGCTCGGGACACTAATGCCCAGGATAGTTGCCAATCAACTGACGATTCGGTACAACATCGGATGGCCTGGATTTGGCCCCCGGGAGGTTCTTGTCATGAGCACCTGCATAGTATTGCACTTTCCGGACGACGTTCTTGAGAAATACGCTATGGGAAGCCTGTCCAACTTGGATTGCGGTCCCTTGGAAGAACATTTGCCCCTCTGTGAGGACTGTCGAACGCGTTTGATGAAAGTGGAAGAGTATATTCTGGTGGTTCGGGCGGCGCTCACGGAGTTGGAGATTCACTCCAACGCTCGCATCGGCGCTCAGTCCGTATTCGCACTTTAGCATCCTGTGGGAGAAAAGTCCCACACCAACCGGTTCGCAGGCGAAAGTCCTGCAACACATCTCTAGATCGACAATTTGAGTGTGTGGCATCTAGTTGAGCCAGTCCCTACAGCCTGTGAAGATTGCTGCTAGGGATTGGCTCTGGCGCCGGGCTCCCAGGTGCTTGTAGATCGCAGCAAATAAACACGATAGTATCGGTAGGTCACATACAACAGCGGCAGAATCAGGATGCCGGACTGCCATCCCCACAGCCGGCTAGCGACAATGGTCAAGGTCGCGATGAATCCGCCGACCAAATAGTACGCGATCAATTGCTGAGTCAAGTTGCGCCAGACCGCGCGGAATGGCTCATCCTCGGACAAAGCGATCATCCCAGATACCAGCCCAGTGTTGGTGACAAAGTACAACAGGGCCGCCAGCGGCAGCATCTCGGGAATCTTGTGTAACCCCTGGGTGAGTTCATAGTGGAACGGATTGTAAGCAACCGTGACTCCGATCACTGTCGCTCCCAAATTGAAAAGAAGCTGGCTGGCCTTGCGCTTTCCTTTCGGTTTCCAAAGACATTGCACCAACGTGGCGCAGAACCCAAGCAGCACAGCTTCCCCTAGGGAGAAGTTCGCAATGCCAATCAAAATGAACGCGAAACTGGTGGAGACGTGGGCTCGGATTCGAGGCAATCTCAATTTCAGTGTGGCGCCCAGCAACGCCAGAGCAAGGTAGGCGAAAAACGCTTGCGGGTCCGCACACCTGAACTGCAACAGGCCGTCAAAAAACAGGTAGATGCCTATACCCACGATGCAGTGGAGGTAAACTGTGACTCTGGGAACCATCTCCCAGCGTGGGGCAATTCCGCGGCCAGTCAAGCCGTTGAGGAATGAATCGTTTGCAAGATTATTTTTCTTGCTAGACAGCCAACCTGTCGCTAAGGTTGCGCCAAGTTGTCTCAGGTGTTTCTCGTTCCTTTGCTGAATTCGATACTCTACGACCTAGTAGGCTGTCCGCTCTGGATCTTTACTACAACCGTGCGTCGCCAGGAGTGGCAACGCGGCACGCAAGGTGCGTGCGCTACGCGCGTGGCGCGAACACTCGTGTTTGCCGCGTTCACACTCCTCAGGAACGCATGGGATTTCGATGCTAAAGTTCGTGCGCGGACAGCTCACTAGAACACGCGGCGGCTGAGCCGGTCGAGACTGAACTTGGCGGTGTCCGCCACTGCCATTACGGCCATGACGCCGGCCTGAACCGGGTCCGTCACCACAAGATCCGCGGCTTCCGGGACGCTCCCCGCCATATTCAAGCTGATTACCAGAAGCCCTTGGGCGCGCACTTCTCGAACCGCCTTCTCGATATCGCCACCCATCAGCGCTCCCGCCAGTACCAGAGCCCGTGCACGCGGCAACCGGGCCACGGCGCGGACGGCATCCGCCAGCGGCTGCTCGCCAACCAATGGAATGGTGTCCACCGAGATGTGTTCGCCGCGAATATTATGCCGATCCGCTTCTGAGATGGCGCCAATGGCCACCTGTCCCACTTGCGCGCCGCCTCCGACGATAATGATCCGCTTGCCGAAAATCTTCTGTAGCGTTTTGACAATGGTCACCGCGCGAACTATCGCCAGTTGTTCAAGATCAGCTTGCAAAACCTGGGGCTCGACCGGAGAATCGATCTCGAAATAGATGCGCGATTCAGGCGGCTTTTCCTCAATGATTTCGACCGAAAGAATATCGCCGCGGTGCTTGGCGATGACTCCGGTGAGCTCGTG
>Ga0182024_10019267_pt1 | contig 12602 bp, 14 predicted proteins | sample P32metaG_FD_120480 | JGI IMG/M metagenome (GOLD analysis project Ga0182024, IMG submission 120480) | Permafrost microbial communities from Stordalen Mire, Sweden - P3-2 metaG (Illumina Assembly) | ecosystem: Environmental > Terrestrial > Soil > Wetlands > Permafrost | place: Sweden: Stordalen... | reverse complement strand
CTATGCAGAAACTCCACGCCTGGAGTTAATTTTCTTATTTGACTCTCTCTGGGCGGATTCTGACATCCGCGGCCGCGCCATTTCTTTGGTTACGCTGGTAATAATCGCTTTATCATATGCAGCCTTAACCTTCTTACTTTTATTTTTATTGCGCATAAAGTTGTCCCCCTAGCTGCCTGGAAACAAAAAAGTGGAATTGGATCCCAAGGTTCTTAATCTTTACCGTTGGAGCTTATGTCCAAGTCACTTTTTAGCAATTGAGCGTTCAAATCCAACTTGAGCAGCCTTCTCAAATTAATTCCAGTTTTGTGAATATGCCATGCAGAGATACATGTTTACTGTTCAATAAAGCACACAATGCGCAGATAGGGCGTGAGAATTAGGACGATTGGAATTTGCCTCAAGTCACACGAGCTATTCGACCTGCCGGTTACACTTTCTTATCAAGTTAGAGGTAAAAGCCGTACCGCGCTCATCGCTGTTTTGGAAAATTGACTCGGCACAGGAGGGAGTGCTAACTTCGCCCAACGCAGAGGGATGCGAATGTCAGATTCCGTCAATCGCTTTCAGGGTATTCCAGGCTCTTTTGAATTTGGACTTGTTGCCAGCGCGAGAGATCTTCGCAAGAACGGCACAACGACCCGGTTTCCCGAATTGCTCTTTCGGCTTCTGACGCTTTTGACGCAGCGCTCGGGAGAGGTTGTGACCCAGGAAGATATTCGTTGCATGCTGTGATCCGATCGATCCTCCGACAGGCTTGCGTCAACAGGATAGAGATCCCCAAAAAGAATTGCCATTCGATGGGGTTTATCAATTGTCTAGAGGCAAGATGACGCTGGTGGCCAAAGATTTTGTGCGCCCCAACGGAATCGCCTGCGAACTTGAGCTGGGGCGAGGCGGACGCAAAGTCTCTGTATTTGATTGCCCGCCCGGCCTGTATCGAATACGTCTCGCCATTGCTGGCGTGCGTCCTTCGTTGCATTTTTCGTTTCGAGTTGCGAATTTCAAAAGGGAGCAACCTTATATATGGGAAAGAAATTAGTGATTTTATTTTTAGCTGTTGCTGCGCTTTTAACGGCAGCCGGTTTTTCCGCGCAGACCGGCGGACAGATTATCCGCCTCGATCCGGCGCTTGACGCGTTAGTTTCTCCCGACGCTCACATCGAAAAATTAAAGGACGGTTTTGGCTTTCTCGAAGGACCTGTGTGGGTTCACACGAGTAAGCCTGGCTATCTGCTCTTCAGCGATATTCCAGCGAACGTGATTGACAAGTGGACTCCGGACGGCAAAGTCGCAACGTTCCTCGCCAAGAGCGGTTTCGCGGGCGATGACCCGGGAGACGCGGGTTACCAACTGAATAACGGGCACACCATGGTTACTCTATACGGCTCGAACGGCATCACGCTCGATAAGCAGGGGCGCGTTACCTTCGTTCAGCATGGGGACCACGGCATCATTCGATTAGAGAAAGACGGCAAGCGAACTGTCCTCGCGGATCGCTACGAGGGCAAGCGCCTCAACAGCCCGAATGACCTTGTTTATAAATCCGATGGTTCGCTCTATATTACAGATCCGCCATTCGGCCTTCGCAAGTTGAACGACGATCCCAAGAAGGAACTCCCTTACAACGGCGTGTATCTCTTCGCAAAAGGAAAACTGCAACTGATCATCAAGGATTTACAGGCGCCCAACGGCATCGCCTTTTCACCGGACGAAAAGTATCTCTACGTGAACGACTCTTTCACCAAAAAGTATTGGCGCTATGAGGTTCAAGCCGACGACACAGTAGCCAACCCGAAACTATTTATCGATATGTCTTCCAGCAAGGAAGAGGGCGTACCCGACGGCATAAAAGTGGATCAAAAAGGAAATATTTATGGCGCGGGCCCCGGAGGCATTTGGGTTCTCACACCAGAGGGAAAGCATCTTGGCACGATCAAGCCCCTGGAAAATCCGGCGAACCTGGCCTGGGGTGACGAAGACGCGAAGACTCTGTACTTCACAGCTGTCACAGGTCTTTACCGATTGCGTATGAATATTCCCGGCATTCGGCCATAATTTTAGCCGCGCGGTATAAATCAGAATCTAATGAAATCGCATGCCGCCGTGCGAGGAGATTTTACGATGAAATGTTTTCAAGTGACGGCACTCGCAGCAATGCTGATGTTCGCGCCGCTTGCGTTTGCTCAGACCGGGGCCGGCTCTTCCGCAGCCGAGGAAGAAGAACTGAAAAAACTGGATCATAAATGGCTGGATGCTGAAAAACGGCTCGACATCGCCTATTGCGAAAAGTTTTTCGCGGACAGTTACGTGCTGGTTTTTCCGAATGGCCAGGCCTACACGAAAAAACAGTGGCTCGATATTCTCCGGGGGCCCGATCATCCGGTGATCACGATGCTCGACCCTGAAGATATCAAAGTGCATCTGCATGGCAATGTTGCGATCCTCACCGACCATACGACACTCAAAGGGCATGACAGCAAGGGCAACAGTATGGATGGCGAGTTTAATGTTTTTCGCGTGGTGATTAAAAAGAACGGAAACTGGCAAGCGACCGGCGTGGTGATGAACGCGATTGCCGCGAAAAAGTAACCAGCGCGAGAAAAACAAGCTTGGAAATTGGAGGATCGGAATGAAACTCGTATATGGGTTGGCCGCATGTTTTCCGATAATCGTCGCGACCGCAGCCTTGACGCTGGGCCAGACACCCAATAAAGCCGTCGAAAGCGATGCTGCCGCCACGATTGCGGTTATGGACCACATCTGGCTGGACGCTGCGCACAATCGCGACACGGGAACGATGGCTTGGCTGTTTGCCGATGACTTTGTCGAGATTCATCCCGGCGGAGATATCGTCGATAAGAAGGAGCAGATCGATCAAATCAGGGATCCGTCACGAACCATCGCGGAAATTCATCCTGACGATATCGATGTGCGTTACGTCTCGTCGGATGTTGCCGTGTTATTGGACACCACGACGATTCGAGGTCTCAGCGGCGGCGTCGATTACAACGGAACACAAAAAGTCATTCGAGTGTTCGTGAAGGAACAAGGCCGCTGGCGCGCGGCGGGAGCGGGAATCGTGCCGATCAAGCCCTGATCGCTTTTTTTCGCGATGGTTGGAAGAATGATCGATGCTCTATATGAGGGAGATTGGGCGCTAGGAGTGGTTCTCAACGTCCGATCCGAAATCAATGGCAGAAGAAAAGCAAACTGTTATATGCTTTGCTGAAAGATTTCAGAAAAATATCAGTTGGTCACAGCGTAAGACACGTTCAAGTTATTTCTTGTCCGAAAGTGGAGGGTTTATCGTGAATCGCAAAATTTACGTAGGTGCGATGTTTGTCGCTCTGGTTATCCTGCTGGGTGTTGGATCGATTGTGCTGGAAAAGCGCGCTGCGGTTCAAGCCGCGGGCGTGCAGGCGCCAATGTTTGAAGTAGATCCGATGTGGCCGAAGCCGCTGCCGAATCACTGGGTGATCGGCATGACGATTGGCGTCTCGGTCGATGCGGCGGACAACGTCTGGATCATTCATCGCGGCGGTTCGCTCGAAGCGAAGGAATCCTACGGCGACTGGAATCCGCCGGGCGCGGATTGCTGCAAAGTCGCTCCGCCAGTTCTCGAATTCGATAAAGCCGGCAACCTCATTGGACACTGGGGCGGCCCAGGCAAGGGCTATGATTGGCCCAACTCCAATCACGGAATTACGGTCGACTATAAAGGTAACGTCTGGATCGGCGGAAACGGCCGCACGGTGGACCCCAAGCGGCAAGATACCGGCGCCACTGCCGCGCCCGAAGGCGGTCAGCCCGGCGGCAACTTCGCCGACAATCAAATCCTGAAGTTCACGGGAGACGGAAAATTCCTGATGCAACTCGGGCATCCGTTTGGGAGCAAAGGCAGCAACGACGTGACAAATCTGAAGGGGCCGGCAAAAATGTTTGTGGACCCCAAGACAAACGAGCTGTACGTGGCCGACGGGTATGGCAACAAGCGTGTCATTGTTTTCGATGCGGACACCGGCGCCTACAAACGTCATTGGGGCGCATACGGACACAAGCCGGATGACACCGATCCGGGAAATTACAATCCGGATGCTCCGATCGATCAGCAATTCCGCAGCCCCGTGCATTGCGCGCAGCTCTCGAACGATAATCTGCTGTATGTCTGCGACCGCGTGAACGACCGCATCCAGGTCTTCAAACCGGACGGCACGTTCGTCAAGGAACAGATCATCGAAAAGAGAACATTGGGCGATGGCTCCGTCTGGGACATCGCTTTCTCCAAGGATCCAGAGCAGAAGTTTATTTATCTTGCGGACGGAGCGAACGAGAAAGTGCACATCCTGTCGCGCGACACGCTTCAGGAAATTACTAATTTCGGCGATGGCGGACGCGGTCCCGGCCAATTCTATGCCGTGCACAGCATTGCCACGGATTCCAAAGGCAATATCTATACAACTGAAACGTACCGCGGACAGCGCCTGCAGAAATTCGTTTACAAGGGGCTGGGGCCAGTCACGAAAATGGAACAGGGCGTGCTCTGGCCGAAGCACTAGCCGGAAATTTTGGCACGATCCTGCGCAACGTGCGGCACGGAGAGTTTGTGCCGCACGAATAGCTGTGCGGCGTGCATAAAAATTTTCGATCTGCTCATTCTGGAATGGAGAAGAAATCGTATGAAATATGCGTGGGCTTTCATTTTGTGTGCACTGGCCTGTCTGCCGATGCCCGTTCGGGCACAAGAGAAGCGTGCGCCGAACACCGGAACTGCCGCTTTGGAAAAAGAGCTCTACGCGGTCGAGCTGAAATGGATGAAGGCCGAATTCGATAAGCGAAAAACCGGTCCGGACAGCATGGGTGAAATGTGGACGGACGATTTTTTCGACATTCTGCCCGGCGGGCAAGTGGTGAACAAAGAAGAAATGATGGACATGATGGCGAAGACCGAACGCCAGCCGGGAACGGGAGCTTTTCCGGGGGAGTTCAAATTGCGCGCGGTTTACGGAAACGTTGCGCTGGCGAGTGATCACACCATTCTCAAGGGCGTGGATTCGAACGGCAAAATCGTCGTGACCCGCGAAATGGGTGTGCTTCGAATGTTTGTGAAAGAAAATGGCAAGTGGAGAGTGGCCGGAGCGGGATTGGTCACGGTTGTTCCACCGCCGGCTGGAACTTCGGAGCCGAGTTCGAAGAGGTAGCAGCTACTAGGCCAAATTTTCGATCCACATAAAGTGAGGAACGATATGAATCGCAAACTCGCTACAGGCTTGGCGTTTACCGGCTTGGCCCTCGCACTTGGGGTTGGATCTGTTGTTCTGGAGAAGAAGGGCCGAGTCGAGGCCGCTGCCGTGCAGGCTCCGATGTTCGAAGTTGACCCGCTGTGGCCGAAGCCGTTGCCGAACCACTGGCTGATGGGGCAGACCATCGGCGTGTCCGTCGACGCCCAAGACAATGTTTGGATTATCCATCGTGCTGGCTCGCTCGAACCTGGCGAACAGCACGCGACCACGAACCCGCCAATAGCTATGTGCTGCGCTCCAGCCCCGCCAGTTCTGGAATTTGATCAGGCGGGCAACTTGCTCCACCACTGGGGCGGCCCAGGCAAGGGCTACGATTGGCCGGATTCGAATCACGGAATCACCATCGACTACAAAGGAAATGTTTGGATCGGCGGCAACGGGCGCGGCAAGCAAGCGTCGAAGCCAGCCGACGGCTCTATGGATGAATCCGCTGCATCCGCCACCAACCCCTATTTGGACAATGAGGTTCTGAAATTTACGCAAGACGGCCAATTCCTGATGCAAATCGGAAAGCCCCACAGCAGCAAGGGCAGCAATGACGTGGAAAATCTGCGCTTGCCGGCCAAGACTTTCATCGACAAGCAGACGAATGAAGTTTATGTCGCTGACGGCTACGGAAATCATCGCGTGATTGTGTATGACGCGGATTCGGGTAAGTACAAGCGGCACTGGGGCGCGTACGGCAATAAACCTGACGATACGGACCTCGGCAATTACAATCCGGATGCGCCGCCCGCGCAGCAATTTCGCAATCCGGTGCACTGCGCCGATCTTTCCGTCGATCGTCTCTTGTACGTTTGCGATCGCGCGAACGATCGCATTCAAGTATTCAAACCGGACGGGACTTTCGTCAAGGAAGCGTTCATTGCGAAGCGCACGCTTGGCTCCGGCTCGGCGTGGGACGTCGCGTTTTCAAAAGATCCGCAGCAGAAATATATCTATCTGGCCGACGGGGAGAACGACCGCATTCACATTCTCTTGCGCGACACTCTCGAAGTCCTGACGACTTTTGGAGAGGGCGGACGGCAGCCCGGAGAGTTTTACGGGCCGCACAGCATCGCCACGGATTCGAAAGGCAATATCTATGTGACCGAAACGTATCGCGGGCAGCGCGTCCAGAAGTTCGTTTACAAAGGATTAGGGCCGGTCACCAAGGAAGATCAGGGCGTTCTGTGGCCCAAGAGTTCCGGGAAATAGTCGAAGCACGGCGCGGTGGGAAAAATTATCTGGAAGAGGGGACTCGTAATGACAAAGTTTCGCGTGCTTCTAGTTTTGGCATTGATGTCTGTTGCGCCGTTTGTACACGCCCAGGACACGATGAAGAAGGGCGACAAGGCCTGGACGGATTTGGAAAAGCAGTTAGCGGACGTCAACGACTATTGGGTTTGCGCCCACAAGTATCACAAGGACCACGCGCAGGATTGCGTCGACTCCAAAAATAAAATTTGGCCCGCCACGTTCTTCGAAGTCAGCCGCCAGGGCGAAGTGACGGATAAGCAGCAAATGGTGACCATGCAGACTGCCACCGCCGCAGCTCATCCAGTTTCACCGGGCGATGCTGGACCGAACCCGCAGGATTTTAAATTAATGGCGGTCTATGGCAACGTTGCGATGGCGACCGATCACACGGTCTTCAAAGCGGCTAATGCCAGCGGAAAAATCGGCGTGACCGACGAAGCAAACGTGCTCCGCATTTTCGTGAAGCTGGACGGCAAGTGGGTTCCGGCAGCCGCGGCGTTGGTGCCAGTAACCAAGTAGGATAGGGAATTCAGCGATTTTTTCGCAGGATCTCAATTTACATAAAAAAGCGCCCGCCCTTCTTTTCGGGCGGGCGGTTTTTTTGCGCGAGCAATTCAGATTGATGTATTGCGTAATTTTTTACCGCATTTTTTTCCGCACGGCCCAAGTGGTCATCGCGCGTTGATTTTGGACTAAGGTGGTCTTCAACGGTTCGGCAAGTTCGCCGCCTAACCGTTCCATAATCGAGTTGAGCATCGCTTCGTCCACCAAATACCGCTCCGCGCCATCCGGCGACCGGAAGCGGCGTCCCTGAATGCGCACGAATTGATCTTCCATCCCAATCGTGGAAGCGAGACGGCAGAAGAAGAGGCCGCCCGGCCTAAGGACGCGCCAGGTTCCTTGCAGCATGGCCTCAAATTGCGCTTCATCATTTGCAAGGTGAAGGACCGTGTTGCTGATGACTACATCCGCAAATGCGTCGTCAAAAGACATATGTTCTACGGGTTCGATACGAAAATTTGACGACGGAAGCGCAGGAGCGAATTTCCTGGCAAAGGACTGGACGCTTTCCACGGACTGTGGATCCATGTCCGCGCCATAAACTTCATAACCTTCGCGCAAAAGATAAATGAGATTTCTTCCGCCGCCGCATCCGGCATCAATAATTCGCATGCCCGGCGTGATGCGGCCCTTCAGAAGCTGGTCGAAAAGATAAATGTCGATATTTCCGAATTGTTCCTGGAGTGTGGGCATGAGCGTCCGCAGAGACTAGTCCGGCGCCGAGGTGGTGTCAAGTTTGAGAGCCAACTTGTGCTGTGCTGTTTACTGAATTACCGGAAGACTTCGGATTCGGTTCCTGTCATAGTTGGGCGCAGCAGAAATTTTCGCGTCGGTCCCGTGCATGCGAAAAAATCTTGGCTGAAACCGCACCGCGATAACGGAACGATACGGAATTAAAGGCGAAAAGTGTCGCATGAAAACACTTGGCATTGGCTTGGTCGGATACGGAATGATAGGCAAAGTTCACGCGCTTGCCTATCGCGACATTCCCAATATTTATCCCGGCAAACTTCCCCCCATCAAACTCGCTTCCGTTTGCACTACGAACGAGGAGTCAGCGCAAAAAGCGGCGCACGACGGCGGATTTGAAGGTTGGACGACGAGCCTGGAATCGCTCCTGTCCCGCGAAGACGTGGACGTGGTGGACGTTTGTGCGCCGAATTTCGCGCACCACGAAATCATTCTCGCCGCGTTGCGTGCGGGCAAAAACGTCATCGTGGAAAAACCGCTTGCATGCAACGTTGTCGAAGCGCAAGAGATTGCCGAGGCAGTGGCAGCTTCAAAGGTTCGGCTCGGGATGATTTTCAACTATCGTTTTGTGCCGGCATTGATGCTCGCGCACAAAATGATCGCCGATGGCGCGCTAGGCGCGATCTATCATTTTCAATTCGATTATCTGCACAGCGGGTATCAGAATCCGAATCGTCCGATGAGCTGGAAATTGCGGCGCGCGCAATCCGGTGGCGGCGCGCTCGTGGATTTGGGTTCGCACAGTATTGACCTCGCCCGCTATCTGCTCGGCGAATTTGCCGGAGTCAACGCAACCACGCGAACGTATGTCACGGATCGCCCGGTGTCCGCGAATTCCTCAGAGCGCGCGCCAGTAGACGTCGATGATGCGGCATGGCTGCAAGCGAAAATGAAGAGCGGCGCGCAAGGCACGCTATTTGCCACGCGCTTTGCCACCGGCGCTGCGGACGAATTGAAGGTAGAGATCTATGGCGAGCGTGGCGCGCTGAAGTTCAGCCTGGAGGACGCGAACGTGCTGAATTATTTCGACGCGCAAGCCAAAGACGCAACACAAGGTTGGACGCGCATCCAGACCGGCTCGCAGTACGAAGGCGCGGTCGTCCCGCCGCCACGCAGCATTCTCGGCTGGAATCGAACCCACACCGAAAACATTTATCGATTTTTGCGTTCCATCGCGCAGGACCAACAATTCACGCCTGACGTGAGCGATGGCTTGCGTGTACAGCAAATTATCGAAAAGGCTTATCAATCCGCCGCGATCTAACGATTGAATATTGTTTCGGGCTACCGCTTACCGCTTCTACTTCGCCGGGCTCGTCATGGGCTCGCCCTTTTTGAGGAAGAAACTCGCGATGACTTTGACGGAAGTTTTACCGTTATTGATGCCCTCGTGAATTTTGCCGGACTCAACGTAAAAGGCGTCTCCGGGGTTGTAGGTGGCTGTTGGCTTTCCTTCGTAGTCGAACGTGAGGGTTCCTTCTTGCACATAAATCATGACCGAACCGGGATGCGTGTGCCGGCCTTCGCGCCCGCCAACCGGGATTTCCACGGCGACTAATGCTTCTTCATAGCCGGGAACGGTTGAATCCTGCTTCAATAAAATTTTTCGTGTCACGGTTGGTTGCTGTGCGGCCGGAGCGGCATGCATCAATGCAAAGCTGGAACACGCCGCGAGAGCAAGAGCTAGGGCTAAGATTTTAATTGAATTTTTGATCATCGATTTTTTTCTCACACCCTGAGAGTCGGCAGGCTCGCGATGAAAACTCAGCGCAATCCACAGCCTATCCGCGACCATAAGACTACTTCGAGTGAGCTGACTCGTACAACTCAAACTTTGGTTCGTCGCGGCGCTAAATTCAGGGTTAAGAGAAGCGGGGAACCGGATTTTACCGATCGCGATTTTTCAGTCAAACATTGACCGATTTGGCTAATGACTTGTCGCGCCGCTATCATTCGTGACCATGAGGCTGGAGACATTCACGGGCTCGAACTCCGATAAAGTGAGGCTTCTCAGGCAAGCAAGGTCGATATCGTTCCAGCGCGCGTCGGGAGTGCCGATTAGGCCGCCGCTGCTTCCGTTGTCTGCCAGGATGATTCCATAGTTACGGAATGCGGTGATGATGATGCCAGCTTGCGGACTTGTAGCGGCGCAAGAGGGAGTCGCCACAGAGGCTTTGAGCCGGTAGATTTCGCCGGAGGCTCCTGACATGGTGCAGCTTGCGGGAGGAGTGGATTGCGAGATGAGCGATTCCGTGGCAATGGAACCTCCTCCCACAGCTATGCAACTCCCGACGCCCGCCGATTGCGTGGCAGGCCAGACCCAGTAGTTCAGCATATGGTTGAGCGTGAATCGAATGGGATGCTGAATGGTGCCGTTCGGTGCGCTGGGCGTGCCGGTGCCGATGACCTCGTCCGCATTGGCCAACAATGGCGCTACAGGAAGCCCGGCAGCATCGGATGTTCCTTGCCCCTGTGTGGTCAAGGCGTTTGTAGATACGTTGGGCCAAAGTGCGTTCGAAGAGTCTGTCCAAGCTCCGCCTTCATAAATCCCTTGCCACATTTCGTAAAGGGCAGGATTGATTCCGGTGCCGCCTTGTCGATAGACCAGAACATGTCGATCACCCGTGTTGTTGTTTGTGCCTTCTACGGGCGCATTCGCGGGTATCGGACCCGAGGTGAAGTAAGACTGATATAAGGTTGTCGAGACTGCCACGTTTGCCTGGTTACTCGGTACTTCAATGGCGGGAATTCCATTCGGAAAGGGAGCATTCGAATTGTTCCCGAAAAATGGCTTAATTGTCTCTGATAAATAGCCGCTGTACATGGGAGCCGCGGGGGAAGTATCTACGGGCAAACTCGTGGTGGCCGCGTCCATTCGATGATGAAAAATGGAAGTGGACGGGAAAATCGTTGCGAGAAATTTGTTGTTGCCGCTGATGGCGAAGGAGATGTCCTGAACTGCCTGAGTATGCGTGGAGTCCGTCACTATAATTTCGGGGGTGTAGGTGCCTTGGCCTCCAATTAGTGAGCTACTGATATTCCCGGTAGAACCGTTGAGTGACATTCCTTCAGGCAATGGTGGAAAGTTCGAACTTGTGTTTAAAGAGAACATGTAAGGCGGAGTGCCGCCGGCTGCGGCAATGCTGCAGCCAGCGTAGGCCGCGCCCTGTGTTCCGGGTGGGCACGAATTGGTTGTTATCACCAGTGAACCGCCGGACGCTGTAACCATGACTTTTGCCGTGGATGTGGCCGAGCCCGAGGCATTCGTTGCCGTCAACGTGTAGGTCGTCGCTACTGCAGGGCTTACGCTTGTTGAGCCGCTCGCGGATGTGGACGTGAATGTTCCCGGCGTGATGGAAATGCTCGCGGCTCCCGTTACCGACCAATTCAGCGCGCTGCTCGTACCTGTGGTGATGCTTGCCGGGATCGCCGCAAAGGATGCAATGGTTGGCGCCGACCCCTTTCCAGTTCCAGGGGACGAACTGGACGAAGTTCCTGCGGTGCAACCCAATAAGCCAAAACAGAGAGATAGAGTAAGCACCAACGCATAAGGATTTAGGCGCAAACGACTGTGCCCCAAAGAGCAGAACTTATTTCCGCAATATGTGGCGGGGGTGGCCATTTGTTATCCTTTCGTTGTGGATGGGTAAAGAAGATTAGCTGCGGACGATCTGGGTTGACTACTGATCGTAAGTACAGAATCAGGCCGTGGTCCACAAGTGGTTATGGGCTGCATTTCAGAGCGAGGCGTGCGCTTGTTTGTGCGGTGAAATTGGGTTAGGGCTTGAGTCCTAGTGCAAGTGCCGGGTTGGTTTTGGTCATGAGATTAATATCAGACACTGAAATGCCTTCTTTGTGAAGCGCCACCATGAAATCGAGCAAACCTTGAGGTTCGAGTGGGCGCTGCGGTTCGGGCGGTTTTTGGACTGAGCCAAAATCCGTGGCGAGAATGCAGGACTTTGGGCCAATGGCGCGTATGGCCCTGGCATAGTCGCTGGTGCTGACAACCGGATTTGTTCCAAGGGTCGCCCCATACACAAACTCGATAAACGCTCCTTCCTGCGCGGCCGCTTGCATTTGTGGGAGTGTCATTCGGACGGAGGCTGCCATCGCATGGGTGACCACAATGTGCGCGACTCCGCGCTGGTGCGCTTCATGAACCACCAAGTCTCCTTCTTCCCCTGAGATGTGTCCGGTCTCCAGCACCAGGTCATGATGCTGGGCAATGAAATCAATCAGCTCCAGCACACCAGGCAGCAAATGGCCATTCTCCGAAACGCGAACAAACGGTGCCGTTGATTTCGCCGACTTCACGGCGTTTTCGGCATCGAACGTGGGCAGCCAAACGACTCTGCCCCAGCCGCCCTTCATGGCTGCCATGTGTTTCACCGCTTCCAGATTGATTCCGCCGACAGCCAGATCCTGAGTAATGCCTCCGAACAGCTCGATGCCGGGAACTTCCTTGCGCACCATGTAGACCAGGGCAGCGGTATCTTCAAAGTGGTTCTTCATCACCATGGCGCGCATGCCCATCTTTTTGGCAAGGCGCGCCAAATCGTCGGCGTCGATGGCGCGGTCCACGCTGTCGGGTCCTTGATGCACGTGGAAGTCGATGGCGCCCTTCAGGTTCAATGCCGGGTCGGATTGTCCAAACGACGACACAGGCAAAAGGAATAATAGGATCCAAAACAAGCCAAGCTGCTGGAAGGGAAGGTGTGACAGTCGTGAAAACATCTCATCCTCTTTTCG
>Ga0182024_10019266_pt1 | contig 12603 bp, 10 predicted proteins | sample P32metaG_FD_120480 | JGI IMG/M metagenome (GOLD analysis project Ga0182024, IMG submission 120480) | Permafrost microbial communities from Stordalen Mire, Sweden - P3-2 metaG (Illumina Assembly) | ecosystem: Environmental > Terrestrial > Soil > Wetlands > Permafrost | place: Sweden: Stordalen... | reverse complement strand
GTTGTTTTAGCCGATTGGCCGATTAAAGCCTAGGATTTCTCGACAGCTGCACCACAATTGGAGGATGACCGTGACTAACTCTATTGATCCTGAAGCACCCGCGCAGATGCCGGAAGCAGAAGACGGCTTCATCAAGACACTCAACAACACTGGCTATATGACCGTCGACCTGGATCGCTATTCTCGAGCGTTTGTTGACGCGTCAGGGCACGAACAGTTGCCGGTCATGGACATCGGCGCCGCCTATGGTGTGGCCACGCTGCAGGCTCTGCAATCAGGTGCTAATGTGATTGCCAATGACATTGAAGAAAAGCATTTGCAAGTACTTTACCATCGAGTTCCTGACGCAGATCGGTGCCGGCTGAGACTTTTGTGCGGTCCATTTCCAGACCTGGATATCGAAGCCGACTCGCTCGGGGCCGCGCTCATTTGCCGAGTGCTGCATTTCTTCGATGGTGAAACAATCGAGCGTGCCGCCAATAATTTAAACAGGTGGATCAGACCTGGTGGCAAAGTTTTTGTCATTAGTGAAACGCCATTTGTTGGCACCCTGAAAGCCTTTGCCAGTGAATATGCGCGCCGCAAAGAAGAGGGTGATTCCTGGCCCGGGCTGATCATTGACATGCAAGCTTACACTGCCCGGGCTGGCGCGCTGCCTAAGCTCGGCAACTGGCTTGACGTTGACGTTCTCACCCGCGTATTCTCAGGAGCCGGATTCATCGTTGAGCATTGTGACTATTTCGCCCGCCCTGAGTTTCCTCAATGGTTGCAACTAGATGGAAGAGAAAGTGTTGGTCTGATTGGGCGGAAGAGATAAATAGCAGTCCAGAAGGAGCAGCAGAGATTAGACAATACCGTAAGCTTCAGGGCGTAAACGCCTACACATGTTCATATAATGACTTTTGAAAGTGATGGAAGTAGCGATCGCGTGATGCCAAAATCGACCAAACTTGAGCGCGTCATAAACGCAGGAACTGACGGGGCGATATTCTTTCTCTTCCACCCTGACGACCTGGCACATCACAATCAGTCCGACCTTGGCTGGTTTAACGATGACTGTGCCCCTGAGTTATCTGCTGGCAAGCTAATTGCCTTTATGACAGGTGGGGACGGCGGGTTCTCCTTTCGGATTACCGAGAACGGTGTCCTGACCCAGCTTGAGAAAAAACATCATGTCTGCTCCTGGGACTTTGGTCTTGCCGTATCCCACAACCGCGTCTTCCTTGATGGGGGCGACAATCTCCCCAGCCTTGAGCAAGTCGACGATCCTCTCGATGAAGACTGCGATGAAATAGACAAAGACTGCTGGATCGAAATCGCCAACGGGAACTATAAAGTGACTGTCCATGCCGTTAACTGCTGGACCGAACCTGACTACAAGCCCATCAAAGGATTGACAAGCTACATCATTCACTTTCAGCCAGTCACGGATTTCAAGGATATCAAGCCAGCAAAGGGACCCGTGAAGCTCTTCCACGACAAAGGATGGAAGCCGATGGTCTAGTCTTCCATTTTTGCCAGGACGGTCCAGCGATCGCAGACCCTAGAGATCGATATCCGTGAGCTGCCGCGGAACGGACAACCGTGTGACATCTCATAATGTATTGGGCAAATAATTAGACAGGCCAAACGAAAACGGTGATTCGCGTAGTGTAAGCATTTCATGCCTCCAGAACCCCTTATTCTCGCCTTTAAGCTTGACCCCGATCTTCATGTGATCGGCTCGGACTCGCCTATTTTTGCACTTTACGATGATGGAACGTGCATATTCAGCCATCAACAAAACCCGGTTGCAAACGGAGTTAGAAGGCTGGGTGCACTAGATTGGTTGAGCTCTTTGCAGAAAACCAGAGACTATTTCCTGCACGGATACCGTTCAAAGAAACCGATCAAAAGACAGGACGAATTGACCGTTGATGACATGCCTATCTTGTGGAAATCGCCTGTTGGGCAATACCAGTCGGTACAGTTGTCCAGCTCTGAAAGAAACTCGTTGCTAGATGGAGTTCCTCGGCTAACGCAAGCGTCGATTTACTATGATCTGAGTGATCCCCGCATATGCTGCCACGAACCAGCATACGTTTTGTGGTCGAACACTTTTGGTCAAGAGCAACACGTATTCGTAAGAGGGAATCTCGCTTCCTTTGACGCACTCTGCAGGCTACCGTGGGGATTCGCATTAGCGTATAGGAATTTGCGCGACTTCAGTCATATCATGTCAGAACCGTGGCTACCAGAGTTCATTGAAGTGATGGTCCACCCGTTCGAATACTCACCGTACGTCCCTCTGGAGTGGCCGGCAAATTGGCCGGATCTCAAAGACCAAAATACGATCGAAAGAGGGCAACATAAGAGCTTTGACCAGGGAGCGCCGCTAACTTTTGCGGAGACAATTCGGCGCAAAAGCGCAGAAGAAAGTTCGGCGCAGCCTCAAGGTGTATTAGGCGGTGGTAGTTCCGATGAGGGGAAAGAAATTGCAATAGAGCCGCCCTCTGACCAGAAAAATTTGCCAGAATTTGATTGCAATTGCTACAGTATCTTTTTGCCAACAGTGCATCTCGACGCCTTTCTAGCCTTGGAAAAGCAACGCGTGGTGCCGTTGAGTGAAAGAGATTGGAGGCAGAGGGCGGTGTCGATCAACGGGAAGAAGTGTAGTTTGAATTATAGAATTCCGTTTCCAAACGATGCCATGGTTGAACGGGCAAAGTACAGTCGCCATCTTGAACGGTTAGTTGGTTAAACTCAAGACCCAGAGGGCTTTCAGCGTCGACGGCGCCGGCGTATATCGATAGAGGAAATGGCAGATGCGTAGGTCAGGCGTATGCGGACTGCGTTGTTGTCTTGTGGTTCGAAGCGCGAATTAGGATTGGTTCGCGATTGCAGGAAGGGCCGGTATGGCAAAAGTGCCGAGTTTTTGGCTGGGTTGGCTCTGAAGCGGTTGGGACAATCGGTGAGCCAACGATTTCAGTTTTGATTCCTTGTTGGCATCGTTTTGCGCCAGCGGCAGCGAGCTGTCCGGGCGGTTCGACTCGATCTGTTCAGCCGGTTGGAGAGCGGTGAATTCGCAAGAAAATATCTTGCTGGTCAACTCTTCTGTTGTAATTTGCCGAATCACCGATTGCGAGCAAACAAGCAACATAGGATTTTTTGTCAACACTCCGACTTCGTATTTGTCGAGAGCCATTTGAGCCTTGGAGTTGAGCAGGTCGAAGCGAGTTTGTAAGCGCTTATCGAAATACAGCTCCTTCATCAACTTATCTTCTTCGGGACCACCGGTGGCCATTATGTATGCCAGCAGGGCGACTTGGGCTGCCGGTCCGGCTAGGGTGGGAGTCAAGCCAACAACGCTCAGCCCGACATTCATCACTCGGGAAGAAACACGATAGGCGATGCAATGGTGATTATACTTTTGGACCAAATGCTTGATCTCACCGATCATTTTATCGTTGTCCATGGCAGTTTGCACGACGGTGTCCAAGCGATTTTGGTGTTCTTCAATGTCCCAAGCGTCCTGCGTGTAGACAGAGTCGGGAATATTCAAGCTCGCCGCGCATTGCTTCAGGTCGTCGACGGCGCTCTTCGCTTGGTCGTCGCCAACGAGCTTGGCTAATGCGGCGGTACCATTGGCGGTGATCTTTTGTGCACGGCATTGGTCCGTGGTGCCCAAGCCCATGCAGATTTCCATCACAGCGGCAGTGACCTTCAAGTTGGTTGCATCCATTTCTTTCTGCCGAATGTATTCAGCCGAGCCGCGACTCTTCACCTTTAGCTTTTCGTTGAGAATGACATCGCCGCCTTCGCTTGATGGCATGTCACCGCGCGTCAGTATTCCATAGTTGAGTGCGCTTGCCGCTACTGCAGCTGCTTTCTGGGTCGGTGTTTTATAGCGAAAAGCCGCCTTGTTCAGTTGTTGCAAGTTTTCATTTTGCTGCATCGCGCTTTCTAAAAGCGAGTCGATGGTTTTGCCAATCCGGTCATGGGTGGAGTTGATGCTGGCGGAGCCCCGCAGTTCGACTGCAGCAATTGAGTCCAGTGCGCCGTTCAAGTCGGCGTCGAGGGGTTGGGCGGCGAGCTTCGGTGCTTGGCCGTTCAAGTCAGGCTTCAGACCTGCGGCGAATGAAGATTGCCCAGTTATGAGAATAGACATACTGGAAAGCAGCAAAAAACGACTGAGCTTCGACTCAATGTTCAACATATTTATTCGCCTCAGGTTTATGACGGAACTGCGTTTTTCGTTCCGTGTATTCAATTTACCCACCCTGAACGTGCCAAATCGACTGACAACTTAGGCGTTGGCAAACGCCAGAGAAACGCTCATTCAACGATCGCCCTGGCATCTTGACGACGCGAAGGTTGTAGCCAAGAGGCGTACCTCTTATATATTCGCCTAAATGCGCCGATCGGCGAAAAATGGCGATCGGGAGGGGATCCGCTGAATGAGCGCCTTTCGGAAAATTGCTGGCCGTTTGACAGCGACAGTTGCGGGTATATCCAAAGTGGAGAAAGTTACTACCCGACGTGTCTGACCGCAGCCATCGCAGCGTCAGCGCGCGTTGGCGTGCGCCGCGGCGCGGTCAGGAATCATCTTGAGCATAAAAATCAAACGAGGGCTGTTGGTAGCGTTGGCATTGATTGCCGGACAACTTTCGTGCTTACCACCAGCGGTGGCTCGCGTGGTGCGTCAGGACGAGGGACAGATCGCTTCTGACTGTCGAGTGTCTGCCTATCAATGGAACGACGAGTCGAGCGCACCCAAAGCGATTGTCGTTATTGTGCATGGATTCACGCAAGAGGGTAAAAGCCCCGAGGTCCTGGCTCGCGAACTGGCCGCTAAGCATTACCTTGTTTTGTCGCTCGATCAAAGGGGGCACGGCAGATGGATGCATGACGATTGGTCGGTGAAGTCGGGTGGAAAGCGTCGCCGTCGTGGATGCAAAGTCGATTACGATGATAGCGAAAACGACTTGTTGCGTGTTTGCCGGGTGGCGAAAGAGCAGTATCCCGATCTGCCGCTTTTTTGTATTGGCGAAAGTGTAGGCTCCGCGCTTGTTGTTCATGCGGCGGTTGATGACCGCTCTGCCTTGATCAATGGCATGGTGCTGTCCAGTCCCGGAACACGTCCTCGATTGTGCAATTGGTCGTGGGTCTTGCGAGACCTTTTTTCCAATCTTTTCAGGTTAGAACATCCGGTCGACCTGTCTCGTTATATTGCCACGTACGCATCAGATGATCCGCGGGTCTGCCAAGAGATGCTGCAGAACCCACTCGACAGGAACGCCATGAGCAGTCTCGAAATTTTCCGCACCGCCTGGTTCGTCATGCAAACGCGCGCCGTGATCAAGCATCTTGATACAACCATGCCACTACTGGTGGTGCAAGGTGCGGAAGATCATATTCTGCAACCAAATACGGTGCAGCCTCTTGTTGATCAAGTACGGTCAAAAAACAAGCAGTTGGTTGTTTTTCCACAATTTGGCCACGTGCTTGTGGGCACGAGTTATATTCGCCCTGTGGTTTCACAAGCGATCACCCGATGGCTCGAATCTCAAATTCCCAGGACTGAGTTAACGGTAACTGCTCAGGTTGCCCATCATGCTCAAAGCGCTGATTGCAGTCAATCCTTTTCGGGATCAGGCACGCTTCCCATCCAGCCTCTGAATGCGCCTACGAAAGATCTTACTACCGGCAAGACTGATCGAGATAGCTAGTTCATAACAGTCGGCTGAAGTTCAGTTTAGTGCGAATGCTCGATATCGAGGCGGGCACGGGCACCATCGGGTTGGAGCCAGAGTTCGGCTGAGCCTTTTGGATCCATAATGTCGAAATTGGTGTCAGTATGCGGGCACAGGCAGATGTAATTTCCAGTCTGCACGAGATCACCCTCAGCCACTTCTTTGCCTTCGCAGAAAAATTTCATGGGGATTTTTTCTTCAACAATTTCGCTGTCCGCGTAGTAGGGAAACAACTGCAAACCTTCTCCATCCCCGACGCAAAGTGTCAGTGCTGCTCCGTTTGGCAAGAGATCTCCGGATCCAATGCGCTGATCACCGCGAAAAACGGTAACCGGCATTTTGATTTCGTACATCATAAAACCATCCTCCTGCCCGGATGAATCCGAGTAACCCAAAATAACTGTGGCGATGACTTTGAGTCTCGCTTTTGCTGTGACGCGCTAAATCTCATCAGGTTCCCTGAATCTGCCGTCTGGTTTGCGCGAGACGCCAAAGCCCATTGCCAGCTAATCAAAGTCCGAGGCTCAGATTTCCTTTGAGAAATCTGAGCCTCGGCTTACGAACTACATCAAGACCCAAGGATGCATCACTTAATGCTCAGCTTGCTTGGCTCGATGGGTGCTTTGCCGCGCCGATATCTTCGGTTTTGTCTTCCGAGTTAATTTTTTTGCTGCTGCGCAGTTGTTTCAATGCGTCGTCCAAATGCTCGGCATGGTCGTTGTAGCCACGGCGCCTATAGAACTCCAACTGTTGCTCTAACTCATGCAGCCCCTTGCTGAGTTCTTTGTCGAGGGCTGAATTGTTGTCGGACTGAGCCATGGATTGACCGAGTTGCAGAACACAAAACGAAAGTAACACAGAAATCTTGCCTTACCCATCAACCGTATGAGGTATGCATCGGGGGATGAATTCCGTATTCGCTTTCAGCACAAGGATTGCCGGCGACGTAAATTTGACAAAGACCAGTCAACTTGTAACATAATCGCGTGATCGAAGTCATTTTTGCTTCTGGTGTTGGTCAATTATAGTTGGCAGGTAGATTGGTTGTCGTATATAAGTGACGGGATTCAGGGCGCCTCTTCCATTAAGGTGCATTATTATCTGCCTGCGAATTGTATTTTACTGTCTCACCATATACGGTGGCATCCGGTAACGATTGTTGAGTTTGAGCCAGTTGTTCATAAACCGACCGATGAATAGTGTCACACCTCTCAGCAACGTTGCCAATGGCAGAACCAGTTTTAGCAGCTCTGCCAACGGTGCTGTCAGGTGATACTTTTCTACTGCCCCCGCACATTCGCAGTGCACTTTTCAGTATCCAAACGGTTACTCAGTCACCGAGTGCGTCTTTGTGGCGGCGGCGGAGGTGGTTGTAATTGGGTGAGCTGTTGGGACCGCTTTTTGATAAACCGCTGTGAAGAACAACCGGACTGAGCCGTGAATCAGCCAATTTCCGCGGTGGCGCTTGAACTTGGCTCCTTTACTCAGCCGCGTTGTCAAAGACTAAAGGCAAACCTGAAAAAACTGCTCACCATGACAGTTACATTTCTTGGTACTTTAGATGCGTGTTGGCGTGGCTGCTCGATGCACTTTTACTAATCAGGTAACTCAAATGAATCTTGCATACGGCAAAGTAAGGGCTCACTTGGCTGCATTGCTGGCGGCCGCGGTGTTGCCTTCCTGTCCAACCTTTGCTCAAACGAACACTTCGCCCCCACAGACGAACAATCCGGTGATACCAACCGGTGCCGCCCCTCTCACACCAACTTTACGCGGCACCATCCGGCCTGGCGTACCAGCCGTGCCGCCGGTTGCGCCGCTCCCGCCCCCGGTCAAATTGCGTGGCGCTCTGCCAGCTGTAGGTACAGGCGCTGAAGCAGCCCCAGCAGGTCCAGCAGCGCCAGTGGGAGCAGCAGCGCCGATGGCGGCAGGTCAGGAAGGCATAGATATCGATCAGCTTGATGCGACGCATGAACAGAACAGCACTCTGAGCTTGGACCAGCTACGTCTACACTCCGCGCTGCATTCCACTCAGTTCAAGCCCATCCGTCTCGAAGTCTCGTTTGATGAATTAATCAATTTGGAAGAAGCGCTGAAGTATGCAATTCAGAACAACCTGGCGATCAAAATATCCAAGGACAATTTGAATTACCAGAAATATGTTCTGTGTGGGTCGGTTGCCAATGCGCTGCCTAACTTTACGATGGCCTACAACCTTACCCACACGGACATCATTAACGAGAAGACAACGTCTTTGGCGAAGGTATTTTTGACGCGCGTTACTTATCCCGTATTTCAGGGCGGTAGCGTCGCTTACTCAATTTTGGGCCAATATTACCGGGTCAAAGGCTGGCATCAGGCTTACAAAGCCAGCATAAGCGATGAGCTGCTCGACCTCTATCAAAAATACAACAACCTGTTGGTGAACAGGATTCTTCTGCAAATCAGAGGGAAAGCTGTGGAGGTTTCTCAAGAACAGCTGCGAGTGAACAAAGCCCTGGAGAAATCGGGCACGGGAACGAAATTCGCCGTGTTGCAAGCCGATGCGCAGCTTTCTTCAGACAAGCAGGCGTTATTGCAGCAACAGATTGTTGTTCGACAAGCGGCTCTGGCGCTTAACTTTTCCATGAATTATCCGATGGCAGTCAATTTGGTGCCTGTTGAGGAAACCATTTCGGAGCAACCCCTTTTTCAAGAGAATGCGAGCATCGATGCGCTTGTAAACCTGGCTTTAAAGAATCGCCCTGAACTGAGGGAGTACGAAGATTTCAAGGTAGCAGCTGGACGCAACGTTCAGGTTGCAGCAGCGCCTCTGTATCCGCAGGCGTCCTTTTTCACTCAGTATTCGTATACGAACACTCAATCAAACACGAGCGATCCCAAAAGCGCCGTTAACGGTAGCACTGCTGGAGCCGGCGTGTTCGGCGGCGTCTTTGACACGTACCAGCAGGGGTTCGCGCTCGTATACAGTTTGAGCAACTTCGGGCTGACAAGTGTTGCCAACCTGTTTGCTGCTAACTCATTGAGCAGACAAGCTGGAATCCAGGCAAATCAGGAGCTGCAAACGATCATTCAGCAGGTTCGCTCGGACTTTCTCAACTGGCGTGCTGCCAGAGAGCAGATTGATAATGCTGCTCATTCTGTCAGGGCATCGCAAGAAGAGCTGCGGCTGGCGCGGCTTCGTCTCGGAGTGGAAGTGACCACCGAGTTGGAGGTTATTCAAGCTCAACGTGATTACATCAATTCTTTGACTGCTCAGGCGCAGGCGATCGTGAACTCCAACATGGCTCAGGCTCAACTTCTTCACGACACTGGACTGATATCAATGGACACGTTGTTGCACGGCTTCAAGGGAAAAATCCAGTGAATTTCGCCGTGGCAGGGAATGCCGCGAACAGCCGTGGTTTGAGCAAAAGGGCTACTGCCCTGTGTTTGACTTTGCTGCAGCTCACCTTTTGTGGTGCGGCGATTGCTGACACGAACACTCCACTTCCATTAGCGCTACAGCCATCTGTTCAATCGGCGCCACAGCAGACCGTTAAACCGGCTGCGGAGCAAGGTATTCAGCCGGCACCGGAGCAAATTGCTCAATCGGTTCCGCAGAAAAGCGATCAGTCTGAGCCCATTGGAGAGCCGATCACACTGGCTGAGGCTGGTTCGGAATCGTCACCGACGCACGAGGCAGACAAGACTCTGCAACTGAACTCTTTGTACTTGAGCCGATCAGTGGAGATGAATTCATTTGACGCCTTAAGGCATGAAACAAGCGCCGATCAGATTATCACGCTGCATGATGCAATCAATTATGTTCTCGATCAAGGGATGCAGATCAAGATTTCTCGCGAGAGCATGAACTATCAGCATTGGCAAACAATGAGCGGTCTTGCAGCTTTCGTTCCGTCGTTCTCGATGTCCTACACCTTGAACCAGGCAAACGTCACCAACTTGCAGACAACGTCTTTTGGCAGGACTTTTACTACGGGTGTATCTTACCCGGTGTTCCAGGGTGGAGGCGTTCTCTATTCGATGCTCAGCCAGCGCTATCGTGAGAAGGCGTGGCGAGAGGCATATAAAGCCACGGTAAGCGACGTGTTTCTCGATGTATACCAGAAATACATCAACCTTTTGCTGCAGCGCGTTTTGTTGCAAACGTGGGCCAAAACTGTGGAAGCGGATCAGGAGCAATTGCGACTAAACAAAGCCCAATTGAAGGTTGGTACTGGCACTCGCTTTACGGTAATGCAAACTGAGGCGCAACTGGCTTTAGACAAGCAGTCTTTTCTGCAGCAAGCTGTGGCAATGCGTCAAGCTGGGCTGGCTCTGAATTTGGCGCTTAACTGTCCGCTATCGATCAATCTCATCCCGGCTGAGGCTACGCTGTCAGAGGCGCCGTTGTTTGACGAAAATGTGCAACTGAAAAGACTGATCGAAGACACATTGAAATTTCATCCTGGCTTGCGGCAGTACGAATATTTCAGATTGGCTGCGTCGCGCAATATACAAGCCCAGGCTGCATCGCTTTATCCAACTGTTTCCTTCTTCACTCTCTATCAGTACAACAATGCAACTGTATCGCCGGAGGCAAACGGTTTTGCTTTAGGAGGCGCAGCCACATCTGCTATTGCCTCGTTTCTTGATTCAACGTTTGCAGGCCGCGTCAGCAACAACGCACTCGGGCAGTTGTATGGTTTTAGCCCCACAGCCGGTGCCACATCGACGCAGGGTGCCAATACTGGACCTTCGGCAATTCCTGCGTCTTCAGGCGGAATACCGCTTTATGCTATTCAATCAGGCTCTCTTGTTTCCTCCGGCGCGGTTGCTCCGTCAATCTTTGGAGGGGGCACAGGCTCAAGCTCCGGACCCAACGTGAACGGCAGCTTGCAAGCCCCATCCGGCATCTTCCCCGGACTGTTCAAAGAATTTCAGAGCGGATTTTCTCTTAACTGGAGCCTTCCCAGTTTTGGACTGCAGACTACGGCAACCTTGCTGGCTTCCAAAGTATTGGCGCGCCAAGCTTTGATGCAATGCAATCAGGAGATCAGCCTTGTCGTCGAGCAGGTGCGCAGCGACTACCTTGCTATTCTTGCGGCGCGGCAATCGATCGATCGGGCGGCTGCCACAGCTGCGTCGTTTCACGAAGCGCTCAGATACGCTCAGGCTCGCCTCAGCAATGGTGTGGGAACGCAGCTGGATTTGATTCAGGCGCAACGCGATTACGTCACTGCTGTAACCGGTCAAGCCCAAGCGATCGTCGCGTCGAACGTGGCTCAGGCTCAACTGCTCCACGATATGGGTATTATTTCCGCATCGACTTTAACTTCGGGCTACCACGCCGGCAGCTTTTCTGAACCGAGCGCGACAGGCCGGCGCAAGTGGTACAAGCCGTAGTCGATTCACTGGCACCACAATCGGCTATGTTCTATGAATGCCTACGACGTTTAACCAAATATGGTATAGGCGAAACATTAAGCCGAACCCATAAAGCTCTGACTGGTACCTGATCTTGGCGGATTGTCTGGCGTTTGGAAATGCCGGAAACTTTAACCATATTTGGTTAAACGACCTAGGCAGAAAAACGGGACATGACCAAGCAAGCTCAAGGGGAAGAGACAAGCACTCCCGCGTCTGTCATATCAAACAGCGTTGATGCGGGGATTTCGACTCTTGCGTGATCGATAGAATCAGGTGTGTCGAAATACAGAACGCCGCGGGTTTTTTCGTGCGGCCAGAGAACTCTCCTGCCAAACCTTGTTGATTCAACGCGTCTGCGAAGCTCATCAGCGCCATACCGTTCAAGCACGGGCTTGCGCGAATCCTTAATGTCTCGGATTGTGGGCACCGCGCCGATTGTTGCCGCGGCTGGAAGCACTTTTTTGAGCAGGTCTTCAAACACCTGGTCTGCTTTATGAGGCGGAATAACGATTTGTTGTAACGCGCTTACTGGAGTGGCAACAATTGTTGCTGCACCAAGGATTGCCTTGGCCTTGTTTCCGTTCACTACAAGTGGCCGATTGGTTTCGTTAACAACCTCGATCAGGATGCCCTGGAGCTTGTCGAAGCTGATGTCGTATCGCTCGATGCGCATTGTCAGAGAAACGCCTATGTACGCTTTCAAGGGCTCCGGCGGAGTCGCCGCAGCATTTCCATTGTTGGGATTAACCAACAACATATCCGGCGTCATCAAAGCGTTGGCGCCAGGTGCCGAGAGCCCGCCCATGGCATTGGTGTTCTTCGAGTCGGTCGGTTTATCAGGCACAGTGGATGTGCTCTGCCCGTCAAGTGGAACGTTGGTCGGCAGATTCTTAGCAAACGCACCAGACATGAATTGGGGTGCGACCAAGACGGCAAGCAATAAAGCGATGATACCAGTATTACGATTCATAGCCTTAAAGCATAACCTATCCAGCAATTTCATGGCGGTTCCATGTAGATTATTGCGCTCAGTGATTGGATCTTAACGCAGCCAATCGTCGACGTTTCCGGTCTTCAGGATCCGAGGATCAATGATGAACTTATTCTCGCTTTTCTAAGACGAACCATAGTTGTCACTTGAACTTACTAAGTCAATTCGCTGCCACAGGCGTTGAACCGCTAGTGGTGGCATGGGGCGGCGCACGCTTATGCTACCAAATGCGATACTGGATATTTGACGATGTTGGGATCACGGGTGGCCAGGGTCATTCCCTCTGAAATGGCTTGAGCAATGAGAATTCGATCAAAAGGATCTCGATGATGGTCTGGCAACGTTTCAACCGTTAGAGCATGTAGTATCGAGACGGAAAGTGACTGAAATCGATTTGCCTCTATGACTTGCCGAAGGTCGTTCGGCATCTCTAATTTGCCCAGTGATCTCTTAATGATGATCTCCCAG
>Ga0182024_10019265_pt1 | contig 12603 bp, 10 predicted proteins | sample P32metaG_FD_120480 | JGI IMG/M metagenome (GOLD analysis project Ga0182024, IMG submission 120480) | Permafrost microbial communities from Stordalen Mire, Sweden - P3-2 metaG (Illumina Assembly) | ecosystem: Environmental > Terrestrial > Soil > Wetlands > Permafrost | place: Sweden: Stordalen... | reverse complement strand
CGCCGCGGTTCGCCGCGTCGAGCAAGACATGCTGGCCAATCTGGATGTCAGCGAACAAGATCAGATGCGGCGCCTGCTCACTGCATGCATCGCCTCACTGACTGAACCGCCCGCATCGGCGACGTGACTCCTCCGGACCGGCCGCCTGCATCAGGGCACGTGGCGCAGGCAGCAACGGCCTGGTGACGCGCGGGTGCTCCCTGCAGGCGCCAGGCTTGCGTCTTCGCCGCTTTCACCTGGTTGGTCCGACCTTGATCCCAAAGAGACGCCGACTAATGAGCAATCGGCGGACGTAGGCGGGGGACGCATGCAGCATCGCGGCAGACGCGGATGGGGTCCTGTGATTGCCTCAGTATACTAGCACGGCGACGCAACAGTTTATCGTGGCAACCTGCTATGTTGTGATGGTTCCAGGACTGAGGCGAGAGCCCTCACGACGTAGGTCCGGGCAGCCCATCGCGGACTGCCGCCCGGCGCCTCAAGCTTTTTCTTTGGCCCTCCGCAGCGGACTCGTTCCACGAGGAGGAAGAGCCATGGCAGACGTCGAAGAGAGCGCGGCGCGTTTTATCAGGGCGTTCAACGCGCACGACGAAGACGCGATGCGCAAACTGACGCACCCCAACGCGACCTTGGCGGCACCGGGGAACATTCAGCTCCGGGGACTCGAGGCGAACGGATATGCAACCCAGTGGATCCAGGCGTGTCCGGACGCTAAATTGACGGTTCGGCATGAGCTCATCTGTGGCCAGTGGGTCGTGGACGAGGTCACCTTTGAGGGAACGCATCAAGGGCCGATGGTGAGTCCCTCGGGCGCGCTGGCGCCGACCGGGAAGAAGCTTGCCGTCAAGGCTGTCCTGATCACCCGCTACGAAAACGAGCTCGCGATCGAAACGCGGGTCTGCTTTGACCAGGTCGACGTCCTCACCCAACTGGGCGCGATGCCGAGGCTCGCAACGGCCTCTGTCTAGCAGCGCGTAACTTGCGGCCCGGCTCGACGTGAGCCGGGCTTCCACAGCCGCACGTGCCCACGATCCGCCGATTTTCCAAGGGGCAAGTGATCGAAATCGTCTGACAGAGGTTTCCGTGATGCCATCCCGCTTTCGCCAAGACCCCCCCGCAGGCGTCGACCAACACATGATCGCTGCGCTCGCACGTACGAGTGCCGCCCGCCCAGCACTGCCCCCCAGGCGGCGCTGACATGACCGGTGCCACACAACCGCCTGACCCCTCGAGGAAGGGTATCCGCGCAGTACCGCAGCCGATCTCGATCCCGGGCTCGACCTAAGCCAATCCCTCGAAGAGGCCGATCGCGCAGCGAGCAACGAGCATCGCGTGATGCCGGAGGACTATCAACCCGCCGGTCCACCGGATCGTGGCGATGGTTTCGAAAACATCGACGACATGGCGTACCGGTGAGGGCCATTTCTCGCGCCCTGGCGCACAGGTTCGTTACCAGATATCCACCGGCGACCAGATCAGCGAGCGGTGCGTCGCGTAGCCTGTGTGTCCACGGTTTGGAGGAGCCAACTCCGAGCCGACGGCGCGTCCAACACAGCATCAAAAGGACTGCGGCAGTTTCGCTATGAGGTGGGCAGAGCAGTGAGCCGGCAGATTCCCGACGCTCCGACCTTCCGTTGTGTCGGTTGCGGTGGTCGACTGATACCGCTGACATATGCCGGCTCCCGGCGCCCGAGTCGATCCGAGCTCGCTGTACGCGCAAGCGCGAAGTGCATCACCTGCGGATGTCGCTACGTGGGAACACAACCCCTAGCGGCAGCGAGTGCTCTGATCTCGCTTGCCGCGGTCAACGATGCCAATGGATCGGCACCGTGGGGTCCTGCGCTTGCTGAGTGGTGCCTCCTTCTCGACACAGGGCATCGCGGTTCGAGCGCTCAAACGCCCCCTCAAGCTCAGCGGACCAGGCAGCCGCGCTTGCCAAACGCCGACGACGAAGAATCGCGAGCCGGATCCTCCGTCCCGAGGGCCACTGGAGCGCTCGGAGCCCCGGCGGCGCTCGCCCGGCGCTCGGATGTTGCCCGAAGGTGACGCCCTGGATCCCGTCAGGTGGGTTTGGCGCGGCGCCGGCGGCGGCGAAAGACAAGAAGTAGCGCAACGGCTGCCACGGCCTGGCGCCGACAACCATCGGTCGAGGCAAGCACGCGCTGTGCTAACTGCTGGAAGTGGGAATGGCGGTGTTGTGGGCCGCGACGATCTTCCATTCGGTCGCCCGCTTTTCGATCACGAGCGTCATCACGGTGCGTCGAGTTTCGCCCGGTGCCCGGTCGTCGCCTGAAAGGTCGCTACGCACATGGGCGACAATCACTCCAGGGTTGCGGTCAGTCCGCGCGGTCCGCGACGTCAGCTGCGCGCGGTGACAAGCGCACTTGACGAGGCCCCGTTCAGCAATGTCTCGACCCGATCCAACCCTGGGCGTGCCTCAAGTCCGTCGAACAGCCCGCGTGACTCGACCGCGAAGGTCACAGCGTCCTCCTGACGTCCCTGACCCTCGAGCCATTCGGCGAACTCGCACATCGCGACCGCCAATTCGAATGGCGTGCCGAGATCGCGGAACGCTGTGATCGCCGTTTCGAACCCGGCTTCGACGGCATCGTGGTTGCCGCGGAGCGCAGACAGACGGGCGTCCAGCCGTGCGAGCTGCCCGCGCAGCACCGGAGTGACCAGCCCGGGTCTCGCCTGACGAGCCATCGCCAGCATGGCGTCGGCGGCATCGAGCTCACCGAGCTCGAGGGCAGCCGAAACACCGTGCGCGAGGGCGCGCTTGATGCCGATATCGGGCAGGCCCAGCTTCGGAATGGATTCGAGGAGTAGCTCTGCACGTGTCAGCGCCTCGGCATGCCTGCCTTCGGCATTGAGCAGTTCGATCTCCGTTGCGCCGAGACGGACGCGGACGTCGTGGTTGTGCATGTCCGCGCGCGCCTTCACTACGTCGAAGACCCGGCGAGCCTCCTCGACGTCGCCGCGACGGATGCGGACCGGAATCAACTCGCTGACGCGGACGGCCGCCCATTGCAAGGACTCGAGCTCCTCGGCAGCCTGCGCCTCCGCCACGTGCCGGTCTGCCTCATCCCAGCGGCCGAGCGCCACGAGCGGTGTGGTGAGGCCGAGCAAGGCAGTGAGCTCGCTGGCACGGTCTCCCTTCCTTCGCGCCTGTTCCAACATCGACTCGGTGAGCTCGACGACCTCGCCGTGACGGTCCTGGTACTCGAGGAACGTCGCGAGGTTGTTCCAGGCGCGAAAGGTCGCGCTCGTGAAATCGCCCTCGATCGCGATCTCCAGTGCCCGTCGCAGCACGGTCACCGCCTCATCGAGCCGCCCCTCGCGCCCAATGGAAACCGCCTTGCTGCTCAACGCCTGCGAGTACACCTCGGCGAGTTCCAGTTGCTGTGCGAGACGCAGCGCTTCGTCGATCACCGGATTCGCCTCGTCCTCGCTCGCGAGTGCAAGGAACCGTCCGAGCTGACCGGTCACGAGAGCGAAGGCCGCGTCGGGCTCATCTCCGGCGAGCACGCCATGCGCACGTCGCGCGGCCTCGATGGCGAGGTCGAGATGGCCTTGCTCGAAAAGGATCTCGCCCATGCCCGCCTCGATGCGTGCGGCCGCATGCCACTGTTCGGACGCCTCGAAGAGCCGCTTCGCTTCGGCGAGCAGCGCGCTTGCCTGCTCCAGGTGACCCATCTGGAGTGCCATCCGGCCGGCCCGCTCGAGCAGCCCCGCACACTCGGTGGGCGTCGTGCTCAGCTCTGCGGCGCGCTCGAAATACGCTCGAGCCTCCGCAGGCGCCGCGAGCGATGCCGCGCGCTCGCCGGCCCGGGTCAGCATCCCGCAGGCGAGGTCACGGATCCGGGGTGCGTCGTCGGCGTCGGGCGCGAGGCGGTGAGCCTCGAGGAAGTGCGAGGCCACCACCTCGACCACCTCTGCTTCGTCCGCACCCCACGCCCGTTGCAGGAACCCGGCAACACTCATGTGCATCGCCTTGCGATCCTTCTTCGGCAGCGTCTCGTAGGCGACGGTTCGAACCAGGTCCTGCAGGAACGCGTACTGGCCCCGCTCTGGCGAGCGGGGATCGGCCTGGACGGTCAGCACCTCCTTGGCGACCAGCGCCGCCAGGATCGGCTCGATCTGAGCCTCGGAAAGGCCGGAGATCGCGGCCAGCGCAGCAGGCGTGCATGTCTTGCCGAGGACTGAAGCCTCCTGGATCAGCCGGCGCTCAGGTGCGGACAGCCCGTCGAGCCGTGCCGCGATGAGCGCGTGCAGCGTCTCCGGGACTTCCAGATCCCCGATCGGACCGGTCGGGCGGTACACGGAGCCTTCCTGGACGAGCAGATTGCGGCCCTGCAGCATGCGCACCGTCTCCACGGCGTAGAGGGGCACGCCTTCGGCTCGTTCGAGGATCTTCGCGGTGAGCTCGGCGGGCAGTCCGGGTACCAGACCGGTCAGAAGGAGTTCCATCGCGCGCGCCGGGAGTGGTTCCAGGGAGATCGATGTGGCGTTGCGCTTGGGTCCTGCGCTGCTCTCGTGCCCGGGGCGCGCCAGCGTCATGACGAAGATCGGAAATGCGCGCGACCAGTTCAGGAGATAGTCGATGAAATCGAGTAGCGACGGGTCGGCCGACTGCAGATCCTCGAACACCATGATCACCGGATCGCTCGCGGCGAGTCGCTCGAAGAAGAGACGCCAGCCCGCGAACAGGTCCGATTTGTCGGATGCGGCATGCTCCTCGAGCCCGAGGAGATGCGCGAGCCGGGGCTCGACGAAACCCCGGTCGGCGGGATCCGGAACGGTGCGCTCGACCGTCTCGCGAAGCTTGTCCATCGCCGACGTCCGGTCCTCGCCTTCGAGAATGCCGGCGCGTCCACGCACCATCTCGGCGAGCGCCCAGTAGGTGACCCCCTCCCCGTAGGAGAGGCAGCGACCACGGTGCCAGCGAAACGTGCGCTGGAGACCATCCATGTACTTGAAGAATTCCCAGCTCAAGCGGGACTTGCCAATGCCCGCGATCCCAGTGACCTGCACAAGGTGCGCCCTTCCGTCGTCGGCGCTCGCGAGAAAGAGATCCTTGACGAGCTTGAGCTCACGGTCGCGGCCGACGAAGGGGGGCTCGAGTCCCTCCGCTTTCATCAGGCCGCCGACGCCGGCGACAACGCGGTGCGCCTGCCAGAGACGGGCCGGTTCGGCCTTGCCCTTCAAGGCGTGCAGGCCAGTATCCCGATACTCGATCGCTGCCTCGGTCGCACGCTTGGTGGACTCGCCCACCAGGACCGTGCCTGGTTCGGCGGCGGACTGGACACGCGACGCTGTGTTCACCAGATCCCCCGCCACCATGCCCTGTCCGCTGGCGCCAAGGTTCACCGTCGCCTCACCCGTGAGAACCCCAGCCCGGGCACGCAGTTCGGGCGCACCCGTCTCAGCGCCGAGCTGGGTCACGGCGTCGAGGACCTCGAGCGCGGCGCGGACCGCTCGCTCGGCGTCGTCCTCCTTCGCCACAGGGGTTCCCCAGACCGCCATCACCGCGTCGCCGATGAACTTCTCCACAACGCCGCCGTAGCGTCCGGTCACCGTCTGACAGGCGTCGAAGTATCGGGTGAGCAGGTCGCGAACCTCCTCAGAATCCCGCGTTTCGGCCAGGGTGGTGAAACCGACCAGGTCGGCGAAGAGCACGGATACGTGACGCCGCTCCGTGAGGGCTGCGGCCGGGGCCGCTGGTGCGCTCGAAGGCACCGCAACTGCAAATCCCTGTGCCGGTCTCGTCGCAACGACGATCGCAGCGCCGCAGTCGCCGCAGAAGCGCGCTCGGGGCGAGTTGGCGGCGGCACAGGCAGGACACACGATGGACAGCGGACGTCCGCAGTCGCCGCAGAACCGACGCCCACCCTCGTTTTCACCGCCACAGTTGGCGCAGATCAACAGACCGCTCCTAGCTTGTGGACCAGAGGGCAAAGCCTACGACTTGGCGGTCGCCTCCGCCACGATCGGCACATCCCACGTGGCCCGCGCTCCGGGAGGTCGCCGGATCGAGGGCGAGCGTGGGCCGGCGCCCCGTGGCGACACCAACGGCTTCGGAAGCGATCCGCCGTGGCGATCACCGGGTCGCGGCCGCCGTCATCGCGACGAAGGAGACGCTTCCACGACCAGAACCATGGCGACCATCAACGCCTGTGCGTGAGTTGGAGCCGAGGACTGCGTGTCGCAGTCATTGATCCCGCGACCGATTCGCGGAGGGCACCGGATCAGTGGACCCTCGGCCGACGGTGACGAGTTCGCATTAGCAGTCGTCGGTCTGCCAACGTACTGACCGCGACGCGTTGGGCGCGCAAGGTATCAAGAGGCGCTCCACGTGCCCTTCGGCATCCGCCTCGAGAAACACTAGGAGGCCAGGCATGGGTCTGGGAGTTGGAATCTTTCTGCTGGCGGTTGGCGCCGTTCTCGCTTTCGCCATTCACGTCACAACGAACGGGGCGATCAATGTGCAGGTCGTCGGCTGGATCCTTATGGGAGCTGGCGCTCTGGGGATCGTGCTCTCCATGGTGTTCTGGTCCTCGTGGGGTGGCCCCGCCGCCTTCACACGGCGTAGAGAAGTTGTGGACCCGGCCGGCGGGACCCATACGACGACGATCGATCAGCGCTAGCCAGCGCTTCGAGGGGGAGACCGTCAGAGGCGGCGGCCCTTAACACCACCTTCATCGACTGCTCAATGCGATGCGCCCACCTTCGACCCACCCCCAACCGATGCGAGAGCGCTGGTGGTGGGGCCGGGGTCTCGCAGCACAGTTCCAGCACACTCATTTCGGGTTCTCGATGAGCACGACGTGCTCGAAGAGAAGCGGAAGGCTCCATAAACGACTCCACGCCTACCCCGGTAATCACGATGAGCTCCCGGACGAGGCCGTGACGGCGCCCGAGGTATTCCTCGGTCGCTACCTGGAAGCACCGTAATGCTTACAGGGAGCTCACGGGCGAAGGGCGACACCGCCGGTCAGGACGCCGCTGGCTGTCAGCGGCCCGGAGCCCGATATTCGATCGTCTTCTTGGCTGCGGTATCGATCTCCTCGGGCGTCAGGAGGACACGCACGGCGGCGGTGGCGCCACCAGCCGCGCTCACCGCAAGGCTCACCGCCGCGATGGTCGCGTTGTCGGGCATATCGACGACCACGATCACGTCGTCATCTCCGAAAACGAAGTAGAACGACTCCACCCTGCCGCCTGCGGCGGTGATGAGTTGTTCGATCGCCGCGCGGCGTCCGGATCCGCCTTCCTTGAGGACGCCTTTGACCCCGTCGCTGGTGTAGGAGGCCTCGATCAGGTACTTGCTCACGCTCTCATACTCCCGTTCGCCGGCCGCGAGAGCGGCCTCTCAGCGTGCGGCGATTCTGTCAGGACCGCACGACCGCTTGCTACTCGGTGCGCCTCGTTGGACTCGATGTTGCGCGGGTCTACGACGGGCTCTTGTGCGCGAAGGCCGAAGGAACTCAGCCTCGCGCTACCGAGCGTACATCTTTGTTTCTAGAGCATGGCGCGATTCGCTCGGATCAAGTCTGATCAGCTCTGATAGCTGGGAGCAACTTTTGAAAAACGATCGTTGCTGCCGCACTCAGGCGAACCCGCCGAATTCCTTCGCGGCGAGCGGAATGCTCCGACCTGAAAAAGGTGGCATTGCGTAGTCTCAGGCCGTGGTACTGGCTACGAAGCCGCTCGACGCCGAGACCTGGCCCGACTTCGCGCGCCTGGCGGAGGATCACCACGGCGTCTGGGATGGCTGCTGGTGTCTCAACTTCCACGAGGAGGGCGCACCGCACTTGCACACCCCCGACATCGGGATGCTTCACCACGTCTGATCCGGCAGTTTGCGAGCGTCGGCATCGGCCCCGAGGTGGCGTGACGCTTGTCGTGGGCGCCTGCTGCGGGTCGGGCCGCGGCGACGGACGCCCACGCTTGGCCGACGCGGGCTAAGGAGCCTCTCCCTCCGGAGGTGCGTTGTGGATACCGGTGCTGGTGCCTGGGGCGCGGAGAACGACTGCTAGGCTTCCGACAGCCGGCGCGCCACCTCGTGCACTGCTCCGCGGACGATGAGTGGCGATGAGACGTCATGGCGCAGCGTGATCGACGTGTGGTCCTCACCAGCTGGATCCACGCGGACGACATACATGGGGTTCACATACACAGGGTCGCTGTCGTCAGCAGCCTCCCCGGAGCGCTCGAAGTGCACGAGGCGATGCCCGCTCGACGTCGATGCCGTGTAGCCCTGCGCGGCACCCCTGGCGGTCGTGAACCCGGGACTTCCGGGCTCTTCGACGATCGTGCGGGCCTTCCGCACGACATCGATCTCCGCCTTGACGTTCTCGAGGTTGGCACCGAGGTCGTTGAGCACGTGCGCGCCGACACCCTCGCCCTCGATGAGCAGTCCGAGCAGGATGTGCTCCGTCCCCACGAAACTGTCGCCCATCCGGCGTGCCTCGATGAAGGAGATCTCGATGAGCGTCTTCACGCGCGATGTCGGGATGATCTGCTGGATGACGATCCGCTCGTGAGCCGCAAGTATCGTGTCGATGGCGCGGCGAACATCGGCGATGTTGACGTTCATGCGGTCCAGCACCACGCTCGCGACGGTGTCGTGCTCGCGAAGCAGTCCGAGGAGGATGTGCTCGGTCCCGATGTGGCTGTGATTCGCGCGCTCGGCCTCCTCCTGCGCCAGCGTCAGCACTCGCTTGGTCGCCTCGCTGAAGCGCTCGAACGGATACACGCCTGCCCGCCTCCTCAGGGATCGCCGCTACCGGGCTACCGGTATGCTTGGGCCTGCCTCGGTTTGACGGCCATGTTTGTTCGGCGGAGGCCTGCACACTTCGACAATCTACTCGTCAGCGAGAACGGCGCGACGGCGCAGTCTGAGCATCCAGAGGATTTTGGCGTCGAGGACAACCGCCGGTGGGTCGCCTGCAACCTCATCCTCGGGTGAACGAGACGACTGCGGTCACGATTTCTCGTTCCAGAGCGATCTCAGTGTCGACCGACAGTGGCGCCTGGGCGGAGCGTGTCCTAGACACCGCGCACTGAACCGGCGCACCAGCAGGCGGGCGCTCAATGCGAGCATGCTGCCGGGGAGCCCGTGGGGAGGCTCACCGCGCATCGAGGGAAGTGGGATGAAGCTTCGAGGTGGTATCGGCATCATCAGCATGGCTATCGGTCTTGCTCCGCTCGCAGCCACACAGGTGGCGACCGTCCTTCCCCCACCGATGATGAGTGGACCGGCGATCCATGCCGGGACCACGGCGCCCACTGGCGCTGACCAGTACTCAATCAACTGGTCTGGTTATGCGGCAACCCCGAGTAAGCCCGTGACCGACGTGGTTTCCACCTTCGTGATCCCGACCGTCGCATGCCTGGGCGACACTCCGGAGAGCGCCGTCTGGTGGGTCGGCATGGATGGGGCAAGCGATGGGACTGTGGAGCAGGACGGAGTCATGGCGTACTGCTACGGGCCCGGCGAGGTGGAGTACCTGGGCTGGTGGGAGATGTATCCGACGAACTATGTGACTTACTTCTCCAACGAGACCGAGCTCGCGGCCGGTGACACCGTCACCGAATCCGTGAGCTATGCCACCAATGGGAAGTACACCCTCAAGGTTTCGGATGTGACGAAGAAACTGCAGGCCACCGAGATGACGGCTTGCGCGTCGAATGTCACGTGCAACCGGTCATCGGCGGAGTGGATTGGCGAGTCGCCGTACTTCACGCCCGGCGGGTGGTCCGATCTTCCCCAATGGAAGCCGGCGGTCAATTTCTATCCTGATCAGATGAGCGTCAAGAGCAATCACGCGCTCAGTTACCTCGGTGGCTTCGTGAACGAGCCGTTTGTCATGGTTGGGTCCGCCGGTGTCGCCGCGTGCGAAAGCGTGGCCGCCCAATGCCGCGCTGTTCCCTCGACGATCGGGCGGCGAGGACGGGGGTTCGCCGACCAGTGGGAGTCCGAGGCTCCGTAACGTTGCCGATCCCGCGTCGGTAACACCGTCTCGCGTTGAGGCGGCGTGACGGACGTGTGTCTGTTCGCCCCTCGCGTGGGCGGATTGACGCGTTTTCTTCCCGGGGCTGCCGGCGTGATGAGCCGCGTTGCAATCGACGTGAGGTTCGCGCGTAACCAGCCCACGCGTGGCGCGTTGTATCTCCGAACCTGGCGACGGCTCGGCTCCCCCGGGCCGTCGGGATTCCGCAAGGGGCGGCGGTGCAGGGTACAGCCGAAAGGGGGGAAAGGCCTCCCCACACCGCCGCTCTCAACCCAGACTACTATCTAAGTGGTCGCGCCTGTCGTGATCGGGGTTTCGGGTGTAGAGTCACCAGCCCATGCCCTGGACCGGCAGGGCCGCGAGGCGGTAGCCCGCCGCCTCCAACTCGGGTATCAAAATTGCCACCGCGGCGACTGTCTCACTCCGCGTGTAGCCGCCCCCGTCGTGGAATAGCACCACCATCCCGTTGTGGAGCGCGGCCATGACCCGCAACACGATCACCTCGGTTCCGGGGAGCTGCCAATCGCCGGTCGAGACGCTCCAGAGTTGCATCTTCATTCCCAGCCCGGACGCGATGCTCACCACCGACGGGTTGAAGGCCTCATAAGGAGGCCGCCACAAGGTTGGCGTCTCTCCTGTCAGCGTTGCGATCACGTTCTTGTCGCGGGCCAACTGAGTGAAGACGGCGCCCGCCGAAAGCTTGGTGAGAGTCGGGTGCGACCACGTGTGGTCTCCAACCGTATCGCGGTCGCGCGCCTCACGCTCGACCAGCAATGGCCATCGCTCGGCGTTCTCGCCGATCACAAAGAAACTCGCATGCGCGCCGTACTCTTCCAGCAGGGAGAGAATTTCCGCCGTCCACGTTGGATTTGGCCCGTCGTCAAAGGTGAAGTAGACGGTCTTGGTGAGGGCTTTGGTGGTCACCACCGGCGTGAGCGTGGGAAGGGCAAGGGTTGCTGTTGGGGTTGGCGAGCTGATTGCCGTCGGACTTGGACGCACGTACACCGCAGCGCAGGCCGTGAGGATCAGGACCGTCACTGTCGCAACGATGCGCAGTCTCGCATTCCGACGCATGAACTATCTCCGTCTCTGTGGGTCGCATGCGGGGTCAGTCGGCAGGTGGTGCAACGTTCGGAAACGACCTCCAGATACGCGACCTACCGTCCGCGTCGCGCTCGAGGTAACGTCTCGAGAAGGTCGACGCTTGCTCGTTCACCGTCCTTGCGGAGCGTTGCCGGCGGACCGCTGAGCGCGCTGTTCATAGTGACTCTGACACCAGGCAATCGTCTCGGTCGGACCGAACGGGCGCAGATACGAAGACGCGCGCATGTGCCACGTCGCCTGCACAGCCGGCGCGCCGCAGACCCGACAGCCTTTCTGCAACGCGGCCGGACGGTCGTGCGCGACCCAGATCAGGTAGCGGAAATAGCGCAGGCGCGTGAAGAGAGCGAGCGCGACGAAAACCGCTGCGACGATACCGACGGCGGCCATGTCTCGAGCCTACAGGCTCGCACGGGTCGGCTCGGTGACAGCTGGGTATCGGATTCATCGGCAGATCCGCTTCGGTGACACTTGTGGGTGCAAGTGCCGGTTAGTGCATCTCGATGACACCGCGCACCTCGACGGTGCCGCCCGCCAACCACGTGCGCGCGAGCTCTACGGCCAGACCGGGCTGACCAGCAGGTGGCTGAGTCGACGTATGCGCGCGTCGCCGAGTCCGAGGTCGCGGAGCAGCGTGACGGCACCGCCGTGCTCAGAATCGACGCATTCCATCGTCTGGACCATCGCCTCGCGGCGCACTGTGAAAAGCCGCTCGACGCGCACGTGGTCCATCCCGTGTTCCACTGCGGTCACCCGGTCGCGAGCGAGCATCTCGGCCAGCTGCACGCCGCTGATCGCATAGTCGTCGGCGATTGCGTCGACGCTGACCCCTGCGAGGCGCAACACGAGACCGACAATCACGCCGGTGCGGTCCTTACCGGCATGACAGTGCACGAGGATCGGTGCAGATGGCGCGTCGGCGATGGCGGTCATGGCCGTGGCGACGCCCGTCCTCCGCTCACGAAGCCACCAGCAGTAGACCTCGGAGGCCGTGGCGAGGTGGTCCGGGTAGTCGTCGTCATCGCTGAAGATGGGCGCATGGGCCGTGTGCACGCCGGCCTCGGCGAGCGGGCTCGGACGCTTGTCGCGCTCCGACGTCGTGCGCAGATCGACCACGGCGCCGATGCCCAGGTCGAGCAGCTCGCGCAGTCCCGACTCGCTCAGCGCATGCGGTGACTCGCTGCGCAACAACCTGCCTGGTCGGGTCGTCGCACCCGATGCTGTCGGAAGCCCGCCGAGGTCGCGCAGGTTGACGAGTCCCTCAATCACGAGCGCGTCGGATTGGCGGGAGGGCACGCTCTCACCCTACCAGCAGGCGCGTTAACGGCGTGTTGTCCGGCGCCGGTCGTGCGAGCTTCGGCCGCGCTAGCGGACCTGTGCTACTGCAGCGCGTGCTGCCGCTGACATCCCGGAGTTGAGGCGGTAGAACGCCCAGATGCCGCGTTTGAAACTCGTCACGATGCCGGCCTCGCGAAGGGTTGCCAGG
>Ga0182024_10019264_pt1 | contig 12603 bp, 17 predicted proteins | sample P32metaG_FD_120480 | JGI IMG/M metagenome (GOLD analysis project Ga0182024, IMG submission 120480) | Permafrost microbial communities from Stordalen Mire, Sweden - P3-2 metaG (Illumina Assembly) | ecosystem: Environmental > Terrestrial > Soil > Wetlands > Permafrost | place: Sweden: Stordalen... | reverse complement strand
TTTTAAGTTTTGCTTTAAACGTTCTTGGCCAATATAGTTTGCGAAATCATGAGGCCTTAAGGTAATTTCAAATTCTTGCTCGTTTTCGTCATCGTCAGTCACTTTATTTTGAACAATCCTGTCTATCATTTTTTGCCACCCTTCAAAGCTAGGCGAACTCTTTCTTCGGTAGACAAATCTTTACTAACATCCCTTAATGCCTGGGTTGCATCATACGGTGAGTAGCCTAAACTAACTAGAGCTAGTGCAGCATCATCCTTAAGTAAACTTGATTCTCCCTGAAGTATTCCGCTACTCTCCAGGTCTGTGCTTGGTAAACCGACTTTGTCTTTTAGCTCTACTACAATTCGCTCAGCGATTCGTTTACCTACTCCGCTTGCAGACTGAATAAGCCGTGTATCACCGCCAGCTATTGCCTGTTTAACATCTTTAACGTTGCCGACATTCAAGATACTCAATGCCATCTTTGGCCCAACGCCGTTTACTTCAATTAATCGTTCAAATAGTTGTTTTGTTTCAGGATCTGAAAAACCAAAAAGGTCGTGCGATGATTCTCTTATATATTCATATATGTAAACTTTCGCCGACTGGTTAGTATCGGTACTCGAGACGTCTTCGTTAGTCATCAATATAGAATAGCCAATACCCTGCACTTCCAGTACTAGCTGTCCGTCATACTTTTCGGTTACCTGACCTTTAATAGAGGCGATCATCAAACCCTATTATCTCATATTCATCGAACATGTGATTGCTGCAGCCAGTGCATCGGCACAATCGTCAGGTTGGGGGATAGTATCTAGATTAAGAATTACTTTAACCATTTCCTGTATTTGTTTTTTTTCAGCTCTTCCATACCCAGTTAAAGCCTGTTTAATTTGAAGAGGTGTATATTCATAAACTTTCAAATTGTGTTGCTCACAAAGCAGTAAAACCACACCCCTTGCTTGCGAAACCGTTATTGCTGTAGTCACATTCTGTGCAAAAAATAATTTTTCAACCGATGCGGCTTCTGGTTTATGGCTGACGATTACGGACTTTAATTCATCATAAATTGTCAGTAAACGTGCGCTATCGCTGTCTTCTTTTGGTGTATGAATAGTTCCGCCATCAACTAGCTTGGCTTTACCTTTTTGGTCTACATCGATAACGCCAAAACCGAGTATACCAGTACCAGGATCAACCCCTAATATCCGCACGTTAACCCACTAGCTCTTCAGGAATATCAAAATTTGTATGGGTATTAGTTACGTCATCTAGCTCTTCTAAAGCTTCCATGAGCCTGATGACTTTTCCTGCCGTATCAGGATCATTAATCACGATCGTGTTATTCGGTATATAACTAAGCTCAGCATCTACTATATTAACTCCTAAGGCAGCCAGCTTGTCTCTGACAGATGCCAGCTGTTTTGGATCTGTGTAAATTGCAGTTCCATCGTCCTCTTCTTGGACATCCTCAGCACCAGCATCTAGCGCACTGAGCAGTAAATCGTCACCTTTTTCAGAAACCCTAATCATTCCTTTTCTATCAAATTGATAAGCAACTGCACCAGGTTCAGCAAGTCGACCTCCGTGTTTGGAAAAAGCTGTTCGAACATCTGGGAGCGTTCTATTTAGATTGTCGCTAGCACACTCCACTAATATGGCGACCCCACCAGGTCCGTAGCCCTCATACATAACTTCCTGAATTTGTTGTCCGCCAAGTTTTCCGCTACCGCGATCAATTGACCTTTGTATGTTGGCTGTAGGCATATTAGATGCTTTAGCTTTATCGACAGCTAGTCTTAAACTGAAGTTTGTTTCAGGATCGGCGCCACCACGTGCAGCAATAGCAATTGTATTACCGAGCTTAGTGAATAGAGCTCCGCGAGCAGCATCTTTTGCGCCTTTTTGTCTCTTGATTGTTGACCATTTGGAATGACCGGACATTGAAATTTAATCCTTTAAACTATTGACAGTTATATCTCGTTATTATACTACTTTTTGCATTCAAAAATCTGGCTGGTTCGAGACTCTTTTTTTGCTATTAACGGCAACATTAATTAATATTATCCAAAGCAGTAGTTCAACGATCACAGAGGTTACGTTAGTTAAGTAATAACAAGCTATTAATAATCCGCAATAGGTTAAAATTTTTGTATATATGTCGGAGCGTTGTCCAGCCCATAACTCATAAAGAACAAATATTAAAAACGCCAGACCACCAATCCAGCCAACAGCAAGTATTCTATCGAGAAAAATATCATGACTACTATTGAAAAAGTAGCCGTCATGACAAGTTTTTTGCAAACTAGCTGCAGATAATTTATTGCAAGCTAGAGCATCGGCCAAGTTTCCAAGGCCATATCCAAATAAAGGTTTATCTGCACTAGAACGCAGAGCATAATCTTGCAGAGTTAGACGATAACTAATACTTTGTGCGCCATAATTTATACTGGTTACTCGGTTGGGTAGAAAAATTTTTGCAACTACTACAAATATTATTGCGCAGACAACAATAGTAGCCCAACTCTTTATAGACAGCTTTTTATAACTTCGGCTTTGCAAAAAGATAAGCAAATATAGAATTATTACCAAAAATAGGATGGCTCGAGTCTCTGTTAAAACAAGGATGCTGGCCAAAAAAAGCTGCACTAGCCATATATATATACGAAACCGGGAATAAAGTTTACTCATTACTAGGCCTAGCAATAGCCCGCAACCCAAGAAGACAGCGAATATGTCTGGTTGGGCGAAAAATCCTCCAATACGTGATATCGAATGGAAGCGAATCAGATAATACGGCACTGAGAAAAATGCTAATAGAGATATGAACCAGTACAAGAAAGTTACTAAATTTTTGCCTGAAACTTTCTGCAATGATAGTCCGCACACAATACAAGCAATAACTCCTCCAGTCCCAAGACGTATGTATGGTGAGCCTAAAAAATCATAGGCTTTGTGAGGATTGACGATCAAACTAAGTAAACAAAAAAATATAAAAAGACTAATTAATAACCACTCAGTTGAATTAAGGTTTTTTATATAATTTCGGTATCTGTAGACTATAGATAATAGGCCCGTTAAGCCCGCAATTAACAAAATAATACCCTGCATGTCTATGTTCCGGGCATCAGGAAACGGAACCAGAAATGGCAAGCATACGATTAGGACTACAGTAACTTTATACGACAAGCCACTAACTCTATTAGTGAATCGGTTCCCAAGTCGGCTTGATACAGGTTTGGAAATTGCTGAAGAGCTTTTCTTATTCATCTATAAAACTAATGGCAAGCCCCGGTTAATGAGTATCTAGAAAAGAGATGTAAAGAAATTTCCTACTGCATCTACGGCTCTGTGGAATATATTCTTCTTGTGGGCAGTAGTGTGTTTGATTGGTTGCTTTACGCTTGATACAGGGGGTGGAGAAATAGTTTTGGCGGGTGTTGATTTAGAAGGAGTAGTCGTTGCTGGAGTTGTGGTGGTTTTTGGAGATGTGGAAGGCAATACGGTAGGTGATGGGCTTGTGGTAGCAGGAGCAGGTGTTGAGCTAGTAGTGGTGGTTGTTTGTGGAGGAGGCGAGGTCACAACCGGTGTAGCAACTGTTGATGCTGGCGTCCCACTACAAGTTAGAGTAGTAACTATAGAGGTAGACGGGCTCGATGATGATGTGGGGCAGGAATCGGCATGGCTTGCAACTAAAAGTCCAGCGCCAACAACTGCGAAAATAACAAAAAAAGCTACTATAACCAGGTCATGTGACAACCCGAATTCATTTAGTTTTCTGTATTTCATTTTTATTTTTAAACTTTACAATAATTATAGTTTAAGTTTAGATTATGTCAATTTTGTTATCTAACTGATTGGAGAACCATCGTAGAACATGCTGAGACAAAAATAAATCATGGAGTATTTGTAACGATACAGACTAACGCTTACGATGGTCAGTAAAGAAGTAAGCAATTGCAACAAACGGATGGATAATAAGCATACCGATTATCCACCAAACCTTTGCTTTATCACTAATCTTTTTATTAAGGACTGCATCAACAATCATCCATATTTCAAAAGCGAAAAACAATAACGCAACTACAATAATGATTGGTAGCCAAGCACCCAAGTGCCAGGCATGATTACTGTACATGCAAGCATTATATCACTCACTAGAAGTGCCAAAAATCTTATTCTTGGAGGGCCATCGTAGAATTAAGTACGACGAAAATACGAGGTAATTTTGGATTGTTTATAGCGAGTACTAATTAGCGGTAGACTATCAGTTACCATATAATCATATAGCTGTAGCAATCAGAAAGAATACAAACGCTAAGATTGCTGCCCACGTTCCAACAATATGAAAGCGCTCCGCGCTGGCTATTTGCTGTTTCCAATCTTTTGGTGGATTATCAGCTTTCCATTCAAGTGTCGCTGAGTTGATACGGACTGTGCCGACAACTCTTACTAAAATCCATATAAAGATAGCCAGCAGCCCTGCATAGAGAAACCAGCAACCTTGTTTAGAATGCTCCAAAATAGTAACTGCAATTGCTGTCAGAGCCGTTGGCGCAAAGAAAGCTGGTACGAGCCAACGAAGACGAAGTACCATTGCTTGTCGCAGCTCTATTTGTGGCTTTTCTTCTAATATCTCGGTAGGCTTCCTAACACCGTAGTGAATTACCGTCTCTATACCAGCCAACATACCTGCAAAGAATAGGTTGATAAACTCAATGATTATATGGGCATTCATACCTATATGATACCAAAGACCATCACGGACTCGAACTTTTTAACAGATACGAATGAAGCTCTAAACACAACATCTGCAACTTAGAGACTAATTCTCATCTGTTAGCAACTTTTGGAGGGCCACCGTAGAATTAAGTACGAAGAAAATCCAAGGGAGCTATGGTTTGCTTATTGCTAGTGTTTAGCGTCTTCAGCAGGCGTTAGTAATGATTGTATGGAAATAATTATGACAGGAATACTTAGGAGACCTGTCAGCCATTGACCTATACTTGTAGTTTCGCCCGGTTTAAATACATCATGAAAGAATATTAAGTCCACAAACAGGAAACCAAGAATTAGCACTATATAAACTAGTTTTTTCATAACCTCATTATACAACTGTAGTGTGATAACTAGAACTTTTAACAAACAATAATAAACCTAATCATTTATTAGAGATTTCTGAAACCCGAGCACGTATAATATCTTTTATTAACGAATCCGGTATTGGTTTATCTGGTGTAAACTGTATTCCACCCTTAGAGGTTTTGAAATCAGTAAGCTCATCTTTAAGGATTTCAATTGGGCCAGACGTAGGGAAAAGCCCGAGATGGTCTTTAAAGACACTAAAGGCAATCAAATACTTACCCTTATATTTAAACCCCGGCATACTGTAAGTTATCACTTCTTCTGCTTCAGGTACTGTTTCATTAACAATAGAGCGGATTTTCTCAAGTTCGGCTCTTTCTGGACCACTAAATCTATCTAAATAGTCATCAATTACAGACATATAGTAATTCTACCACCACGGACTAGAACTTCTTAACAGATACGAATGAAGCTCTAAAAACAACATTTCCAACTTAGAGACTAATTCCTATCTGTTGGCAACTAATGGAGGACGAGTCCAGCTATGGGTTACCACAATTAATGGCGGAGATAACACGTTGGCGTAGTGTCATAGCTGCCGAGTACTCCTTAGCACGTTTGACTACATATAAAGTCTGATTTGTTCGGGCTTTTAAGGGAAAGATATTGGCTTTCACCGAATCTACCTTAATTAAAAGCTCTTACTTGTTAAAAGGGATAGTTCGTTTGTTCCTTACGATACTACTCCTAGTTAACGCCTACCGATTTGAAAGTGCAAAAGTTACATTACTATATAGGTGACTTTTTGCGTTTTCAGTTTAAGGCTAGAGTCGTGACACAATCCCTGACACTTATGATTTTGATGTTTTTATACTCTTTAAGTTTTAGCAGTAGTTTATCACCAGTTACTAAGTAGTCAGCACTACCCCTAACGGCTGTCTCTAGTATTCTGTTATCAGGCTCGTCAGTTATTACATTGAGGAAAGGTTGAAAGTAAACTACTTCTGCTTCACCTAGCAACTGCTGTAGTAGCTTTAGATTTGTAGGCTGAACTTTAAATCTTTCCTCAAGTATACGCGTTGTTTCAGCAATTATGTAAGAGGATAAAACTAATTCATGCAGCCCCCCTAGTGTACTTAGCAAGAGCTTTTCTGGTAAGCCGTCAAATAGCAAAGCTGAAATTATAACGTTAGTGTCAAGAACTAGACGCATTACTTGGCTCGATGAGTACGGACAGTTTCTGCTACTTCGTCTTCACTGAGTTGTTTGCCTTTATATTGGCTACGAACTTTGCTAGTTAAGCTTTCCCAGCGTTCTAAGGTAGCTAATTGCTTCCTTACTGCTAAACGAACAAAATCACTACGGCTACTGCCTTGACGTTTAGTTTGAGCATCGATACGCTCTACGAGCTGCTTAGGCATTGATACGTTGAAAGTTTGTGAGTTCATACAAACATTGTATGTAAACATGTGCTGGTTGTCAAGTTGAAGTTGTGAAAGTGTAGGTACTATATATGTGCTTTTTTGCAGTATCAGGGACTAGTCTAATTTTGCTTAGTTGTTACTCACAACCAAGTCAGCTACTTTTTGAGGCGACTGCTCCATGATATAACGTGCGTCTTGTGGCAAGTACTCTTCTTCCCAAATTTTAGTCCAATTCTCGCTATCACGTTCTATGCCACGTTGTCTTCTGACAGTTTCTACAGCTTCTATCCAAACCTTGAAATCAAAGAAATCCCTTAATTCCGTTCCTAAAGTTCCTAGTCCTTCAACTATTACATAACCACTTGGCTTAATTTCTAGCACCTCTCCGCTCGGAGTTTGATATTTTGCTACAGAGCCCTGCTTGAGTGGCTCAAGAACTTGCTTCTTCAATCTATCGAATTCAAAGTTGCTGTGGATAGGAGTCTCGTCGGTTATTTCTATTCGTTCTTCCTTTGGCTTATAGAAATCGTCAACATGCACTACTTGGCTGTTACCCTGCTCTAAAGCCAATTCATCAGCAAGTGTACTTTTCCCCGCACCACCACACCCATCAATTGCTATTAAGAGAACTTCTTCAGGGCCTAAAGAGGGTAATGCGTTTATTAATTCTTGAGTCTGAGTTTTCATACTAACCCAATCATAACACCTATAGCTTATCCTGCGCGTCTACGCTTCATAGGAGCGATATAACATGATTTCTTGCATTTGACGCAGAAAGTCTGTGTGGTTATCTGTTAGTGGGGTAAACTCTTGAGATTTTTACTGTTAATTTTTGGAGCTTAGATGCTTGAGAAAGTTACACCTATGTATAACAGATGTAAAAACTGGAATTTTCTATGAAAAAGTAGTGATTCTGTGTTCGTGGAGGGCCCACTGGGACTCGAACCCAGGACACCCTGCTTAAAAGGCAGGTGCTCTAACCGGCTGAGCTATGGGCCCGTTTTTTTATCGCAAGGCTTAACTTAACAGTTACGCCAAAACCCTTAATATTATGTTAATTAAGGTTTAAAAGTCAACTAATTCAACCCCTAGAATGAGACTTGTGGCCACTACTGTGATGCGAGCTACGACGCTGTACCCAAAGAAAAACTAAAACTATTAATGCGCTAAGCCCAACTATTAGAGTTTGTGCTTGAACAAAATGTTCCCAAAGTGAGGATGATTGCAGGGATCCGCGCATTCCAGGAGTAAGTAGTGGCTCAACTAGCAAAATCCCAAGCAAACCAGTACAAAGTGCAGGTATTAAGTTAACTGGTACCTTTAGCCCGCTAACTGTATGGAACATAACAACTATCGTCAACACTACAGGCAAAAAAAGTAGAATTAGTTCCGTACTATTATTGCTAAGCGTGCTGGCGTGTGGGAAAAGGGCCGATACAAGTGAAATTGCATCACCTGCTATAAACTTAACCAAGACTTCTCCTAAACAAAGGCTCAAGTAAACAATTACAGCATCAACTCTAAGTACAGTCAGAACAAGTACGGGTGCAAGTATAATTGCAGCCATTAGAATCAGGTGGCTCATATTTTCATCATACCATGAGCATATTAAAAGCTTAGCTGTTCATTTACCTTGATACCATCACGGATTGCTATACCAGCATTCACTTCAACCACATACTGCGTAAGGTAAGGCGGACAATATGGTTTTGGATAAGAATCGGGCTGAAAATTATAGCCTATGTACTGAACAACCTTCTGGTCGCTTACCCAGATTATATCTAAAGGAAATTCCATGCCCTTCATCCAAAAACACTGAACAGCCGGAGTGTTAAATACAAACAGCATTCCTTCGTTTTGAGGCAAAGACTTTCGATATCCTAGACCTTTTGTCTGAGCAGCGGAAGTTGGAGTAGTTAAAAGCTTAATAGTGTTATTGCCAACTTTTAGTGTTGGCATTGACGTCACTGCAAAATAAATAATCAGCAGTGCGTCAATGAGCACCGCACACGCCCAGATAATCCAGACTTTATGCGCCCACGCGGTCTTTGTTGCTTTTTTTGGCTTTTGCATTTTGTTCAATATATTCAATTATTTCTTTGGCTATATTATGACCTGTTACTTTTTCAATCCCAAATCCTGGGCTGGCATTAACTTCAAGAACTAGTGGACCACGCTCTGAGCGCATCAAATCGACACCGCATATTGGAAGCCCCATTGCTTTAGCGGCTTTTTGAGCTGTTTTTCGTTCATCATCTGTCAATTTAATAGACTTGCCTTCGCCTCCTTGGTGAAGATTAGATCGAAAATCATCGTCTAAACTTTGTCTTTTCATGCTCGCAATGACCTTGCCGCCAACAACAAATGCCCTAATATCACTACCAGCACTTTCCTCTATGTATTCCTGTACTAAAAAGTTAACTCCCTCAACATAAAAGGCCTGCATCACAGCTTGAGCAGCTTTTCTTGTTTCAGCAAGTACGACTCCGTTTCCATGGGTTCCCCGTGCAACCTTAATTATTAATGGCGCTCCGCCAATTCTTTCGATAAGATCTTCGTCCTCAGCAGTTTCTCTAGCAAACATAGTCTTTGGAATACCAACTCCTGCTCTGGCTAGTATTTGAGTAGCCCGCAGCTTATCTCTGGCACGAGCAATTGCAATTGAGCTAGCAGTTGTAAATACACCCTGCATCTCAAACTGTCTGACCACTGATCCACCGTATTTTGTTAAGCCAGCGGCGATTCGCGGAATTATAACATCTAGATCGCGAACCTCTTCCCCCTCATAACGAACTACTGGGTTATTACGTTCAACTAGCATATAGCATCTAGCGTAGTTTATTACCCTTACTTCGTGGCCTCTTTTGACTGCTTCTTCTTTTAGTCTCTGAGTTGAATAGTTTCCTGGACCATTTGATAAAATACCAATTCTCATATGTTTAACCTCTAGTCTTAGTTACGATACGGCTTTCCGGCCGCTTACGTCAACAACAAAATTATGTCTTTTTAAAAATCTTCTTCCTATTAAGACTGGCCACTTCATTTCACTACGATCAGCTAGGCTCAGCAATATAGGATATTCTTTACCCTTCACAACTATTTTTGTCTTTATAAAATAACGACTTTCCTTCTGCCCATTAGAACTTCTGACGTGGCGAACTACGAAGTTATCCTCTGTAATTTTAACTTCTGGATGATCAAATGGAGAAAACTCTATGACAGTTCCAGAATCAGTTTTATTCTCAATAACCTTAGTGCAATGAAGTGCACCGGTATATGCACCGGTGTCTATTTTGGCCGTGATCTTATCTAGGCCAAAAGCAGGAAATCCTACTTTTTCGAATGCACCAACAGTTGTATGTGTTCTGGCTGTTTTCATCACGCGATTATATCATATTTCACTAATATTTTCAATAAGAAGTATGGGCTTTCTTTATCCTTATCAGCACTATAACAATTACTACTGCAATTACTGCTAGAAGAAAAACTAGCAACGGTATAAAACCCTTTTCATTTTTTTGTGGATTTTTCATTGTTAAGCACTATTATTATCCAGAAACGCCCATATGTATATATAGAATATTTTAGTGAACCCGCTATTCCCAAAATTTATGTTTGCTACTATCTTCGTAGAATTGCTTGAGTAATTCCTGTTGATTTTTAGATAATCTAGTCGGTGTATCTACGAAAATTGTTACTATATGAGCCCCTCGAGAAGAACCTCTCATGTGCGGGACACCGTGGTTAGATAGCTTAAAGTCAGTACCGCTTTGAGTTCCTCCTGGAATTTTCATCCTAATAGGACCGTCCACAGTGCCGACATCGATTTCTGTTCCAAGAGTGGCCTCAATCATACCTATATGTTCTTCGCTGAGTATCAAGTCACCTTCACGAGTAAATTGCTTATCGGGTTTAACTCGGACGTTTACGAATAAATCTCCTTTAGGACCATTAGAAATTGCTTCACCGTGCTGAGACAGCCTAATTGTTGCACCGTCATCTATACCAGCCGGGATCTTCATCTTTATATTCTGGTTTCTTCTTTGTGTGCCTTTTCCATGGCACACCGTACAGATTTTTTCAGGTACTTTGCCTGTCCCCTTACAAGTAGGACAAACTGTTGCCTGCTGGATATTGCCGAAAATTGTCTTTGTAACTCTAACCACTTGTCCAGAGCCCTTACAGGTATCGCAAGTTTTAAGCTGATATCCAGGTTCGGCTGTTGTGCCTCTACAGTGCTCGCACACATCTTCCAAATTTAAATGTAAATCTACTTCAGTACCAAAAACAGCTTGTTCAAAAGTAATTTCGACCTCCGTTTGTACGTCATGGCCACGATTTTGCTGCCGACCTTGCTGGCCAGGGCGCTGTCCGCCAAAAAAACTTTCAAAGATGTCGCCTAGACCCAGATCTCCAAAATCAAAATTGAAGGACTGACCGCCTGCACTGTAGCCGCCGAATGGATTGCCATCGCTAGCTGCACTACTGCCGACTCCGGCATGACCAAACTGGTCATACCGTTTACGCTTAGATTCATCTTTTAAAACTTCGTAGGCTTCGTTAACCTCTTTGAACTTTTCTTCATTGCCGCCCTCTTTATCCGGGTGAAACTGAATCGCCTGACGCCGGAATGCTTTTTTAATCTCATCAGCACTAGCGTTTTTACCAACGCCTAGTACTTCGTAGTAGTCTCGTTTAGTTGTTGCCACTAGCTTTTATCCTTTTCAAATATGCGTCTGTTCCTTCGAGATTGTAACATTTTATTCTGTTATTTTTCGTCGACTACTTCGCCCTCAACAGGGTCTTCTTTGTCTTTACTGTCACCACCATCTTTTTCATCTGCTGTTTTTTCGTCGTCGTTAGATTTTTCATCTTCTTTAGCAGCATCTTCATACATTTTGGCGCCAATTGGCATAATCTTGTCGCTTAATTCTTTGGCAGCAGATTCTAGCGAATCTTTATCAGCTTTTTCATCTTCTTTAGTTTTCTTGGCAGCTTCTACAGCCTCACTAACAGTTTTTTTGTCTTCATCGCTCAATTTATCACCATTGTCTTTTAATAACTTTTCAGCTTGGTAAATAGTGTTATCAAGCAGGTTTCGAGATTCGATTTCTTCTCGTTTTTTCTTGTCTTCTTCAGCGTGAGACTCAGCTTCTTTAGCCATCTTTTCGACTTCGTCTTTATCAAGATTACCGCTGTTTTGAATAGTAATGCTCTGCTCTTTGCCAGATCCTTTATCTTTAGCGGTAACGTTTAAGATTCCATTGGCATCAATATTGAAAGTAACTTCAACTTGCGGAACACCGCGTGGAGCTGGTGGAATACCATCGAGGATAAATCGGCCAAGTGATTTGTTCCCCTCAACCATACCCCTTTCTCCTTGGAGTACGTGTATCTCAACTTGAGGTTGGTTGTCAGCAGCTGTCGAGAAAACCTCGCTCTTACTGGCGGGAATTGTGGTGTTGCGCTCAATTAACTTGGTCATGACTCCGCCCATGGTTTCAATTCCAAGTGAAAGTGGAGTGACATCAAGCAGCAAAACATCTTTCACATCACCTTGCAGTACTCCCCCTTGAATTGCCGCACCAACTGCTACAACTTCGTCGGGATTAACACCCTTCATCGGCTCTTTACCAAAAATTTTCTTGACCTTATCTTGAACTGCAGGCATACGAGTCATACCGCCAACTAAAACTACAGCATCAATATCGCTAGCTTTGAGTCCAGCATCCTTTAATGCTTTTTCGCATGGTTCAGCGGTCTTATCGATTAACTCGCCTACAAGCTGCTCTAACTTGGCTCTGCTTAGCTTGTGTTCAAAGTGTTTTGGGCCTTCAGCATCAGCAGTTAAGAATGGCAGGTTAATATCAACTTCTTTAGTGGAGCTTAGTTCGATCTTGGCTTTTTCAGCCTCGTCTCGCAGGCGCTGCATTGCAGCTTTGTCGTCAGTTAGATCGATACCCTGTTCTTTTTTAAACTCTTCCTTTAAGTAATTAACAATCAATCGATCAAAGTCTGCACCACCAAGATGTGTATCACCGTTGGTGGACTTAACTTCAAACACTCCGTCACCTAACTCCAGGATAGAAACATCGAAAGTCCCGCCGCCAAG
>Ga0182024_10019263_pt1 | contig 12604 bp, 6 predicted proteins | sample P32metaG_FD_120480 | JGI IMG/M metagenome (GOLD analysis project Ga0182024, IMG submission 120480) | Permafrost microbial communities from Stordalen Mire, Sweden - P3-2 metaG (Illumina Assembly) | ecosystem: Environmental > Terrestrial > Soil > Wetlands > Permafrost | place: Sweden: Stordalen... | reverse complement strand
TTTCGAACGGAGTGATTACCACCATCACGGGCGGGACCGGCGTAACGTTAGATGCCGTTGGGAACCTGTATGTCGCCGACGGAAATCTGAATCTGATCCGAACGCTATCGGGCGGTGTGGCCGCGTTTCCGACGAATCCGCCAACCCAACTGCAACAGCTTGGCGGCAACGGCTATCTCGGACTATTAGGATATGCGATCGCGGCGGACTCGTTCGGCAACATCTATGGATCTGACGGCACTCGTATCGTGGTCCTGAAATCGGACGGCTCGATCTCTCCACCCACTTCATCGGCCGTCGATTTCATCGACAACGCCGCCAGCAACTCATTTGCCGGGATCGCCCCTGGCGAGATCGTGACTCTTACCGGAACGGGTTTGGGGCCCTCGAAACTCGTATCGGCTCAGCCCGGCGATAACGGTTTCTATGCTACCCAGCTCGCGGGCACGATAGTTCAATTCAATGGGGTCGCCGCGCCCCTGATCTACACTTCAGCCACTCAGGTTTCGGCCGTCGCTCCGTACGGCGTGAGCGGCGCCGACACCCAGGTGACCGTCACCTACAACGGCCAAAGCTCCGTTCCGGCAACCGCGGCGGTTTTTCCGTCGGCTCCGGGGGTGTTCACATTGGACGGCTCGGGCGTGGGCCAGGCGGCCGTCGTCAACCAGGATGGAACCCTCAACAGCCCCTCCCATCCGGCGCCGATCGGCAGCGTCATCTCGTTCTACGCCACTGGCGGAGGGCAAACTTCCCCCGGTGGAGTGGATGGCCAGGTGGCAACGCTGCCGTTGCCCAGGCAGGCTATTCCGCTCGCCGTTGCGATCGGTGGAAGTTTAGTCGGCGACCCATACTACGTGCAATACGTCGGCGCCGCCCCCGGAGAGGTCGCCGGAGTGATGCAGATCAACTTCCAGATCCCGCGCGGCATTCCTACCGGCAGCGCCGTGTCGTTCGGAATCGTAGTAGGCAACGCCAGTCCGAGCCAGCAGGGCGTTACCATCGCGGTGTCCGCGTCCGGGAATTAGGTTCATGCTTAAATCTGACTCCGGCGGCGCCAAATCGACGGCGCCCTGCTCTCCGGGAAACCAGCAGCCCAATCAAGCCAGAGGCGGGTTAGTTAGGCGGACTCCCTGTGAAACTCACGTAAGTTGGAGCATCCCGGCAGTCCACCTGACATATAGTCTCGTACAGTGGCCAGATACGGCATTCTGAGCGATAGATCCTCGCTAGTCGCTAGTGTTTATATTGGTCTTGAGAGCCTCGGTTTTTCGATACCAGCCGATTTGATGACATATCTCCGAGATCGTCGTTGAAACCTACCTTCGCCGGCGCGCCGCCGCCTTAAACAGTCACAGCCGAGGTGGTTGCGACAAAACCCATAATCTTGCCGCTTTGAACCCATATCCTCGCCCACTCAGGCTTGCAGATTTCGCTCCAGTCTGAATTCAGGTTCAGGCTTTCCGACGGAGGCAAGCTTCCATGTATTTCCGGCAATGTTATGGGGGCCAAAGCTGCACGCGCGGCAAGCGTATGGGTTCAGTCACCAAAACGCGGGCCGGCAGCTAAACCGGCCAAATCAACGACATTGCGACGACGCTAGCGGCCCCAAAACAAAATGCTTGCAAATTGCCTTGTATACATGTAAATTCGCACATATACATAGTGAAAGAGAGTGAAACACCCGCGGCAGTTCGTGATTGGTTCCGGAAAATGGGCGAACAACTGTGGCCTATTGCGACCGGATCACTCTCTCTGCGGAAGGGGCCTTGTATTCGTGAACGCTGTCCCGCATGTGCTTCTGGCGAGGGCCACAGCAGCTATGCGCTTTATGGACGAAGTGGTAAGAAGCGTTTTTCCATCTACGTGCCGGAACGATTGGTCCCCGAGGTCCGCGACGCAATCCAGAACGGGCGGCGGTTCCAGGAGTTGATCAACGAGGCCGGATTGCGGTACGTGAACGCACTCAAGACCGAAGACAGCCCGCGGTCAGCCAAGTAGAAAGCAGTTGTCGGCTGGTCCTGTGCGAGTTCCCGTCCCTCAATCAGATTGGTCGGCGCGATGCCGACCGGGGGAGTATGCCCGTGCTCAGTCAGGCTGAGATGTCGCTCTGGTATCAGCGTTTAGGATTGCCCGAGGGCGCCCGCGCAATCATTGATTCAATTCGCAGCTCTGAGCCTGCACGACATGTTGGCGGCGGAAAATCGAACGTCCCTGGACGATATCCGAGCAGGAAGATGGGGAAGACGATCCAGTTCGAAAGTCACCGCGTGGAATTCGCGGTTGCCCTCGAAATGGAGGGGGACACAACCGTCTTCGAGTACTATGACCAGCCCTGCCAGATCCCGCTGACTTATCGCGACGGCAGCGAACGGAAGATCTCCGTCATGCATACACCGGATTTTTTCGTGCTCCGGGCCGACTCTGCGGGCTGGGTGGAGTGCAAGGTGGACAAGGACTTGGTGAAACTGGCGGAGAAGAGCCCTCACCGCTATCTTCAGACGCAAGACGAGACCTGGTGCTGTCCGCCCGGGGAAGAGTACGCCTCGGCACTGGGCCTTTATTACAGGGTCTATCCGTCGAGCCAGATTAATTGGGTTTTGGTGCGGAATATCTGCTACCTCGATGATTACCTGCGTGGGGAACCCGTCGGGTTCGATTCCAAAGATCGCGGTCTCGCCATCGCCTGCATTTCGGCCACCCCTGGGATTTCAGTGGACGAACTGTTACGACGGATGGCGACCCCGGCGGCAGTCGACTGCGTGCATTCGATGATTGCTCGCGGGGAGATATATGTCGATCTCAAGGCTGCATCTCTGACGGATCCGACCCGTGTGCGCTTGTTCCGCGACAAGGAATCGGCCAAGTGTGGTGGCGCAGCGCCGCTGAGCGCGCGGCCCGTCAATATCGGTGTTGGCAACACCATTCAGTGGGATGGCGCCACATGGAGAGTCGCCAATGTGGGCGAATCCATGATCGGGTTGGTCGGAGTGGACCGGAACTTCACCGAGTTGCCGATTGGAGCTCTGGAGCGTCTTATCGGAGAGGGTCGCGTCGTGGCGCCTGCCGCTAACAGTGATCGGGGAGAGATCGACCGGATCCATGCCCGTTTGGCCGCTGCCAGTGAACGTGACCTGAAGATCGCGAATGATCGCTTTACCGCGCTCCAGGCGCAAAGGCGTGGCGAGGCGGAGCCGAACATGCCAGCGCGAACCTTGCGTTTCTGGGCGTCGCGCTACCGGGAAGCAGAAGAGACATTTGGCGATGGGTACATTGGCCTGCTTCCGGAAACGCAAAAGCGCGGAAACCGGCGAGACCGCCTTCCAGATAAGACGCGGACGCTAATGGTGCAGTCGATCGAGAACGACTTCGAGACCCTGAAGCAAAAATCGAAGTACGCGTGCTGGGTTGCCCTGAAGCACACCTGCGAGGAGCAGGATGTCACCGCGCCGAGCTATCGCGCGTACCTCCGGGCTCTCGGGAAGCGCTCGCGGTTCGAGCAGACCTTGAAACGAAAAGGCCGCCGGGCAGCTTATAAGTACGAGCCAGCCTATTGGGATCTCGATTTGACGACGCCGAGGCATGGGGACAGACCTTTCGAGATCGGCCACATCGACCACACGGAACTGGACGTAGAGCTCCGGTGTGTAGCGACGGGGCAGGTTCTGGGCCGGCCATGGGTGACACTGCTGGTTGACGCATTCTCGCGGAGGATCCTCGCCATGCATCTGACCTTTGATCCTCCCAGCTATCGTTCCTGCATGATGGTCCTGCGGGATTGCGTTCGACGCCACGCACGGCTCCCGCAATTCATCGTTGTGGATGGCGGCCACGAGTTCGAGAGCACTTATTTCGAAACACTACTAGCGCGGTACGAGTGCACGAAGAAGACGAGGCCGCCAGCCAAAGCGAGGTTTGGCTCCGTGCTTGAGCGGATCTTCGGGACTTGTAACACTCAGTTCATCCACAATCTCCGCGGCAACACGCAGATCACGCGCAACGTTCGTCAAGTCACGGTGTCCGTCGATCCAAAAGGGATGGCTACGTGGACGTTGCGTGAACTGAACGAACGACTGAACGAGTATCTCTTCGACGTCTACGACCGGATGGACCATCCGGCTCTGGGACAGAGCCCACGGGAGGCATTTGCGAGGGGCCTCGCAGCAAGCGGCCTTCGGCTGCAGAGGCTCATCTCTTATGACCAAAACTTCCTCCTCTGCACCATGCCGAGCACGGCCAAAGGTACGGCGACGCTCTGCCCAGGCCGAGGTATCAAGATCAACCACGTCTACTACTGGTCCGATGTGTTTCGCGATCCAGAGTTCGAAGGGCAGCATTTGCCCGTCCGATATGATCCATTCGATGCCGGCACAGCCTATACGTTCTGTCGAAACCAGTGGGTTGAATGTCATTCAGAGTATTACACGGTGCTCCACGGTCGGTCCGAGCGGGAGATGATGCTGGCGACAGAAGAGATTCGCAAGCGACACCGGCTGCACTCAGCACGACGGTTGAACTTCAATGCAAAAATGCTTGCGGTATTTCTCGAATCGGTGGAGGCTCAGGAAGCGCTCTTGGTGCAACGGGCCTGCGACCGGGAGAGCGCAATAGTGAGATCGGGCGATGGCTCTAACGGAAGGCATCGGGATGCGCCAGACGACACAGCTAATCGCTTTGAGAATGCGATCCCCCCGGCCGATGTTGTCGAAATATATGGAGAGTTCTGATGGGTGCCGCGATCGAGATTGCCCGCCGACCTTTGGCGGGATCGTCCGAGGCGAAGTTACAGCAATTTCGTAACCTGACCATCGCTCATCCACATCTGCTGGCCGCCAGAGAGCGACTGATCACGGCCATTTCGGATTCTCCCCGGAACTCTGTCGTTTTCGTTCTTGGACCAACCGGAGTTGGGAAGACGACGCTTCGTGCAAAGGTCGAGATCGATCTCGCAGCGGGAATGGCTCCAGAACTGAGGCACGACAAGGGGCGCCTACCGGTCGTCAGCGTGGAAGCGGTGGCCCCGGATACCGGCAACTTCAGCTGGCGAGATCACTTCAAGAGGCTGCTGGATGCAATGCGTGAGCCTCTGATCGATTACAAGCTCGACCGGAAAGGTAGACCGCGGGGAGCCAACGAATCGCTTTTCCGCTTCGACCCTGCCGCAAGATCATCTGGAGCTGAGTACCAGTACGCCGTCGAACAGGCGCTGCGATATCGCAGGCCCGTGGCTGTTTTGATCGATGAGGCTCAGCATCTGGCCAAGATGAGTTCGGGCCGTCGACTCCTGGACCAGTTGGATGTGATTAAGTCTATCGCCAATTGCGCGGGAACTCCGCATGTATTGGTGGGCACCTATGACTTGCTGGCCTTTCGGAACTTGAGCGGCCAACTGAGCCGCCGCAGCATCGACGTGCATTTCGGCCGCTACCGTGCTGACCGCCCCGGCGAAGCGGCGGTCTTCGCCAACGTCTTGCGTTCGTTCGCAGCACAACTGCCTCTTGCGGAACCCCCAGACCTGGTAAAGGATTGGGAGTTTTTGTACGAGCGAAGTATGGGTTGCGTCGGCATCCTGAAAGAATGGCTGGTCATGGCGTTGGCATCGATATTTGGGCGCGGAGCCAATCGCCTGGAACGAAAGGATCTCGATGTTTGCGCGCTGTCTGTCAACCAATGTGACAAGCTCCTTTCGGAGTGCATCGAAGGGGAAACGCGCCTGGAGGAGAGCGATGACGGTCGTCTTCGATTGCGCTCGCGATTGGGACTGAATGGCTGCGGCACGGCGGCCACCGGACAACATCGATCGCATTCGCCCCAAACGAAGGCAGATACTCCTCGCAAGGCGAAGGGCCGACCGGGCCAGCGCCGGGCGAAGCGCGATCCCATCGGAGAAGGCATGGCGGTCCATGGGACCTGAAGCGGCCTACGGTGTTTGGGAAATGCAGGTTGTCGACGTCCCGGAGCGGAGCCGGTTTTATTCGCTAGCACCTATCGGCGTCGGCACTCCCCAAGTTGAGAGCCTCAGCGGCTACATAGCGCGGCTTGCGGAGGCCCACCTGCTTTCGGTCGGAGATATGGTGGGCCGACAAGCAATGAGCAGGCCGAGCACCACAGTTAGCACACGAATGGCCGCCGGCCAGGTGCGACGCCCCGGAGAACAAGTCTTTCATGCGACGGCATACGCAATCAACGGGGTGTCGCCGTGGGTATTGAAATGGGTCAGGACTTTGGAACGGTTGACGTGCTGTTGCCATCTGGATTCACTTACCCTGTTGCCGCTGCGCAACACTCTGTCTGATATGTTCTTGTTCAAACGACGGAGATCCTGGTGTCCACACTGTTATGAGACTGATCGGGAGACCGGCACCGCCTACGAGCGATTGCTCTGGACTCTTCGCGGCATCGCTGTTTGTCCGATCCACGTCGCCCCCCTGGAGGAGAAATGCCCATTCTGCTGTAAGGCACTACCGCCTCTCGCGGCACATTCCCGGCCGGGATATTGCTCGTCGTGCGGTCATTGGCTCGGAAAACAGGCAGAACGATCGCCGCTACGCGCGAACCCCAGCGAGGCCGATTACGAATTGTATGCGGCCACCACCGCCGGAGAGCTGCTTGCCCTCTGCAGTACCGCAGGCAGACTATCGAGAGCAAGATTCACCACGAATCTTCGTATTTGCATCGATCGGCTGGTATCCGGAAACACGAAGGCGTTCGCGGCGTTTACGCGCGCGAGCAGTGCCGCTGTGCAGTCTTGGGTTAGTGCTAAGATGCGGCCTCGGCTCGACGTGCTGATACGGGTTTGTTTTCATCTTGGTATTCCCGCTGGCGCCCTACTGACAAGCCGGCGGTTGGCTGGCGTGAACTGGCCCTCTGTCAAAGCACATTTCCCAAATTATGATCGGGGCGTGAAGGCTGAGCAAAGCTCGGAGGAGGTCAGAAGGCTGATGAGAGCTGCGCTACGGGAGGAAGAATGTCCCAGTGTCCCGGAGCTGTCCAAGCGCCTGGGGTACCGGCGGTATGAGCGTCTTTATCAGATTGACCCAGTCCTTTGCCGTCGGCTCACAGCCAGACATCGTGCTTCCAAGCGCACGCATTGGTGGAAACAGCGAGGCGCGAAAAGGATCTGCGAGATTGATGCTATCCGGTCAGCACTCGAACGTTCCTTGTCCCAAGATCCGCCGGTATCCGTCCGACGCATCGCGGCGCAGCTTGGATACGCGAACGGAGGGCTCATACATCGGAAATTTCCCGATCTTTGTCACGCAATTGCGAGAAAACTCGAGGACTGCACAGGGCGTCGATTCGAAGCGTTGCGGCAAGCTGTTAACGCTGCAAGTCTTGAAGATCCGCCGCCGACACTCCACGACATAAGTCAGCGTCTTGGTTACCGGAACTCATCGACACTTCGTTCATTGTTTCGCGAGGAGACGGATCGGCTGCTTCAAGCAAGGGCAGTTCACGCGCAAAAGGAAATAGCAAAACTGCGAGCGGCACTTCTGTTGATTCTGGGCGGAGAGTCAGCTCCATCGCTCAGCAGCGTCGCCCGTCAGTTCGACTCGTCGGTTTCGGATTTGGTAGAGAAGTGTCCGGACCTCTGTCGTGCAATCCGGTCGCGGTATCTAAGGTACCAGAAAGAGAGAACACGCGAGCGAGAGCAATTGCTCAACGAAGAGGTCTGCCGCATTGCGAAACGCCTTCACGCGAAGGGGAAGACTCCAACGGAAACCCGCATTATTGGCTCACTGAGCGCGGGTTCGCTCAAACAATGGGGAGCGGTGCGGCGGGCTGTCTTGAATGCCAAGCGCATCCTAGGATTACTTTGAGGAGTAAACGGACCTTACGCCGCCAGCCCATTGCTGTATTCTCGTAGCTTTGCTCGTCTGTAGGCGTAGACGCGATTGGCTTGTCTGCCTCTTTCTTGGGGAAGGCACCTGGGCAGGTTTTGTAACAGGTTGTCAAAACCAGTCGCACCGCCTCTCAGTCTTCCCCCTCCCTGCCACGCTATTTCGTGACACTGGTTCGCCACCCCGGTCTCTCAAAACAGCCACTTCACTTGAATCCACAACGATCGTATGCCAGCGTCGGTGTAGCTTCGATTTAGGAATTCCCGCGCAGGCGTGTTCACAACGTCCATCGGCGGCACTTGCACATATTGAGGATGATTGAAGGTGTTTTGCGCCTCGCACCGAAGCTCCACGTGCCCGCGATCGCCTGCCTGGAATATCTTAAAGAGGCTCGCGTCGAAGTTGTTTGTCCCGCCCGTGAGCAGAGTGTTCCGCCCCACGGTCGCCCCATTCGGGAATCCCGAGCCCTCCAGCCAGTGCACGGCTTGTGGCGTGGTGCAGGCGTTTGTATCGGGATTGCGATAGCCGCTTGCGCAAGCCTGCGCGCCCGTGGTTCCCACGAGCACCGCGCGCGTATTCAGCGGCGCCAATGGATTGCCGATGTCCGGCCGATCTTCCGGCCAACCGTCTCCATTGCGGTCGAAGCCATTTACAACGGTAAATGGTGTTCCGGTCTGGAATGTCGTGATGCCCGCGATCGACCATCCGCCGGCCACTCGGCCCCAGAAACCTCGCGATGGCCCGGGCAGTGACCATAAATAGGAGATGACCAGCCGCTGCGCCCGATCGAAGTCGCTCAATCCCCGATCCAACTTCAGCCCGCCCTGCGCGATCGGCACCGATGTGAGATTAGCGTTATTGTACTGATCATTGGCTTGCCCGATTCCTTCACTCGTGCTGTCCAGACTCTTCGACCACATATATGCGGCCGTCACCTGGATTCTGTTCGACAATCGACGGACGAAGCTCATTTGCAGGGCCTGATAGGAAGAATTCCCCTGGCTCGTGCGAACGGTTCTGTCTCCGAAATCAGGATAAAGCCGTGTACCGTCCGGTTGTAGCGGATTCAGATCGGCGCGCGTCGTCAGTTCGTGGCTCTCCGCGCCGATGTACGAGAGATCGAGCAACGCATGGCCCACCAGCCGCTGTACCCCGAACGACCATCGCTCTGTGTACGGCGTGCGGAAATTTTCCTGCAGTGTCCCGTACTGGGCGTCGAGCAGACTGGCCGTGGCCGTGGCCGCCGGTAGTTGCTCGTACCAGTTCGGGTCGCCGCGTCCGGTAGTGCTGCTCGGGCGCTGATCGATGCTGATGGCATTCGGCGTTGCCGTGGAAAGGTCGAGCGCGAGGATCTGCGTGTAGATCGGTGCATAGCTAATCTGATATCCGCCGCGCAGCACCGTGTTCGCATTTCCGTGCGGGGACCATGCCAGTCCGATTCCCGGTCCAAAATCCCGGTCATCGGTATTCACGTGGCTGGGCTGAAAGAACAGCGTAGGGTCGAAACCTGTAAACGCCGGGTAGCGCAGCGCGTTGGCTGGTTGTCCAAAGCTCTCGTAGCGTAGGCCCAAGGTGATCGTCAGAGAAGCCGTGGCTTTCCAGGTGTCCTGGAAAAAGTAACTCTGCCGGAGATCGTTTGGGTGGAACGGCCCCCCGCCGATGGTTCGCTGGATTCGTCCTGCCAGACCGCTGTAATCCTCGATAAAGTTCGCAAAGGCCGAGTAGCCGGGTGAGCTGGCGAATGTGATCTGGCCCAACGGAAATCCCGTGCCTTGCTCCACCGCCGCCTGGCGGAGAAATTCCAACCCGTAGCGCAGGGTGTGGCGGCCGGTAAGCTTAGTCTGCGTCTCCTGAGCCAGGAAGTTCCGTGCGTGGCGGTACTGAAGCCCGGAAGGCACGCCCGGGGCAGCTACATTCTGGATGATCAACTGCGGCAGCGTCTGCGCAGCCGCAACCGATTGCGGCGCGATCTTGGAATTGTCCACGTCGATCTGGCCGTACGAAAGCCGCAGCTCATTGGAGTAATCCGGCCGGATCACATAACTGTCGATGAAGAGAAGATTCTGATTCTTGGCGTCGCTATTGAGAACGTACCCGGGGAAATCGACGCCGGAAGGCGAGGTGAGACTCGAGTCATACGTGTAGCGTGCGGAGAATCGATGCCGGGAGGAAAGATACTCGTCGATGCGGGCGATGGCTTCGGGCTCGGTGATGGCGGTCGGCATCACCAGGTTCGCGGTGGCGAATTGCACGGAGCCCCGGTCGATGCCCGATACTGGATCGGCGCCCAGTGCGACGGTGATCGGCGCGCCAGTACCGCGTATGTTCCCCAGGGCGCCAAGGTACAATTCCAACCTCGGGTTAGACGGAAATAACTGTTGCAACCGTTGCACCGCCGATGCCGTTGGTACAACCAGAGGATAGCTCGTGGTCGACCGGTTGGTATCGTACTGAGCTCCCACGAAGAAAAACATCTTGTCTTTGCGAATTGGTCCTCCTGCTGTGAATCCAGGGATGTTGTGCACGAATACCGATCGCGGCGCGCCATCCAGGCGGCTCAGATTGTCAATCGAATCGAATAGTTCCGATTGATAACGCCAATAGAGCGTACCGTGCAGGTTGTTCGTGCCGGATTTCGTCACCACGTTCAGGATGCCGCCGGCTGCGCGTCCGAATTCCACGCTGAAGTTCGAGGTTTGCACGGAGACTTCCTCAACCGCATCGGCGATATTGAACGGCTGAGCAACGCCTGTGTACTCGATGTCGTTATTGTCAGTGCCATCGAGCAGGAAGTTATTGCCGGTTACGCGCTGCCCGTTAATCGCATACTGTACAGCTACTCCGCCTCCCAGCGCTGCGACCGTGCTGCCGGAGGGCTGGATGACCCCCGCAACCGCGCGAGCAAGCGAGAGCGGCGTCAATCCGGTAAGTGGCAACTGACTGACTTCGGCGGCTGAAAAATTATCGCCATGTAACGGTCCGTCGCGCGTGAGCGACTCTCCTCGAGCATCTACGTCTATTGACGTAGTCTCGCTGCCCAGTTGCAGCCGGACGTCCTCCACAACAACGCGGTTTGCCTCTACCACGAAGCCAGTGGCGACGAAAGCCGCAAACCCAGGATGAGTGGCTCTAAGCTGATAACTTCCGGGGTCGACGGCGTCGAAGCGGTACAGCCCGGCTGCGTTGCTTGTCGATACCAGTCTGACGCCGGTCGCCATGTTCAACAGCTCCATGGCAACCTGGGCCACTACGCCGGCAGCCGGATCTGTGATTGTGCCCGTCACCGTCCCGCGGCTGGTCTGCGCTTGCCCCAAGCCGGCCAGCGCTGCCAGCAATGCAATTCGCCCAATGCGACGATCCATGGCATCCATTAGTGTACCGGCGGCCCGCTCAATTTCCCTCGACGGCTATCCACACCGGCGGAGCGCTGTGGGCATCGCCCAAGGTCAGCACCACGCGCACGTAACCGCCCGGATGTACTCCACTGGGAATCTGCACATTAATCTGGAGTAATCCCGCCACTTGTCCGGGAACGCCGCCCGCGTACTGCACCACCGCCGGGAGTCCATCCACCGTGACGCTCACGGGCAGCGACGGCTGCGGCGGAGTTGCGCCAGCGACTTGGCCATCCACACCGGCCGGCGCGGTTTGCCCCTCTCCCGTGGCGAACAGTGAGATATAACCGCCGATCTTCACCGGATTGAGCGCGGAGTTAGGCTGGCTGCCTGTGGCATTAATCGCCGCAGCCTGTCCGCTGCCGGTCTGGTTCGCCGTGAAGAGGGCAGGAGCGGCCGCGGCAGACGGCACGGTGAATGGATTGGTCATCTGTCCGCTATCCGTCACCACCACCTGCTGCGACGTCCCGGTAATTCCATAGGGCGCCACCACCGCGGTCTGCGCCTCCGAAGCGTAGAGCACGGGAGCGGGGATGCCGCCAATGGTGACTGTGGTATCTTCGAACGCGCCGAAGGCGCCGTTACGCGGGATGTTCACCGCAAGATCCAGCGGACCGATTCCGTTGCCGTACAGCACCACGATCTGGCCCGGCGTGATAGGACCGTTCAACTGGCTGGCGGCGTTGACCACCGAACCGATGAAGACCGGCTGCGAGGCCGGTTGTAAGATGTGGACCACATTGTTGTACCAATCCGATGCGTAGACGTTGCCGCTGGAATCGATAGCGATATTCGAAAGGAATCCGAGCGCGGCTTGGCTGGCCGGCCCGCCGTTGGTTGTGTAGTATCCATAGGTCCCGCTACCGCCCACGATGTGCAGAAGCCCATCGGACGAAATCTTCATTACGCGGTTGTAATCCGTGAAGAAGATGTTGCCCGCCCCGTCGACCGCCACCGAGTCGGCGTTGTTCAATGCGACGTTCAAGGTCGGCCCGTCGTCTTGCGGAGGCTGGTTGCCATCGCCGATCACGAGGGTTAATTGACCCGAAGGAGACACCTTGCGAATGTCAACGCCCTCCGTCAGGTATAGACTGCCCGCGCCATCCACCGCGATGCCGAATACGTATCCGAGCTGCGCCGCCGTCGCTGGACCGTTGTTGCCGGGGTACGCCGTTCCGCCGCCCGCGATGACAGTAAGTGTCCCGTCCGGCGTAACTTTGCGGACGCGGCTGAAGCCATTATTACCGTCGTAGACTTCAGCGATATAGAGATTCCCTGCCGCATCCACCGCCACGCCATTCGGAGCCAGCGCCGCGGTCAAGGCCGGACCCGAGCGGCCAGAAGCGTCACTGCCGCCACCCGCGACAGTGG
>Ga0182024_10019262_pt1 | contig 12604 bp, 8 predicted proteins | sample P32metaG_FD_120480 | JGI IMG/M metagenome (GOLD analysis project Ga0182024, IMG submission 120480) | Permafrost microbial communities from Stordalen Mire, Sweden - P3-2 metaG (Illumina Assembly) | ecosystem: Environmental > Terrestrial > Soil > Wetlands > Permafrost | place: Sweden: Stordalen... | reverse complement strand
GGAAGTCTCGCGCATCTTGCGGTTGGCCAATCTGGCGGGGCTTCCGGCGGTGAAGACGAGTGTGGAGGGAGTGGCACAGATAGAGTTGCAGGTCGCCGGATCGTGGGCGGAAAGCGTATCGGGAAACTCAACGGGATTTTCTCCGCCGGAGGTAACTGGAACGGCGCAACTGCATAACGTGCGCGCTCCGGTGCGAGGAGTAAGTGAGCCGGTTGAAATTTCATCTGCAGAACTTGAGTTGTTGCCGGATGAAGTGCGCGTGAAAAAGTTGAGCGCGCAGGCCGCCGATGCGCACTGGACCGGGTCTATGGCTTTTCCTCGTGGTTGCGGAACGCCGGGGGCTTGCTTGGTGCGCTTCGATTTGAATGTTGAAGAGATGAATCTGAGCGAGTTGGCTGAGTGGCTCAGTTCGCAGCCGAGCCAGCGGCGCTGGTATCAGGTGCTGACGTCTGCCGAGCCGACTGCGCCGACTTTTCTGCAGAATCTGCGGGCTTCGGGCAAAGTGAATGCTGGGCGATTGCTGATTCACGATCTGGTTGCGAATCGGGTTTCTGCTTCGGTTGACCTGGAACGCGGAAAGCTGAAGATTTCAGATCTAGGCGCGGATTTGCTGGGGGGAAAGCATCACGGCGATTGGCAGGCGGATTTTACTGGGGAATCTCCGGCTTATGTGGGAAGCGGAACTTTGACGGGCATTTCGTTGGAGCAGTTGGCTGATGCAATGCATGATCCGTGGATTTCTGGAACGGCCGGGGGAACTTACCGGATCACGGCGTCGGGCGCGGAGTCCGCGGCATTCTGGGAATCGGCTGAAGGTGGACTGCAGTTCGATCTGCGAGACGGACAGTTGTCTCATATTTCGCTGGCAAGTGATGAGGGACCGCTGCGCATCGCGCGCTGGCAGGGGCGCGCGCGGCTGACTGGCGAGAAGATCGAGATTGAAAAAGGGAAATTGGTTTCTCCTACGGAGGCGTTTGAGATTGGCGGAACTGCTTCGTTGGGGCAGGTGCTGGATTTCAAACTTGCGCGGAGTGCGGATGTGAAATCGGCACATGCGAGTGCGGTTGCTTACAGCATCACCGGTACAGTAGCGGAGCCGCTCGTTGTGGTGACCACGACGCCTGAGACGCAGGCGGAGCTGAAGCCGTAGCGACTCTAGTCCATCTCGAGTGATGAGCGATCGAATGTACAAGACGATCGACGTTTGGAAGCGCATCGGCGGTACGACAGTAGTGCGTTTCAGGTGCTTCCAGTGTCTTCAAACCGGAAAGTATTGTGTCCAGAGTGCTGACTTCTATCATTTGCCGGAGAATCAGATCCAGTCGGCTCAACTTGAGCGGCAGCACTCCAACTGTTCATCGAGCAACCTCCGGACGAAAGGTCTGCCACCTATGAGACGCTGCAAGCGGCGATTGAAGCCCACGAAGCTGAGTTTGGTTCTATGGGTTAGCCGAGCGCTACGGCACGTAGCCAGCGCCGCGCAGAACTTTTCCGGGCAACGCGCCCGTCATTTTGCCGTGGTCGATTACGGGCACTCCATTCACTAGCACGTAGTCCATTCCTTCGGAGAGCTGGTTGGGATTGTCGAAGGTCGCGAGATCGTGCACGGTTGCTGGATCGAAGATGACGACATCGGCCCACATGCCTGCCTTGAGCACGCCGCGATCGGTGAGGCGCAGGCGCTGCGCCGGCAGCGCGGACATTTTGCGGATCGCGTCTTCAAGCGTCAAGACTTTATCTTCGCGAACATATTTGCGCAGGATGCGCGGGAAGGTTCCGTAGGCGCGTGGGTGAGGATGCTCCTGGCCGAGAATGCCTTCGGGCGAAGTTCCGGAGGAGTCGTTGTCGATGGAGACCCAGGGCTGCTGCAGCGCTAGCGTGACATCGGGTTGCGACATTCCGAAGACGGCTACGCCGGCGTAGGGATCGTCGATTAGGAAATCGAAGAGGGCTTCGATTGGATCTTTATTCCAAAGTTTCGCGATTTCTGAAAGGCGCTTGCCTTGAAGCGGCAGCATTTTGGGATTCTGCACTATGCCGATCATGATGGCGTCGGGTCCGGGGATTTCCTGCCATTCGTTATCCCAATCTTTCGAAGGCGTGAGCATGTCTTTGCGGATACGCTCGCGCGTCGGGGGGTCGTTCAAGCGCTCGATCAGCTTTGGCGTTCCGCCATCGTGAGCCCAGGGCGGAACGAACGCGGAGAAATCGTTGAACCATGCGGTGTAGGCGTAGGTATCGGCGGTGACGTCGGCGCCGGCTGCGCGGGCGGCGTTTATTTTCGCGACGACCTCGGGCATGCGTCCCCAATTATTTTTGCCGGCGACTTTGATGTGCCAGATCTCAACGGGAACATGGGCCTCGCGGCCGATGCGCAGGGCTTCGTCAATGGCTTCGAGCACGGAGTCGCTTTCGTTGCGCATGTGGGTGGAATAGATGCCGCCGAATTTTCCGCCCTCGGCAGCGAGGGCGATCAGTTCTTCAGTTTTTGCGTAGGGAGCGGGAGCGTATTCGAGCGCTGTGGAAACTCCGACGGTGCCGTCTTTCATGGCTTCGTGCACCAGCGCTTTCATTTGCTCGAGCTGCTCGGGCGTAGGCTGCTTGTTGTCTTCGCCTAAGACCACGCGGCGGACTTGCGTTGCGCCGACATAGCTTGCCAGGTTGACTCCCATGCCTTGTTTTTCAAGGCGGGCAAAATACTGGCGGAAGGTTCGCCAGTCGGCAGTGATTTTGTAATGCTCGTAGCCTTCGTGATCGGTTTGGATGATGGCATCGTTTAGCGGGGCGATGGAGCCGCCTTCTCCGGTGATTTCGGTGGTGATCCCTTGAAAGATTTTCGAAGGCAGGCGCGGTTCGACCAAAATGGAGAGTTCGGACTGGCCGAGCATATCGATGAAGCCGGGCGCAACTACTTTGCCGGCTGCGTCGATAGTGCGCTTGCGGGGTACGGTGGTGAGGTTGCCGATGGCGGCTACTCTTCCGTCGCGGATGCCGACGTCGCCGGAGTACCACGGAGAGCCGGTGCCGTCGATGATGTGGCCGTTGGTGATTACGAGATCGAAGGCGGTTTGGGTTTGCGCCGTTAGGTGCAAGGCAGGGGCGAAGAGAAACAGCAGAACGAAAAAAAGACACCGGTTGCACTTAGCTTTCATCGAGTTGTTCTCATTTCTAGAATCAGAATCTTAACGCGGAGTCCGCGGAGAACGGCCGCGGAGGACGCCGAGACTTCAGTTCCGAATTGCATCCGTTCTCATGCGGTGCGAGATTGCTCCCAGCGCAATCCAGATCGCGAGCGCCAGCCATTCGTACATCGTGAAATGACCAGGGATTGCTGGGACGACTTTCATCAGCATCATTGCAATTGCTACGAGTAGCCCGAAGCCTGCAACCGACCATTCGATTGCCGATAGTTTTGACTGGCCGGGCAGAGTTCCAGCGCGTCCCATATTAATGTATGCGGCGCAGGTCGCGGCCCATCCGATTGCGCATGCGACTGAGCCGACCTCGGTGATCGGCACCAGGATCGCATCCCCCAGGAGCATACACGCTGCGGTGGCGATCCCGATGTAGAGAACTGCGGTTGACGGCGTTTGATGTTCGGGGTGGATGCGGCCAGCGCGGGGATCGACCAGGCCGCGGCGTCCTAAGGCGAAAAGCATGCGGCTGGCGGCTACGAAGTTTCCGTTGAAGCACTTGAACAGCGACAGCAGCGCGGCCGCGAGGATTATGTTGACTATCCAGCGTGAACCTAGCGCTCGCTGAAACGCGACCGCAGTCATGAACTTCTCGCCGGTCAATTCATGCCATGGCGCGACGAATGCAACCGCGGCGATGATGATTGTGTAGAAAAGAATGCCGATGAGGACGGCCATCCAGATGGCTTGGAGAAATCCCTGGTTGCGAAATTCGGAAGTGGATTCTTCTGCGGCTTTGCTTACTGATTCGAATCCGGTCATGAAATACGGGACGACCTGAAGCATGAGCAGGAACGAAACCAGCGGCGCGTGAGTGAAGAGCGGAGGAAAGTTTTGCGGCGAACCTTTGCTTACGCCGAGCGCGACGAAGACTACGAACAGCGCGAGCGTGCCGAAGGATGTCCAGTTCTGGAAAGTTGCGCTGAGCCGGATGCCGCGGTAGTTGAGCGTGGTGAGGAGCGCAGTGAGAGCTAGTCCGACGATGAGGTGGGGAAGGTAGACTGGCCGGCCGACGATGCGGTAGATCTCGATCGAATCGAGCGATGGGATGATGTAGCCGGCGATGCGGCCGACTGCTACGGCTTCCCACGGGCAGACGATGAAGTAGGCGAGCATCATCATCCATCCGGTGGAGAAGCTGACGGGCCGCGAGAAGGCAGCGGCTGTGTAAGCGATTTCGCCCGCGGCGTCTGGCATGGCGGCCACCAGCCTGCCGTAAACCCAGCCGATGGGGAACAGAAGCGCGCCGCCGATGGCGAAGCCTAGTAGTGCGCCGAGCGCGCCGCCACGAAGAAGCCAATCGTCCATGACTACGAGCCAGCCGACGCCGACCATGGTTCCCCATGCGAGCGTGAAGTAGTCGGTGAGGCGAAGTTTGCGGGCTAGAGTTGACATGAAGACGACTTCGATCCGGTGGAGCGCGAATTATAAAGCATGGCAGCAAAGGCCTTTGGAGACTGGCTGCTGCGTTGAGATCTCGACCCAGCGGGTGAGGACGCCCGCTGGACAGCCGCCGAAGCCTGCCCTGAGCGAAGCCGAAGGGACGGCGGCGCTACTGTTTCAGGGCCTCGACGTGCGTGGTACCATCGTCATACCCTCGCATGATGCTGCAACCTTCGACCAACTTGCGGAAGCGCGTGCTTAGCGGCATGCGCTCGACCGGCAAACTGCATCTGGGCAATTACGTGGGCGCGCTCGACAACTGGGTGCGCATGCAGGATGAGTATGAATGTTTTTTCTGCGTGGTTGATTGGCATGCGCTCACGACCGACTACGCCGACACTTCGCAGGTGAAACGAAATTCGGTGGAAGTGGTGCTGGACTGGCTGGCGGCGGGTCTTGATCCGGAGAAAGCTGTGATCTTCATCCAGTCGCACGTTCCGGCGCACGCGGAGTTGCATCTGCTGCTTTCGATGATTACGCCGCTGGGCTGGCTGGAGCGGGTTCCAACTTACAAAGAGCAGAGGGAGAACATTAAAGATAAAGACCTCGGCACGTATGGGTTTCTGGGCTATCCCGTGCTGCAGGCGGCGGACATTTTGATGTACAAGGCGGACGTAGTTCCGGTGGGCGAGGACCAGGTCGCGCACATAGAACTCACGCGGGAGATTGCGCGGCGCTTTAATGGCTTTTATGGGAAGCGCGGAGATGTTTTTCCGGAGCCGCAATCATTGCTTACGCGCGCGCCCAAGTTGCCGGGTACCGATGGCCGCAAGATGTCGAAGTCGTATGGGAACGCAATTCTGCTGACGGACCCTGAGCCGGTGGTGCGGCAGAAGTTGAAGACGATGGTGACTGATCCGGCGCGGGTGCGGCGGTCCGATCCTGGCAATCCGGATGTTTGCCCGGTGGGCGATCTGCACAAGGTTTTCAGCTCTAGCGATACGATGGAGAAAGTGAATGTCGGCTGCCGGTCGGCGGGGATTGGCTGCATCGAGTGCAAGAGCTGGGCGGCGGATGCGCTGGTGCAACTGTTGAGTCCCATGCAGGAGCGGCGCAAGAAATTCGAGGAGAATCCGCGGCTGGCTTGGGATATTCTTGAGGCTGGCAGCGAGCGGGCGCGCAAGGTTGCTGCTAAGACCATGGACGCGGTGCGTGACTCGATGGGAATGTCGCTTGCATATGAGCCAGCGGCGGTGAACGATGCCAAGTAGCATGCACAACAGAATCGTTGCGGCAGAAGGCTTGCCTGAGCCGCTTGCGCCGGTGCTGGTGGCGAATCGACCTCTGGCTCCCGCGTCATCCGAAAAGAAAGAAGAGAGCGATTCTCCTTTTGCCGTTTCGGTGACGGATGTTTATGAGGGCCCGCTGGATTTGCTGCTCGATCTGATCCGTAAGCAAGACATCGACATTTACGATATTCCGATTGCGCGCATTACGGAGCAGTATCTTGCGTACGTGGGAAAGATTCGCGAGCTGGATGTGAATGTCGCGGCCGATTTTATTTATATGGCCGCGGTTCTGATTCACATCAAGTCGAAGATGCTGCTGCCGCGCGATCCGTCGGCGAAGGCGGAGGAGTTGGAAGATCCGCGTACGGAGCTGGTGAACCGGCTGCTGGAGCATGAAAAATTTAAGTCCGCGGCACAGATGCTTTTGCAGAAGCAGCAGATCGAAGATGCGGTGCTGACGAATCCCGCGTTGAAAGAGTTCATGGATGCCGAGGGCACCGAGCCTGAGATTGCGGCGGACGTGATCGACCTGGTGAAGACGTTCCAGCAAATTCTGGAACGTGTGCGCACGCGGCCCGTGATCAACGTGGATGAAGAGACGATCACGGTTGGCCAGATGATTGACTATCTGCGGCGGCGGCTGGCGCTGGAGTCACGGCCGATCCGTTTGAAACAGCTTCTCATGCGCGTGCCTTCGCGGCACGCTCTGGTCTGCATGTTTCTCGCGCTGCTTGAGATGGTACGGCTGCAGGTGATTCAGGTTCGGCAGGATCAGATGTTTGGCGAGATTGCCGTGCGCAAGCATGTTGGGCTCGATGCCGTCATGGCGGAGCAGGCGGCTGTGAGGGATGATTGGCGATGAAAGGCAGTGGTCAGTAGTCAGTGATCAGTGGCCAGTTAGAGCCACTTGGGTTTACTGAACACTAGCCACTGACCACTGACCACTATGGGTTTGAAGGCTCAACTCGAAGCGATTATTTATGCTGCGGAGACGCCGATTACTTTGGAGCAGATATTTCAACTCGTCAAAGCGTCAGTGATTGCGGACGGCGCGGCGGATGAGGCTGAGGTGAAGTCGCGCGTGCGGGCAACGCTTGAGGAATTGGTTGCCGATTACGGTGGCCCTGACCACGGCATTGAGATTCGACAGGTGGCTGGCGGCTATCGCATGTCGACCAAGCCTGAGCAGCACGAGATGGTGCGGAGTTTTGCCAAGAGTTTGAAGCCGCCGGTGCGACTCTCGCTGCCGGCTTTAGAAACGCTGGCTGTGATTGCTTACAAGCAGCCTGCCACGGTGCCGGAGATTAGCGAGATTCGCGGGGTGGATTCAGGCGGCGTGATTGCAACTTTGCTCGAACGCAAGCTGATTACTACTGCGGGGCGCAAGCAAGTCATCGGGCGTCCGATTCTTTACAAGACGACCAAGGAATTCCTGATGCGGTTTGGATTGAAGGACGTCAACGAGCTGCCCAGCATGGAAGAGTTCGAGAAGCTGGTGGCGGAGTCGTTCCAGAGTGAGTTGATTCCTGCGGAAGATGCGGCGCAGCCGGAACAGCACGATTCTACTCAGGTAGAAATCGCGGAGAGTTCTGATTTGAAATCCAGCGCCTAAAGGCGCAATCATCTTTGCGGAAGTTGCGGCATGGCTGAAGCCATGCCCTGATACGAATCAAGAGTGTACGAAGCCAACGTACGAGACGAGCGTACCAATCGATCATACGAGTCGAGCGTCCTTATCAGCACCTCAGTTTCTCAGATTGGAAGCATCCACACATGCCTGCTGAACGCCTGCAAAAAATTATTGCCGCTGCTGGAGTTGCTTCCCGCCGCAAAGCCGAAGAATTGATCAGCGCGGGCCACGTTAAGGTGAATGGAGCCGTGGTGACAGAATTGGGAACGAAGGCAGACCCGGACATCGATCACATTCGCGTGGATGGCAAGCTGCTGCAAGGCGCGCAAAATCACGTTTACCTGCTGCTGAATAAACCCAAAGGCTACGTCACTACTGTCAGCGACCCGGAGAAGCGGCCGACGGTGATGCAATTGATTCGGGGAGTGAAGAAGCGCGTGTATCCTGTGGGACGGCTCGATTATGCCAGCGAGGGGCTGCTGCTTTTGACGAATGATGGCGCGCTGGCGAACAAGTTGATGAAGGCGGCTTCGAATGTGCCGAAGACTTATGTGGTGAAAGTTGCGGGGGCTCCGAGCAATGAGGCGCTGGAGAAACTTCGCGGCGGAGTTTCGATTGAGACTGAGGGCGGCCGGCGCGTGCGGACTGCGCCGGCAGGCGTTCGCCTGATTAAAGAAGCGAACAATCCGTGGTACGAAGTGACACTGATCGAAGGACGCAATCGCGAGATCCGGCGCATGTTTGAGAAGGTCGGGCATCATGTGGAGAAAATCAAACGCGTGCGCTACGGGCCGCTGACGCTCGATGTTCCGCCTGGACATTTTCGCACGTTAACTACGCAGGAAGTCGACCGCTTGCGCACCGTCTGCAACAAACCGGTAGCGGGAACTAAGCCTTCCGTGGCATGATGAGCGGCAATCATGAGCCGCTTCTTCGATATAGTTTCCAAGCCCGCCCGTAACCTGGGCACTGCGAATGCTCCCAGCACGACGCCTGCGGCTCTGGAGCGGCGGTCACGCCTCATCAAGCTGGATTCCAATGAAAATCCTTTTGGACCTTCGGCGCGCGTGGTCGATGCCATGCGAGCAGCGCTGAATGGTTCGAACTTTTATCCTGATGACGATTGCAGCCAGTTGCGCCGGGGCTTAGCCGCGCATCATGGAGTGCCCGTGGAGCAGGTGCTGGTCACGGCAGGCTCAACCGGGATGCTGAGTTTGCTCTGCCAGACGCTGCTAGCGCCGGGGCTGAATGCGGTGACGAGCGAGCGTTCATTCATTGTGTATTCGATGGCGGTGCAGGCAGCGGGCGGGCGTTTGGTCGAAGCGCCTATGCGTGCCAGCGAAGACAGTTTCGATCTCGACGCGATTCTTGCCGCGATCGACTCGAATACGCGCATCGTGTTTCTGCCCAACCCCAACAATCCCACGGGCACCATGCTGGACGCGACTGTGGTGGGACGGTTTCTGGCGCAGGTTCCCGGCCACGTGGTTGTGGTTCTGGACGAGGCTTATTACGAGTTCGCGCTGGGCTTCGCGGCGCTGCGGCGAGTTGCCTACCCGAACTCGCTGGAGTATCTCCGCCAGGGCGCAAGCGTGGTTGTGCTGCGAACATTTTCGAAGGCGCACGGGCTTGCCGCGTTGCGCGTGGGCTACGGCCTGGGTCCCGCGGAATTGCTGGGATACTGCGCTCGCATGCGCAACACTTTTTCTGTGTCGTCGGTCGCGCAAGCTGCGGCGCTCGAGGCTATCCAAGACTCGGATCACATTCAGCGCGTGGTGGAGAACAATATTATGCAGTCGCGGGTTCTTGCCCAGGGGTTGTCGGCGTTGGGTTATCGCGTGGTCCCAACTTCTGCTAATTTTTTGTTCTGCGATCTAGGCGAGGATGCTGCAGCCGTCGCTGCCCGTCTGCAGGATGAAGGAGTGGCCGTGCGTCCACTGCGGTCTTGGGGCGCGCCGAATTGCATTCGCGTGACGATTGGCACGCCGGAGCAGAATCAGGCGTTCTTGCAGGCGGCGAGGAGGATTGCAGCGTGCGGTTCCGCCGATGGGTCGCAAGTCTTGCCCACAATCAGATCGGCAACGTGACGCCCGGCTTTCATGGCGGGCCTGCAATGGGCTGGCTTGTCCAGGACTGGAGGTTGCAAAATCTTTCATCTTGACGCCTACCCCGGCGAGTGCAATGCTCGTTGCTCCCCCGGTTAACAGCTCCAGCCGAAATCTTCGGCGATCCATGTGAGGAGGAAATCGTGCGAAAAAATAAGTTTTCAGGTGCGCTGACCGTTGCGTTGGCGCTGATGGTAACAGGTTCGCTGACGGCGGGACCAAGCGCGTCTGCCCAAACGGAAAAGGTGTTGCACAGCTTCAACGGGCCGGGCGAAGCAGGGGGCTTGTATCCCAACGGCGGTCTGATCGTCGACGCCGCAGGCAATCTTTATGGCACCACGCCTGGCGATGGCAATTCATGCACCGGCAGCACATGCGGAACGGTGTTCGAGCTAGTGCCGGCTACGGGAGGTGCTTACACGGAGAAGGTGCTGCATGCGTTCAGTAGAAGCGGTAAAGATGCGTGGAACCCCGAGGCTGGCTTGGCGATGGACGCCAGCGGCAATCTTTACGGGACGACCATTGCCGGCGGGGCGTACGGTGAAGGCGTGGCGTTCAAGCTCACTCTTACGGATGGCGCATGGACAGAGACAGTGCTGCACAGCTTCGGCGCGTCCAGTAAAGACGGGGTAGAGCCGCTGGGCGCTCTGATCCTCGATGCCGCGGGGAATGTTTACGGTACGACATATTCTGGCGGAGCTCACAACAGCGGGACCGTGTTCGAGATCAGCCCCAATGGAAGCGGCGGCTGGACGGAGAAGGTGCTGCTTGCTTTCAACGGCGACGATGGAGCTTATCCATTTGCCAAACTGACAATGGACGGCGCGGGAAATCTCTACGGCTCTACGACCGAGTCCAATACCAGTTCTGGAACTGCCTTCGAGTTGTCGCCCGTAGCGGGTGGTCACTGGACGGCGACTACGTTGTATTACTTCACGGTCGCGCCGTCGGCCGGCTTCGTGCTTGATGCCTCCGGCAATCTCTATAGCACGACGGCCTCTGGAGGAACTAACGGCGAGGGGGCAGTGATCGAGCTGAGTAAATCAACAGGAGGCACCTGGACCGAGCAGGTGCTGTACAGTTTCTGTTCGCTAACCGACTGCGGTGACGGCTCTGCTCCTAACGGCGTGGTTTTCGATAGCGCCGGCAATCTCTATGGCACAACCTACAACAGCGGCGCTTATCAGTATGGCACTGCCTTCAAGTTGATGCCTGCGACGGGAGGAATCTGGACCGCGACCGTGCTGCACAGCTTTGGCAATGGCACCGACGGAGCTAGTCCCAACGGCGTGGTGCTCGATGCCTCCGGCAATCTCGACGGCGCTACGGTCTATGGTGGAAAGCATGGCTACGGGACGGTGTTTCAGATCGCGCCGTAGGTAATTTCGATACGCAGCTGCGCGCCGCTCGGTGACACAGCTTCTTCAGCGAATCGCTCTCCAAGGAATTGGGGAGCGATTTTCGTTTGCTTAATACCCTGCCGGGACCACCGCATCTTCCGGATAGCCCGGCATTCCAAACTCGGGAACGTCGAGACCTTCTTCTTCCACCTCGGGCGCCACTCGCATACTCTTTACTTTGTTGACGCACCAGAAGACGGCGTAGGTTGCGCCGAATGCCCAGGCTGCGTAGAGAGTCGCGCCCATGAGCTGACACAAGAACTGGCGCGTGTCGCCATGGATTAAGCCCGTTACGCCCTGGCCCGCGTGGCCGAGATACGTGGTTGCGCCTATGCCGTTCCATCCCGCGCCGTAGACGCCGTCGGCGAAGATGCCTACACTGACTGCGCCGAGCCATCCGCAGTAGCCGTGAACGGAAATCGCGCCGCAGGGATCGTCGATCTTGAGAACTCGTTCGTTGAAGAGAACGCCGAAGCAGACCACGACTCCCGCGAGCAGACCGATGACTACAGACGCAGTGGGAGATACGAAGGCACACGGGGCCGTGATCGCGACTAAGCCGGCGAGCATTCCGTTGCAGGCCATGGTTATGTCGGGTTTGCCGAACAGCCAATACCACAGAAGCATCGCGGCCGCGGAACCGGCGACGGCCGCGAGATTTGTATTCACTGCGACTACGGAGATGCGAAGGTCGGTGGCTCCAAGAGTGGAGCCGGGGTTAAAGCCCATCCACCCGAAGAGCAGGATGAATGTGCCGGAGACGACATAGACAATGTTATGGGCAGGGAAGACGCGGATCTTTCCTCCGGGACCGTACTTGCCGAGGCGCGGACCAAGGATAATTGCTAGCGCCATGGCGCAGAAGCCGCCGACGGCGTGGACTACGGTTGATCCGGCGAAGTCGACATAGCCGTGGCCCAGGTTTAGCGTGGAGCCGACTTGTGAGAGCCAGCCTCCGCCCCAGGTCCAGCAGCCTGAGATGGGATAGAGAATTGCGCCGATGAAAAGTTCACAGAGCAGAAACGCCCAGAAGGTAATGCGCTCGCAGACGGCGCCGACGATGATGTAGCCGGCGGTTTCCATGAACACGACTTCGAATAAAGTTAAACAGTTGCTGGCGCTGTCGTAGGCTGGGCCGACTAGAAAAAATCCTTTGCCGCCGACGAATCCCCATTGGCCGGTGCCGATCAGAAAATGATTGAGCGTGGGAGTGCCGCCGAGGTTGACGGGCGCGGCGTTGATGGCGACGGCTCCGAACTGGAATGCGTATCCGACGGCGTAGTAAGCGAGGAAGGCGAAAACGTAGGCGGCGAAATTCAGCATCATCAAGTGGGCGGCATTTTTCTTTCGCACCAGCCCGCAGGTTAGCAGGGCGAAACCTGCCTGCATGAAGAGGACTAGGTAGCCGGTGTTCAACGTCCAGGCAAAATTTGTCGCTACGCGGACGTGGCCTACGCTGTCGGCGAGTTTTACAGCTAGCGGTTCTTTCGCTACCTGAGCCTGATAGTCGTCGAATGCTTTTTTGTTTGCGGCGTAGTCTGGAGCGGTTTTGTCTGTGGGCTCGGTGACTACGAAAGCATTGCCGGCGGCATCGACGGCATTG
>Ga0182024_10019261_pt1 | contig 12604 bp, 11 predicted proteins | sample P32metaG_FD_120480 | JGI IMG/M metagenome (GOLD analysis project Ga0182024, IMG submission 120480) | Permafrost microbial communities from Stordalen Mire, Sweden - P3-2 metaG (Illumina Assembly) | ecosystem: Environmental > Terrestrial > Soil > Wetlands > Permafrost | place: Sweden: Stordalen... | reverse complement strand
GACGAGTGCTGAGGCGCGCATTCGGGGAAATGCCGCGAGGAGGGTCAGGCTGAAGGAGGTAAGCTGGCGGTCGAAGTGAACTGTCACGTGCTGACTCAGTCCGTCGCAGCCCAGCTGCCAGTTGCCCTCACTGGAACACGTCTTCTAATAGTTTTTCCGAGCTTTCGGTATATTGATTGAGTAGATCCGGGCTCAGGAACAGCTCCGGCACGCCGGCGCGCTCGGGAATAACCGAGGCGAGCGTGTCTTTTGGCGGGACGTCCGATCGGGCGGGAAAATAATCTGCCGCGGCGAGGATCTGCTGCCCTTCCCGCGATAGGATGAAATCCGCCAGCAGCATTGCCGCATATGGATGGCGTACACCTTTGGGAATAACCATCGTACCAGCCGTACTCGGCACTGGGTCCATGAGTTGCGAGTCGACGGGTGCCCCCTTCGCCTTGCTGATCAAAGGGTGGTGCGCAAAGATGTTCAGCGCGATCGGAAACTCGCCGGCGATGACGCGATCGACAAGTGTGCGTGCGCTGCCAGAACCGAAGTTGATCATCTTCTGTGTGGCGAGCTTGTGAAAGTACTCGGCGGATTTTTCTTCACCGCGGGAGAGCCGAATGGTGGTGATGAAAAGTGGCGTGCCGCTGGCGGTACCGGTGCGCCAGGCAAGCTTGCCCTGCCAGCGCGGATCGAGGAGGGCGTCGTAGCTCTTCGGCACCCGATCGGGCGGCACCAGCTTGGTGTTGTATGCGATGCTGAAATAGCTGATCCGCGTATAGGTCCAACGACCCCGAGGATCGCGGTAACGCTCGGGCATGGCCTCGACCATGGGTGTGTAATATGGCTGCGCAAGCCCGGCGTACTCGGCGAGATCGCCCACACCCGTTCCCTCCACGACATCGGCAACGACATTGTTCGCACGTTCTTCTGCTGCGAGCTTGTCGACGATCTCCTCGGTATCACCGCGCCAGAACGTCAATTTCACGAACGAATATTTTTTCATAAAGGCATCGGCTAAGGGACGCAGTGCCTGATTTACAATCATCGCAGAATAGAGGACCACCTGTCCCTCCTTGCGGGCGCCATCAAGGATCGTCTGTTCCCGATCAGGCGCCTGGCTAAGGAGGAAGTTTTGCGCGCCGGCAGTCGTTGCCATGCTGCCTGTCAGCGCCACCGCACCGAGCAATATCGCGCGAGCGGCCTCCGCAACACGCGAGTGCACGAGGATATCGACCTCGTTTATCACTTTGCGTATGCGTTCAGCGGCAAAAATTTAGGCACTGATAGGCCGTCCTCGAAATCATCGAAGACAACTTTCACCGGTATGTCGCAGGCTACGGCTTCCGGCGGCGCGCCGACGATGTTCGTCAGCAGGCGAGGGCCCTCCGCCAACTCAACCAGCGCCACAATATAGGGCACCTCCTGCGCGAATGCGGGATGATAGACGCGGTGATAGGTGACGAAGCTAAAAACCTTGCCGAGGCCAGATACTGGAGTCCAGGTGAAATCCGCGGCGAGACAATGCGGACAGCTCTGTGATGGCGGAAACCAGTGCTGGCCGCAGGCATTGCAGCGCGGCAATTCCAGGCGATGCTCGCGCGCGGCTTGCCAATAGTGCGTCGATTCGGGCGAAGGGCGCGGGACTGGCTTTTTTATGGCGGTGTCACTCATCAGGTGCGTCCAAGGATCAGGGTCGAATGGCAGACCAGGTTGCCGCCGTGCCCTGATACGAGGGCAATCTCGGCATCCGCGACCTGGCGCTCCGCCGGATAGGTATGGCGCATCTGCCGCACACCTTCGACCAGTTGCAGCATGCCCTCGCAGTGTGCTTCGGAAAGTTGCCCGCCCGACGTATTGGTCGGCACTCGGCCGCCCATGCGCAATGCACCCGACGCGACAAACGGGCCGCCTTCGCCCTTTTTGCAAAAGCCGTAATCCTCGATCTGCGCCAGCACCATGTAGGTGAAGCAGTCGTAAATCTGTGCTGTGTCCACGTCATTGGGCCCGATACCGGCCATCTGATACGCCGCGGCGCCGCTGTTCTTTGCTGCCGTTGTTACCATGTTGTCATCGGCGAACCAGCCGCGCAGGTTATTAAAGGTGCCGAAGCCCTTAATCGACACCGCCGGCTGGCGTAGGTCGCGTGCGCGTTCGCGGTTGGTGACAATGACGGCCCCGGCAGCGTCGCTGCGCAAGCTGCAATCGTAGAGGCCAAACGGTGCCACGACCGGCGGCGCCTCATGGTACTGGGCGATGCTCAATGGCTTCTTCATCTGTGCATCTGGATTCCGGAGCGCGTGCTCGCGGAACGCAACCGCGATCTCGCCAAACTGGTCGCGCGTCGTGCCGTAGAGATGCATGTGCCGCGTCGCGCCGAAGGCATGCGCGGCGACAGCGCCGAAATAGCCGTATTCGGGGCCAAATTCGCGCGCCAATTGACTGGCGGGCCGCGTTTCGTTGCGTACATTGGCTTCCTTCGAGGAATGCGTTCGCGACCACGAATCCCGGCCAAAACCACAAATCACCGTCGTAGCAAGTCCGGCCTTGATCGCCATGGTCGCCAATGCCACGGCGAGAATCTGGCTTGCGCCGCCATTGTCGAGCGAGGTGGAAAAGCGGGCGTTAATTCCGAGGCGTTCGCCGATTTGCTGATGATGCGTATAACTTTCATCAGGGCCGCGGCAAACGATCCCATCGACGTCGGTAACCTTGAGGCCCGCATCGGCAATGGCGTTACGCATTGCCTCAACCAAAAGATCGAGGCTCGATACTCCCGGCACTCTGCCCAACCTGCTGTGTCCTGCCCCAACAACGGCGCAGACATCGCGCAATTCGCGTGATGGCTCAATCATGTTGATCCTCGGAGTCAATCGTTATTCCGATCATTTTCTGCATCATTTGATGAGCTCGCGAATGCGCGCTACGACATCAGGCGGAGCCGAGTAAACACGATCAAGTAAGGCATTGATCTCTCCGCCGCCGATGGGATCGATCTCGGCCTTTTGCATCCTGGCATCATCCAGAAACTCCGGATCTACCATAGTTGCGTCGAAGGCTGATCGTAGCGCACCCACACGGTCGAGCGGCACTCCCGGTGGCAGCACGAATGGTCGCCCCATTACTTGCTCGGCAAACGCAATCTCGAATAATTGCTTGTCGGCAATAGCGCTCTCAACCTCGATCGCAGTGGGCACGTCAGGAAAGGCCGTATCGCGTTTCATACCCATCTGCATGATCACCTTGGCCTCGCCAGTACTGAGCCACGGCGTGATGCGGGCCCTAAATGGCGCCGACGAGCCGCCGGAGACGTGTGCGTCCACTTCGCCGCGTTCGAGCGCCATCAGGCAGGCCTGTGAGCCGTCGTATCCCTCGATCGGTTTGAGCTTGGTGCCGATGGTTGCATTGAGAATATTGGAATAGACCGTGCTCGGGGAATTGTGAGCCGTGGAGCTAACGGTCACCTCCCGTGTCTTCAGGTCGTTGAGCGAGCGCAGTCCGGATTTGGTCGACAGGATGAATAGCCCTATCTCCTGCTGCGGCGAACCAAGCCAATGGAACTTTCTGGCATCAAACTGGATTCCAGCATTGTTGAAATCATAGAATCTCGCAAGACCGGTGTTGCGCGACAGCCCGCCGATCACGGTTCCGTCCTGTGGCGCAACATTGTAGAGGAAATTCGCCGCTCGCAGCCCCTCGGCGCCGACCATGTTTTGAACGATAATATTAGGCTCGCCGGGGATATGGCGCTGCATATGCTTGGCCAGCAGCCGCGCATATTGATCATAGCCGCCGCCGACAGATGCGGAGGTGACGAGGTTGATTTGCTTGCCGCGATAGAATTCCGGGATCGATTGTGCTCGAGCCTGTGTCGCCGTAACAAAAGCGAGACACGCGAACACCGTGACCACCGGAAATCTACCTCGCATGTGCATGATCAACTTCACTCACCGGCCTTGATTTGGGCCAAAATCTCGTCGGTGTGCTCGCCGAGTTCAGGTGCGGCGGACCGAATGTCCGGCGGAGTTGCTGACATGCGCACACCGTTGCGCACAAGTCCGACGGTGCCGACTAATTTGTGCGGTACGTTCTGATGCAGCCCGAGATGTACGACTTGAGGGTCGCTAAATACCTCGGCGAGGGTATTGAGCGGAGCGGCAGGAACATCCGCGGCTTGTAGCTTTGCCAGCCACGTCGCCCGGATGTCGGTCCGGAATATGGCTGTGAGCTCGTTGTGCAACACATCGTAGTGCCGGCTGCGTGTCTCTTTGGTAGCGAAGCGGGGTTCATCGATCCATTCCGGCCTGCCGACGACCCCGGCCAGCGCGTGCCAGAATTTTGCTGGGGTGGACAGGTGAACCACGAACGGTTTCTCGTCAGCGGCGACAAACGCGTAGACGTGCGCTTGATGTGTCCGGCTGGCACGGTTAGGAACTTTTCCGTTCTCGAAAAATCGCGCGGCATTTTCGCCGCAGAATGAAACGGTGGCTTCCAAGAGCGAGGTGTCGACGCGTTGACCCTTGCCAGTCCGGCCACGCGCGATCAACGCGCCGAGAATGCCATTGCATGCAGTGATGCCGGCGAGGTGGTCAGAAAGTGAAATGCCCATCGGCCGCGGACGATCGAGATCCGTAAGCAAACTGAGCAGTCCGCTAAGAGACTGGCCAACAGTGTCATACCCTGGACGCGACGCGTACGGACCGCTCGTGCCGAAACCAGTGATAGAGCACCACACCAGACGTGGATTGTCGCGGGCCACCTCGTCATAGTCGAGCCCGAGCCGCTCCATAGTTCCAGGCCGAAAATTTTCGATCAGGACATCTGAAGTACGCACCAATGCCCGCGCTGCCGATAAACCGGTTATGTTCTTGAGATCGAGGACAACGCTCTTTTTGTTGCGATTGACTGAGCCGAAGGTCGGGCTGTACTCGACCCGGCCCCAACCGCGGAAGGGATCGCCCCCGTTGGGCGCTTCGACTTTGATCACCTCCGCGCCAAAATCGCCCAGCAACATTCCGGCATAAGGCCCGGAAACATAATTGGCAAATTCGATGACGCGGATGCCTTCGAGTGCTCCAGCCATCATATCCCTCGATAGTACGTGAATACTTCGGACAGCGCGGAACGAAGTTAGCTACGGGAGAATACCGCATCTGCATGTTTGGCGAAACCGATCACTGACGAGGCGGCCAGACCGTGAACTTTCGTGCGGCGCCCGTCTTCGCGTTGACCTGTTCTCCAGGCAGCTTTCTTTCCGGAGGTCGCTGCGGCTACAACTTTTGGGATCGAATTGCGCGATCAAGTATCTGCCGTTCCCGCCAGGCCGAGCGCATGATGCACCGGAAAAGACACGGTCACGTCGTCGGCGCCGATGTCGTCGCCGGCTGGACGGCGCACTATAATTTGCGCGCGGTCGCTGATCTGCACCAGATATTCCATTGTCTCGCCGAGAAACACGACGCTGGTGACACGTCCACGGAAATGATTGGCAGGCAATGCAGTTGCTGCCGCGGGATTGCCGGAGGCGAGAACGACATGCTCGGGCCGGATCAAGACGGCCACCGGCTGCGTTGCTCTGGCGCCGGCCGGAAAATGGCACTCAACGGCGCCAATTGGCATTTCCACGACGGCACGCTGCTGTGGGGCGACATCCTGCATCACTGTGCCTCGCCATAAGTTGCTGCGGCCGATGAAGGTGGCGACGAATTCGTTGGTTGGCGCGTAATAAATCTGTCTCGGTGTGCCAATCTGCACGATCCGCGCGTCGCGCATCACCGCGAGCCGGTCGGACAGTGCTAGTGCCTCCGATTGATCGTGTGTGACATAAACAGCGGTTACCCCGACCTCTTTCTGTAGGCGGCGCAGTTCCGAGCGCATCTGGTCGCGCAGCAGGGCATCGAGGTTGCTTAGAGGCTCGTCCAGCAGCAGCAAACGCGGCTCCGCCACCAGGGCGCGAGCGAGAGCTAGGCGTTGCTGCTGTCCACCGCTCAGCTGCGCGGCCGAACGCTCGGAAAATGGGCCCAGTCCCATGACTTCCAACGTTCGGGCCACACGAGTCGAGATTTCTCGTCCGTCATAGCGGCGGGTGCGTGACATCCGCAACGGAAATGCCACGTTCTCGAACACCGTCATATGTGGCCATACCGCGTACGATTGGAACACCATGCCGATATTGCGCTGGTTCGCAGGTATGAAGGCGCCGCTCACCGAGTCAAACACGGGGCGGCCGTCGATGACGATCCGGCCAACGCTCGGCTCCTCAAGCCCCGCGACCGACCGCAGCGTTGTCGTCTTGCCACAGCCGGACGGGCCGAGCAGAGTGTAAAGTTCGCCGGCGCCGACTTCGAAGTTGACACCACGAATACCGCCGACCACGCTGCGATCGCCGAGCATGTAGGTCTTGGTCAAATCGTCAACCTGCAGCATTCACCACGTCTCTTACTTTCTGCGCATTAACCCGGCCACCGAGCAGCAGAGTCAGCGCCGCTAGAACTTACGCGCGCACGCGGGTGCGTTTGAAATTACCGTACCCGGGACGATAGCTCTTCTCGTCGAGGAATTGTTTCATACCTTCCTCGCGGCTATTCTCCTTATCGTTGTAGCGAAGCGCATCGCTTTTTGCGTTGAGATAGTCCTGCGCTTGCGGCTCGTTCATAAAGCGCACCGCGCGGATCGCCTCTTTGGTGTAGCGTAAAGCAGCTGGGCTTTTCTCCATCAATTTTTTGGCGAGCTTGATGGTTTCCTCACGCAGCCGGTCCTTGGGATAGGAGAAATTGACGAAGCCCATTTGTTTTGCTTGCTTGCCGTCGAAGGGATCCCCGGTCATGGCGTAATAAAGCGCATCGCGATAATTCATCGTTTGCGTCACGTTCCAGGAGACGACCCCGCCAGGTAAAATGCCCCAATTGACCTCTGACAAGCCAAACATCGCGTCGTCTGCTGCGAGTGCGAAGTCGCAAGCGCAGACCTGCGTGAATGCGCCGCCAAAGCAATAGCCGTTGATCATCGCGATGGTCGGCTTAGAAAATGTCGAGAGCTTCTGCCAACGCCAGTTATTGGACGCGCGCCGCAATTTGTGGCGCGCCGCGGCGTTGCCGGAATTCGCCCGGAAATAGAGTTTTATATCCTGCCCGGCGCAGAACGCCTCGCCAGCTCCGGTGATCACCAGGACTTCAGTAGCAGGATCCACAGCAAGATCATCGAGCACGTCATCCATGTCGAGATGTAGCTGCGGGCTCATAGCATTGCGCTTTTCAGGCCGGTTAAGCGTGACCCAAGTGACGCCATGATCGTTTTCCACCAAAATAGTTTCGTATTTTTCTGCAGCCGTCATGGCGTTCTCCCTTGATGCAATCGATGGCTCATTCAACAGGTAATAAGCACGCGAGACAAGATCGCGATCGTAGGCATTCGCGCAACGGCTGATTCGGCGAATCGTCGGGTGTCAGCAGCAATCGCGTACGCGGCGCGCAGCCGACCGTGAGTGGATGGCGCGAGCTCGTCACGCCTAATATCAAAAGTGGATCCCCTATCCACAGCATCTGGCTCTAGGAGCTGCGCAAGAATTGTCGAGCTGCCGCAGAATGACTCTTTGCAGAGCGCTTGCTATGCTGTTGGCAAGCCGGGAAAAGAAGGAGGAAGGCTTGAAAACTGTCGCACGGCTTGGCGTCGCTGTTATCGCGCTTTTTGGGTTTATGGCCCGCGACGCTTCGGCCGCTGATCCGACGACGATTGAAGCGGCGAAGAAAGAGGGGCAGGTCGTTTGGTACACGACACTCATCGTCAACCAAATCATCAGGCCGCTCAAAGATGCTTTTGAAAGAAAGTATCCCGGCGTGACGCTGCAGTACACGCGCGCCGACGATCTGGTGACGTCGGCGAAGATTCTAGCCGAAGGACAAGCTGGGCGAGTACAAGCCGATATTTTCGATGGCATCGCCAATATGTTGCCACTTGAGGAAGCGGGATTGCTGGCGCCATTTGCAGTGCCAAATGCTGCTGATTATTCCGCCGAGCTGAAAGCCAGTAACGGTTATTGGATCGCGGTGATCATGTATGTCTTCACTCCAGGCATCAACACGAACTTGTTGCCGACGGACCAAGCACCGAAGACGTTCCAAGATCTGCTCGATCCCAAATTGAAGGGCAAGATGGCCTGGAACGGGAGTTCGATGGCCGGTGCCTATGGATTCGTCGGTAACATCTTGACCAGTATGGACGAGGATCAAGGTATGGCGTACCTGCGCGCGCTGGCTAAACAGCAGGTCGTTAATGTCGAAGCATCCTCACGTGCCGTGCTCGATCAGGTGATCGCTGGCGAATATTGGATCAACCTGATGGCCTTCAACCATCATAGCGTGATCAGCGCGCGCAAGGGCGCGCCATCCGCCTGGCTCAAACTCGAGCCCGCGCCGGTTACACTCGATGCCGTTGGCCTCCTCAAAGACGCACCACATCCCAATGCCGCGCGCCTCCTAATCGAATTCTTGACCTCCGAGGCGGGACAAAAAGTTTTCCAGCAGAACGAGTATCTACCTGCGTTGCCCAGCGTGCCCGCCATGGCCGCGGGCCTGCGGCCAAACGACGGAGGATTTCGGGCCAATTTTTTGCGACCCGAGCAAATCCATCAGCAGCTGCCTAAATGGCAGAAAGTGACGCAGGAGTTGTTCCGATGAGCGGAGGTATTGAGGTCGACGTTTCGTCGCGTGGCATCGCAACAATCTTGCTCAACCGTCCCGAACGCTCCAATGCTTTCGATCAGCGGATGCTGGCAGAATTAGTGAAGGAATTAGCAGCGTGCGAGGCTGACGACTGCACGCGGATCGTCGTTCTTCGCGGCAGTGGCAAGCACTTTTGCGGCGGCGCTGATCTCGTCGCGCGCGCGCAGGAGCAGGAGCCCATTCCGCCAAAGGCGTCACTCGTCGATGCGCTCGCCGCGCTTGACCTCTTGCCGAAGCCGACCATTGCCTTCGTGCATGGCGCGGCAGTCGGCGGCGGTGCGGCGCTTGCCGCCTGCTGCGATATCGTGCTCGCCGCTGAAGGTGCGTTCTTTTCGATCCCGGAGGTGCGGGTCGGCATGGCGCCGCTCGGTGTCGCGCCATTCATGATCCGAGCAATGGGGCATCGCAGCTTTCGCCGCTATGGTTTGTCCGGAGAACGCATCTCCGTCCAGGAGGCGTTGCGCGTAGGCCTCGTTCATGAGGTTGCGAGCGCTGAAAGGATGGAAGAAAAGCTCGGCGACATCACTGATGCCCTGCTGCATGGTGCCCCTGGCGCACTCCGATCATTAAAAGTCGAGATGGAGCACTACGCCATGCCGACTGTGGCGGCGCTCCTTGCGCGCCGGACCCCTCACGCTCCCTCGCACTCGACCGAAGCGATCGAGGGCATCGCAAGCTTCAAGGACAAGCGTAAACCGAGCTGGTATCCGCGGTGGTAAAGGTTCGCGCTGCCATACTCTTCATGATCGTCATTCTGTTCTGCGCGCGTGCAGAAGCCGCTGACGATACACTCTACGAGTCTGCGAAAAAGGAAGGCGAGGTTATCTGGTATACTTCGTTGATCGTAAACCAGGCGGTCCGTCCCCTTATTGATGCTTTCAACAAAAAATATCCGGGCATCGAAGTTAAATATTCACGTGGCGATAGTGGGCCGAACGCGATCAAAGTCATCAACGAGGCTCGCGCCGGCAGGGTCGAAGGCGATGTATTCGACGGCATAGCCACCACGCCGCCGCTGCTTCAGGCTGGCCTTGTCGAAAAATTCGTGCCTGCCGATGCCGACAAATACCCGCCCGCGATCCGCGATCCCGAGGGCCGCTGGAATGCGCTGGTCACTTATTTCCTCACGCCAGGCGTCAATACCCAACTGGTGGGCAAGGACGAAATCAGGACGGCGCAGGATTTTCTTAATGTGAAATGGAAGGGTAAGATCGCCTGGAGCACCGAACCATCTTCCGGGGCCCCGGTCTACGTTGGTTCCGTGCTGCAGGCCATGGGCGAGGAAAAGGGCATGGCCTTTCTGCGAGAACTCGCCAAGCAGAGTATCGTCAATGTCGATGCGACGAACCGGGCCATTCTTGACCAGGTAATTTTGGGCCAATATGCGATCGCGCTCAGCATCTTCAATCATCATGCGGTGCTCAGCGAAGAGAAGGGCGCACCCGTAACATGGCTTAAAGTCGAGCCGATCCCCGCGCCTTTCCATTCCATCGGCCTAGTCAAGAACGCCCCCCACCCCAACGCCGGGAAGCTACTCATCGATTTCCTGTTGTCGGAGGAGGGCCAACGCGAGTTTGCTGACGTCCAATACCTGCCGGCGATGCCGTCGGTTCCGGCGAAGACGCCCGGCGTTAAGCCGGAAGCCGGCGGCTTCAATGCTAATTTCATCTCGCCGGACACGATGACGAAAAACATCGACCGTTGGGTCAAAATCAAGAAGGAGCTATTCGACTAGGTGCACCCCTCCCTACAAGTGAGGAGGGAAAAACGTCCTTCCTAAAAGCAAATCGGAAATGCATATCGTCCGCTCTAGTAGATTGCAGTTTTTAGGTTTTGCGCCCGGTTCGACGCGGGCCCTCGTTGCGTTGCTGACGGTCGTATTACTTCTACTCGTCGTTCCGCCGCTGTGGTTTCTGCTGCAAGGCAGCCTGCACACCACGACAGTAACGGGCGCACTTGGCGACTTCACGCTGGCGTATTATCGGCGGCTGCTCTCCGATCGCCAGTTCTTCGGTAGTCTGGCAAATTCGATTATTTTCAGCCTCGGCAGCCTGATGATCGCGTTGTGCTTCGGCGGGCTTGTCGCTTGGCTCGTCGAACGCACCAACGCCCCATTCAAGGCGTTTGCCTACCTCACCGCGATCATCTCGCTCGGCACACCCTTCGTCCTCTATGTAATTGCGTGGTTATTTTTGCTCGGCCGTAACGGGCCAGTAAACGATCTTATTGGGGGGCTCGGATCGGCGCGCTTCAATGTCTATTCCATGCCCGGCATGATTCTGGTCGAAGGGTTTTTGTGGTCGCCGCTCGCCTTCCTGCTGCTCTCGTCCGTCTTTCAATCGACCAACGCCGAATATGAGGAGGCTGCGCGCATGTGCGGCGCCAGTATCCTGAAGATGGTGACGCGCATCACTTTACCGCTCGCATTGCCTGCGATCCTCGCAGTCGCGCTCCTCATCATTGTGCGCTCGATCGAAGCTTTCGAAGTGCCCGCGCTGGTCGGGTTGCCAGGCAACGTCAAAGTCCTGACGACCAACATTTACCTCGATATGAAGCAGAACGTGCCACCCGATTTCGGTTATTCGAGTGCGTTTTCCATCGTCCTGCTGGTGCTCGCCGGTGCACTTATCAGCCTCTATTCGCGCCTGTCGCGTCATGCTTCACGCTACCACAGCGTGACCGGGCGCGGATTTCGTACCCGGCAATTGGATCTTGGCCGAGCGCGTTATCTCGGCGGCGCCGTTGTCTTGCTCAACTTCTTGCTGATCTTGGCGGTGCCGATCGCTGGGCTCATGTGGCTCGCTTTAATGCCCTTCAGCCAGACCATTAGCAGACGCGGGTTCACGCTGATGACCCTCGACAACTTCCGGGAGGTGCTGCACTCGACCTTCTATTTGGATTTAGTATGGCAAACCCTGCTCATGAGCGCCGGCGCCGCGACGTGCGTCATGGCCTTGACGATTGTCGCCGGCTGGCTCGTGGTACGGCGCCGGCCCGGTGGCTGGCTGCTCGACCAGCTTGCGACCGCACCGCTGATTTTTCCTGGCATTGTTCTGGGCGTCGCGATGATCCAGATTTATCTTGCGGTGCCCGTCCCGATCTATGGCACGCTCTGGGCCTTTATTATCGCTTTCACCATCCGCTTTCTGCCATACGGCATGCGCTATTCGGCGTCAGGCCTGTTGCAGATTCACCCGGAGCTGGAGGAGGCGGCATCGGTTTCCGGTAGTCCGCTGCACATCGTCTTACGACGGATCGTAGTGCCGCTGGCGGCGCCAGCGCTTCTCGCCGGTTGGCTTTTCATCTTTCTCGTCGCTGCGCGCGATTTGTCACTCGCCGTGATGCTTGCTTCGCCCAGGGCGCAGCCGGTGGCGGTTGCGATGTTCGACCTATGGGCTAATGGCCAAGGTACCGAGCTTGCAGCGTTCGGGCTGGTTTGGACCATGATAATGACGGTGATCGCCACGGGGTTCTATCTCATTGGGCGTCGATCGATTATATCCGCCGTGCAGGCCTGACAGAGGAGCGCCGGGTGGATCTCGAAGCATCCAGGAAAAAAGTCAAAGCCCTGACCGAACCGCGCAATGTAGTGGTGATTGGCGTGAGCGATCGCCCTGGAAGCTGGGCCACGCGGGCATGGCGCAACCTCAAGCGCTACGAATTTCCGGGACCGATCTACCTCATCAATCCGCGCCGGAAGGAAATTTTTGATACGCCATGCTATCCGGACTTCCAATCGCTGCCCGAGACGCCCGACCATCTCGTCGTGGTGGTGCCAGCACCGGCCGTTCCGGAGCTTTTGCGCAGCGGCGCGGCGGCGGGTGCGCGCAGCGCGACGGTGTTTTCCTCCGGGTTCGGCGAGGCTTTCGATACGCATGCGGCGGCGCTGGGCCGCG
>Ga0182024_10019260_pt1 | contig 12604 bp, 12 predicted proteins | sample P32metaG_FD_120480 | JGI IMG/M metagenome (GOLD analysis project Ga0182024, IMG submission 120480) | Permafrost microbial communities from Stordalen Mire, Sweden - P3-2 metaG (Illumina Assembly) | ecosystem: Environmental > Terrestrial > Soil > Wetlands > Permafrost | place: Sweden: Stordalen... | reverse complement strand
ATTGGAAGGAAGTTGGCCGCCACCGGGATCGAGATGGGGGAGTTGGAGCGGGCGGCGCGATTTCCGAAACATCCTCCGTTGCACCAACAGGGGGATTCTAAAGCGTAAGGCGGTTTTGGTTTGTGGGCTTGGGTTTCGTTCAAAATGCGTGGCAGTTCCCTTCCTAGCGGTAAATCAAACATGACTACGCGTTAGCGGGCTGGGAGATGTTCTGTGCCGGCTTCCCCCAGCCAGATTGGCTATGCCACACACACTAGCTGGTGGTACGTCATTGTGGCGGCCCTTGGAGACTTAGAGTGCGGACTGGCTGGACTCTAAACCCACTGGGCAAATAAAAAGTTCGGGCCACTCCGCCTTTTGAAACTTGATCTGCTTGTTACTACTGCGGAGTTGTCTTGTTGGGAGTGGTGCTTCCCGTCGCACCGGTGGTTCCGGTGTGGTGTACGGGTGTTGCCGTGTGAGTTGGTGCTGCTTCGCCTACGATTGAGGTGGACTTGATCAGGTCTAGCTTGGGGAAGGTTTTGTCCAGGTAGGCTTTGCCCAAATGGGTGATCTGGCCCTGGTCGGGTGATTCGCCGTAGAGGGCGTAGATGCCCTTTACGACATCCATTCCGTCGGTGACGGTGCCGAATGGGGAGAAGCCCTGGCCATCCAGGAAGTTGTTATTGCCGTAGTTGATGAAGATCTGCGTGGTGCGGGTGTTGGGACCGGCGGTGGCGAAAGTGACCATGCCTGGCGTGTTGCTCTGGGTCACTTTGTCGTCCTTTATCTTGGCGCTGTCCCATGCGGCGGCCACCTTGGGGTCGGCGGGCAAACCAAACTGGACCATGAAATTCGGGACGACGCGGAAGAACGCGGCGTTGTTAAAGAAACCGTGCTTGCAGAGATTGTAGAAGCGGTCGGCGCCGAGGGGCGCCCACCCACGAGTAACGTGCACGGTGAAGTCGCCGTGGGTGGTGGTGAACTTTACGTCGTAAGTTTCCGGGGCCTGCGCGTGCAGGGTCGCCGGGTGCAGCAAAGCAGAGGTGTTGCTCATGGTGGATGTCCTTGGATGGGTAGCGATGGCAGGTGGCGTCTGAGCCTTCATAGCCGTGGATGGATCGGGCGTCTGCGCTGCCAGCGCTCCCGCGATGAGATGAAAAGCTACTACGCACAAAGCGATGCGAACCGTTCGGTAGTAAACGTTCAAGACTTCCCTCCCAGTCGTTGCGCGGTGGCTGCTACTTGCTCCATTACGCGCAGCATATTGCCGCCTAAAATTTTCTTTATATCAGATTCGGAATAACCTTTTTGCAGCAGGGCTTGGGTAATCTTCGGGAGCTGCGAACAGTCTTCCATGCCGAAGGGCATGTTGGCGCCGTCGAAGTCCGATCCCAGCCCCACATGGTCGGCGCCGACGAGCTGCACGGCGTGATCGATGTGGTCGATAATTTTCTCCCAGCCCACCCGGGGCAGCTTACCTTGCTTGACCATGTCGTGCATAAATTTTTCGCCTTCGATTACTTTGCAGGCTTCGTTCCTGCCGCAGAGCTTCCAGAGAATGGCGTCGCGCTGTCGGTCGAGTGAGGGGTCGGCGGTATCGGCATTGCGGTATTCCTGGCTGAGGAATGCGACGTGATAATTGATCTGGATCACGCCGCCTTTGGCGGCGAGGGCCAGGATCATTTCGTCGGTCATGTTGCGTGGCGCATCGCACAGCGCGCGGCAGGACGAATGAGAGGCGATCAGCGGGGCCTGGCTGATGGCCAGCGCGTCGTAGAAAGTCTTGTCAGCAACGTGGGAGATATCGACCATCACCCCGAGACGGTTCATTTCGCGGACCACGTCCTTGCCGAAGGGGCTGAGCCCGTTATGCGCTGGCTGGTCGGTGGAGGAGTCCGCCCACTCGTCGTTGACACTGTGAGTGAGGGTCATGTAGCGGACGCCGAGTGTGGCGAACTGGCGAAGGGTGTCGAGGCTGTTGTTGATCATGTGGCCGCCCTCGACACCGATCAGGACGGCGATCTTTCCGGAGCCGTGAGCTTTGCGAACGTCGGCGGCCGTTTCGCAGAAGGCCAGATCGGTGGAGTGGGTGCGGACCACGTCGTGGACGGCGTTGATCTGCTGGAGCGCTTGCATCGTGGCTTGGGGACCGCGGGTGGATCCGGGAATCCAGATGGAAAAGAAAATGCCGTTGAGGCCGCCTTCGCGCATGCGAGGAATGTCGATGTCACCATCGTGATTGCGGACACCGATATCGAAGCCGGGGTGAATCAGGCGCTGAGGAGTGTCATCGTGAGAGTCGATGACCAAGGAACGGAAGTGGAGGTCGTGGGCGCGTTCTGAGATGGCGTCTCCTTGAACGGCTGCGATCCAGGTTGCGGGCGCTACCAACAGCGCCACCGCAACCAGTAAAAACCAACGAACCACTGGACCTCCCGGAAAGATGTGCGCAACCAAGCGCGCGAGCTGCAGGCGCTAGCCGCGGCCGTGCAACCAGCCGAAGACGGCGTGGCGAATTACCTGGCCGTTTACGGCGGCAATTGATTCGGTCAGTGGGATGCCCTTGGGGCAAACCTTCACGCAATTCTGGGCGTTGTCGCAGTCTTCGATTCCGCCAGGGCCCATGAGAGCATCCAGGCGTTCGCCGGCGTGCATGGCGCCGGTGGGATGCAGATTGAAGAGGCGCACCTGGCTGATGATGGCGGCACCGACGAAATTGGTGTGCTCGTTCACCTTGGGGCAGATTTCCAGGCAATTGCCGCAACTGATGCAGCGGCTGAGCGGATAGCCAACTTCCTGGACTTCGGGAGCCATGCGCGGGCCTTCGCCGAGAGGGTAGGTGCCGTCGATCGGAATCCAGCATTTGGTTTTCTTCAGGCTCTCAAACATTTGCGAGCGATCGACTTGCAAATCGCGAACCAACGGAAATTTCTCGAGCGGCGCGAGGGAAATCGGTTTCTCGAGATTATCGACCAGCGCGGAGCAAGCCTGGCGGGGCTTGCCGTTGATAAGCATGGCGCAGGCGCCGCAGACTTCTTCCAGGCAATTGGCATCGTAGCTGATGGGCGCCACTTCGCGGCCGTCGCGAGTGACCGGCTTTTCGGCGATGTCGCGCAGGCAAGTGATGACGTTGAGGTGCGGACGATAGCGGATTTCAAATTCTTCCCAGCGCGCGGTCTCATCCGGCCGGAGCTGGCGCTTGATCTTGACGACGAAGGTGCTGTTGGTGGCCATGGCGCCTCGGGCAAAACTCTGTAGGGCGATTTCTCCAGTCCAGAAACGTTTTTGCTGCTGTCGCAAACCAAGCTATTTCGCTTGAGTGTACTTTCGTTCGCGCATCGGAATCTGCGAGGTATCGACGGCCTCGTAGCTCAGGCGGGTATTTCCGCCGTTGAAGCTGGCGCGAGTAGTCTTCAGCCAATTGGCGTCATCGCGCTCGGGAAATTCTGGTTTGTAGTGCGCGCCGCGGGTTTCATTGCGAGCGATAGCGCCGACGGTGATCACTTCGGCGAGGATCAGCATGTCGTGCAGCTCGCGGGCAAATTGGAGCGTTTGATTGGACCACTGAGTTCGATCGGCGAGATTAATTTTCTTGTAGCGCTCGCGGAGCGTGGCCAGCTTGTTAAGAGTTTCCTTCATCTTGGCGTTGTAGCGGATGACCGTGACGTTTTCGGTCATCGTCTCGCCCATTTCTTTCCAGATGGTGATGGGGTTCTCGCTGCCCTGCTGGTGGAGCAGGCTGTCGTTGCATTCGCGCTGGCGCACTCGCTCGCGTTCGTAAACGCTTTCGTCGGTGCTCTCGCAACCCTTTTCGAGGTTGCGCGCGTACTTCACCGAAGCGGGTCCGGCGAGCATGCCGCCGTAGATGCAGGAGACCAGCGAATTGGCGCCCAGGCGGTTGGCGCCGTGATATTGATACTCGCACTCGCCCGCAGCGTAGATGCCGGGAACGTTGGTAGCCTGATTTTCGTTGTCGACCCAGATTCCGCCCATGGTGTAGTGCATGGCGGGAAAAACCTTCATGGGAAATTCGCGGGGATCGTAGCCGACGAATTTCTCGTAGATTTCGAGAATGCCTTCCAGCTTACGGTCGAGGACTTCCTTGGGAATGTGGGTGACGTCGAGATAGACCGCTGGTTCGCCAGCTATTCCCTGCTTCAATTCAAAAACAATTTTGTGGATGGCCCTGGTGGCTACGTCGCGCGGAACCAGATTGCCGTATTTTGGATACCACTCTTCGAGGAAATAAAAGCGCTCGGACTCAGGAATTTGTTTGGTGGCGCGCTTGTCGGTGGGATCGCGTGGAACCCAGACCCGGCCGCCTTCACCGCGCGCGGATTCGCTCATCAGCCGGCATTTGTCTTCGCCGGGGATGGCGGTGGGATGGACTTGAATGAATTCGCCGTTGGCGTAGTCGACGCCCTGCTGGAACAGCGCGGATTGCGCGGAGCCGGTGCAGACTACGGAATTGGTGGAGCGGCCGAAGATGGCGCCGATGCCGCCGGTACAGAAAATAGCGGCATCCGAACGGAAGGAGCGGACCTCCATGGTCTTAAGGTCCATGGCGCAAATGCCGCGGCAGATTCCAGCGTCATCGAGAACGGTGGAGAGGAAGGTCCAGCCTTCGTATTTCTTGATGCGGCCTTCTGATTCGAAGCGGCGAACTTGTTCGTCGAGAGCGTAGAGCAATTGCTGGCCGGTAGTTGCGCCGGCGAAAGCGGTGCGGTTATAGAGAGTGCCGCCAAAACGGCGAAAATCGAGCAGTCCTTCCGGGGTGCGGTTGAACATGACGCCCATGCGGTCGAGAAGATCGATGATCGCGGGAGCGGCGTCACACATACCCTTGACGAGGGACTGATTGGCCAGGAAATCTCCGCCGTAAATGGTGTCGTCGAGATGCTTGTAGGTGGAGTCGCCTTCGCCCTTCAAATTCTTGGCCGCGTTGATTCCGCCCTGTGCGCACACCGAGTGCGAGCGCTTGACGGGGACGATGGAGAAAAGGTTGACCTCAACATTCGCTTCGGCGACGCGAATGGCAGCCATCAGGCCGGCCAAACCGCCCCCAACTATAATAATTTTCGGCTGACTCATTGGACGTAGGACCCCAGGGGAAACCAGTTGTAGCGCAATCCGATGACGATACAGATTCCAACGAAGGTGAGCGCGATGCCCACTCCTCCCCCGAAGTAAGCGGCGACGCGCTGCGATCGGGCGGTTACCGCGATGCCCCACTTACAGGCAAAATTCCAGAGGCCGTTGCCCAGATGGAAGGATGCGGCGGTGACGCCAATGATGTAGAAGGCGACGTAGTAAGGATTGGTCATGACCTGCGCCATGTCCGAATACGTGGTGCGGCCCTGACCGACGAAACGCTCCGAATAAACGTGCCAGCCGATGAATATGAAAGCCACGATGCCGGACCAGCGCTGCAGGGTATACATCCAGTTGGACATCCACGGGTGCGAGAAGGCGTTCGATTTGCCATTCCACCAAATGTACAGACCGTAGAGGCCATGGAAAAGGATGGGCACCCATAGCGCGGACGCCTCGACGATGACCCGCCACGGTATGGCTTGCAGGGAGTGGGAAACCTCGTTGTAGCTGGCCACACTCACCAAGGCGTAGCTATTTGACCACAGGTGCTCAAGGAGGAACGCTCCTATGGGCACTACGCCGCTAAGGGATTGGAGTTTGTCGAGGATGTAACTGGCTTTGGATTCAGCGGATAAGGACGACGTGGACGACATGCACGCTCCGATGGGTCGCTCGTTGCTCCGGACGTAGGTTGGGTCCGGCGGCCGGGGCGCCAAGAGGCCCCAGCCCAACGATAGTTAAGTATAGGCAGCTAAGGAGGTGTTTGCAAGACCGCGTCACGCACAAATTAAAGGCTTGTCGCAATTCGGTTCTGGCTCACAATATAGTTTCAAAGAGGACCAATGCCGCTCGAACTCACGACTGAAATCACCCGGATCGCGCATCAAATTCAGCGCACCGGACAGAACGACACCGACGCCTTGGCGCGCGCGGCGCAGCATATCAGCCGCAGCTTCGAGGTGAATCAGGCGGAAGTGGCGGTGTTTTCATTGTCGAAAGACGGCAAACACCTGCGCTTCGTGGTTCCGGAGAAATTGCAGCAGGTGGGCAGCATCCCTTTGACCAGCATGTCGTCGTTGGCAGCGCGTACGGCGAGAGAACGGCGTCCTGAGATCATCAATCATTTTTCGGTGGTGCCGCACGCGTCGGTATTCGAGGCGGTCAAGCTGGATGATGCGCCGGGCGATCCGATTCAGAAAATCATGAGCGTGCCGCTGATCTACAAGAAGGCAGTGGTGGGCGTGATTCAAGTGAGCCGGAAGGCGCGGACGTCGCACGCGGCGGGCCCGGATTTCACACCCCAAGAGCTGAAGGATTTGATCGCGGTGTCGGATTTGCTGGCGCCTTGTGTTTCATTGTGCGCGGAATAAGTTCGCGAAAATCATTTTCATACCGCAGAACTTAGTTTCTCGCGTGTGAATATTCGGTGTAAACCTCCGAAATTGATTGACACCCCCTCCCCTTCTTGTTAATTTTTTTCCGCAAGTAATTGTTTTTTCACTCTGGTAGCGGAGGAATCGCAGTCCCGACCACTCCATGGCGTTCGTCGCGAAGAAGATCTTTCTAACCAAGGGAGTGGGCAAACACCGGGAGCGGCTATCGAGCTTCGAGCTGGCCCTGCGCAACGCAGGAATCGCGGCGTGCAACATCGTTCGCGTCTCTTCGATTTTCCCACCGTATTGCAAACTGATTTCCCGCAGCGAAGGATTGAAGCACCTGAAGCCCGGGCAAGTGGCGTTCACGGTGATCAGCGAGAATCAGACGCGCGAACCGCATCGCTTGATCGCGGCTGGGGTGGGCTTGGCGCTGCCTGGGGATAAATCGATGTTCGGGTACCTTTCGGAACATCATTCGTTTGGGGAGAGCGAAGAAATTGCTGGAGAGTATACGGAGGAGCTGGCGGCTGAGATGCTGGCTACTACCTTGAATGTGGAGTTTGATCCGGATTTGTCGTGGGATGAGAAGAAGGAAGTTTATCGGATTTCGAATAAGATTGTGCGGACTATGAATATTACGCAGTCGGCGGTGGGGGATAAGCGGGGGTTGTGGACTACGGTGCTGGCTGCGGCGATTTTGCTAGGTGAAGACGACTAGGGTTTCTGCGTTTTTCTTCTTTTGGATCTGGATTCCTTTCCTTGTAATTCAAATTCCTAAAAGCGATTTCGATGGAAGGCTCTGCCTTTGGGTGCGAAGCTGAGCGTTAGAGGCGTGGCCGCGTTTTCGCGCGAAGCGTGCTGGAGGTTAGCGTCTTTTCCGCCACGATTGTCGGCGCACAGCCAGGTTGGCTGTGCCACAAATGCCGCGGCAAACGACGCCGGTGACTCCTAGCGTAGCGAGGTTTTATTTTTTCTGTGGTTTGCGGTCGAAGTAGCCTAGCCGCTCCAGGACTGCGCCTACTACCAAAGGCAGGGCTACGGTGGCGTCGTCGAATACTTCGGCGAAGCGGCCACCTTCTTCGGGGGGGACAAATTTGCCCCAGGAGACGGCTTCGGTGTAGGTGCTGCCGGAGAGGCCGCCCCAATGGACTGGTTCGGGGCAGATGCGGAGGCCGTAGTTGTAGCGTTTGAGTGGGAGCTTTTCGTAGCCGCGTCTCGCGAGGATCTCGGCGTAGACGCCGAATTGTTGGGCCCAGTTTCTGGGGACGCCGCCGCCTAAGGTGAAAATTCCCATGCGCTTGGTGGCTAGCATGGTGGATGCGTAGTGCTCGAAGTCGAGGTAGGGATCGAAGCGCAGCGTGGGCCGATTGGCAGCGCGGCGAATGCGTTGATGCAAGGCGAAATCGATGCCGATTTCGGAATCGGTGAACGCCGGAACGAATACTGGCACGTGGTGCGCTGCGGCGGATTTCAGAATTCCCCGCCCCTTGGAGTGCTTCTGCAGATGTTCGCCGATACGCTTGTTGAGATTCCAACTGCAAACGGTTTCCTCGGCGTCCCATTCATGCAGGATGCGCTGGACAACTTCCTCAACGGCGTCGAGATTGACTTCGGGTTCGAGGGTGTCGTAGACGCGGTTGTAGCCGGCTTTGAACAAAGTGCGGTCGTTCATTTTTTCGTCGTAGCGAAAATGGGAGCGGCCGGTGGCTTCGACCAAGCCGTGGGCCATGAGCGCGCCGGTGGAAACGATTGCTCGGACGATTCCGGATTCGATCAAGTCGCAGAAAATCAAACCCATTTTGGCGACGGTAAGCGCGCCGGAGAGAGTCATCACCACGAAGCAATCTTTGTCGCGGGCCATGGCTTCGAGCACGTCGGCGGCGTCGCCTACCTGGCGGCCGGTGAAAGCGGTCTGGCCCATGGCGCGAACCAGGGAATCGACGGTGCGCGCCTTGGAAAGATCGAGCGGGTAAACCGGCTGCAGGTGATCGGCGATGGGATCGTGGAGGATTCTGCCGGTAGCTCCCTTTTTCTTTGCCATTCATCTCCCTCGAAGGTAATGTAAAGGCGGTTCGCGCGTTGAATGCCGGAACGACGCCCGCGAATAGTGATATTACAGGCAAGCGAATAATACAAGCGCATGGATGTTACGCGGGGATTACAGACGCCCGCGCGGCACAAAACAAATCCAACCTTTGGAATTTCCGTATGGCCCAAAACTCTTATTCAGCGGCGGCGCCTAACAATTTTGGCGGACTGCCGGAAGAAGAATCGAAATACGAAAATTCGCGCGCGGTAATTTTGCCGGTGCCGCTGGAGCGGACCACTTCGTACGAGACCGGGACGCGGCACGGTCCGGCGGCGATCCTCGCGGCGAGCCGTAATGTGGAGTTGTACGACGAAGAGCTGCAGATGGAGTCGTACAAGAAATTTGGAATCGCGACGCTGCCGGCGGTGGAGACGCAGGAAGGCACGCTCGAGAAGGTTCTGGGCGAGCTGTATACGACGGAGCTGGCTCTACTGCAGGATGGAAAGTTTCCGGCGGTGCTGGGAGGAGAACATTCGCTGACTCCGCCGCTGGTTTCCGCGGCGGCGCGAAAATTTCCGAAGCTGAGCGTGCTGCAGATCGACGCGCATGCGGATTTGCGGGAATCGTTTCACGGAAATCCGGCGAGCCACGCTTGCGCTATGCGGCGCGTGGTGGAAGTTTGTCCGGCGGTGCAGGTGGGGATTCGTTCGCTATCGGTGGAGGAAGCGGAGGCGATCCCGCGATTGAATACGAAAATTTACTGGGCGAAGGACATTGCGCGCGCGACTGTGGAATCATGGGTTCCGCGGGTGGTGGCGGATTTGACAGATGACGTCTACTTGACGATCGATCTGGACGGCTTCGATCCGGCATACGTTCCGGCGACCGGAACGCCCGAGCCTGGCGGGCTGGACTGGTTTCAAGTGTTGGCGATCGTGCGGGCGGTGGCGGCATCCAAGAGGATTGTGGCGATGGATGTGGTGGAGCTGCTGCCGCAGCCGGGCGATCACGCGTCGGATTTTCTGGCGGCGAAGCTTATTTATAGGTGTTTAGGGTATATTTTGTGCGGACCGGATCGCGGGAAAAAAGGGTGATCGCGGGCGTAGTCAAGGGATAGAACTCATGAATATGAGCCAAATAAATATTAACGAGCGCAGCTTTCAGGTTTTTGTCAGTCACGGATTCATTTGGTGGATATTGATGGGATTGCTCGCGGGATGGATCGCGGGACAGGTAACGCGCGGGCGGGGATTTGGCTGCCTCGCGGACATCGTCATCGGGATTGTGGGAGCGGTGATCGGCGGGTGGATTTTTTCACGCCTGGGAATTGCTACGGCGCAGTGGGGATTCTGGGGGAGTTTGGCGGCAGCTACGGTGGGAGCGGTTTTGCTGGTGGCGGTGGCGCGGTTGTTTTCGGGGAAGGATTAGAACTACTGCAAAGTTCACTTTGGATAGGTGGCCATCGGAATCCGTAGGTCATAACGCCCACCCTTCCCAAAAGCGGAAAGAAAAGAGTGGATCAGGAAAAAGGTAGCGGCGTAAAACCGTGGAACCTGGGCACCGGGATGGGATTGGTGGCTTCGACTGCGGCGGTAAAGGCTGTGGCGTGTGTTAAGATGAGTTGTTTACAAAAGGACCGATAGACCTCTTTGAGCAAACCTTCACTTTGGGCAATTCCCCTCGGCGGGCTGGGCGAGTTCGGTATGAACATGATGGCCCTGCGCTACGCCGACGACATTTTGGTACTCGACGCTGGACTGATGTTTCCAGACTCCGAGCTTTTGGGCGTCGACGTGGTGATCCCGGACACTACCTACCTGAAACAGAACCGGCGCGCGGTACGCGCTATCGTTCTGACTCACGCACATGAAGATCACATCGGCGCAATTCCGTACATCCTGCGAGACCTGAACGTCCCCATCTACGGCACCAAATTCACGCTGGCGCTGGTGAAAAAGAAACTGGTGGAGCATGGCCTGTTGGACGATGCCGTCCTGCACGAAGTGGCTTCGGGCGAAGCGTTTGAAGTGGGCCCGTTCAAGGTGGAGTTCATCCACGTCACCCACAGCACCATCGACTGCGTGGCGCTGGCGATCCGCACGCCGCTGGGAGTGATCATTCACACCGGCGACTGGAAAATGGATCACACCCCGGTGGATAACAAACCCTTCGACCTGCACGCGTTTGCGCGCTACGGGCGGGAAGGAGTGCTGGCGCTATTCAGCGACAGCACCAACGTAGAGCGGCCGGGCTACACGCCGTCGGAACGCGAAGTGCGGGTAAGGATCGAAGAGCTCTTCCGCGCGGCGCCGGCAAAAATCGTGGTGTCGTGCTTTGCGAGCTCAATCCATCGCATCCAACAAGTGATCGATATCGCGCTGGAGACGGGTAAGAAGGTGGGCTTCGTCGGCCGCAGCATGGTTGACAACGTGGAAATCGCTCACGGACTGGGGCAGTTGCGAGTGCCGGACGGGAGCGTGGTGCGACCGCAGGACATTCGCACGTTCGACCAGAAGAAGCTGGTGTTGCTGGCCAGTGGCAGCCAGGCGGAGCCGATGTCGGCGCTATCGCGTATCGCGGTTGGCAATCACCGGCTAATGGAGATCGCGGAAAACGATACGGTAATTCTCTCCTCGCGAATCATTCCCGGGAACGAGAAGGCCATCTTCCGGATGATCGATCATCTTTTCCGCCGGCAGGTGCTGGTGTATTACGAAAGCGAGCGCACCGCGCCGATTCACGTTTCGGGTCACGCCAGCCAGGAAGAAATGAAAATCCTGCTGCAGCTAGTGCGTCCGAAGCATTTTATTCCGATGCACGGCGAGTATCGGCATTTGTTCCGCCACGCGGCGCTGGCGCAACGTCTGGGCGTGGTGACGGGGGAGATTTTTCTGCTGGAAAGCGGGCAGCCGGTGGAGTTCAAGCCGGACGGCACCGCGCATCGCCGCGATCCAGTAACCGCGGGACGAGTGCTGGTGGATTCGGGGTCGCTCGAGGAAATCGAAGAGGTGGTGATCCGCGACCGGCAGAATCTGTCCGAAGACGGCGTGGTGGTGCCGATCATTGCCATCGATAAACATACCGGGAAGCTGGAATCGCCTCCGGAAATCGTTACCCGCGGGTTCCTGCCGTCGGATGACGGCAACGACATCATCGTGAAGGCCCGCGAAGTGGTGATGAAGACGATCGAGGGCTCGAACGCGGAAGAAAAAACCGATTGGACTGTGATGAAGGAAAAGATTCGCGTGGACCTGAAGAGATACCTCAACCGGCAAACCGCCAAGCGCCCCTTAATTCTGCCCGTGATCCTGGAAATCTAAACACCCGTGCGGCCCGCTCTGCGTATTTACCGGCCGGAAGACTTTCCGGTCCTGTTGGCGATCGACAAGGTTTGTTATCCCCCGTCGATCGCCTACACGCGGCGGGAGCTGAGCGAGTACATGCAGCTTCCCGGCGCGGATTGTCTGTTGGCTGAGAGCGCGGGGGTGGTGATCGCGTTTCTGCTCACGGCGCATCAAGGCACCGAGGGACACATCATTACGATCGACGTCCTGGAGCCCTACCGGCGAACCGGAGTGGGCAGCCTGATGCTGGAGGCCGCGGAGAGCCGGCTGGCGGCGTGTGGGGTGACCCAGGCAGTGTTGGAAACAGCAATCAATAACGACTCCGCCATTTCATTCTGGGAGAAACACGGTTATCGTACGCGTGGAATTCTAAAGAATTACTACCCAGGTCCATTGGATGCGTATGCGATGACCAAATCATTGCGCGCTACCCCGCGGCGGGCAAAAGGAAATTAAACTTTGTGTCGCTGATTCAAGCCATCATCCTCGCCGCCGTCCAGGGGCTCACCGAATTTCTGCCGGTGAGCAGCTCGGCTCATCTGGTTTTGTTTCCGTGGCTGTTTCATTGGCCGGATCCGGGTCAGGCGTTTGACGTTGCACTGCATGCCGGCACGTTGCTGGCGGTGGTGGCGTATTTCTTGAAGGATTGGGTGGAGCTGACGCTGGCGGGACTGGGATTGAATTTTCCGCCGAGTGCATCGCCGGAAAAGGTGGAGCAGTTGAGGCGGATGTTCTGGCTGCTGGTGCTGGGGACGATTCCCGGCGCGGTAGTGGGATTT
>Ga0182024_10019259_pt1 | contig 12605 bp, 9 predicted proteins | sample P32metaG_FD_120480 | JGI IMG/M metagenome (GOLD analysis project Ga0182024, IMG submission 120480) | Permafrost microbial communities from Stordalen Mire, Sweden - P3-2 metaG (Illumina Assembly) | ecosystem: Environmental > Terrestrial > Soil > Wetlands > Permafrost | place: Sweden: Stordalen... | reverse complement strand
GCACCTTGAAGTCTTCAGGCAAGGACGCGGCGAATTCTAAGAACTTATGGTCGAGAAAAGGGACGCGAAGTTCGATGGAATTGGCCATCGTCATTTTGTCAGCTTTCAACAGCAGGTCGTCGGGTAGTGATGTTTTGGTATCGACGTAGAGCATTCGGTCCACTTTTCCCTTAATCGACCCATTGGTCAGATATCGCGTCACGGCTCTTGTCGAGAAGTCTCGATCTACCGAATGTAAAAAGTCCGCCGAATACAGTTCTCTGGTATTGCTGTTGAAGAACCGGCCGGGACTTGAGGTTCGGCTGTAGTAATACGATTCAAATTTCAGATTTAATAGTGGCGCGTATTTGCCTACACGATGTGTAGGCCAGCGGCGATTCAACCCAGAAAAAGTCGACGAGACAATTCCCTTTAGAGGGCCTAAAAGGCTCTTGAGTCTTTCCATCCAGAGTATGTTTCTATAGATTGGGTACCCGGCAAAGGCTTCATCTCCACCCTCTCCGGATATGAGCACTTTCACAAAATCCTTTGCAAGTTTGGTTACGTAATACAAAGCCACGGCCTGCGGTTCGCAGACCGGCTCTTCCATGAACCATGCAAACTTAGGCAGAAAATCGACGAATTCCTGCGCGTTGATCGTCATTTCATGGTGTTCGGATCCATAGCGGTTCGCTGCCAGTCGTGCGTAAGGTCTCTCATCGGCTAGCCCGGGAGAATCAAATCCTAACGTAAAACTACTGAGATGACGGTTTGTTTTGCCCACCGCCATACCAAGCATCGCGGTGGAGTCGACACCGCCACTCAGTAGAAACCCCACCGGCACATCCGCGATCATGTGCATGCGAACGCATTCGTCGAGCAAGGTAAGCAGTTTTGTCTCCGCATCCTGCACAGTACAATCGGTCGGATTAAACAGCAGATCCCAGTATTGTTTGATTTGAGCCTTTCCGTTCCGCACCACCATATGCGTTCCAGGTGCGAGTTTGTAAATATTTTTGAGCAGCGTCTCCTCTCCGGGAACAAAATAGAACGAAAGAAATCTATCGATCATTTCCGGAATTACTTCTGGCCGTACCTCGGGATCAGCTATGATCGCTTTAATCTCAGAAGCGAAAATCAACGCGTTGTCTGATAACAAATAATAAAGCGGTTTGATGCCCACCCGGTCCCGGGCCAAAAACAGACTCTCTTGACGCTCATCCCATATCGCAAATGCGAACATCCCTCGCAACTTCTCAACGCAACGTTCACCAAATTCTTCATACAGATGGATAATTACTTCAGTATCGGTTTGTGTCTTGAAGATGTGACCTTTGCCTTTAAGAAAAGTGCGCAACTCCTGATAGTTGTATATTTCTCCGTTGAAGACAATCCAAACTGTTCCGTCTTCATTCGAAAGTGGCTGGTGCCCCGTGGCGAGGTCGATGATAGAAAGACGGCGGAAGCCTAACCCAACCGGTCCCGACACGTAGTAGCCTTCGTCATCTGGCCCGCGATGCGCGATTGTGTCCGCCATCGCTCGCAGGAGCGATGGCGACACCTTCGATTCCCGGTTAAAATTCAGCTTTCCACAGATACCACACACAGGTCGAGTCCTCCGAGAAAATAGCTATTGGCTGGCGCCCAGTCGCCCCACACCAAGCGACCACTTCAGTACTGTGCTCCACTTTGCTGCTGCGAGCCTGATCCCTTGCCTGTCGCCGAAGGGGAACATCATTACGAGAAGGGTTAGACGAACGGTGGCCGCGAATCCCATGGCCGCACGGTAAAGTGCCGCATACATCCGACCCCGGCTCATTCGATAAAACCGCATCATAGCGTCGTATGTCATTACCGTTGACCATTGGCTGACCTTCTGACGTGAGCTGCTGCGGCCGCCGTGATGAACAATCTGCGCCTGTCCTACATAATAGCTTGACAACCCCAGCCTTCGAAGTTTGTAGTTCAGATCAATATCTTCAGCGTACATAAAGTAATCTTCAGTCAGCAAACCAACCCGTTCGAAAGCGTCCCTCTTCAGCATCATGCACGCACCGGGAATAATGTCTACTTTGACCGGATACAGGTTCTCCTCGAAGAGCGGAGCAATATTCCAAAGAAAACAACTTGGAAAGGTCAGTCGGAGATATTCCACATTGAGAAGCTGATTCACAATTGTCGGAAAGGTCTGAATGGAGCTAGTCGAGATAGAAAGATCAGTGTTTAGGAGCTTGCAGCCCACAACGCCCGCATCTGGCAGCGACTTAAGGTACTCAAGCATAATGTTGATGGCCGGCCCCATGAGCTTTGTGTCAGGATTCAACAATAGAATATGTTGGCCCTTGGAATGCCAAAATCCTAGATTATTGGCGCCGGCGAATCCCACATTCTTTTCGCTTTGCACAATTTTAACTTCGGGAAACCGATCACTGAGCGTTTCGACTCGTCCTTCAGGCGAAGCGTTATCGACAACGACAATTTCAAAAGCGATCCCTCCTGTATGTTCATAAATACTAGCGATGCACTCAAGCAGATAATCCAACGAATTCCAATTAACGCAGATAATAGAGACATCAATGACTTCCATGCATTTGGCGATGGGTCCACTCGAGACTGAGTTGGTCTCGGACATGGGCAGTGATGTAGGGAACGGAACCATCGGATTGGATCACTTCCAAATTGTTTCGCCGCCAAAAAGCCGGGCCAGTTGTTGTTGCCGTAGATACCGAATTAACTTCGGGTCATTTACCCTAGGCGTGCGCTGCAAATGAGCACTGACATATCCGTACACGAGGGCAAACGAGCCAAGGAAATACGGTGATCGAAAAAGTCGGACGATCGACTTGGCGGCCAGAAACAATGGGTGGTATCCCGAGACATAATCAATCTTCCCGTCCTTAACAAGCCCTCCCCATCGACCCCATGACGCACCCGTAAAACGATGGTGCTGCAAGTGTAACTCGGTGAAGCTCGTCGTGGTCCATCCCAACATATTGGCTTTAACTTCATCCACGGTATCTGATCCCGGGCCGACCCAAAGGCCGTCAATTGCTTCCCAACAATCGCGCCGGTATATCTTCACCCCTCCGCGGACGTGAAACATAGGATGCTTCTCAAAAACCACCTTGCCATCTTCATAGTGATACAGAATTCCACCACCAATACCTAAATGAGAATTTCCCTCAAATCGCTTGAATGACTTTTCGAAATAGTCAGGCTCGAAGGAGAGATCGCCGTCCAGTTTGCACATGAAATCCCAGTCCTGGCATGCCAACTGGTTAAAGCCGTCATAGAACGCTTCAATAATCCCCGCGCCCCACTTTCGGAAACCGCGATCTTCGCGGTGCACGGCCTGAATCCACGAATGTTGCTGCGCAGCCTGATCGATGATGCTCCCCGTACTGTCTTTCGAACCGTCGTTCACGATAATCCATTGTTGCGGTCGTATTGTCTGTCGTACCATGCTCTGAATGGCGAGTGGCAGGTATGACTGTTCGTCACGAACCGGAGTAACTACGACGTATTTGGTATTCATCGCCGTAATAGGCTCATTCGAAAAGATGCCGACTCATGGACCCCACGGTATGCTGTTTGGCGGGCTCTGGTCGAGAGTTATACATTGCTGGGACCACTTGCAGGTCCGTCGGTCCATCCGTATGGGTGAATGTAAGTTTTGGTTTCGTAATCGGAGTAGTGTATGCACAAATCATGGCAATTAGCGCGAACCACGCCATTCGCGATTGATCGAAATAATTCACGCCAAAGAAAGCTACGACATTTGCGAACAATGCCGCGCCAAGGAACCAAATAAACCACTCATGCTTCTTATCTTTAGCTTGCTTCCTGGCATCTCCTAATCTGGCAAAAGTTCGCGAAATTACGAGAATATAAAAGACTAAAGCTGCGAGGCCACCTGCTTCCCCAACGGACACGTACATATTCTGGGCATCCCACATATCCCAGCCCCAGGTGGCGGCGTCTTTGGTGCCAATCAGCCACCAACTGCTGAAGTGATTCACAAACTGATCGATTAGTTCAGCACGATGATAGCTGGACGACGAACCGGTCAAGTCAATACGAGCTATCAGAAACCACACCGGCGCTTTCATCGTTAACTGCAGACCAACAAGAACAGCGGCCAGCCCCCAGCGCACGGTTTTCATTTTCTTGCGAATGGGCCATAAAATGACCGCCAGAATGCCGGCGGCGTAGGTCAAAAGCGAGGTGCTGGTTTGGGTGGCGAAGGTCATCACTGTGGCGGCAACAATTCCCACGATGCTGAACCCCTTAGCCTTGCCGTTCTTCCATAACAGAAAAAAAAGTGGGATGGCGGTTGCGGCAAATGTTCCTGCCGTCAAAGCGTGCTGGAACACAGCCTGGGAACGAATCTTGCCATCCCGAACTTCCGGAACTGCGTTCACGCCGCCCAGCAAGCCGAAGACATTCACCATTTTGATCTGCTCGATGACCATAGTAGCTGCCAGCAGCACCATCAACCCGGCAAAACACTTAATAGCTAGGAAAATATCATTATCATCTTGAATCAGGCTTCTTATCAACAGATAGCCGAGCAGATAATCCCAGAGGAAGCCAATTTGATTAACCAAGGCTCCAACATCTGGATACAACACCATCGTGGCCGCTGCCGAGATGACGACATAACAGGTAAAAGCGGTATCGACTGAATTCCATCCCCCTGCATAATTCGATTTCTGCTTCGGCTCCTTCGAAACGAGAGCTCGAATGAACGCCGCTAGAATTAAAATCCGGCAGACAAACAAATGAACTCCGGCGACAAGAAACTGTTGTCCCAGGGGAATCAGGAACATGCTGACCAACACCGGAACGATTACATACTTGCGGGGCAACACAAAGAACGACACGAGCGCCAGCAACATCAGTACCAGTACTGCCGGATGCAGAATGGTTTCGTTTGCGCCTCCGCCGAATTTGGGTGTGTGCTCTTCCATTACTACTTTCGGCCCGGTTTTTTAAATACGGCATGGATACTCTCACCATCGCCGGCAAGCGCAATCATTCCAGTAAGTATTGGCTGTAAGGTTAAGCGATACATCTTCCGGACTGCCTTCCGTGGTAAACTCGCCTCCTTCGCCTTCGAAAGTGGCAGACGCTTAATCCCAACTTTGTTTAGCGCTTGGTCAATCATGTAGTAGAAGCTTTTTTCGATAAAGATTTCACGCTCGGCGGTCAGTGAAACCTCTTCGAGCCCAACCGAACTGGCCAACTCGCTCAAGGATTTCGGAGAAAAATGATAAAGATGCCGGGGCAGTTCCAGCGGATACCAATAAGTCTTGAAAACACGCATGCCCGCCGAATCGATATTGGGCATCAGAGCATAAAAGATTCCTCCAGGTTTTAACCACTCAGAAACCTTAGTGAGCACTTCCCTGGGATGATAGAGATGCTCGAAAACGTGAAAGCAAGTTATGGCGTCGAAGCTTGCCGGCTTGAATGGCGCGTCTAGAATATCGCCGACAAAAACTTTCGCACCGCACCGGGCAAGGGCGCGATTAGCCGACTCGGTGGACATCTCCACGCCGTAGAGATCCCAATTGCCGCCCTTCAGCGTTTCAAGAAACGACCCCGAACTACATCCCAAATCAAGAATTGCTCCACCTTGTTTGTGCAGGCTCAGAGTTTCCCTGCGATCGCGCCAGCGCCCTGGAGAACTTTCCCCCGCGGCGGCGATTTTGCGATCGTAGTCTTGCCCGTAGTGCTGCCACATGTCTTCAGGTTTCGGAGCATTGTCCAGCCATACGAGCGAGCACGAGGAACAACGCACCAGCCGGTAGACTTCAGTGGCTCCGTGGAAACGGTCCGGTGCCCGTAGCAAAGGCTCTGTACCTTCGTGCCCACAAACAATGCAACGCCTCGCCTCGACACGTGCGTCTGCGACCATCGAATCCATTTCAGCGACTCTCATATGCATGACTCGTCCTTATGGGCTCTGTTTCAGGAGCCGCTTCGTTCACTTGAACCCAGCGTTTCAGCGTTGGATCGTAAGTCTTGATCAACCTCGCAGGGTTTCCTGCAATCACACTGAAATCAGGAAAACTTCTGGTTACCACGCTATTTGCACCCACCACGCTGTTCCTGCCCAGAGCCAGATGTCCTTTGCCGCAGAATATGACGCATCCATATCCCAGCCAGCTGTTGCGGCCGATTAGAATTCGTCCCCCCTCGGTTACTCCTTGCGCATGAATGGGCAAGTCAGGATCGGAATATTCGTGGTTGTGATCCATGATTAGCACGTGCGGCGCCAGCAATACATCGGCTTCCAACTCAACATAGTTCTTCACCGAAATGGTCGACCTCCTGCCAATCCTGCAGCCTTTACCAAGCACTAACTTGGATCTCACCGGACCGGAGTCTTCCACCATATTGAGCCAAACGCCCGCGGTTAGAAGGACGTCGTCGCCCAGCGACATATACTGTGCGCCAGTCCGAGAAAGTTCGCATGAAGGCGCGATTGAAGCGTGGCGGCCGACGGCGGCGAAGGGGTAGGTCGCCCGTAGCCACTCGGTGTTGATCTTGCGGGCTACCCGACCAAAGAATCGGAGCGGGTCGCCGGCAAGTTCTCGATGAGTTTGGTAATTGAGGGTCAATTTGCTCGATGAACCTATTAGGTGTTCGCCGAACGGCTCAGGCGAGGGAAAAAAGAGGTAAACAAAGCTTGCTTCTCCGCAGTGGTCACGGACCCGGTCCGTATCAGCAGGGGCCATGCCACGATGAGACAGGCCAAGCCAGCCTCTGTTAATTTCAAGGTGGCGAAGAGCCTGCTGGACTGGTCACCCGGCAGTGGAATGTAAGACGCGGCCACTCCCGCGGCAAAGATCAAAACCCCAGCCAGAGACAACCGCAGAGTGCCCGGTAGCACCACCTTCGACCGGAAGACATCAAAGGTTTTGCCCAAGGCAAATAACATAAAGAGCATTCCGGCAAACTCGCAAGCCGCAAGCCCGCTCAAAACTCCAACAAATCCCAGTCTTGGAGCCAGCGCGACGACTCCAACTATGATCGCGATCCGCAAAATCTGGCGAATATTGTCTAGCAACGCCTTGCCAGAAACTCTGTAGAGCACTAGCGCAAGCAGCGAAAAGGCCGCGAAGAGGGCGCGCAGGCACACAAACCAGAAGGCCGAGCGGAACTTAGGATCGGTTTGGCCCGTCCATGCATACGCCATGGTTGGACCGAATACTGCGATGAAGCCCAGCGGGAACAGGCTCAGTCCCAGAGTCACCTTGAATGCTTTGCTGAGGAGCGCCTTCATTCTTTCGGTGGAACCGGAAGCGAAGACCATAGTTCCGCCCGACAAAATCGGCGGCAGGAACGCATCCTGAATGGAGGTCGCGGAAGTAACTACCCGGGTCACGACCGCATACACGCCGGCGGAATTTGCGCCGAAGCTTCTGAGAATCGCCACTGGGATCAGCGAGTTGTATACCACTTCCAGCAGATTCACCAGTTGATAGCTGCCCGCGAAGCGAAACAGCTCATAGAGGACATCCTTGCTCAGCCATCGAATCCCAAGGTGTATCTGCGGAACGATCCGGTGAGAGACAAAGTAACAACAGGTGAGATACAACAGCTCCGACGTTCCCATTACCGCTGCCATGGCCGTCAAACCATAGCCAAAATGCAGAACCGCTACTATCGCTCCCGCTTCGCCAATTGAAAAGAAGGTGTTGAATTTCCGGACGAGATCGATGCGATGCCCGCCCATCACAATCGCCTCGAAGGCTGCGCCCACATTGGCCATCAGCATAATGACGGCAAGCAGGGCAATGGCGCCTCCGGCTGATTTGAGAAACTCCGCGGGCACGCCCGCGATATGCGCAATCCGTTCGGAGAAAAAAGCGACCGGAATCAATCCCGCAACCGAAAGCGCCAGCATGATCGCTGAGCCCGTGCTCAACAGCCTATTTGCTCGGTCATAGTCGCCGTTGCCTGTGGCTTCAGCAACGTACTTCTGGAATGCGGTCTTGATGCCCACACTGCCAAAACGCATGTAGGTGGCAGTCATCATAATGACGTTCCAGATGCCGTATCCGCCCAAGCCAAGGTGATGAATCACAATCGGCACGGTCACCAGACGCGTCAGCACCTGGACGCCATTGGCTACCACCCCGAAAAGGGTGTTCCTGCCAATGGTGCCGGCGAGCTTATGGTTCTGCGAAAGATTTGACGTCGCGTCAGTCACGGAATTCTAGGTTAGGGCGCCGAGAGGCAGTTCGTCTAGCTTGGGTTGTTGCTAGGTTTACCGTCGGGGCGACGGAAACAAGTGATTCTGGACCTGCAAATAAGTTAAGTATTGGACCGAAACAATCGTATTTGATCTAGTTGACAACCGCCGTTAGGGCAGTCGGCGGGTTCGGGGCCTGATTCCCGCTGTTGTATTGATAGGCCCCTGAGTCCCACGACCCAGTTGTAGGCCGGGGATTTGGGGTCCGAGCCGGATAGCTGACCGTGTGAGTGGTCGCGTTGTAACTCACTCCGAGCGTTGTGTCATTGCACAGGCCGGGCAAAGAAGAACACAGGCTAGTGAGATTCGCTCCCTGTCCCACTGTTCCACCCGTCGCGGAGGTCGGAGAGAACGGATAAGTCTCAGTAGAGCAGTATCCTTCCTGGGTGCAGGCCGTGGCAAAAGACATGGGGATGTCATTCGATTCTGTGACCGGCGTGTTGCCGTTCTCGGACCAAATTCCCCTATTCGGTGAAGTTGCGTTCGTAACTAGGTGATTGCTTTTTAGCGTTGCTGACGTAACCGACGAAGAGATGCCAGCGACGCAAACATAACTTGGACTCTGATCCGGACCACACTCGATAGTGTTGTTGTAAAGGACGTCGCTTCCTGTTGGATTCACCAGCGCCGCCGCAAGGTCATTTATGTTGGTAATAGGAATGTCATAGATCAGATTGTTGTAGAAGTAATGTGTATATCCCTGCTCGGGTGCAAGCCAAACCGCCAAACCCTGCTCTACGTGGGCAAAAATATTGTTATAGATGTACGACGTACCAGAATAATTAATCTCTAATCCGTTTTCATGCATGGTCGGATTGTACGAGGCGTTAATGTTTAGAACCACGTTGTCGTGTACTTGCGTGTACTCGCCCACAAAACCGTTGGACATATTATGGACGTAGTTATTGTAGAGGACTTCGGGCCCTCCGTGCAGAGCGGCCATGCTGTCACCGGTCGTGTCCCAGCCGTCGAAGATGCTGTCATGTATCGAGCTGTTTGCGTTTCCGCTAGGCCAACCCGTGTCTCCCGAGATGCACTGGCCCTCATCGTTCGACTGCCCATTGTTATAAGCAGGATGTTTCCAACCATGGAAGTACATATTCTTCACTTCAAGGTCATTTGACCCCGAATTCAGGCACATGTAATCGTTTGTGCAGTAGGGTGCCCCAGAAATAGCCCAAAAAGCTGTCCATTCGAAGTTATCGAGGACGATGTAGCTGGCGGTGACCCAAAGGTAACGGTTGTTTGTGCCCACGCTGGCTCCGCTGCCGCTGAAAACCGGCCGCGACCACGCACTGCCAGCGAACCAACTCTGGTCAACACCAATGTAAATGGGGCTGCCCGAACTTCCCGACCACTGCCATTGCCAGGTGAAAACTGAAGCTGGCCAAGTTACTCCACCTTTGAAGATGAATTGATCTCCGGGCTGAGGCGTTGCTGCGGCGCAACTACCAGTGCAATTTTGCATGCCTGGAGCGTGCTGCCACGGAGTAGTTTGTGAGGTCCCGCTGTTGGAGTCGCTGCCGCTGCCATAGTCAATGTAATAGGTTATAGCAGCTGCCGAAAAACCTTCCGCAGCAATCAGGAAACAGGACATCAAAATAACAGATCGCGCTAGCCTCGTCATAGGGGCGGTCTCCGATAATCTGGGATCAGAATTTCTTCAAGATTACCGGGTTGGCGTCTCCCTAGGAAGTCACAGAAGGACATGGCCAAAACGCATAGTCTGGCGGCACTTCGGACGCTCATTCGACGCAGTTATCCAGCTTGCGCGAGCCCAGGGCTTTTCAAAATGGCAGCCGCTTCGCAACCCGAACGGGCGAAAAATGTCATTTCCCCGCGTTCCCATTGTGTGAAGCCTCTAGCTGCGGAACTGACCACGGCGCGACATCCAGGCTTGATATGATCGTGCAGTTCAATGACGATAACTTGGACCCCGCTCGTCCAATCGGAATTATCGAAGGCCTCTATTTCTCCGCCCTCAATGTCCATCTTCAGAAGATCGATCGTATCGATTTTTGCTTCAAGCATCAGCGTTCTCATGGTGATTGCGCGAACTTGAGCGCCGGCATCCGCAACTTGGAAAGCCCATTTACCATATGGCGTCGAATCCAGCCCTGTGGGCCCGAGTCTGACCTTTCCGTCCTTATTCCAGAGAGCAGCGTGAATTGGGGTGACATTCGGGTACAAAGAGACGTTCTTGACCAGTGCCGCATAGTTCGACGCTTCCGGTTCTACGGCCACAATTTTGGCACTCGGGTATCGGTTCGCATAGTAGAGAGTCGCCATGCCGCAATTCGCGCCAGCATCGACGATGGTCTTAGGACAAAAACCCGGTAGCCCGAGATCGTATTCTTTTCGAAGGAGAATATCGTTGTATAAGGAAATATCGGAGGTTCTGATTCGAAGATGCACGGGATGTTTTGCGGCAGATGGCTTACCAACGATTTCCGTTGGCTTACCGAAGACGCGAAAGGAAGATATCGCCCACAGCCCACGAACCCCGAAAAGGTTATAGTACCCTTTGAGACCAGCGCCAATGCCCATAACTATCGTTCGTTTCTGGTAGAGGCGGCTGGGTTAGACGCAACCAATAGCCGCAATCTTACCGTTTGTTGAATTTAACACCTGGAAGATTCTTTGACACGTACTTCTACGTCCACTGAACTCGCTGTGCGGAAGGCACTGCGTTCAACGCGATCTGGGCCGCGCAACGCCTGCTCGTAGGCTCTAAAAAGCAACCGTCCAGCTGCTGTCCACGTCAATTCCGCGCGACTGTTCAGCGCCCCGGCGCGGAGCCTTGTCAGCAGTTCGGGTCTGTCATGAAGGTCGGTGATGTGCCGGCGCAGAGTGGCGACATCTCCGATGCTGTGAACCAGGGCGTTTTCCATGTGCCGACACATTTCCGTGCAGGCATTGGAAGTGAGCGGCACGCATCCGGTGCCAATAGCTTCAGCGCAAACCAGGGCGAAACCCTCCTCAATCGACGGCATGAGGAGGATGTCGGCGCTTTGCATGAGTCGCGGCACGTCGCGACTATGGCCGAGTTGGACGATGCTGGGATGCGACAAATCCTTGGCAAAGCGCTCTTTGTATTCCTGCGTAAGTTCTCCAGCGATGAAAAAGGTGCCGTCTTTGGCGGCAGGCGAGCCTAACCAGGCCTCAGTCGCGAGATGGAGGCCCTTGCGGACGGCGTCAACCCCAACGAAGAGCGCGGTAAATTTCTTACCGGGCGCGCGCAGTACAGCTTCTGGAAAGTATTCGCTCTCGTCGAACCCATATTGATGTCTCAGAATCTTTGCCTCTGGAAATCCGCGATCAAGAAAACTCCGGGCAGCAAACTCAGATGCGCAAAGCAGAAAGTCACAAGCGTCAAACTCTGCCTCTTCACGGTCGAGCACAGCATTACTAGCTTGGTAATCGCCATGAGGAGTGCCAATTCCGACTCGCTTGCACTCGGCGGCGACCACTTCATAGCAAAATCTGGTATGCGCGTTGGGCCGCTCGAGGACGGTGGGGATGCCCAGCCGCTTTGCGGTCATGATGGTTTCGAGGGCCGCGCAAGGCCATACGTGGACGATGTCGACCTGTCCGGCGAGTTTCTCCAGACGCCGAGCGACGATTTTGTCGTGCAAAGCCAGCGCTCTCAGCTTTCCCACCAGCTTATAGGGGATGCGCAGCTTGCCTCGCGCCAGCGTGGGATGAACTTCGACGGAATCTGGTACCGGACGCGCCAGCACGCCGGGGAACAGGAGCACGTCGACTCCAGCGGAAGCGAGTCCGCGCACCTGTTGCCAAGCCGTGTAGCAAATGCGGTCGGCGCCTAATTTGTGGGGAAAGCTGTAGAGAACACGCATGGAATCAGAATCAGTAGTCGGAGATTACCGCCCGGAGAAGGCATACAGCAGCCATCCCAGTTCGTAGGGACGGCATTCGTAGCGGACTTTCAGACGGCTTGAATCGGCTGTGCCGGTGCGCAACTGCAAGAATCGCAGGGCGGCGTCTGCGTAAGCGTCCCTCGAATCGAGGTAGATCGAACGCCAAACCAGATTGAGACTAGGTTCAACCAAATTACGATGGATCTCGTTATTGCTGCTGATCCATGCCAAGCCCTTATAGATTGCATTGTCGAATTTGCACCCTGTGGCCTCGCTAGCGGCAAACAGCATCATCGGGCCCATGGCGTGCTGGTGCACGGAATACACCGGGTACCGGCTAACCACTCTGCCCGTTACAGAGTCGTAGTGCCAACACCATTCTCCAAGCGGCGCCTGCAGTTCGCACATTTTTTCCACGGTGCGAAGCGTCATTTGTCGGGCTTTGTCGTCTTGAAGCGCTTGTGACAATCGTGCGAAGGCGATGG
>Ga0182024_10019258_pt1 | contig 12607 bp, 12 predicted proteins | sample P32metaG_FD_120480 | JGI IMG/M metagenome (GOLD analysis project Ga0182024, IMG submission 120480) | Permafrost microbial communities from Stordalen Mire, Sweden - P3-2 metaG (Illumina Assembly) | ecosystem: Environmental > Terrestrial > Soil > Wetlands > Permafrost | place: Sweden: Stordalen... | reverse complement strand
TAGATCCAAATCTTCGGAAATGCGCACGTTTCTGATAGTCACTGCTCTCATGCTTTGTATCAGGGCACGACTTTAGTCGGGCCGTAAAAGCTCAACAACGACCCGGGCTTTAGCCCCTGAGGTGCGTCTTTCCTGCCCGGTCCCGAATTTTTCGGTAGCCTGTTTAGCCTTAGGGGCTAAAGCCCTCATCGACCCAGCTGGTTGCGGCACGGCTGAGGTTCAGCCGTGCCCTTCGTGTAGAGTGTCTCTTTCCGCAGCAGGTAAAGCCCGTGGCTACGATCCCGAGTGGTTAGCGTCTCCTGAGCAGGTAAAGCCCGTGGCTACGATCCCGCGCATGCAGCGTTTCCGCCGCAGGTCAGCCTAGTTTCATGGCTTCGGGATCCCAGTGGACGACGGTGCCCTTTTCGTAGCTGAGGTTGCTGAGCAGCGCCGCTCCTGCTGCACGGAAACCAAACACGGCATCTTCCACCACGGGTTGGCGCGAACGGACCGAGGAAAAGAAGTTGCGGAAGTGATCGTAGCTGTCGCTGTATCCAGCCGCTGCTACATATTTCTCGTACCCCAGCTGTGGCGCTCCCATCGGGTGCTCACGCGGATACTTCTGGTAGTACTCTTCAGTGATTTTCTTTTGCATCGCTTCGGTGAAGCTTCCGACAAAGAGACCGGGACCCTTCTCCAGAGGAACCCGGCTTACGATCACGCTGTTGCCGGCTATCTCCATCGTGCCTTCGGAACCGGTAAAAATGAGCCCTTCGTTTTCCTCGCCACCATCCACGAAGTTCACACGCAGGCTCAAATTGAAGCCCTCGGGATAGTCAAAGAGACCCAGCATCACGTCGGGGACGTCGCGGCCGTCTTTCCAAAAACGAATTCCGCCAGTGGCCATGGCGCGCGTAGGCCCATGCGAACCGGTAATGAAGTGGGTTCCGCTAAACAGGTGAACGAAAAGGTCGCCGGCGACGCCGCTGCCGTAGGCCTTCCACTTACGCCACTGAAAAAAATGTTCGCCGTTAAAAGGAATCCTGGGCGCGGTGCCCAGAAAGCGTGGCCAATCGCAGGTCTCGGTCGAGGCATCCAGAGGCACCGTGTAGTTCCAGGCCCCGATCGACGAATTGCGATCCCAGCGCGCGGTCACCATATTCAATTGGCCGATGGCGCCGGAAGCAAGCAGTTCCTTTGCCTTGGCATAGATCACTGAGCTTACGCGCTGGCTCCCAACCTGGATGATGCGATTGTTCGCGCGGGCGGCTTCGATCATCTGTGGGCCATCGGCATACAGATGGATCATCGGCTTCTCGCAATACACATCCTTGCCCGCCTTCATCGCATCCACCGCGACCTGCTTGTGCCAATGGTCGGGAGTTCCGATGATGACGGCGTCGATATCTTTGCGCTCCAGGATCTGGGCGTAGTCGCGCGTGGTAAAAATGTCGTCGCCCCAGAGTTCCTTGCTGTGCTGGAGCCGGCCGTCATAACAATCGGCCACGGCAATAAGCTTGACCCCGGGAACCTGCACCGCGACCTTGGTATCCCCCTGGCCCTGGCCACCCGCACCGATGAGGGCGAACTGAATGTGGTCGTTGGCTGCTACTGGTTTGGCCGGTTCAGATTGTGCCTCAGCCAGCAAATGGGTTCTCGATCCCAGGAATGTCTCCACCGTTGCGGCGGCCCCGGCCGCCTTAAGAAAGTTTCTACGATTCAAATCAAGCACAGTCGTCCTCACAGCTGAAAGATATCCGCCGTCTGTAACCATACAGCCTACATGCCCCGAAGGGCACGATTGGCCTCAAGTTAAAGTTGATTGAGTTGGGACTGGAAGTGACAACGATTTGGGGGGGCGCGACGGAGGAGCTTACATCACGAATGCAAGGTTCTCCAACTCGGCCTGCATGCAATCGAGATTGCAGCCCATGCCCTCCAGGCGTGAGATGGCATTGCGAGCATGCTCTGCGCTCACGCCGTATCCACGACCGGTGAGGAAGCCGCTGAGGACTTCAGCCGCCTGCCATGAGTCGATCCCCGACTGCAGGAGCTCGTTGCGCAGGTTCAGCAGCTCGCGTGCGGAAAATTTCTCGATCTTGGCATTTGCAGACATTTTGATTTCCTCTCTCACCTCTTTGTAATCAGGCCCTGGCACGAGTTAAAACCCTGCCGACCGCCACACCAAGAACCCTGCGGGAAGAGCCCTTTGACTTCGAACCAAGGAACGTACCGCAACCTTGCAACCAATCTGAGGCAGAAACAAACCAGTTTCGTGTCTTCTGTATCTATCAACCCGAAATGACCTAACTTCGTTGCGTTGGCTGTTTGTTGCCTCACACCGAAGTAGTATCCGAGCGGAGAAGTCCACCCTACAATCTGCTCATTTGATGCTGGAACGCTCTGCAGGATGTATCGGATACGCGAATCATTTCGACGAGGACACAGAACCGGCAATCTCACATTTTCCAGTGCACCGCATCGTTTCCGGGAAAGCGTGTCCCAAAATGATGATTTGCGCGCTCGGCCCCGCTTCCCTTTCAAAACGCTTATGAACTAATAGACTAATTCGTTAACAACTAGTGAGCAGGGAGGCGAAAAATTCGCACCCTTCACACCAGCGGGGGTTCGGGCGTCGCACGATGCTCGAGCATTACCGGAATGCCATCCTTGACTGGATAGTACCGGCCACAACCAGTGCAATGCAGCCATGCATGCGCAGCCTGGTTGGGACCAGCAATCACCGGTTGATGGCAGACAGGGCAAACCAGGAGCTCGAGCAGAGCCTGAGAAAGAATCGGCGTCATTCCATGAGTCTAGATCACCGGGGTTAACTCCTCGCCAGCGGAGGGCATTTACCATGAGCAAGAAGGATGGTGCATGGCTACAGTTCTGGATGGAAACGCAATTGCCGCCTCAATCAAGGCGGAGGTCAGGGATGAGGTGGAGCGGCTCGCACAGCAAGGCATAAGGCCGGGGCTGGCGGCGGTGTTGGTAGGGCATGTTCCAGCTTCTGAAATCTATGTGCGCAGCAAGGTCAAGACCTGCGAGGCGCTGGGGCTGTTTAGCGAGCTCATCACCCCGCGGGAAACGGTCACCACCGAGGAAATGCTGGCACTGATTGGCCAGTTGAACGCACGCGAAGACATCGACGGCATTCTGGTGCAGCTGCCGCTGCCCGCGCATGTGAACGCCAAGTTACTGCTCGAAGCGGTGAGCCCCGACAAAGACGTTGACGGTTTCCATCCCGTCAACGTAGGCCGGTTGCAGACCGGTCAACCGGCGCTGGCTCCGTGCACCGCCGCGGGCATCATCGAAATCCTCAAGCGTAGCCATCTGCAGATTGCGGGACAGAATGCGGTGGTGGTCGGGCGCAGCGACATTGTCGGAAAACCGACCGCAATCCTGCTGTTGGCGGAGAATGCGACGGTCACCGTGTGCCACTCCCGGACGCGCGATCTGGCCTCGTTCACGAAACGAGCAGACATCCTGGTGGTGGCGATCGGCAAGCCAGCGTTCGTGACTACCGAGATGGTCAAACCGGGAGCTACGATTCTGGACGCGGGCATTAATCGCGTTACCGACCGGGCGGAATTCGATCGCTATTTCGCCGGCGATGCTCGCCGTGAAGAGACCTTCCTGCGAAAGGGTTCGACGATTGTTGGCGACGTGCTTCCGCAAGCGTATGCATTGGCTGGGGCCTATACCCCTGTGCCCGGCGGCATCGGGCCGCTCACCATTGCCATGCTTATGGCAAACACTGTGCGCGCTGCGAAACTCCGGCGCGGGCTGCCAGCCTAGGATGCTTCGCGTCGGATTAACCGGAGGGCTGGGCAGCGGCAAAAGCACCGTGGCCGGCATGTTTGCCGAACTGGGCGCGGCCGTCATTTCCGCCGACCAACTGGGGCGCCAGCTGATGCAGCCCGGAGAGCCGGTTTATGCGGCGATTGTAAAGAGATTTGGAAGTGGAGTGGTCCGCAGCGATGGGTCGCTCGATCGGAAGAAGCTGGCTGAGTTGGCCTTTCAACATAACCAGGCGGACGCGCTCAACCACATCGTGCACCCCGCCGTGGTTGCGGCGGAAGAGGAATGGATGCGTGGAGTCTTCGGTGCCGAACCTGGACGTGTCGCCATCGTGGAGTCCGCGCTGATCTTCGAAGTGGAAAAGTGGGGCACCGCACCGGGATGGGTACAGCGATTCGACAAGTTGATCCTGGTCACCGTGCCCGATGAAGTAAAGATTGCGCGCTTTGTTGCACGGATAGTGGCCCACGATGGGGCGCAAGCGGACGCCCGCGCGCGAATAGCGGCGCAAATTCCCGATACGGAAAAAGTCGCCCGTTGCGACTATGTCATCGATAACACCGGCTCGCTCGAAGCTACGCGTGCTGAGGTGGAAAGGGTTTACGGTGAGCTGGTGCGGGCCGCGAGATGAACCGCAAGACCGGAAATGATCTAATAGACGGTAGCTTGCTATGAAGATTCGCTCTGTCATCCTGATCGTTTTGCTCGTCGGCGCCTTCGTCTATCTCACCTCGTACAGCGACTTCCGCGGCCTCCCCAGCTCTCCCCTGGCAAAGCTCTGGCGCGAGTCTCCGATGCGGTTAACTGAGGCGGACGCACAGCCGGCCTACACCCAGGAAGAAGTCAATCGCATTGCGGTCTATAAGCGGACCTTACCCTCCGTCGTGAATGTCACTTCTTCGGCTTTGGCCTTCGACTTCTTCTATGGGGTGGTGCCACAGAGCGGTCAGGGATCCGGCTTCGTGCTCACCAAAGACGGCCGCATTATTACCAACTACCATGTCATCCAAAACGCGCAGAACGTCGAAGTGACCACCAGCGATAAGCGCACCTACAAGGCGCAGATCATTTTGCAGGACAAGGCACACGATTTGGCGCTGCTGCAGATCAACGCCAAGAACCTCACTCCGTCGATCCTCTCGGAATCGAGTGACCTGCAGGTAGGACAGAACGTTTACGCGATTGGCAATCCGTTTGGTCTGAACGGCACCATGACCACAGGAATCATCAGCTCCATCCGCTCGGTGCAGGAACCGCAAGGCCCCACCATCGATAAGGCGCTGCAAACCGATGCCGCCATCAATCCCGGCAATTCCGGTGGGCCGTTGCTCAACTCGCGCGGTGAGGTCATCGGCATGAATACGCTGATCGCCACGGGTGGCGCGGAACAGAACTCCGGCATTGGCTTCGCCATTCCCATCGACACCATCAAAGCGGTGCTTTCGGACTACAGCAAGTATGGGCGCGTACGCCGTCCCTCGCTGGGCATTGCTTCCCTGGCCATCGGGCCGGACCTCGCAGAGCAGATCGGGTTGCCGGCTGATTACGGTGTGCTGGTGCAGAAGGTCATTCCCGGAGGCGCCGCGGAGCACGCTGGATTAAAGGGCGGCACGCAGCAAGCCTATTTGGGCAACACGCCGATTTATTTGGGTGGCGATCTCATCGTCGCCATCGACAACGACCGGGTGACCAATCCGCAGGACATTTCCGAGATCATGGATCGCCATCAGGCGGGTGACTCTGTCACCGTGACGTTCTTCCGCGGCTCGCGGAAAATGACCACAAAACTAACCCTCGGCGAGGCTCATTCCGTTTCCGTTTGAACGGCTACATAGCGCCGTCCAGCGAAACGATATTTGCCGGAGATGACTCGGTCGATTGCCTCCGCATACGCTACATGCTCCTGGGCAAGGATGCGCGTGGCCAGCGTATGTTCATCATCTTCCGCAAGCACTGGGACCGCCTTTTGGAGAACGATCACCCCGTGGTCCAGCTCTTCGTCCACAAAGTGCACGGTGCATCCGGAGACCGTAACTCCGTATTCGAGGGCCTGTCGTTGCGCCTCAAGACCCGGAAATGCCGGCAGCAGCGAAGGATGGATATTGAGAATGCGCTGCGGAAAGGCGCGCACGAACTCCGGTGATAGCAGACGCATATAACCGGCAAGACAGACCAGATCGACCTGATGCGCCATCAGGCTGGCAATGATCTCGGCATCGTGTTCGGCGCGTTTTCGTCCCCGGGGCTCGATCACTTCGGTGGTGAATCCCGCACTGCGGGCGGCGGCGATCCCGAGCGCATCGCGGCGGTTCGATATCACGACGGCGATACTGGCATTCGCCAGGCGTCCCTGCGCAATGGCATCGGCGATAGCAAGAAAGTTCGACCCACGGCCGGAAAGCAGGATCCCCAAGCGGCGCACACGGGGAGATTCCAAAGTCACCCGGCTTTCCTGTCGAGGTTTCGTGGGTTCCGCAAACTGCATGCGGCTTTCCTTAAGAGAAAGCCGCACACGCGGCTCTCGGTGGGGCGGCAAAACAGGAAATCCGGGTCACGTGTACAACACCTTGCGGTCTCCCTTAACGGTGCGGCCGATGACGCAGAATTTCTCCCCGGCGCGGTCGAGCATCGACTTCGTGCGCTTGAATTTGTCGGCTGGCACGGCCGCGATCAACCCGATGCCCATATTGAAGGTGCGCAACATCTCTTCCGGCTCCACGCTGCCCAATTGCTGCAAATGGGAAAAAATCGCGGGCGGGACCCATGAGCCGGTTTCCACGACCGCGGAGATCGTCTTGGGCAGGATGCGGGGCAGGTTTTCCGTGATGCCGCCGCCGGTGATGTGAGCCATACCCACCACCAGATCCGCCGCGGTGAGCTTCTTGATCACGGCCAGGTAGCTGCGATGCACCCTCATCAGCGCTGCTCCGGCCTTATCCTTCAATTCGTTTACATATTGGTGAGGGGCATAGCCGGCAACGTCAAAAAAGAGTTTGCGCGCCAGGGAATATCCATTGGTGTGCAGGCCGGTAGAAGGAAAGCCGATGAGCACATCGCCGGGTTCAATCTTGCTGCCGGTGATCAGTTTTTCCCTGTCCACTGCCCCGACAATGAAGCCCGCCAGGTCATACTCTCCATTTGCGTAAAAGCCGGGCATCTGGGCCGTCTCCCCTCCGATGAGGGCGCAGCCGTTGGCGCGGCAGGCTTCGGCTACGCCGCTGACCACGGTTTGCGCCACTTCGTCGTCCAGTTGGCCGATGGCCAGGTAGTCGAGAAAGAAAAGGGGGGTCGCGCCCTGGACAGCAATGTCATTCACACAATGGTTGACCAGGTCGGCGCCAACAGTGTGATGCATGCCCAGTGCAAACGCCACCTTCAGCTTGGTGCCGACGCCGTCCGCACTCGAAACCAGAATGGGATCGGCATACTTGGCGGTGTCGAGGCGGAAGAGGCCACCGAAGCCGCCAATGTCTCCCAGCACCTGTTTATTGAAGGTTTTCTGCGCCAGATACTTGATGCGCTGTTTGGTGCGGTCGCCCTGCGAAATGTCCACGCCCGCCGAGGCGTAGGTGGCAGGAGGCTTATTCGATTTTCGCGTCGAGTCTGGCAAGGCTCTTCCAAGTTCGGATTGGGATGAGGTGTTTCGATGGGACGGAATCGATCCCCAGGAATTGCCAGTTTAACATCGCCAGCAGGCCCCGAGCAGGGTCCCCTATACTGAATCCCGTGAGCAGAGAACTCAGCCGTTCCAAAAAGTTGCAGCAGCGCGCGGAGCAATACTTCCCGGGTGGCGTAAATTCGCCGGTGCGCGCTTTCCGCGCCGTAGGGGGAGATCCACCGTTCCTGGTGCGAGCCGAAGGAGCCTACCTGTGGGACGCCGATGGCAATCGCTACCTGGACTACTTCGGCTCCTGGGGACCGATGATCCTCGGCCACGCCCACCCGCTGGTCGTGGAGGCGATTCAACGGGCGGCGGAACGGAGCGCAAGCTTCGGCGCGTCGACCGCCGCGGAAGCAGACTTGGCAGAGCTGGTGGTTACCGCCATGCCCTCGATTGAAAAACTGCGCTTTGTCAGTTCCGGGACGGAGGCCACCATGTCCGCCATCCGTGTGGCCCGAGCATTTACCAATCGCAGGTACGTGATCAAGTTTGAAGGGTGTTATCACGGGCACTCAGACGGACTGCTGGCCAAGGCAGGATCGGGATTGGCCACCTTTGGCTTGGCAGGATCCGCTGGGGTGCCGCAGGAGATTGCCCACTGGACGCTTCCTCTGCCGTTTAACGATCTGGCCGCGGTGGAGGAGGCCTTCGCCAAACATCAGGACGATATTGCCTGCGTGATCGTGGAACCGGTGGTGGGGAATATGGGCTGTGTTCCTCCCGCGCCGGGATATCTCGAAGGTCTGCGGCGAATTACGCAGGAAAGCGGAAGCCTGCTGATCTTCGACGAGGTGATGACCGGCTTCCGGCTGGCCCTGGGAGGGGCGCAAGAGGTCTTTGGCATCGATCCTGACCTCACCTGCCTGGGAAAGATTATCGGAGGGGGCTTGCCCTGCGCGGCCTTTGGCGGCAAGGCCAGAATGATGAACCTGTTGGCTCCGTTGGGCCCGGTCTACCAGGCGGGCACTCTTAGCGGGAATCCACTGGCAATGGCGGCCGGGAGCGCTACGTTGCGGTATCTGGATGCTCATAAGGCCGAAGTCTACGCAGGGCTGGATAGGATCACGGCGGCGGTCGCCAAGGGCATTGCGGCAGCAGCCCGGGACGCGGGCGTTGCGGTTGAAACGAACCGGGTGGGCTCCATGGTCACCTGGTTCTTCAGCGGAGCGCCGGTAACCGACTTTGCCACGGCGGCGGCGGCGGATACGGAGGCTTTCGGACGTTTTCACCGGGCGATGCTCGATCAGGGGGTTTGGCTCCCTCCCTCACAATTCGAGGCTGCTTTTCTTGGCACGGCTCACACCGCTGCGGATATTGATTTCACGGTGGTGGCCGCTCGGAAGGCGTTCGCCTCGGTGCATGCTGCTCGCTTCTAGGCTCGAGACCGTTTCCCTGCGACTGGACCATGGGTGCCCCACATCTCGCTCGTTTTTCGCGAGATGTGGGATTCCGCTACCATTTCCTTGAAACCCTCAAACCTCAATTCGTCCTTGAAGGCGAACCATGAAGGTCCGTGGTATCCCACGTCTCGCGAAAAACGAGCGAGACGTGGGGCACCCATGGTCTCGTTGCAGGGAAAAATCCTATCCCCACGCGTCCACGGTAACGAAGCGCAACCCGCTTCCAGCCCAGCCCTCCAGCAACAAACCCACAGCCGACAGGGTAACGGAACGATCGGTACCAAGCTCCCGATGACCGCCATCGTGCAACAGGAGGTTGCTGCCCCGGCGCCGCTTTTGATTGTGCAGAAGACCGCGTCTTACCCGCGCTGCCAGGTCGTGGGGGTCAGTGGCTTCCCAATCGTAAGCAGTCACATTCCACATCACCGGCATCAGCCCAAGTTCGCGCGCAGTGCGCAGCACATCCGGCCGGCGCGCGCCGAAGGGAGGCCGAACATATCTCACCACTTCTCCGGTTGCATCCTCGATGAGGGCACTACACGCAATAAGCTCCTCACGGACTTGAGCGGGGCTTGCCCACATCAGGGACGGATGGCTCACGGTATGGTTTCCCAGGAGGTGCCCAGCACGATGGATCGCCCGGGCAATTTCCGGACGCTGGCGTACATAGCTACCCATCAGGAAAAATGTGGCCCGCACCTGCCAGCGGTCCAACGATTCAAGCAATTGCATGGTGTACGGATCATTGGGACCGTCATCGAAGGTCAATGCAACTTCATCTACGTCTGAACCCGCAAGAACAGTTCTTCCGAAAAGCTGCGAAGTGGGCCATTGCGCGGCGTAGAGATACGCCCCTGCCGAAAGCCCGGTGAGCAAACCTGCGGAGACCACCTTGGTAAGCATGCTTCAAGAGTTTAACTGTGTTATCTTCAGGTTTTTCTTCATGGCAGATTTCTTTGAGCCCCCCAGATTCATCGCCATCGAAGGACCGATTCGCGTCGGTAAGTCGACCCTGTCCAGGATTTTGGCAGAGACCCTTCACGCGCGGCGAATCGTCGAACCGGAAAACAACCCCTTCCTCGACCGCTTTTACCAGGAAATAAGCGGGATGGCTCTGGCCACCCAAATGTGGTTCCTGGTGGAACGGTACGACCAGATGCGCCAGGCAGCGAAAGATCTGGCGGGCAGTGACCCCTGGCCGATCGTGGCTGACTACCTCTTCGAAAAGGACAAGCTCTTCGCCTACATCAATCTCAGCGATGCAGAGCTGGCCCTTTACAACCGCTACTATCAGGATTTCCGCAACGAAGTGCCGACGCCGGACCTGGTGATTTATCTGCAGGCATCGCCCGAAGTGCTGAAACAGCGACTCAAACGCAAAGGCCTAACCCAGGAGCAATCCATCAGTGACGCTTACATCGAGCAGGTGGCGAAGGCCTACGAACACTTCTTCTTCCATTACACCGCCAGTGACCTGCTGGTGGTCGACACCTCGGAGATCGACTTTGTGAACCGCGAGCAGGACCTGGCACTGCTGCTCAAGCGGCTCTCCGAGCCCATCAAGGGCAAACAATACTTCCTGCCTCCCCCAAGAGCGGGAAACGGTGGGTAAAACACCCGAGGAGTCTATCTAGTCGGTGCTTTGCCGGGAGTGCATCGAACAGCGTATATTGATTGACGGTACTGATCGGGCAGCATCCCCAAGGGAGCTGCACTGGAGTTTGCCATGAGCCTCACGCATTTCCGCAGCGCGGACCACTCTGCGCCCGCTACTCCGGCCCGCCGGGTGACGATCCAAACACTTCAAGACAAGAAATCCAAGGGCACACCCATCGTGGCCCTGACCGCCTACGACTATGCCACGGCGCGGCTGGTGGATGAAGCTGGCGTTGACTTCATCCTGGTTGGCGATTCTCTGGCGATGGTGGTCATGGGTTACGACAACACCCTCCCCGTCACCATGGACGAGATGTTGCTTCACACCCGGGCTGTACGCCGCGCGGTCAAGCACGCGATGGTGGTCGCAGACATGCCTTTTGGCTCCTACCAGGTGAGTACGGCCGAAGGGATCGCCAACGCCACGCGTTTCCTGAAGGAAGCTGGCGCTCAGGCAGTGAAGATTGAAGGTGGGGCCAGCCGCCTTGACCTGGTCAGGCGGCTCACGGAGGCAGAGATCCCGGTGGTGGGACACCTTGGGCTTACGCCGCAGTCCGTCCACCGCATGAGCGGATACCGGGTCCAGGGCAAGTCGGTCGCGGCTCTCCACCATCTGGTGAAAGATGCACTCGCCCTCGAGGCCGCCGGTGCGTTTGCGGTGGTCCTGGAAGGGATTCCTGCAGAAGTGGCACAACGGATCACCGCTGCTTTACACATCCCGACCATTGGTATCGGCGCCGGGCCCTATTGCGACGGCCAGATACTGGTGCTGCACGACCTCATCAACTTGTCCTTTTCCGCGCCCGCGAAATTCGTACGCCGCTATGGCGACGCCGCTGCCTTGATCACGGATGCGGTCCACCGGTACCGCGATGATGTCGAAGGACGCCAATTCCCGGGCGAGGCGGAAAGCTATCATCTGGGTAAAGAAGCGATGGCGGCTCTGCTCCTGGAAGAAGGCACGGCCCGGCGTAAGGCTTAGCGAATGCTGGTGTTGCACACCATCGCTGAAACCAGGACCGCGTGCGCTCGGATCCGGCTGGCGGGCAAGACTTTAGGGCTGGTGCCTACCATGGGAGCCCTGCACGAAGGGCACCTGTCACTGGTACGTGCCGCCCAGGCAAGCTGCGATGCGGTGGCGGTTTCGATTTTCGTAAATCCAACCCAGTTCGGCCCCAAGGAAGACTTCGCCAGCTATCCCCGGACCCTGGAGGAAGATTGCGGCACGCTGAAAGCGGCGGGCGTTGACCTGGTTTTTGCGCCTTCGGTCCGGGAGATGTACCCCAGCGGCACCAGTACATTCGTCGAAGTCGCAGGTTTGAGCGACCGGCTGGACGGAGCGTCCCGTCCGGGCCACTTTCGCGGGGTGGCTACCGTAGTCGCTAAGCTGCTGAATATATTCACTCCGGAGCGTGCTTTCTTCGGGCAAAAGGACGCTGCTCAGGTCGCTGTGCTGCGCAAGATGGTGCGCGATTTGCGGTTTGCCGTCCAAGTGGAGGTATGCCCGATTGTCCGCGAGCCCGATGGGTTGGCGATGAGTTCCCGCAACCGCAACCTGAGCGACGAACAGCGGCGCCAGGCGTTGGTTCTTTCCCGGGCTCTGACGGCCGTCCGGCAACTGGTTCAGGACGGCGAGCGCGATTCCGCCAAGCTGCTTTATGAGGCGTTGCGTGTGCTTGCGGGGGAGCCTTCGGTTCAGGTGGACTACTGCCGCATCGTCGATCCTGACACGCTCGAGGACATACCAAATGTGGGCAAAGGTGCGCTGGTGGCCGTGGCGGCACGGGTCGGCACAACGCGCCTCATCGACAACCTACTCCTTTAGCTGGGAAAGGGGGAGAACTGCAGATCCCTCGGCTCCCCCGAATTTCCTGTCGAGAGTTGCGGCTTCGGTCAAGTGCATGTGGTTCTCTTTAGGGAGAACCACATAAGTGGTCGCCGGTGAGAGCGGTGAGGTAGGAAATTCGGGTACGCTCGGGATGAGAAAGCTTGTGCCCTCTGCAATATCGAAGGGTGAAATCGAAGGGTGCCCCAGGTCTCGCTTTTGAGACCTGGGATCCCTCAAGCCGATTCCTCCTGGAAACACCCTCCCTGCTCTTTGTCATTA
>Ga0182024_10019257_pt1 | contig 12607 bp, 12 predicted proteins | sample P32metaG_FD_120480 | JGI IMG/M metagenome (GOLD analysis project Ga0182024, IMG submission 120480) | Permafrost microbial communities from Stordalen Mire, Sweden - P3-2 metaG (Illumina Assembly) | ecosystem: Environmental > Terrestrial > Soil > Wetlands > Permafrost | place: Sweden: Stordalen... | reverse complement strand
CCGCTGCCAGGGGTGATGCCCGGCTTGACCGGAATGCTGCCCCCCGAGATGCCGCGTTTGGCCAGTTCGTCCAGGTTCGGCGTGCGGGCGGTCTCCAGTTCGGTCTTTCCCCCTGGCTCCAGCGGCAAGCCCCCCAAGCCATCGGCGACCAGCATCACGATTTTTGTCTCATTGCGAACCTGTAACTCCCGCGTCAGTTCGTGCATATTCATTTCGGATCTTCTCGACTTGGTAACCAGGGAAAGCGTCCATCCGCCTGACAGTTGGGGCGCATTATAGGCCCCGGCCCGATCGACTGTCGAACCCCCGCCGTGGGCGGCCGGCCACCGCCGGCAGATCGAAAAAGTGGCCAGTCCTTTGGTACAATGGCCCCCGCGTTCAAAGCGAACTCGTCCGATTCCCAAGTTTGTGTTGCCCGAAAGAAACGACCCATGACAGAGATTACCTGGCTAGGGCATGCCGCCTGGCTGATCGATACCGGCAAGCAGACGATCCTCATCGACCCATTCCTCGACGACTCGCCGACCGCGCCGGTCAAGTCGACCGGCGTCGCGCCCCACTACATCCTCGTTTCGCATGGCCACTACGACCACGTGGCCGACGCGGCCAAGATCGCCCTGCGGACCGGCGCTACGGTCGTGGCGAATTTCGAAATCTGCACCTGGCTGGAGAAGCAGGGGGTCAAGAAATCCGAACCGATGAATATCGGCGGCACGATCGCGTTGCCCTTTGGCCGCGTGCAAATGACGATCGCCCATCACAGTTCGGGCTTGCCCGACGGCACCGACGGAGGCAATCCAGGCGGATTTGTGCTCACGCTCGCCGACGGCAAGATTTATTTCGCCTGCGACACGGCCCTCTTTTCGGACATGGAGCGTATCGGTGCGCAAGGCATCGACCTGGCCGTGTTGCCGATCGGCGACCGTTTTACGATGGGTCCCGATGATGCCCTGGCGGCCGTCAAGCTGATCAAGCCCTGCCGCGTCGTCCCGTCGCACTACAACACCTGGCCCCCCATCCATCAAGACGCCGCCGCCTGGGCCGCCCGCGTGAAGAGCGAGACCCCGACCGAGCCGATCGTGATCGAGCCGGGGGGGAAGATTAAGCTTTAACGAGGCAGCGCCAGCTCTACAATGGTAAGCAACCTTTAGCCGGCTCTGCGCATTCACGTTGGGAGACTTTCTATGCGGCGGGCAATTCTTAGCGTGATGCTGTTGACCGCATGGTGCGCTTCTGGAGCGGCGGGTCTTACCGCCGAAAAAGCGGTCGCGGTACAGGTGCCGCCGCAACTCCAGGCGGCCGTCGCTCGGCTGGAGGCCGCCACGACCAACTTCGAGTCCGCCGCAAGTGGTCCTTTCTCCGTCCCTGACAATCACGGTTCGTTGCTCCATCACGTCGACAAACAGCCGAGCGTCGACGTCGGCGGCCAGCGAGGCTACCGAATCGTGCTGCGAACTTCGTGGAAGGACGCCCCCGCCGATTACATGCCCCACCGTCAACAGACCATCAAGGGAGAAGAGAACGAATCGGTCATTGCCGCCAGGCAGGGGAATTGGCCCACCAAACATACCGACTGGCATTTCGTGCTCGTCCCGCTCAGCGACAAAAAACTTCCGGACGACGCCAAGCGCGACATTCTCTGGAATGTCCCCGACGAAAAGGAATTTCGTCTGCCGGTTGCGCTCGGCGAAGGGGGCGGCTTTGCCTGGTTCACCTACACCTCGGTCCTGGAGCAGCATTTTGTCCGCAAGAAGCTCCAGCTCACCGGCGGCGACGATCCATTGCAACTCGCGCTCCTTACGCTGCCACACCAAGGCCAAGCCTTAGGCTTTTTGTTCACCGAATGTGGCCAGCGAGGATTCGCGGCGCTCGATCAGGTCACGCAGGCAGGGGACGACCCGTACAATGTCGTACGCAAATGCAACGCCATTCGTAACATGGAGTCGTTCCGCGATGCGCAAGCGACTGCCCGGCTGATCGACCTCTACTTTCATTCACGGAACAACGAGGTCAAGCAAGCTGCCGCGACTGCGTTGATCGGCCATCCGCTACGACCGGAGGCGAGCCAGGCATACATCGACATGATCAGCCATTTCGGGCGCTCGTCCGAAGCCATCGAGATCTGCAAGGAACTCGGGCTGAAGGACGCGTTGCCCGCGATCGGAGCAATCGTCGAAAAGCCTTCGTCATTGCACGCATACTTGCGAGCTTACGACGCCTATCGCCAGCTATCCGGCAAGCCGATCGACGCCAAACTCATCGAGGCCGCCGATATGATCCGAACGCAAGCCTTTGCGCAGGGTGGTATGCGTCCCACGCCGGAAGAAATAGCACAAGCCCGACGCACAATCGCCACATCCCCCGATGCAGGCGGAGCGGCTTATCTGGGACTTTCATTGGCGGCATTTCAGACCAAGGGAAGCGTCGGCACGGCGAATACGGACGGAATTGAAATCCTCAAGGCATTGCCGCGCCCACTGATTCAGGAGCTATGCAATCGGCTATTGAAAAATGGCGATGGTACCGATGGTTCAACACGGATGGTGGTTCTCAAAGTATCCCAGCAGGTTCTCGGAACCATTGAACCCGGGCGATAAACCCTTCGACGGATTCACGCTCCATGCCAAAAATCATCGCTGCCACCATCCTGATTTTCCTCCTGCCGCTTCTCGCCGGCGCCGAAGAGTCCTGGATCGGCCAAAAGATATTTTAAAACCGAAGCAATAGGTGCGCGATGGCGCAGGGTGCCGCTATCGGGCAGGGGAGGGGGCAGTGGGTCAAATGGCGGGAGGGTTGATGACCGAGCGCCAGGCAATTCGGGCGATTCTCTTGACCCCCGAGCAAGAGATCCTGCTTTTCCGGATCAAACCGCCCGACGGTCGCGCCAAGTTCTGGATCGCGCCGGGAGGTGGAATGGAACCGGGCGAAACGGTCGAGGCTGGACTGCGGCGTGAACTGCGGGAAGAGGTGGGACTGGAGCATTTTGTGCTGGGACCGCTCGTCTGGCGGCGGCAACACACGTTCGACTGGGCCGGCAAGCGCATCCTGCAGCGCGAAGAATATTACGTCGTCCATGTTCCCCGCTTCGAGCCCCACATGTCGGACGCCCTGGAGATGCAGGTCCTCGATGCCGTTCGTTGGTGGCCCGTCGCCGCGCTCGCGCAGGCCACCGAGCGTTTGACTCCGTTGTCGCTGGCGGACATTGTCGCGCGCTATCTTGCGGAGGGCCCGCCCCAGGAAATCCTCAGCGTAGAGGTTTTGGTCGACTGAGCAGTCGCAACCGCTCGCGACCAGCGGCCCCATGCAGCAGCGCCTTACGTCGAACCGTTTTCCGCCCGCCGTTTGAGAGCGGCTGCGAATTCATCGAACGACGGCTGCAGATCCGGAATCGATCGCGTGATGAGGGGAGCCATCAGCCCCGAGAACACCTCGCTCATGGCGAATTCGGTTCCGCCTTGCACAGGCGTCAGGGTGTAGATTCGTACGCCCTTGAACAATCCCAATGGCATCCCGCCAGTCCAGACCATGCGTTCGGGGGGCGCGAACTCGGTCACTCGGACCGGGAACGCTCGGCCCGGGCTGAGCTGGGTGTACACCTTCAGCTTGCCATCCGGCACGATCGAGCCCTCGATCCGCTCGATCGTCGGATTCCAAGACTTCCATTGGCCTCCATCGGTCAAAATCGCCCAGATCCATTCCGGCGTGGCGTGGATCAGGATGGAAACGGCGAACGACTTCATGAAACCTCGGCAATGCAACCGGTCCATGCGGCCCCTGGAGCGCGGGGGCGTGATGCTCTCCCCTGGAATGCCCTGAGAATACCCGGCCGGATTTGCCCGTCAATCTGAATCCGTTCGCGCCCAATGACGGGCCAAGACGCAAAAAACGCCGAGATATGCCACAAAAAAAGGCCAGCCAGCCTCCGATCGGGTGGAAAAGTGACGTAGGGTTTCCCCAGGGCTGTCGATGCCAGCCGCTCGCCAAACGTCCATTTTGCGGACGCCCACCCAACATTCCACCGCAGTCCAGTCTGCACTCTCAGGGAGAACCAACGTGGCCCAGTCACAGCAAGCACGGCCTTTGGAAGGCATTACCATTCTCGACTTGTCGCGTGTCCTGGCCGGTCCCTACTGTACGATGATTTTGGCCCAGCTTGGGGCCCGGGTCATCAAGGTCGAAATGCCAGGCACCGGCGACGATTCGCGCGCCTTCGGCCCATTCGTCAACGGCAAGTCGCTCTACTTCTCGTGCTTGAATTATGACAAGGAAAGCATCGCCCTCAACCTGAAGCATCCGGACGATCGGGCGACGCTCGAAGAGCTGCTGGGCATCGCCGACGTGGTGATCGAGAACTTCCGGCCGGGCACCATGGAAAAATTGGGCTACGGCTGGGAGACTCTGCACGAGCGACTCCCCAATTTGATCTACGGCGCCGCCTCGGGCTTTGGCGATACCGGTCCCTATTCCCGCCGTGCCGCCTACGACATGGTCGTGCAAGGCATGGGGGGCATCATGAGCATGACCGGTCAGCCCAAGGCTCCGCCGACCCGCGTCGGTGTTTCGATCGGCGACCTCGGGGCCGGTTTGTACCTCACGATCGGCGTTCTCGGCGCGCTCTACAAGCGCAAAGCGGGAGGGGGCGCGGTGAAGGTCGACGTGGCCATGCTCGACTGCCAGGTAGCCCTGCTCGAGGACGCACTGGCCGCTTATCTGTCGACCGGCGAGATCGCTCAGCCCCAGGGCTCGCGTCATCCCGAAATCGCTCCCTTCCAGGTCTACACCACGGCCGACAGCTACCTCGTCATCGCCGCGGGAAACGACCACTTGTTCAGCCTGATGGCCACCGCCATGGCCCGGCCCGACTTGCTGGAAAACCCCAAGTACAAAACGAATGGCCTGCGGCACGCCAACGTGGACCAACTCGAAACAGACATGGAAGTGACTCTGAAACAGAAAACAACTGGCCAGTGGCTGGAAATTCTGAACGCGGCGGGCGTACCCTGTGGTCCGGTCAACGACATCGCGGCCGTCACCAAAGATCCGCAGGTTGCCGCCCGCAACATGATCGTTTCGATCGCCGATCCCAAGATCGGCAAGCTGCAAGTCGCCGGCAATCCGATCAAACTGTCGGGCGTTCCCGAACGGACCGGGCACGCCGCGCCGCCGGAGATCGATGCCGATCGCGAAGCGATTCTCGACCTGATCTGCGAAAAAGTGTAACGGAAGCCTCCTCGAAATTGTCAATCTTCGCCACAGCCTCGGGTGTGGCATTCACACATACTGAAACGAGCACTCCATGAGCACCGCGACCTTGCCTTTTCGAAAACCATCCGGCGATTCCAACGCGCCCAGCGCGGCGTCGGCGCCGATCTTGACCGAGATTGCCGACCGCATCGGCACGATCACCTTGAACCAGCCGGCCAAGCGCAACGCGCTCAGCCAGCGGCTGGCCGCGGAAATGCTGGCGGCGTTGGCCGCGTTTCAGAAAGCCTCGGTTCGGGCGGTGATCTTGAGAGCCGCGCCGGACGTCAAAGTCTTTTCGGCTGGGCACGACATTGGCGAATTGCCCCAGGGCGAAGATCCGCTCCCCTACAACGATCCGCTCGAATCGTTGTTGCGAGCCATCAAAAAGTTTCCCGCCCCGGTGATCGCCATGGTCCACGGATCGGTCTGGGGCGGAGCCACCGACCTGGTCCTCAGTTGCGACATGATCGTTGGCGACGAGACGAGTGCCTTTGCGATTACGCCGGCCAATCTCGGCCTGGCGTACAACACGGTCGGCCTGCTCCAGTGCCTGCGCCGCTTGCCGCTCAACCTGGTCAAGGAGATGTTCTTCACCGCCGCATCGCTCAAGGCCGATGACGCGGCGAAATGGGGCATTCTCAACCATCTGGTTCCGGTCGGCCAGTTGGAAGAATTCACCTACAGCCTGGCGCGGCGGATTGCCGACAAATCTCCTCTGGCTATCGCGGCGATCAAGGAGCAGCTACGCGTACTCACCGACGCCGCTCCGGTCACTCCCGAGGTGTTCGAGCGCATCGAGCAATTGCGGCACGACGTCTACCGCAGCGCCGACTATCTGGAAGGGATCACGGCGTTTCACGAGAAGCGCAAGCCCGTCTTTACGGGCAAGTAAAGCGGTCGGCGGCGCGCGAAATACCCTTGCTGCGTAGGCGCGGTGGAACCGCGTACCCGTGGCCGCACGTTCATTTCCAAAGTGGTTGAACTTGCTCGGCATTCCAGCGATCCCAAAGTGCATGGAGATCCTGCACTCGCTGCGGCTGTTTCGCGGCGAGGTCGATGGTCTCGCCGACGTCGCCGGCCAGATCGAACAGCTTCCATGCGCCTCCTTCGCGGATGAGCTTCCAATTCGCGTGGCGCAGCGCGTTCTGCTTGCCGACGCGCCAGAACAACGTGTCGTGTGGCGCGGCGTCCGACCTTCCGGTGATCAGCGGCAGCAAACTGGTCCCGTCCTGTTGGTCTTTGCCCAGGGGGACGCCGGCCACTTCGAGCGCCGTGACGGTGGCATCCATCGAACTGACCGGCACATCGAGCGTGCGACCGGCAGCGGCGTGTCCCTTCCACGAGACGATCAGGGGAACTCGGATTCCGCCTTCCCATAATTCGCCTTTGCCACCGCCGAGAGGCGCGTTGCTCGACGTCAGTTCCTTCGTCGGCCCGCCGTTATCGGAGAGGAACAGGACGAGCGTATTCTGTTCCATGCCATTGTCGCGCAGCGCGGCGAGCACTCGGCCCACGCTGTCGTCGAGGTGGGCAAGCATCGCGGCGAAGATGCGACGCTGGACGTCCGGAATGTGCGCAAAGCGCTTCATGTAATCGTCGTCACCCTGCATGGGGCTATGAACGGCATTGTAGGCGAGATAAAGGAAGAACGGCTGCTCGTGATGCCGCGCGACAAAGTCGCATGCCTCGCGCGTGAAGGCGTCGGTCAGATTCGACCTCTCATCCACCGGCTGGCTGCTTCGCAAGAGCGGATTGTTGGTGTCGTATTCAGGTTCGTTGGAAGCCAGGTGCGTACTCCACAGGATGCGGCCGTTCGGCGAAGTCCAGCGCCCCGCGCCGCCGTCGGGCAGCGTCTTGCGTCGCAGCCAGGTCGTCACGCCATTCCACGGTGGCGGAACATAGTAATGCCCTTCATGGAGAAACCCGAAAAACTCGTCGAAGCCCCGCCGCTGGGGATGAAACTCCGCCGTGCCACCCAGGTGCCACTTGCCCACGATCCCGGTCGCGTAGCCGGCGTCGCGCAGGCGATCGGCGAGCGTCTTTTCGGCCATCGGCAAACCGATGCCGGGCGCGACGTTCTTGGCGCCGATCGGGTTGAACTCAAACCCGAACCGCGTCTGATAACGCCCGGTCAGCAGAGCCGCCCGCGACGCCGCGCAGAACGGCGCCGTCACATAGCCGCTCGTGAAGCGCACTCCACCGGCCGCCAGCCCATCGAGGTGCGGCGTCGGAATTTCCTTGCCGCCATAGCAGCCGAGTTCGCCGTAACCGAGATCATCAACCACGATCAACACGATGTTCGGCCGCCGGGCCTCTTCGCAGGCGGCGGTGCGAATCCCGATCGAAACGGCGCAATAGACAACCAGGAGAGTAACGGTCAAATGTCGCATGGGCGCCTCACAGCCGCTCAAAACGCTCGACCTGCGCGGCGATCACGCGCAAGCTTTCGCGCCAAAAATCGGGCTGCGTGATGTCGATGCCAAAGCGGGCCGCCAACGGAGCGGCATAGTCCTGATTGGTCGCCCGCAGCAGGGCGTCGTAGCGCGGCACGAAGCTCGCGCCGTCTCGGCAATAGACCGCGTACAGCCCCAGGCTGAAGAGATGGCCGAAGGCGTAGGGGAAGTTATAAAAGTTGTGCTCGTGCGAATAGTAGTGCGGCTTCCACAACCACATGTAGCGATGATACGTGGCCGGATCGATCGCGTCGCCATAGGTGGCCGCCTGGGCTTCGAGCATCCGTTCACAAAACTCGTCGGCGCTCAGTTCGCATTCCACCCGCCGACTGAAGACGCCTTGCTCGAATTGAAACCGCGAACGGATATCGAGGCAGACCTGCGTGGCACCGCTCAGTTGGGCTTCGAGTATCGCCAGTTGCTCCTCGGGATTCGATTCGCCGAGCGCCTCTTCGGCAATCAACGTTTCGCAAAAGATGCTGGCCGTCTCGGCCAACGTCGACGGAGCCCCGCGCAGCAGCGAGGGCAGCCCGCGCTGACAATGATTGTGATAGGCGTGCCCCAACTCGTGGGCCAGCGTACTCACCTGGTCGAAGCTGCCGTCGAAATTGGCCAGGATCCGGCTTTCCTCGACCCCTTCGACCGACATGCAGAACGCTCCGCCCCGTTTGCCCGTCCGCGGCTCGGCATCGATCCAGCGGTGCTCGAACGCCGCTCGGGCCATCCCTCCCATCTCGCCTGAGAAGGTGGAGAATTTCTCCGTAATAAACGCGCTCGCCTGCGGCCACGAAAACCGCTTCGCCGCGCCGACCGGCGCGAACAAGTCCCACCACCGCAGCCGCTCGAGGCCCAGCTTGGCGGCCTTGGCCTGCAGGTAGCGGCGAAACACCGGCAGCGATTCGTCGATCGCTCCCAGCAAGGCATCGAGCGTCGGCCGGTCGATCCGATTGTCGTCGATCGCCGCATCCAAAACGCTCGGCCAGCCGCGCCGCCGGGCCAGCGTGAGGGCGGTCCCTTTCACGCCATTCAGGCAGGCGGCCACGGTCGTCCGGATCGATGTCCAACCGGCTTGTTCGGCTTGGTACGCCCGCTGGCGAAGCAGCGGATCGGGATCGAACACAAAATTGCGGACCGTGGTGATGGGCAGTTGCTCGGTCTTGCCGTCCCGCTCCAGCGGCACCATCAGTTGGCTGGTGACGCTTCCTTGCAGCTTGCCAAAGGCTCCGCCGGCGTCGACGCACAGTTCGGCCGCCAGTGCTTCGAGCGGCTCGCTCATCAAATAGCGACTGCGGCGGACGCTGTTGCGCAGAAAAAACTGGTGCTCTTCCAGAAGACGGTCCTCGGCGACCCAGTCGTCGATGCCCGGCGCCAGGCTGCCGATCCACGCCCGCAACCGGACGTCGAGATTCTGCCGGCGCACGCCGAGCAATTCCAGCTTCGACATTTCGCGCGCGGCCGTGGTGTTGTAGCTGTCGGTGCTGAAATAGGCATAGACGAATGCCGACAGCGTGTCGGAGAGCCGGCCGAGCTCGTTCGCCCGGTGGAGAATCGCGACGAGCGTCTGGCGCAAACCGTCCGTTTCGGCGGGCAGTTCCGTCAATCGGCCGATGCCGGCGGCGTCGAACTGCTCGGCCAGCTCGCGCAATCCCTGGTCGAGGCGATCGAAGTCGCGGCGGAAATCGTCGGCTTCCAGTCCGCCATAAACGTTCGACAAATCCCAGTGCGGCAGCGGCTCGTCGATCGCCATGCTAACTCATCACCTGTTCGGTCGTCAGAATCATCTGGGCAATGTCGACGAGCTTCTGTTTCTTTTCCTGCGCGAGCGTTTGCAGCCGGCCGAAGGCATCGGTTTCGCTGATGCCGGCCCGTTTCATCAGAATGCCTTTGGCGCGCTCGATGATTTTGCGATTCACCAGGGTCTGGCGATAGTGGTCGGCCTCCATTCGCAGGATTTCGAATTCCTCGAACCGACGCATGGCGATCGCGATGGCGGTTTCCAAGTCGGCCTTGCGAACTGGCTTGATCAAGTAACCCAGCACGTAGTCGGCCTGCGCCCGTTCGATCAACTCAGGATCGTAATAACCCGAAACCAGGATGAAGGGCACCGGCCGCGCATTGCAGATTTCGCGGGCCGCGCTGATGCCATCCATGTCCTCCATCTTGATATCGCTGACGACCAGATCGGGATGGAGAAGCGCGCACTGCTCGACCAACTCTCGACCCGAATTGGCCACGCCGACCAACTCGTGCCCGGTCTGCGGAATGAATTTGCGATACAGATCGTGGTAAAACGGATCGTCGTCGGCGGCAACAATGCGCAGGGGACCGTTCATCAGCGTGCGTCTCCTTCAGCAATGGAATTGTAAGTGTCCGAAGTAACTCCGCCAAGAACGTTCGTTGCCGTTTGCATCGACTTAAAAGCCGTCCCCACCACGCGCAAAGCATTGGCGAAGCCGGTGCTAGCGCCGCCGGCGGTCGCGCCGCGAACAAAAAAGTTGCATTTGGCCGCTGCTGTGGTAAAGTGCTGATAGACGAAGCCCATGATGGCGGCTGCGTGCACGTCGTTTGTGCCGGCCGTTTCGGGTTAACTGACTCCCTCAGTAATGGGTAGTCGACCGATGGGTCGCTTTACGGACTAACCCGTTGGACTTCGTCTCGATTGAATTGATGCCAACTCTGATTCGGATCCCGAGTTTAGGAGGGCAACAATGCAAGGTCCACCTCATCGAGAGAGGTAGGGGGGTCGCGGGGCGCTGGCCCGTCGAGCGCCGCTTCGCCAACGTTTCCTGCGCATCTTAAGGGGCGCACGCCACTTTGCTCATCGCAGAGCGTGACGCGCCTAGGCGCGGGAATCTCGGTTTGGATCGGCGGGCGGTGTCGATGTTCCGAGCGGTTTTGGCCGTCTCGGCTTCTGCGTTGTGCCGCCCCTACGGCCGAACCCTACCATCGTTTGTTTACTTGATGCTCCGAGGACCCGTAGCCCTCTTTGTCCACTGGATGAAGAGGGCTTTTTGTTTCGTTGGCGAGAGGACGCTCCTTTGCACGACCGGTCGTCTTGCCCGGGGCACTCTCGCCGGCAGTCCCTTCACTGGCCGGCCGGGCGACTTAGCCGCGCCGCTACGTCGAGAGCCGCCAGTATGCCGCTCGTTTCTGACCGGCCTTGCCAGGCCAGATCGAAAGCGGTGCCATGCGCGACGCTGGTCCGCACGATCGGCAGCCCCAGCGTCACGTTGACGGCCCGGTGCATGGCCAATAGCTTGATCGCGATGTGCCCTTGGTCGTGATACATCGCCACCACGGCGTCGAACTCTCCCTGGCACGCACGGGCGATCAACGTGTCGGCCGGCAAGGGACCGACGGCGTTGAAACCCTCGGCAAGCGCCTGCTCGACCGCGGGCCGAATGATCGAGCTTTCTTCATCGCCGAACAAACCCTCTTCGCCGGCATGAGGATTCAGGGCGCAGACGCCAATGCGCGGCGCCACGCCGCTCAGCCGCCGCATCACCTCGTCGACCAAACGGATTTTCGTCAGGATGGCGGGAGTCTGAACCGCGTCCAGCGCATCGCGCAGCGACATGTGCAGCGTGACGTGCACGATCGCCAATCCATGCGGCGAGCGCACCGGTCCGCCCGGGCCCAGAAAAAGCATCATGGCGAAACGATCGACACCACACAGTTCGGCCAGCAATTCCGTGTGGCCGGGATAGTGATGCCCAGCCAGGTGCAGCGCCGACTTATGCAACGGTGCGGTGGTCAGCGCGTCGATCTTGCCGGCCAGCGCCAAACGAGCCGCCGCGACCAGCGCATCGTATGCCGCTTGACCGCCGCGACGGTCAATCACGGCTGGCGGCACCTCGGCCGCCTCGGCCGCACACGCGGCCAGGCAGGGGAGCAGATCGCGCGACGCACGCGCGTCGGCCGGATCGTCGATCGCCTCGACTGTCAGCGACGGCTCGAATTGCCGCGCCGCCCGGGCCAGCACTTCCGGATGACCGATCACCAAGGGCCGACAACACGGCTTGTCATACTGCGCACGCCAGGCACGCACGATCGTTTCCGGCCCGATGCCGGCCGGGTCACCCATGGTGATGGCGATCCGTGGAAGTGGGTTTTCGCGATTCATGCTTCGATTTTAATCCAACGGGCCGGGCTTTCGCAGGTGAGAAAGGGACAAATGCGGGCGTTTGAAGCGGCCCACTGGCCCGACCGGAATATCTCGCCACGAATTGCCCTCGACTGCGAGCGGTGCCTGACCATAATTGACGGCGGCTTTCTCCCCCCACCCGCGACCCATCGGCCGACAAGCTCAAAGCGTGACGCGCATCTTCACCATTCTGGCCTGGTTGGCGATCTTGATGGTCGCGGCAAATCTGATCCTCGGCCTCAGCCTCGGCGATCTCCATCAGCTCGACCCCACGGTTTTGCAGTGGGCCAAAGTCCATCGTTTGCTGGGCGTTGCCGCGGCACTGGCCGTCGTCTTTGCCAACAGCATCGTCGTGACCTACTTCATCGGCACCAGCCGCTGGGCCAAGGAAGTCGTCGAAACCTATTCGCTCGATCTCGACTTCATCCGTCGCACCACGGCGCTCAAACGCCGTACGTTTCCCTGGGCCACTCTGTCGATGCTCGTGATCGTGGGAGTCATCTCGCTGGGCGGAGCCGCCGATCCAGCCACCGGCAAACCCGGCACCGACTTTTGGAAAACGCCGCACCTGCTTGGCTCGATCGCCGGATTGGCATTCATCGCCTGGGCGTCGGTCGTCGAGTGGAACAACATCTTTCAAAACCAGCAGGCGATCCACGACATCCTGGCCGAGGTCCGCCGCATTCGCCAGGAGCGCGGCTGGGAAGTCTGATTCCGACTCCGCAATCCGCTCGATCCAACCGCCAACGCCGGAGGCTGCGCCAGT
>Ga0182024_10019256_pt1 | contig 12607 bp, 10 predicted proteins | sample P32metaG_FD_120480 | JGI IMG/M metagenome (GOLD analysis project Ga0182024, IMG submission 120480) | Permafrost microbial communities from Stordalen Mire, Sweden - P3-2 metaG (Illumina Assembly) | ecosystem: Environmental > Terrestrial > Soil > Wetlands > Permafrost | place: Sweden: Stordalen... | reverse complement strand
TGCAGGAAATTGACCGGGCTTTAGCCGATCTGGCGCCGGAGCAGGGCTGGACCGAGGAAGATGAAGTTCCGACCTCGGCTGGGGCCGTGATCACGCGGCCAGGGGATGTATGGAGGCTGGACAAGCACCGGCTGTTGTGTGGCGATGCGACCAGCATGGAGGCAGTGGAAAAGGTTCTCAACGGCGAGTTGGCCGACATGGTTTTCTGCGATCCCCCTATTCGGTGGCCTACACGGGCAAGACCGCGCGCAAGTTCACGATCGTGAATGACGACTTGGGCGCGGGCTTCTATGACTTCCTCCACAAGGCGTGCACGAATGTGCTGGCCATCACAAAGGGTGCCGTGTATATCTGCATGTCATCGTCTGAATTGCACACGCTCTACCGGGCATTCAGCGACGCAGGAGGCCATTGGTCCGCGTTCATCATCTGGGCAAAAGACCGCTTCACGCTGGGCCATTCAGATTATCAGCGCCAATTTGAGCCGATCCTCTATGGGTGGAAAGAGGGCCAAAGTCACTACTGGATGGGCGCTCGCAATGAGGGTGATATTTGGTTCGTGCCGAAGCCCAAGAGCAATCGCCTGCACCCGACGATGAAGCCGGTCGCCCTAGCAGCAGTTCAACACCACCTCTTCGCTCGGGAGGCTGACGTTGAATATTCTGCTCTCGTTCGCTCAGTTCGAACGCGAAATTATCGGCGAGCGCACACGCGATAAGTTGTCGGCGGCGCGCCGCAAAGGCAAATGGGTTGGCGGAGTGCCGGTGCTCGGCTACGACATCGTTCCCAGCGGCGGTCGGCTGATGGTCAATGACAAGGAAAGCCGCCGGGTTCGGGACATCTTCGCACTGTTCGTCCAGCATCAGTCACTTTCCGCGGTGGTCGCGGAACTGGCGCGGCGGCGGTGGAAGACAAAATCCTGGACCGCGCAAAATGGCCGGGCGCACACCGGTCGAGACTTCGTCAAGGCATCGCTCCGCCGATTGCTTACCAACGCGATCTATGCCGGCAAGGTCGAACACCGCGGTGCGATCTACGCGGGTGAACAGGTTTTGATCGTCGAGCCCTCCGTGTGGCAGGAAGTCAACACTGAACTACGCGCTGGCCGCCGCAGCGGCGCTGGAGCGATGCGCGTGCCACAGAACGCTTTGCTTGCGGGCTTGCTGCACTGCAAGAGCTGTCAACGACCGATGATTCCCACCTACACGGCCAAGCCAGGCCGGCGCTATCGCTATTACGTATGCCGGGCTGCGCGGCAGAACGGCTGGAGTTCCTGTCCGACCAAATCGGTGCCGGCGCGCATGATCGAAGATGCGGTCCTCGATCAGCTTCGAACGGCGTTGCGCGACAATGGCACCCGCGAGAAACTGAATGCTCCAAGTGGGCCGGTGTCCCGGCAATGGTCGAAGAGTTCGACAAGGTCGGTCTCGGCCAGTGGTTCCGGTATGTCACCGGTATTCTGGAGGTAGCGGGCGGCATCGGCTTGCCATGGTAATGATTGATGCGATCATCGCGCATGCCACGTTGCTTGTCCTCACCGGGATCATCGCCTATTTTCGAAGGCCCTAAGACATCAAGCAGCAAAGGACTTCATCCGATCGCGGCCCCATTCACCAACATCACCAGATAGCCACCCAACCAACACACGCTCCAGTACGCCGGACAGGGAGATGTCCCGAATTCTTCCGGCGCTTTCGGAAACGGCAACACGTTGTTCTTGCGGTTCTTCATAGGGCCAGTGATGCCTCTCGGTCGCGCAGGCATCCCGCTGCTACGAATCGCACCTTTTGACATGTCGATGTCCGTTCACAACCTTCGAGCGGCGGAATGTGCTTTGTTTCCAAAACGAATCCTCCGATGTGCCCTCACCCGATCATTTCGCCCAATGCAAGCCGATGTGAGATTATGATATTTTCGTGTCGTTTGCGATTTTCGGAGGAAATGCATGACGCCTGGGTCTTCAGTCCTATTTCTTTCCCTTATGGCTGCGGCTCTCGCCCCAGCGGCTTCACCGCGCCAGCAACTGCTCGGCAAGCTGCCTTTACGCTTTGAACAACAACCGCTGCGGAATACTTACAAAGCGCGTGGATCGAATTTCGAACTTAATCTGACAGCTTCGAGCTCTACCATTGACTGGACCGATCCAGCTAGCGGCCGCTGCGCGCGCGTCACCACGGAGCTTCCAGGTGCTGATCCGCATGCTTCGATGGAAGCTGAGGATCGACTGGCCGGCTCCGCCAATTATTTTCTCGGCTCGCCCGGGAGTTGGAGAACCGACGTTGGCGGTTACGGGAGAATACGCAGCAAGAACGTCCATCCCGGGATCGACTTGGTTTTTCATGGTGAAAACGGGCGCTTGGAATACGATTTCGTGATTGCCCCGCACGCCGATCTATCGCTGATCCGGATGTCGATGAGCGGCCAGAAGTCGGTTCGGGTCGATGGGTCGGGCGATCTTCTCGTCGCCACCAGCGCCGGTGTGATCCGCTGGAAGCGCCCGGAGATTTATCAGCAAGCCGGTGAGACACGCCGAAGCATTTCGGGAAAATTTGTAACCGTTGGCCGAGGCTACGTGGCGTTCAAGATCGGCGCTTACGATCGTAATCGGGAACTGGTGATCGATCCGACGCTCGCGTATTCCACTTTTCTAGGCGGTTCGGGAGGCGACGGGGCACGGGGTGTCGCGGTCGACGCGTCAGGCAACGTGTACATCGCAGGTGTGACAGGTTCCGCCGGACTTCCAACGCTCTCGGCATTTCAACCGAATTTCGGAGGACTTACGGCGACCATAAATTCGCCCGGCGACGGTTTTGTCGCGAAATTCAACCCGGCAGGCGCTCTGCTGTATCTCACCTATATCGGAGGCAGTGCCGACGATCTGGTAAGCGCAATTGCGGTCGACGCGGCCGGCAACGCGTACCTCGCGGGGTCGACCTCGTCTACCGATTTTCCGCTCGTCAATGCCTACCAATCGCAGTTTGGAGGGACCGGAGGGTATAGCTATGAAGTCCGCACGGGGGACGCCTTTGTCGCGAAGCTGAATCCGGCGGGAAACAAGTTGATCTACTCCACTTATCTGGGAGGCAGTCTCGACGACGTCGCGACCGCGATCGCGATCGATAGCACTGGAAGCGCGTACGTCACGGGTGCCACGCTGTCGCAGAATTTTCCTGTGACGCAGGGAGCGGCGCAAAGCCGTAATAAGGGATTTGGAGGAGCGCCCGTCCTGACTCGCTTCAATCTCCCTGTGTGGGAACCCGGCGATGCTTTCATCGCGAAGCTGGATCCTACCGGCTCGCAGCTCGTGTTCTCCACGTTTCTCGGCGGATCTCTCGACGACGTCGCGTTCGGCATCGCGATCGATTCATCGAACAACGTCTATGTAGGCGGCTGCACACTGTCGAGCGACTTTCCAACTACGGCCGGAGCTCTCCAAAGACAATGGGCGGGCACCGATCCCCAGAATTTTTTCCTGAATTTTGGCGACGGATTCATCACGAAGTTGAACGCCTCCGGAACGGCTTTCGTATACTCCACTTACTTCGGCGGAGCGGGTGATGATTGCGTGAACGCTATCGCTGTCGATTCCTCGGGCAACGCCTACATTACCGGATCCACCAGCACGAACGGATTGGGGACCACCGCCGGAGTCGTGCAGCGAAATTACGCCGGCTACTTCGTACTTCCGTTCCTGGTCGAGCAACTGTTCGGGGACGCGTTTGTCGGGAAATTGAATCCCACGGGATCGGCATTTATTTATCTCACCTACCTCGGCGGCCAGTTGAATGACGCCGGCACTGCAATCGCCGTGGATAGTTCCGGCGATGCGTATGTGGCCGGCTGGACCAATTCGCTCGATTTCCCTGTTGCCGGCAGCCCTTATCAAGCGAAGTTTCAAGGCTCCAACGGACGCTACGGCGATGGATTCCTAACCCTGGTAAATTCAACCGGCACGGCGCTGCTTTATAGCAGTTACCTGGGCGGAGAGAACGATGACGTGATTTACGGCCTTGCCCTCGGTCAGAATGGGAACGTCTATGTGGTCGGCGGCACCCGGTCGACTGCGTATCCGGTTACCTCGGCGGCGATACAAAAGACATTTGCCGGAGGAAGAGGCGACGCGTTCTTGTCGATCTTTTCAGGTTTTCCTCTCGGTCCTCCGGTGATTACCAAGGTCGCGAACGCCGAGGGCGGCGAAAGCTCGTCAATCGCGGCCAACACCTGGACTGAGATTAAAGGTACAGGCTTCGGCACGACGAGTCGGATTTGGCAAACCCCGGACTTCGTTAACCAACTGCTGCCCACGGCGCTCGATAACGTCAGTGTGACGATGAACGGCAAGGCCGCTTACGTGTATTTCATCAGTCCGACTCAGATTAATGTCCTTACGCCGCCCGACCTTGGGACGGGAGCAATTCAGGTGATGGTCTCGGTAAACGGTGTGTCAAGCGCTGCGTTCACCGTGCAATCCCAAACCGCCTCGCCTTCTTTCTTCATAAACGGCGTGGGACCTTACGTTCTGGCAACTCATTTGGACGGATCCCTGATTGGACCCACGACTTTATATCCTGGATTGAGCACGCCGGCAGCGCCGGGTGAGACGGTCATTCTTTATGCAAATGGTTTTGGAGCGACCACCCCGCCCGTCGTCAAGGGTGCTCTGACACAGTCTGGAATACTGCCCACGTTGCCGACAGTTCAGATCGGACCTTTTGTTGCGAATGTTCGGTTCGCCGGCCTGGTCTTCCCCGGCCAGTATCAGTTCAACGTCGATATACCGCCATCGACGCCATCCGGAGATAATGCGATTCTTTCCGGTATCGGAGGATTGCCGGCGCCGACAGTGCAGATCACCGTTCGCTAGTGTCCCGAGTTGGAACTACGCTTAATAGGTCGGCTCCCGGCGGGAAGTGGCGCGAGCTTTAGCTTGCAGCATCGGCTTGAGCCGATGTCTGGTCGGATCAGACAAAAGTGAAGACGTCGGCTGAAGCCGACGCGGCAGACTAAAGTCCGCCCCACCAAAACCACCCGAATTTATCACATGAGTTGTTCCCTGCGTGACCTCGGAGGATCTGCTAGCTTACAACTCAGGACACTAGCGAAATGCGACGATGCGGCCCATCGAGAAAACACCCCACGCGGCGACCGCCGCGATCCCGGGAATATGGAGTGCGGCGGCCTTTACGGAGCCGACGTACAACCGCTCGTAAGGGACGCCCGAGATTTCCTGGCTGACTGGAAAGTTCGCCAGCAGCGCGGCGGGGATCTCAATCCGGCCGTCCGAAGGACGTGCTGCGCAAACCACAGTTGCGCTCGCCGTTGTCAACTGATCGATATTGGTCGCGGCGATCAGCATCGAATCTACTCCCGGTTCGCTGTTCCAATGAACGGTGACGCCGCGGGCGCGGTCCACGTCGGTGATCTCCTCGCGATCCGTCCATTCGAAGCTGACAGGCATCGGTGGATGAACGGAAAACTCAGGGACATCGGCCCCGCCCAAGCTGCGCAGAGTGACGTCTCCAGCTCCAAAGAAGGGTTCGGGGAGCCCGCGTCTGGTTGCCGATCCTCCGGTGCCGAGCGTTGCCCGGAAGCGCACGCTCTGGACCTCCATCGTCCTGACGATTGGCGATTTAGGTTTTGAAGGATCCACCCGCGTCAAGCGCAGAAGCGTACCCGCATCGAGAAGGAGTGCATCCAATTGGGTCGCGTGAGATTCGTCGGCCGTCAGCATGTTCGTCAGCGTATTCATCAGAGAATTGCCGGGCACGGTTCCACTCTGAAAGCTGGTTGTGTAACCGGTGCACGTGCCGGGGGGAGGAACCAAGGTCCGCAGGGGGAGATGGTTCTTCTCCGCAAAAATGACGAACCCGGCATCGTAGATTTGATCTTCCGCTCCGGCGCGCGGCGACTTCAGGCTGATTCGATCGAAACCAACCAGGCCGATCCGATTCGCCGTGAGCAGAGGAACCGGACCCGAATCGCATGAGCCCTTCGTGCCGCTCACCGCCATGGTGACCACGTTGCTCGCGCGCTTCGGTGCCGCTTCCAGATACACCGGCACGAAGCATCCTTGCGGCACATCGCGCGGTACGGCAGCGACCAGTTCCCGCTCTCCGGGTTTGGCCGTTCTTCGCACCGCCGCGGTCCTTACGGGGCGCCCACCGATGTTGACGGTCGCGCCTGTTTCCGCTCCCATTCCTGTCGCCAGAAGAGAAATCGTCTGCCCGGGCCGCGTCGGATTTTCTTCCGTGTTCGGGGATCGTTTGCCGGCCGCGTCGAGATTCATGATGCGCCCTGGTCCCCAACCCTCCCCGAAGACCGAATAAATCCCCGGATTGAAGGACGCGATATCAATCGGGAAAGGCTTGCTCTTCAATCCGTTCACGCTGACGATGAGCGAGCTTGGTCCTAACGCAGCCGCAGCGGGCACAATCGCCTCAATTCGCTTGCCTGAAACCTGAATGAGGCGGACTTGTGTCGAGATTCCTTTCTGCGCCAGCGTAACCGTCGTGTGGCCTTCCTCGAAGCGAACACCGGAAATCGTGAAGCGCGAGCCGCGAGCCAACGCGCCACCTGGGAGAGTCGGTGGAATGCGGCTCGCTGTATTGACGACACCGTTTTGGCCGATTCCAGGCTGCCCAAAAGCGCAGAGGGAAACACCGCATAACGCGGCCGTCAGAAGGAAGCCCCACATTTCTTTCTAGGCTATCATTTGACCTGAAACCCCGCATGCGTTTTTGGCGAACAGCGTCGCGAATCGCCTGGAAGGATCTTCGCAGCTCGCCCATTCAATCGGCTTGGATCGTCTGCGCGATGGCGGTGAGTCTCGCCGCGATCGGGGGAGTGCACAGCGCAGCGAACGTGGCCCGGGCCGCGATTCACACCGATTCCCGAGCCTGGCTTGCCGGAGACATTGGCATCGACCTGGTCTATTCGATCGAACGAGAACAAATTGCCGCGCTCGACCGGCTTCCATTGCAGGGTATTGCCTGGACGGTCGTCACATCGGCCTGGACCATGGCCTCCTCCGATGAATCGCCCAATCCCGGCGTGATCGCGGTGAAGGCTGTCAATCCCGCACTCTATCCTTTTTATGGCGAGTTGACACTGGATCCGCCCCTATCACTTGGGGCGGCCTTAGAAGACGATACGGTGGTCGTCTCCGAAGAAGTGCTCGAGCGGCTGCAGGTCCGCATCGGCAACACCATGCGGATCGGCGGAGAGCCGTTTCGAATCGCCGCGCGTATCGCCACCGAACCCGATCGTTTTTCCGGAGCGGTCGGCCTCGGCATGCGCTGTATCCTTTCGCGGGGCGCCTACGCCCGCAGCGGTGTCGAAGCCTCCGGAAACTCCGTTCGCAACAGGGTGCTGTTGCGCTTGCCGGCGGGAGCCGATGTTTCCGAACACCAGAGGATGCTCGAAAAGCTGTTTCCGGGCGGGAGCGTTCGTGAGTATCGCGATGCGTTTCACCAACAAACCGAAACCGTCATTTCGTTCCTGAGTATGACCGCATTCCTCGCGCTGGCTTTCGGGACCATCGGAGTGGCGGTAGCGGCGCGGCAGCACGCGGAGGATCGCATGCCGTCCATGGCGATCATGAAAATGGTCGGCGGAAGAGGCTCGCAAATCGCTCTTATATTCCTGGTTGAGATCGGCGCGATGGCTGCGGCCGCCGTTGTTGTTGCCGCGCCTCTCGGGAGTCTGATTCGCGCATCCGTTTTGTCGCTCGCCGGCCGCTATCTCATCCTGCCGCCGACAACCGCCTGGGATTTGCTGGCCGTCGTGGGAGGAGCGTTTTGTGCGCTCGCGGCGATGGCTCCCGTTCTTATCGAACCCGCGTTGTCGATTCGCAATCTGAGCCCCGCCGAGGTTATCCGGCGTGGGACTGGAGAAATAAAATCCGCACCTGGGAAGACGCGACCGTTCGGGCTCGCCGCCGCGGTGTTCCTCGCGTCCCTATTCCTCGCCGTGCTCATGCTTCAGGCGTGGATCTCGGCGCTGATAATGCTCGTTGCCCTCGGGGCCACCATGGGACTCGCCTCGCTGCTGACGATCGCAACGGCCGCGCTGCTTCGCCGGTGGACGCCCCGTCTCCGGTTCCGCTTTCCTTTGCTCGCTCACGGGATCGCCAGCCTTCACCGTCCCGGCAATCATTCGAGACTGCTGGTGGCTGCGCTTGCCACTTCGCTCACGATGCTGAATGCCACGTATGCCGCCGGATCCGCGGTCTCGCGCGCGGTCCTGGACGTTTTACCCTACGATCGCAACAGTCTTTATCTCACGCGTTTTCGCGATTCCGCCCAAGGCGGGGTGAGAGCGTTCCTGGCCGGCCAGCCTGGCGTGATACATGTTGAAGTCATGACGCAGGTCCGGCTTCAGTTGCGCAGCATGACCACTGCCGGCTCGAAACAGATTGCCAGGTTCGATGCCCCCTATCTTTCCGTCTGCGATTCGTCCCTGCCACCGGGAGGCCTGCTGATCGCCGGCGATGTCGCGCGAAAAATAGGCGCAAAATCTGGCTCGACGCTGGCGTTTGAGGTTCGCGACCGGACGATTCATCGCTCGGTAACGACGATCCGCCCCTTCGGAGCCGTGGACCGTGTCTGGTCGACGATCCACCTAAATTGCGCGGGACTCGATGAAACGCTGCTGTTTCACCAGGCTGCCGTGCAAGTGGATCCCAGCCGTTTGTCCGAAGTGCGGCGGGCGCTGCGGATCGAGTTTCCATCCCTTGCGGTCGTCACCGCGGACGACATTTCGGAAACGATGAAAGTTGTCAGCCGGGACGCGATGACGTTGGCGCGCGTCGTCACGTGGTACGCCTTGGCCGCGGGTCTCTGCATGATGATCGCAATCGTAGCCGCTTCGCGTCTGGCTCGTTCCCGCGAAATCGCCATTCTCTCGGCGATCGGCAGTCCCCGATCGGCGATGCTGCTTATCTATACGGTCGAATTCGCTTCGACCGGACTACTGGCTGGACTGATCGCAAGCTTGCTTGCAGCCGGATTTACCAGCGCTACCTTTTTCGTCATCTTTAAACGACTGGAAATGCCTTTTCAGTGGATGCCTCTGATTGCGGCCGCTGGAATCTCAACCCTTGCAACCATCGTTGCCGGCTGGCTTCCTTCCATCCTCCTGTTATTCCGGCGTCCCATGGATGTCATTCGCGGCTGAGCCGCATACAAATCCCGAATCTTCCACGCCAGCCACACCACGCCCACCACCACGATAACGGTGAGCACCCAGTACATGGCCGGATACTCCTCTCCCGTGAGGGCCGAAAACCAGTCCGCGAAGATTCGGTATGCTGGATGGATTCGGGTGCAACTCCGGATTTGAGAGCAGTGTCAGATAGCGCCGCGGCCAGTCTCGCCCGTCGCTGAGAAAACTCATCACCGCCAGCACGGTTCCTCCGACTGCGCCGCCGGCGAGGACCATCCATCGCCGATGGATCAGAAACACCAGAGGAGTGAGCACAAACAGGTGTCCCTTAATCGCGCAAAGCGACAGGAGCAATCCAACCACGAAGTCGTGCGCATGACGAATCGCGAGAATGCTCCCCGCCGCCAATAACAGCACCGCGTGACGTCCTGCCCGTTCGAAACATTCGAGAGCAGCGGAAAACAGAGGCTCGAAAAGAGAACCAGCTCCTTGCATTGGGGGACGAAGAGAAACAGGAAAACAACGAACGCCGCGAAGCTGATGCTCTCAAACGTCCAGTATGCCGCGCGATACGGCAGCAGGCCGAGCGGCCACAACAAATCCGCATAGAACGGCGGACGCGAGTAGTACACGCCGACCAGTTCGACTCCTACGCTCGCGATGAATGCGCTGCGCCGCGATCGGACTATATAAATCGGGAGTCCCAGACAGCTTCGCGCGCCCGCATATAGTTGCAGGAAATCGTTTTGCCCCGAGAAAAAACGGTCACGCTGAAGGAGACCCAGAAAAACGAGCAGGGTCAAACCCAAGGCCGCCGAAATCCATTGAATCCAATCGATCTTTTTCAAAAATTGATGATAGAACCGTTCGGCTCTTGTATTCTGGTAATTGCTTCTTTCGTCCTCCACGTACTTCATTTTCCTGGCTGCAATTTTTTTCCTCTATTGGCCCCCGTCTCGCGTACGATCGCTCGCTCTCGCCGTGCTGCTGCTGGCGAACTATTTTTTTTACGCCAAGTGGGACATGTTTTATCTGGCGCTGATCCCGGCCGCCGGTACCTGCGATTACCTGTTCGGCCTCGGCCTGCAATCTTCGAAACACGTTTTGGTCCGCCGCGTCCTGGTCGGCCTGAGCATCCTGATGAACCTCAGCCTGCTCGCATTCTTCAAATACATGCCGTTTTTTCTCGAAAACTGGACCAAAGCAACGGGCCGCCCGGTGCCCGAGTGGCACTGGGCGCTTCCTATCACACTATCCTTTTATGTATTTCAGGCTCTGACCTATACCATCGACCTCTACCGTCGTGACGCGAAGGGCACAAAGAGCTATCTCGCCTACCTCGCCGCGGTTTCATTTTTTCCCACTACGCTCGCCGGTCCCATTACGCGCGTCTCAGTGCTTCTCGATCAATTTGAAAAGCCTCGCAAGCTCGAAGCGTTGGACGGCGGACGCGCTCTGTTCCTCATCGGCATGGGACTCACGAAAAAACTCCTGATCGCCGATTTTCTCGGCGCGAACCTGGTCAATCGCGTGTTCGATTTTCCCGCGCTCTACTCCGGCTCTGAGGTACTGATCGCGGTCTATGCTTACGCCTTGCAGATCTACTTCGATTTTTCTGGCTATACCGATATTGCTATCGGCTCCGCGTTGCTGCTCGGTATCAAGCTGCCGCCGAATTTCAATGCCCCGTACGCCGCCGTGAATATCGCCGATTTCTGGCGGCGCTGGCACATCACTCTTTCCAATTGGCTGCGCGATTATCTTTACTTCTCTCTCCCCGGCCTCCGGTCGAAGTGGAAAATCTTCACCTATTGGAATCTCTTCATCACAATGGTGATCGGCGGATTGTGGCACGGCGCAAATTGGACCTTCGTCGCATGGGGCGCGATTCATGGCCTCGGATTGGCGGCGCAGCATTTCTGGCGAACATGGCGCGGCAATAAAAAAGCGGAGGGGGGATGGAGATATTTCAATATTTTCGCGACCATCCAATACGTGTGCTTCGCCTGGATTTTTTTCCGCGCGGCGAGTTGGGAAAACGCGTACGCGATTCTCTCGCGCATTGGATCACTGAGCTTCTCCGTGGTGAACATTTCCCCGTCTCTGGTTCTGATCATGACCATCGCGATCCTGGCGCATTATTGCCCGAAAAGGTGGTACGACTTTAGCTTGAGTGCTTATTCGCGTGCGCCCTTTTATGTGCAGGCGCTCGGCTTGGCGCTTCTGGTGATCGGTTTGCAATACGTCGCGCAGACGGGCGCGACGCCGTTCATCTATAACAAGTTTTGAGGTCTCGAACGCATTGGCTAAGACCAAAAATTGGCGCCGCATTCGTCCTTTATGACCGCAGGGTCGTACTAGTTTGGGACAAGCGGCTCCCCGTTCCGTCAAATGTCCAAGGTCTATATCGGTGTGAGTTTGAGGGCGACGAGTTCAGTTGGAGGGCCGGCATGAAGCTCATGAAGGCGATTCGAGAGTTCAAGCGGTAGGTAGTCAGCCGAGAAAGTGGGATACGACATTGCCCGGACGATATTATCGCGGTGACGTTCTTGAAGTAGATTTCAATCCGGCCAAAGGTAGTGAACCGGCCAAGATTCGTCCATGCGTCGTTATTCAAAACGATGTCGGAAATAAATTTTCACCAATCACTATTGTGGCAGCGATTACTGGCGCCGAAAATGTCCCGCGAAGGTATCCGGTCGATGTTCTTGTGTCTAAACCGGAAGGAGGCCTCACCAAGGATAGGTGATTCAATGCAACCTGATACGCTGCATCGATGAGAGCAGGGTACACCGGTGTATGGGAAAGCTCAACGCTACAACGATGCGCGGAGTGGACGAAGCATTAAAGATAAGCTTGGCGCTTCGATGAATGAAGTCAGGCCAGATCCGCTTCTGCGCTCATCATCTCTTCTGCCACAATGCGGGCGGAAGCGGCATTTGCGAGATAGCCTTGTTCCAAATCCTTCTCCAGCTTCTGCCTGGAAGTTTTAGACCCCGTCGCGTTCGGGATGTGCGGTTGCTTACCGGTAGACGTCTTTCTGAGCGCGTGCACAGGTCGATTCATTTCGCGTGGCCCTTCGTCCTTGTTCAGTCGCTTGGGCATACCTAAGCTTCCCACGAATCGAAAGAGCGTTCAAGCTGCAACCCGATATGTCACAACTGGCGATGCTCCTATTGGCTGCTATACTTCTAGAATTGCATGCCTGCGATGGATATCCAGCAGATCTGGGACATCCTTCCTCACCGTTACCCGATGCTGCTGGTGGATCGCATCGAGGAACTGGAGGAAGATCGCGTTGTCGGGATCAAAAATGTCACGATTAACGAGCCATTTTTTAGCGGCCATTTTCCCGATATTCCGGTGATGCCGGGGGTGATGATCATCGAGGCGATGGCGCAGGTGGCGGGGATTCTGGTGCTGAGCTCGATTCCGGAGCGCAAGA
>Ga0182024_10019255_pt1 | contig 12608 bp, 8 predicted proteins | sample P32metaG_FD_120480 | JGI IMG/M metagenome (GOLD analysis project Ga0182024, IMG submission 120480) | Permafrost microbial communities from Stordalen Mire, Sweden - P3-2 metaG (Illumina Assembly) | ecosystem: Environmental > Terrestrial > Soil > Wetlands > Permafrost | place: Sweden: Stordalen... | reverse complement strand
TTCGGCGAGGGCATCTGCCGGGTCGGGGCCGGGGCGCATATCTGGCAGCTGACCTGGCAGGAAGGCATGGCGCTGCGCTGGGATGCACGCACCCTCGAGCTGCTGGAGGAAGTGCCCTACGACCGGGAAGGCTGGGGTATCTGCGCCGCCGGCACCTGTCTGGTCACCAGCGATGGCAGCAGCGAGCTGGTTCGCCGGGACCCGGGCACGCTTGCCGAGCAGGACGTGGTCGTCGTCCGCTACGAGGGTGCGCCGGTGCTCGGCCTGAATGACCTGACCTGGGACGGCGACACAATCTGGGCCAACGTCATCGGCACGGCCACGCTGCTCGGCGTCGATCCGGACACTGGCGTGGTCACCGACATCGTGGACGCGCGCCGCGCCAGGGAGCGGCACCCTGGAGAGCCGGAGGCGGTCATGAACGGGCTAGCCGCACTGCCTGCACCGGGGGAGTTTCTGCTGACCGGCAAGACCTGGCGTGCTATCCGCCACGTTCGCCTGGTGCCTGCGCGCCTCCGCCGCTACAACGTCAGCATGCCCACCGAGTCCGCGTAGAAGGCAGATCCAGCCACGTGGAACGCCAGTTGCCGCATGGTCCAGGCGTCGCCGACCCGCCCATCCAGCTGCTGATCACTCAGCGACCTGAGGCGCACATCCCAGATCAGCGCCAGACGTCGTAGCCTGCTCCTGGCCTCATCCAGGTCATCGCAGGAAAAGGCGGCGAGGTCGGCACGGGTTGTGATCGCCGAAGCGTGCCACCGGTCAGGTTCCGTGGGACGGCCGGCCAGCCGGGCCTCAAGCTCAGCGAGATGATCGACCAGGTGGTCGGCTACCCGCCGTATCGCCTTGTGCGGGGTGTAAATACGCGGCGGCTCATCCTCGACGGGTATCTCGATGGGATGGCCGTCCCATCGAGGCCAGGTCGCGGCCAGCTCCAGCACGTGATCAACCATGCCGGTCACGACATCGGCAGGATGCCGGTGATCAACCTCAGGTCCTGGATCAGTCATAACAGGATCATGCCGCATACAGCACAAGGCCATCGCCGTCGCGGTCGGCGTGCAGGTTCCGCAACGCCGGCACGGTGAGGCAATCTCGGCCGGCGGGGCCGTCCGCTGCGGGTGGCAGTGCCACGACCTGCATGCCGGCGGCCCGTCCGGCCGCCACGCCGGCTGGCGCGTCCTCGATCACCACCGATCGCGCGGGGGCGACGCCGAGCTGACTTGCCGCGGTCAGGTAGCCGACTGGATCTGGTTTGCCGACCGGGACGGAGTCAGCGCCGATCAGGACGGCAGGTACGGGCAGCCCAGCGGCATGCAGCCGGGCCACAGCCAGCTCGCGGGGGCAGGCAGTCACCACGGCCCACCGATCGGCAGGCAGCGCATTGAGCAACTCGGCCGCGCCCGGCATGGCAGTAACGCACGCGGCGTCGGCGAGTTCCCTGGCGACCAGCGCGACTCCTTCCCCGGCGTGTACCGAATCGGGCAGGTCCGGCCGGACCTGGCGCATCACCTCGACCGCTGGGCGGCCGGGCATGATGGCGAGGACTGTCGCGAGATCTGCCTCGTAGCGTGCTGCCCAGTCACTCCAGTTCGCCACGATCGACGCCTGCGAGTTCACCAGGGTGCCATCTAGGTCGAACAGCAGCGCGTCCGCGGTCACGCGCCAGCTCATAGGCTCCGCCGCAGGCCGGTATGCCGTGTCTTGACCGCGAGCAGGACGCACACCAGGGCGACGGTGGCGGCGTTGGCCATGATGATGGAGACGTCCGTGGTCAGCAGTCCGTAGCTGAGCCAGCCGCACACGCCAAGACCCAGCAGGATCAGCCAACTCCAGGAGAGGTCGCTGCTGCTGCCGGTCCGGATGGCCCGGAGCACCTGCGGCAGAAAGCTGATGGTGGTCAGCGCACCGGAACAGAGCCCGAGCGCGGTGATCATGGAAGCTCCCCTGCGATTTGCAGTTTGTACAGTTGCTGTACAAACCTATACTAGTCGTCGTGATAGCACCTGGGCAAGAGGCCGAGCCGGGACATGACGCGCTGTCCCAGCTGGTTACGCTGCTGCACGTGCTCGGCGGGACTGCCAGCCGGGCAGAGCTGACTGAGCGCCTCAGGTGCGGGCGGAGCGTCATGGGATACCTGCTCGGCGACTTGGCCGGCCGCGGCGTCGTGACCATCGAGCCGACCGCCGGCCATGGGCGCGCGGGCCGTCCCTCCCATCAGGTCAGCATCGCCGCGACCGCTCCGGTCGTCATCGCGGTTCACCTGGAGATCGGCACCGCGAACATCGCCGTGATCTCGCTCGGCGGCCGGATCGCCGAGCGAACCGAGCTCAGGTTCCAGTCGCCGGCTGACCTGGCGGATCTGCTCGCGCGGCTAGCCGAGGCGATGACGGCACAGGCCGCCCGGCAGCACCGGGTCCTCGGCGCCGGGATGGCGGTCCCGTCCCCGGTGCGCCGCGATGACGGGCTGGCATTCGCCATGCTGCACATGGGCTGGCCCAGCGTCCCGCTCCGTGATTTGCTGGCGGCGCAACTGGGCGGTATCCCGCTAGCGCTCGGCAACGACGCCAACCTAGCCGCGCTCGCCGAGCACCGGCACGGCGCCGGGCGCGGGGCGCGGCAGCTGCTGTATCTCACCACCGGGCAGGTGGGCCTGGGCGGCGCGCTGATCAGCAACGGCAGGCTTTTCGACGGGGCGCACGGCTACGCCATGGAGCCTGGGCACATCACCGTCGACCCGGCCGGTACGCCGTGCGCCTGCGGGTCCACCGGCTGCCTGGAAGTGGAGTGCGACGACCGTGGCCTGCTCCGTGCCGCCGGGCCCGCCCATGGCTATGCCGACGCTGATGCTATCCTCCGTGCCGCCGCCCGCGCCGCCAGTGCCGCCGACGCCGATGGGGCTGCTGGGGCAAGTGAGGCTGATGCAGCTTCCGTGGCCGATGGTGCTGATGCCTTGCGGGCCGTGCAGCAGGTGACCGCGCGACTAGGCAGCGGCCTGGCCAGCCTGATCAACCTGACCGATCCAGACCGGATTGTGCTGGCCGGCCGGCTCGCCAGCTACGCCCGGCTTGCCCCGGGCACGCTCGCCGCCAGCCTTGCCGCCCGTTCATTCCTCAGCAATACCGCCCTGAGCCGGACCGATCCAGTGCCCATCGTGCCCGGCGAACTCCCCGAAGCCCCCCTGCTCGGTGCCGCCGACCTAGCCTTCCAGCCCTTCCTAGCTGACCCGCGCACCGCCCTCGACGCCCCACCCTAGCCAACCCCCATTTTGGGCGGAAAATCGCCGCCCGTCGGAAGAAAACCTGTCGCAAAACGACCGTCAACTTTCCGCCGAGCGGCGAATTTCCGTACAAATCCGCGCCCAGCGCGGAGAGCGCGGCGTGGAAGGGATGTGTGGTTCGAAGGTGACTTACGGCGTGGAAGGGACTTGCGGTGCTGGGCCAGGTAGTGCGAGGGGCCGGCGGGCCCGGGAGGTTAGGCGGGGCGGGTTTCTAGCCAGGTGGACCAGGCGGCCAGGGCTTCTTCGGGGGCGCGGCGGCCTATGCCTATACGGAAGCGGTCAGTGGGGGTCGGGGTCAGGGAGGACTCGTAGATGCTGGCGGGGAGGAGCAGGACGCCGGCCTGCTCGACGAGGCTGGTGCACATCTCTGCTACGCCGTCGGCGCCGAGGTAGCGGGGGAAGGCCACGCAGCCGCCCTGCGGCGGCTGCCACTCGAACAGGTCGGGGTACCGGGCGAAGAAGGAACCGAACACCGGCAGGTTGTCTGCCACGATCTGCCGATTGCGGTCCAGGATCTGCTTGCCTGCCCGCAGCGCGATCAGCGCCAGCACCTCACTGGGGCCGGCGTTGCAGATCGACGTGTAGTGCTTGGCCCGTTCCAGCCGGCTGAGCACCTCGCGGTCACGGCAGGCGATCCAGCCGATCCGCAGTCCCGGCAGGCCATACGCCTTCGACATGACGTTGAGCGACAGCGCGGTCGGCGACAGGTCCGCCGCCTGCGGCAACGGTGAGTACGACCCCACCTCCAGCCCGCGGTACACCTCGTCGCTGAACAGCCAGAGGCCACGCTCCTCGCACAGCGCCGCGAGCGCGCGCCACGTGTCAGCGTCCGGAACGCATCCCGTCGGGTTGTTCGGGAAATTCACCGAGACGACGCGGGTGTTCGGGCGCAGCGCCGCCACGACCGCATCCAGGTCAAGCGCCCAGCCATCTTCCGGCCGCAACGCGACACCAGTAACGGAACATACCGACAGCGGAGTCGTCTCCGCGGTCTGGTAGTTCGGCGTGAGCACCACCGCGTGATCGTCGCGCCCGAGCAGTGTCCGCATGGCCAGGTAGATCGCCTCGGATGCGCCCGCGAAGCACAGCACGTCCGACGCGGCGACAGAAGAATAGGTACTCGCGATGGCGGCACGCAGCTCCGGCAGGCCGTACGTCTGCGTGTACCCCAGCGACAGCGACTCCCAGCGGGACCGCCCGTCCTCGTCGGCCAGGTCAAGCAGCTCGCGCAGCGAGATGGTCTGCGCATCGGACGCAGTCAGGTGATAACGGGCAGTGAATTCCCACCGCGAGAAGTACGTCTCCAGCCGGAAGTCGGGAAGCATGCCTACCAGCGTAGACTCCACCTCTCGTGAGCATCGTGACGCTAACTGGCTGGGGCCGGATCGCACCGTCGGCGGCCGAGCTGGCCGCACCAGTAGACGACACGTCGGCCGCGTCGCTGCTGCGCGGCGCCGGACCCAAGATCGCCCGCGGCCTGGGCCGCAGCTACAACAACGCCGCGCAGTGCGCGGACGGCATGGTGATCTCCACTGCCCGCCTCAACCGGATCCTCGACCTGAACGCCGAGACCGGCCAGGTCACCTGCGAGGCGGGCGTCAGCCTGGAGCAGCTCATGGTCGCCGGGCTGCCGCACGGCTGGTTCGTGCCGGTCTCCCCTGGCACCCGGCAGGTGAGCATCGGCGGCGCGATCGCGGCCGACGTGCACGGCAAGAACCATCACGTGGCCGGCAGCTTCGCCCGGCACGTCGCCACGCTGGACATCGTGCTGCCGGATGGCGAGCTGCGAACCCTCACCCCGAAAGACGACCTGTTCTGGGCCACGGCCGGCGGGATGGGGCTCACCGGCTTCATCGTCCGGGCAACCGTGCAGCTCAAAAAGGTGAGCACGTCACGCCTGCGGGTCGACACCATCCGCACCGCCGACATCGACGAGACGATGGCGGTGCTCACGGAACACGATCACCGGTTCGGCTACACGGTAGCGTGGTGCGACAGCCTGGCGCAGGGGGGCTCAACAGGCCGTTCTGCCGTTACTAGCGGGGATTTCGCGGAGGCTGACGACCTGCCCGCGCCCGAGCGGGACCGGCGGTACGACTTCGCGCCGAACGCGAGGATCGGGCTGCCGCCCGGGTTCCCGCCGGGGCTGATCAACCGGTACACGGTGGGGCTCGCGAATCGGGCGTGGTATCTGAAGGCGCCGCGGTCACGAACGGGAGAGCTGCAGACGATCGGGCAGTTCTTCCATCCGCTGGACGGGATCAGGAACTGGAACCGGGTGTACGGGCCCGGCGGGTTCCGGCAGTACCAGTACGTGCTGCCGTTCGGTGCCGAGGCGGCGGTGCGGCGGTCGGTCGAGATGATCAGCGCCGCGCGGGCGCCGTCGTTCGTGACGGTGCTGAAGCGGTTCGGGCCAGGCGACGCCGGGCTGCTGTCGTTCCCGATGGCGGGGTGGACACTGGCGCTTGACTTCCCGGCGCGGACGCCGGGGCTGGACGCGCTGCTCGATGACCTCGACGCCCTGGTCGTGGCGGAGGGCGGGCGGGTCTACCTGGCGAAGGACTCGCGGGTCCGGCCGGAGATCCTCGCGGAGATGTACCCGCGGCTCGAGGAGTTCCGGCAGCTCCGAGCCGAACTCGACCCGCGGGGCGTGATCGTCTCCGATCTATCGCGGCGCCTGTGCATCTGAACGTTCAGGTAACAGGCCTGCGCCGCCGACCCTAAATCTGATAGAAAATCCCGTATTAGGGCGAAACGTGGGGGGAACCGCGTTTTGGCGAAATCCGCATGACCCCCGAGGGGAATTCTGGCGTGCTCGTCGACGACACGACGCCTGACCTGCGTCGTTACCAGAAGTTCGAGGCGCCGGCGGATCCGCCGCAGGCCGCTCCGGCCCGCCGTAAGCAGTGGGGGCGGGACCGCCGCAAGGAAGCGCTTCCCGTTGTTCCCAAGCCGGTCAGCGACCGGCGGGTCGCCATGGGCAGGCTCGCCATCATCGTCACGGTACTGGACTGGACCGGCTACCTGGTCACCTGGGCGTTTGACGACTTCTTCAAGGCGGGCTACGAGGGTGCGGTCCCCCGGACAGAGGCGGTTCTGTACCTGCTCATCGTCACGCTGCTGACCGTATCCGCGCTCGCTTATCTGCTGGCCAGGCTTGGTTTCTTCTACCGCACCCGGACCCATCACCGGCCGGGCCGCGCGATCCTTGACCAGTTCTTCGATGGCACGACCCCCTCGCTGACCACGATCATCCCGTCCTATCAGGAGGATGCCAGGGTCATCAGGAGCACGCTGCTGTCCGCGGCGCTGCAGGAATACCCGGACAAGCGCGTCGTGCTGCTGATCGACGATCCGTTCGTGCCGAAGAATGCCCAGGCACGCGAGCAGCTCCTCGCCGCGCGGGCGCTGCCCGGCGAGATCGAGCGGCTGCTCGCCGAGCCCGCCTCCAGGAGCGCACGCGCGCTGCACGCGTTCGAGCTCGCCTGCGAGCGCGGCAAGCCGCTGGGGATGGGCGCCATGGTTGCCCTCGCCAGCCACTACGAGGGCGCGGCGCAGTGGCTGGAGAACCTGGCCGCCCGCACCGAGATCGTCGACCACACCGACTCCTTCTTCGCCAACGAGGTCCTGCTGCGGCTGGCCGGCTCACTGCGCACCATCCAGTCCGCGCTGCTCGACTCCACCAACGAGGGCGTGGTGCTGGAGCAGGCGATGTTCCGCAAGCTCTACCGCCGGCTCGTCTGGACGTTCCGGGCCGACGTCACCAGCTTCGAGCGCAAGCGCTACGTGTCGCTGTCCCATGAGCCGAACAAGGCCATGAACCTGAACAGCTACATGGGCCTGATGGGCGGCACCTACCGCGAGGTACGGACCGTGAGCGGTGCCGCGCTGGTCCGCTGCGCGCCGGCCGAGTGCGACGTCAACATTCCCGACCCCGACTATGTCGTGACGCTCGACGCGGACAGCGTGCTGCTGCCCGAGTACTGCCTGCGCCTGGTGCACCTGCTTGAGCAGAACGAATACCGCGACATGGCCATCGCGCAGACGCCGTACAGCGCCTATCCGGGCTCGGCGACCCGCCTGGAGCGCATCGCGGGCGCCACCACCGACCTGCAGCACATCGTGCACCAGGGCCTCACCTACTACGACGCCACCTTCTGGGTGGGCGCCAACGCGGTGATCCGCAAGAAGGCGCTGAACGAGATCGCCGAGTCCTCGTACCTGGGCGACTGGGAGATCAAGCACTACATCAGGGACCGCACGGTCATCGAGGACACTGAATCCACGATTGACATGGGCATCCGCGGCTGGCGGCTCTACAACTGCCCGGAGCGGATGAGCTACAGTGCCACGCCGCCCGACTTCGGCTCGCTGTCCATCCAGCGGCTCCGCTGGGCCAACGGCGGGCTGCTGATCCTGCCCAAGCTCCGCCGTCAGACCCGGGCCAGGCGGCGCAGCGGCCAGCGCACCCGGTTCGGTGAGCTGTTCCTGCGCTGGAACTACATGGCCTCCATCTGCTGGAGCTCGGTCAGCCTGCTGGTGCTACTCGCGTTCCCGTTCAGCGCCACGCTGATCAGCCCGCTGCTCGGCCTGGTCGCGCTGCCTTACTTCGCGGCGATGGCCAGCGACCTGCGCTACTGCGGCTACAAGCGGATCGACGTGTTCCGCATCTACGGGTTCAACCTGGTGCTGCTGCCGGTGAACCTGGCCGGCACCCTGTCGTCCGTGGTGCAGGGGATAACGGCGTCTAAGGCCGCGTTCGCGCGGACTCCTAAGGTCCGCGACCGCACCGTCGTCCCGGCTTTCCCGCTGCTCGCGCCCTACCTTCTCGCCTTGCTGGCCGGGGGGACGTTCTACCTCGCGTACCGGCATGACCGCGTGGAGAACATGGCGTACGCCGCGCTCAACTTCGTCCTGCTGTGCTACGCCATCAAGTCGTTCATCGGGCTGCGTAACTCCATCGTGGACACGTGGATTCACGGGACGTCGCTGCTGTACAAGTCCGGGCGGCGCCGGCGGCACGCGGTGCGCCGGTCGAAGTCTGCGCAGCAGGCACCGTCGGCGCCGGACTGGCGAAGCGTGCTCGAGGTCGGTTTTGTCGAACCCGCGGCGGCGGCCCAGGCGGGACGATTCGCCGCGACGCCCGTGCCAGGCACGCTACGGCGGCCTCCCACGCCGCCGGCTCCGCCGGTCGCGGTGGCGAGTGCGGAACCGAAGCGCCGGCTGTCGCTGCTGCGGTTGCTGGTGGCCCTCGTGGTGGTCGGCGGCCTCGGCTACGGCGGGTACGCCGCGGCGCAGACCCGGCTGGCCGGAACCGTGGTCACCAGGCAGACCTGGTTCGCCCCGTACGTCGATGCCACGCTGACCCCGACCTACCAGTTCCAGAGCCCCTCCTCCGATCCGGCGCGGCAGACGGTCCTCGGGTTCGTCGTCGCGGAACCGGGAGCAGGCTGCACGCCGAGCTGGGGTGCTGCCTACACGTTGTCCCAGGCCAGCGCGTCACTGGCCATGGCCTCGCGCATCGCCCAGGTAGAGCAGGACGGCGCCGAGCCCATCGTGTCGTTCGGCGGCGAGGCCAATACCAGCCTGGACGTGGCGTGCTCCACCGTGTCGCAGCTGACCAGTGCCTATCAGGCGGTGATCAACTGGTACGGGCTGAAGGCGATCGACCTCGACATCGAGGGTGCGGCGCTGTCTGACTTCGGTGCCGAGCAGCGCCGCGCGCAGGCCATCGCGAACCTTGAGCAGGCGGCCCGGGCCGCGCACCAGCAGTTCCAGGTCTGGCTCACCCTCCCGGTCGAGCCGGACGGCCTGCAGGACAACGCGATCTCCGTCATCGACTCGATGCTGGCGGACCGGGTGTCCATCACCGGCATCAACGTGATGACCATGGACTTCAGCAAGTCCCCGGCGGCGGGCAGCTCCATGCTGCCCGAAGTGGAGAGCGCGCTGAATAGCGTGCACGCGCAGCTGTCCAGCCTGTACCCGCGCTACGGCGTGAAGCTGCGGTCGGAGCAGATCTGGCAGCGGATGGGTGCCACGGTGATGATCGGGCAGAACGACGTCCAGGGCCAGGTCTTCACCACCGGCGATGCGCAGGGCCTGGTGAGTTTCGCGAATGGCAACCACCTGGGCCGGGTTTCGATGTGGTCGCTCAACCGGGACAGTCAGTGCGGCACGCCGTTCGCGGTGACCGGGGTACTGTCCAACACCTGCAGCGGCACCGCCGAGTCCGGCATGCAGTTTGCCTCGGTCTTCGGGCAGCTGCAAGGCACCGACACGGCTACGATCTCGGACGGTGACGTACAGCCGGTCGCGGCCAACACCAATGCCGCCGACGCACCGTACCCGCAGTGGGTCGGCACCGAGAACTATCCGCTCGGCTACCGGGTGGTGGCCGACGGCGAGATCTACCAGGCCAAGTACTACAACACCGGCGACGATCCGCAGGCACAGGTCCAGTACGACTATCAGACCCCATGGGAGCTGCTCGGCCCGGTGCTGCCAGGCAACCACGCACCGCACATCACCCTGCCGCCGGCCGGCACGTACCCGTCGTGGGCGATCGGAACGCTCTACCAGGTCGGCACCAAGGTGCTCTTCGCTGGGCTGCCGTACCAGGCCAAGTGGACCAACCAGGGGAACTCGCCGCAACCTAACACGGGTAACCAGTCCGGATCGCCCTGGCAGCCGCTCTACAAGATCCCAGGTGAGCCGGCCTCGTCACAATAACAACTACACACTGTAGTGTTAATATCACCCGGTGAAACGTGTGGTTGCGGTGTCACTGGTCCTGCTAGCCGCTGGGGCGGTACCTGCCCAGGCCGATGCTGGCTTCAATCCGGTTGACGGCAACCAGGGCTTCGCGGTGATGACCGAGGGGAACGCATCCCTCGTCCAGACCGAGTCCGAGGGACCGATCGCGGTGGGCGGCAACCTCACCATCGGCGGCGGCTACAACGTGGCCATCCACTCCGCCGGGTCATACACGGTCGGCTCGGACCCCGAGCCTTCCGCCCTCGTGATCGGAGGGAGCGTCGACTGGGCCGGCAGCGCGTCGAACGGCCTGATCAGGGTCCTGTCGCCCGGCTACGTCAAGATCGGGAACCTGTCCGGCTCCGCCGTGCACACCACCGACAATAACAACGCGTCGATCAGCACCACCGTCACGCAGTCGTCGGCTGCCTACAACGCATTGCCGGGGATCAACCTGACGGTTAAGGAACCAGCCGCTGCGGTCGGCCCCGGCGGCATCGACTTCACTACGGCCTTCACCACCTTCCGCGCTCGTGCCCAGCGGCTGGCGGCGTGCGAGAACAATGTCACCCTGCTCGATGGCAACGGCAACCCGCTCACCGGTGGCGCGATCCCGTCGAACGGCCAGGTCAAGATCGCCCTGGCCGCCGGGCAGACGAACGTGCTGAACATCGCGGCCAGCGACCTGTCCCAGATCAAGGTGCTGACCTTCCTCAACCAGCCGGCTCAGGACACGCCGCTGCTCATCAACGTGACCGGAACCGGGTCCTTCGACTGGACCTCACCGAACATGGCGGGGGTGAGCGGGACTCAGGCGCCGTACATCCTGTGGAACCTGCCCGGCTTCACGACCCTCGTCCGCACCGGTGGCGACAGCCTGGAAGGGACCCTCTACGCGCCGGACGCCGACTTCACCGACAACGGCGCCACCAACATCGAAGGCGACATCATCGTCAAGACGCTGCAGCAGGACGTCGGGCTGAGCAACCCTACGACATCGGAGTATCACTACTTCCCCTTCAACGCCGACCTCTCATGCGGCAACTCGACGCCGACGCCTAGCCCCACGCCGACGCCTACGCCTACGCCGTCTCCGACAGCTACGATTTCGACGATGGGGAGTCCCACCGCGACGCCGAGCCCGTCGCCCACGGTGACCCCGAGCGTGATCCCGACCGCGGGTCTCTCGCCGACGCCAGGCCCGCAGCCGTCACCGTCCGCCTCGCCCGGCAAGCCGGGGCAGCTGCCGGTAACCGGCTCCGACCTGCTGGTCCTGCTAGGTGGAGGCGTAGCGGCCATCGGCCTCGGCCTCAGTACCCTCCTGCTGCGTACCCGCAGAAGGCTGTGACACGTGTGGTATGCCAGGAGGTATGACCACCCGCGACCCGCTTGACCTCGCTGCTGACGCCCCGCTGCTGGCTGCCTGGCTGGACTGGACCCGCCGGGTCGAGGCCGGCGAGCTGATGCCGATGACCACGCCTGGCCACAAGATGCGCCAGGATCTCACGGGCGCGGTCATCGCCGGCGACGCCCCGCTGTACGGCGCCCTCGACACCATCAAGAACGCAGACCACCTCCGCGCCGACGCCGAAGCCCGAGCGGCCCGGCTGTGGGGCGCCGACTGGTGCCGGTTCTCGGTGGGCGGCTCGACGCACGGCAACCAGGCGCTCTGCCTGGCGCTTGGCCGGCCAGGCCAGGAAGTGATCATCACCAGAACGCTGCACAGGTCGCTGCTGCTCGGCCTGGTACTGGCCGGCCTTAGACCGGTGTGGGTCCGCCCGGACATCGACCGGGGCTCGGGCCTGCCCACCGCGGTCCCGGTGCACGCGGTCGCGACGGCCGTCGCTGAGCATCCCGGCGCGTGCGGCGTGATCCTCGGCGACCCGTCCTACATCGGCACGATCGGTGACCTGGCCGGGCACGCCAGGGTCGCGCACGAGGCAGGGATGCCGCTGATAGTGGATGCGGCGTGGGCGGCGCACTTCGGCTTCCACCCGGATCTGCCGCCGCACGCCCTTGCGGCCGGCGCGGACGCGATGGTCACCAGCGCGCACAAGGCGCTGCCCGCCTACACCCAGGCAGCGCTGGTGCTGGCCCGCACCGAGCGCCTCGACCGGGCCAGGCTGGAGCGAGCCTTTGACGCGACCCACACGACCAGCCCGGCCGGGTCGATCATGGCGAGCACCGACGCCGCCCGGGCACTGCTGAGCAAGCACGGCGAGCGGCTCTGCGCCCGGCTGATCGACGAGGTAACGGCGGCCAGGGATCGGCTGCGGGCGGTCCCCGGCCTCGACGTGCTGGCAGGCCCCGGTGTGGACCCCAGCAAGCTGGTCGTGCTGCTGGCCGGGACCGGTGCGCACGGCGGCCTGGTGGAGGCGGACCTGATCGCGGCGGGCGTGGCACCGGAACTGGCTGACCGTGACGTGATCGCGCCGATCGTGACGATCGCCGACGGCCCAGCGCAGGTCGCTGCCTTCACCGAGGTGCTGATCGAGTCGATTGAGCGGCACCGCGGTGCCCCGCGCCCATCGACCGTGCACGTGTCGTGGACGGTCGACCCGCAGACGATCCT
>Ga0182024_10019254_pt1 | contig 12608 bp, 10 predicted proteins | sample P32metaG_FD_120480 | JGI IMG/M metagenome (GOLD analysis project Ga0182024, IMG submission 120480) | Permafrost microbial communities from Stordalen Mire, Sweden - P3-2 metaG (Illumina Assembly) | ecosystem: Environmental > Terrestrial > Soil > Wetlands > Permafrost | place: Sweden: Stordalen... | reverse complement strand
CAAATAGGGCTGTGGCCTTCGAATACAAAGGTCTGGACGGCAAAACCCTGAAGACCATAATCGCTTTCAACCACGAAAAGCCGGTCGAACTCAAATCTGATCGAGCCGTGTTCAAATTTATGATGGAGCCAAAGTCCGTGAAGGTCATCGACGCCGTCGTGGCAACCAACGATGGCGAGCCCCTGGCCGATCTTTTTGACTCTGACGAAATTGCCGATCGGGACAAGAAATACAGTTACGAAGCGCAGAAGTCAAAAGCGGATGCTGATTATTTGATCTGGCGCTCACATGGTGCCACCATATCCAGTGACAACTCCGACTTCAACCATCTTTTGGAGCGCAACTTCCGCGATCTATATATTTTGCGCCAACCGACACCCAAAGGCATGTGTCTGGCGGCTGGAATCCCCTGGTTCACGGTTGCATTCGGGCGCGATCAAGATATTACCGCGCACGAGACCTTGCCTCTTTTGCCGGAGATGACCAGAGACATTTTAGGCGTGCTGGCTGCCTACCAGGGCACCAAAGACGATGAGTATACGGAAGAACATCCCGGACGCATCATGCACGAGCTCAGGCTCGGAGAAATGGCTCGCTGTCGAGAGATTCCCTTCATTCCGTATTATGGAACTGTTGATGCCACGCCCCTGTGGCTGACCCTGTTAGATCAATATGTCGAGTGGACAGGTGACCTGGGCACGGCTAAGAAGTATTGGCCCAATGTTGAGAGCGCCCTGGCTTATTTAGACAAAGAGACGGCGGATTCGCATTACCTGACATATGGCAAGAAGACCGGTGGTGCTCTCAGCAATCAAGGCTGGAAAGATTCTGCCGATTCGATCATGTATTCCGATGGTCGGCTGGCAAAGCCGCCCATCGCCCTGATTGAGGTGCAGGCTTATCTGTATGATGCCTGGATGCGAACCGCTCATCTGGCGGCACTTCTGGATCATAAGGAAATGGCCGCCAGCCTCACTGCCAAAGCACAAGATTTGAAGACACGCGTGCAAAAAGACTATTGGATGCCCAAGCGCAATTATGCCTGCATCGCTCTCGATGGAGACGGCAAGCAATGCGATGCCAGTTCTTCTAACCCCGGGCACGGGCTGGTGACGGGAATTTTTTCCAAGGAGCAGGATGAACTGGTCGCTGATAAACTCAACAATCCTGAGATGTTCAGTGGTTGGGGCGTGAGAACACTCTCCGCCTTTGAGCGGTCCTTCAATCCTCTTAGCTATCACGACGGATCAGTCTGGCCGCACGACAATGCCATGGTCGTGGAAGGATTATGCGCTGTCGGTCGCAAGAAAGAAGCAGGCATCATATCTGGTGGCATATTCAAGGTCGGCTGCCTGCAACCAGATTATCGATTGCCGGAATTGTTTTGCGGCTTATCCAAAAACTACTCCGATCGCCCGGTCTGGTATCCGGTCTCCTGCTCTCCGCAAGCCTGGGCGGCAGGCAGCATGTTCCTCATGCTAGACAGCTTGCTTGGGCTCAAACCTGATGCGCTAAATCACACGCTGCACGTCGTCAACCCTTCACTACCGCCGTATCTCAATCAATTGACGATGAAGAATGTACGCATCGCCGACTCTGCGGTTGATCTCAAATTCACCAGGGATGGTGACAAAACAAAATGCGAGGTTCTGCGCAAAGGCGACGGCATCCAGGTCGTGGTGGAATAGAGAAAGATCAAGCGCGCCCACCTTCGCATTTTAATGGCATTTTAAGAACTCGCCCCTAGAGTCTCAATCACCGGAAGAGAGGGTGCGTTGTATGCCCTGACCGGTGGGTAATGGGCCTGAGGCTGATCCTGTCTTGGTTTGGGACTACTCCACTCAAAACAAGCTTCTTCGGCAAATGGAACAATTCAGAATTCAGAGAGTGGAGGATAGAAAGGCACCAAAAAGACATAACAGCTGGACTTCAGACGACCGAAGTGCAGTAACAGAAAAATAATCGGAAATCTAAACAGCACATTTGTCAATCGCATGTGGGTGATACTGTATACAGTGCGTCATCATCCGCGCAAGGCATGTGATACCGCATATGGTTGCTTGGTGGCCGATACTGTATATAGTGCGCACTGGCTCAAATTGAGTCTGGGTGCGCACTATATCATTGCAGCCTGCTCTAGGTTTTGGAAAATAATTTCTAGTTTTGTCCAGGAAATTGTCCAGAATTCTTTGCACCCGGATATAGGCAGGCAGCCCCCTTTATCGAAATTCCCTAACCAGGCATGAAGCCAATTCTTGGCTCTGTACGCAAGTTTCAACTATAGGGGAGTTCCTTACATCACTATCCTATGAGGCTATATTACAATGACCAAGAATTCTGGATTAGAAGATTGTGGTGCGCAAGCAACACGCTCAGCACAAAGCGATGAATTGTCTTCGAAACTACAAAGTGCCTGCCGCGAGCTGGCTGTGGGCGCCGTTGCTGCTGCCGGAACCGTTGCTGATGCCGCGGCTATAGCTAGCGGTGACCTCGAGACAAAAGGAATTCTTCCTTTTTTCAAAATCGACGACATCAATAAATATGAGAGTGCAAACTATTTAACCGATCAAAAAGGCGCTACTGATTTAGTTTTGGGGCTGCTCCGAAACAATCCAGATATGGTAGCAAAGGCGGCCGAATCGTTGCCAGACGGCAGTTATCCGATCGGCCAGTGGATTTCTATGGCAGAAAAAACCGGACTGATCAAAGTGGATCCTAAAGATGCTGAACTCGTCAACGGGCTGCAAGTGCTTACTAAGAATGGTGACCATTTTGACGTAACGCTTAAGAATCCGCTAGTGGAACAAACAGGCCAAAGCGGAGAAGTAGATCTTGCTCGTCACATATCGTTCGATCTGGTTCCAGGCGACAACCCGACCATTAATCACATCCGGGGAATTTCACACCCTGTTGCTCCTCTTGTATCCGTCGACCTGGATGCAGTGCGAGCAACCAAAAATTCGCAGGGCGGATATGACTATCAAGTACACACTCCTGGAGTTGGACTCGGTCCTTTTCATCTCGGCGCTGACTGGAAGCCGTTATAAGGACCGCTGAACGCGTTGAACGCGTTGAACGACCGGTGAACCACCGTTGAACGACCGTTGAAGGACCGTTGAACGGAGTCGCTTTCATCCCTGATCGGATCACTGATTTCACTTCAGGGATGAAAGAACTCCGCCTTTATTTTTGTTGGCACTGAGCCTAGAACCTGGCATCCAGGGTTGGTTTTGCGCAACGATAGCCGTATCTGCACCAATTCCTCCGGCGGCAGAGACAACGCCACCGAGTTCAATTGCTTCATTTTTTGCAGCGTCGTCAGCACCTTTTTGGTCACACCGGTGCCGATCAAATTCAACTCCTTAAGATTCCTGAGATTGGCAAGCTCAGGCACTCCTTCATCAGTGATGTCCGAATTGTTTGTCATCCTCAATTTACCCAGGGTTATAACTTTGCTCAGATTTTTCAGGGCCTCGTTGCTCAGTCTGGTCCTGGAAAGATCCAGATACTCGAGGTGCACCATCGGCACAAGGCAGGCAAGATCAGTGCCTTTAATGGAAAGGACGGCTGCATCCAGCGTCCTCAACGCTGTGAGCGAGCGCAGACTACTCAAACCGCGGGCGGTAATCATTGTCTCGCACAGATCCAGGTGCACAAGCTGCGGCATGCTGGCGATATATTGCGCCCCTTTGTCAGTAATGTCGGTATCTTTAAGCAAGAGCTCTTTCACCGATTTGAGTTTGGCTATGTCACGCAAACTTTGGTCGCTCAGATTGTCCACATTACGGCCGTCGATTGAGTAGATAACCTCCTGGTCAGCGCAATTAGCCAGTGGTGCCAGATCGGTCGCGCCTGTGTAGCTTATTCGCAGCATCAATCTAGTGCTGGCCGGGACCGTCACGTTTGCGCGGGCGTCTGCGTAGGGAACCAGTTCTGGTTGAGGGCTGGCAGGGTCAACAATCTTCAGGCGAAATAGTTTGCCCAGGGATCTATCAGCCGGAAAGCGCAAGACAGCTTGTTTTACGGCAGGCTGCGATTGAACCCGTTGCCCTGCAGCGGCGAAAAAGAGTGCCGCTACTACCAGTAGTGTCAGAAGGAATGCTCTTCTTTGAGGGAGTATTTGAAGAAGTATCCTCATTTCAGCCCAAAAACCTCGTCGTCTATGTTTTTCCCGTGGCTTTCTAGAACCCCCTGAACATGGCAATTTGGGTTGGTTTTGCGCAATGATACTTTTATCTGTGCCAATTCCTGCGGCGGCAAAGAGATAACCAAACTTGTTAAATGTCTCAATTTTTGCAGCGACGGCACGCATTTTATTGTGATGCCGGTGTTGGCCAAGTTCAGCCCCTGAAGATTCTTCAGATTGGCCAGCATGGAAACTCCTTCATCAGTGATGTCTGAATTCTTAGACACCTTCAATCTAATCAGCGAAGTGACTTTACCGATGTTTTTCATCGCATTGTTCGCCAGGCCGCTTCTGGGCACACTCAAATTTTCCAGGTGCACCATGGGTGGAAGACAGGCAAGGTCTGTGCCTTTGAGGGAAAGCATGTCCAGGTCTAACGTCTTCAATGCCGTCAGCGTACGCAACCTACTCAAACCTTTGGCAGTAACCATTGTCTTAGACAGGTCAAGGTGCAAAAGCTGCGGCATGGTGGCAATGTATTGCGCCCCTGTGTCGGTAATGTCGCCATCCTTGAGCAAGAGCTGCTTCACTGACTTCAGCTTGGCGATCTCTTGCAAACTTTGGTCGGTCAAGTTTTCCACATGACGCGCATCAATTGAGTAAATAACGTCCTGGTCAACGCAGTTAGCCAGTGGTGCCAGATCGGCTAGTCCATCGTAGCTGAGCTGCAGCATCAATTTAGTGTTGGCCGGCAGTTTCACTTGTCCGCGCGCTTGCCCGTAAAGTGTGCACTCGGGATTGTCGAAGCTAACAATCTTCAGGCGAAATAGTTTGCCCATCGATCTATCGTTGGGGAAGCGCAAGACAACTTCTTTTACAGGAGGTTGTGATTGAGCACGTTGCGATTGAGCACGCTGGGCCGCAGCGAAGGAAATGGCGAGCACTGCTGATAGCGCCAGGGGCAACGCCCTTCTTTGAAGCCTTAGAGATTTCATAGAGATTTCATCCCCTTCATTCGTTCATGATTGTCACCGCTTGAGGTTCACCTTCAGGGTTGAAAGAACTCAGCGTCTGTTTTCGAAAGAATCCCTTGCACCTGGCAGCCTGGGTGGCTCTTGTCCAACGATTTCTGGATCTGTGCCAGGTCTTGCGCCGGCAAAGACAACGCCACCTCCTTCAAGTTCGTCATTTTTTGCAGCGTTGCCACGCATTTCTTGGTTACACCGCAACCGACCAGGTTCAACTCCCGAAGATTCTTAAGATTGGCAAGCACAGACACTCCTTCATCCGTAATGTCCAAATTCTTGGACAACCTCAAGTTAACCAGAGTGCTCACTTTGCTCAAGTTTTTCATGGCGTTGTTACCCAGTCTGGTTCTGGCTAAATCCAAATTCTTGAGGTGGACCATGGGTACCAGGCAGGCAAGGTCTGTTCCTTTGATGGAAAGATCGCCCAGATCCAGTTTGTCCAATGCTGTCAGGGAGCGCAGACTATTCAATCCTTTGCTGGTAATCATCGTCTGACCAAGATTGAGGTGCACAAGCTGAGCCATGGTGCCTATAGACTGTGCCCCTTTGTCGGTTACTTCGGTGTCAGTCAACAAGAGCTCTTTCACTGATTTGAGTTTGGCAATGTCCGGCAAATTTTGGTCGCTCACATTGTCTACATGGGAGGCGTCAATTGAGTAGATAACATCTTGTTCAAGGCAATTAGCCAGTGGCTTCAGATCAAGGGCGCCCTGGTAGCTTATCTGCAGCATTAATTTGGTGCCGGCCGGCACTTTCACGTTTCCCTTGGCCTGTGTGAAATCAGAGATTCTTAGCTTGGGGGTGCCGGGGTTAACAGCCTTCAAAAGATACAGTTTACCCAGCGATCTATCACTCGGGAAGTGCAGCACGACTTGTTTTACCGCAGGTTGCGATTGAGTACGCTGGCCGCCGGCGAAGGAAATAGCAGCCATTATTGCTAGCGCTGCTAACACCGCGATCACCGACGGAGAATTGGTTCTTATTGCAGGTTGCAGCACTTAGTTTCGACCACTTTGAGGATTGTTTGCCATGCCCAAGTCAGTCACAGGCGGGTATCGCGCGTTGCAAGTATGCAGTATGCTCAGCAAGCCCACATCTCGAACATGTTTGTTTTGTTCCCATTTCAAACGTGATAACTTTTCCGATTTCTTATCTCTAACGTGCTAACAGTCCCATAAAGTGATAGCTTTTCCGATTTCTTATCTTTAACGTGCTAACAGCCCCATAAAGTGATAGCTTTTCCGATTTCTTATCTCTTCCATGACGTGCTAACAGCCCTATAGGAGATAGAGATTGCATTTTTTACCGTTCTTCATCTTCAACTACCACTCAGGTCGAAAAACTCAGCGCTCGGATTTCAAACAAGTTTAAGTGCCCACCAACGCCGGAGATCGAGCCTATCTAGCGAAAAAACTCTTCTTCCTTTTTCGGTGTCTTTCCTTGAATCTGGCAACCGGGGTTGGTTTTATGCAACGATTGCGCTATCTGAGCCACGTCTTGCGGCGGTAGAGATAGTTCCACCGACGTCAAACGGCTCAATTTCTGCAGCACCGGCAGACATTTTTTTGTCACGCCGGTCTCCCGCAAGCTCAACTCCTGAAGATTGTTCAGATTGGCAAGGTAAAAAACTCCTTCATCGGTGATGTCCGCATTCTTGGCCACTTTCAGTTGAACCAGCGATGTAAGTTTGCCTACGTTCTTCATTGCGTTATCTGCCAGTCCTGTGCGCCCTACCTCCAAATATTGGAGGTGGACCATGGGTACCAGGCAAGCCAGATCTGTGCCTTTGATACGGAGCAGATCTAATTCGAGCTTCTTCAATGCTGTCAGCGAGCGCAGACTATTCAGACCTTTGGCGGTAATCAGTGTCTCGTGTACATCCAGATCTAGAAGCTGCGGCATGGTGCCTATATACTCTGCGCCTTTATCTGTAATATCGGTATCAGTAAGCAAAAGCTGTTTCACCGATTTGAGTTTTGCTATGTCCTGCAAGCTCTTGTCGCTCAAACTTTCCACATGGCAGGCGTGAATTGTGTAAATAACGTCTTGGTCGGTGCATTTAGCCAGTGGTGCCAAATCGGCGGCGCCCTCGTAGCTTACTTTCAGCATCAATTTAGTGTTTGCCGGAAGTGTTACATTGCCGCGGGCCTCGGCGCACGGAGAGTCTTCTGCGGTGGGATTTTCCGGGCTAGCAATCTTGAGGCGATAGAGTTTGCCGAGCGATCTGTCGGGCGGGAAGTGCAAGACAACTTGTTTTGCAGGGTGTTGGCATTGAGCGGGCTGCCAGAGGGCGAAAAAGAGAATGACCGCTAATAGCGCCAGGGGAACTACTCTTTTTTGCAACTTTACCGATTTCATCTGCTCATCATTTTCCATTGCTACCACATGCGGTGCAGGCGCAAAAACGCCTGTCGGATGTGCAATCCTGGCGACAGACTATCAGTATATGCGAGAATAAATTCGTTATGTGGAAGGATTCCCTGAGATTCGTAGAGGCAATTACAGGCAGGCTGATTGGCCCAGCATTCCTGCAGGCTTTAGCGGCTTGGGCAGAAAGTTTGGCCGCCAAGCATCCTGCTCTCTACAACTGTGCCCTCGTCGGTTACGCTTTTTTGGGACCGTTTCTGATTTTCGCTCTCTTGTGGATGTTCCTTCTCATACCTGGAATTCTTGTCTGTCTCTTTCTCAACCAGGATTCTCTTACCAGGGCGCATTTTCATGAACAGATGTTTGCCCAGAGCGCGCTGCCGATAATATCCGTTGTCGCTGCCCTTGCCTTGATCACTGTTCTCAAGATTAGATCCCCGAAAGGCTTGCTCTTGCAGTCTTCCGATGTGCCCCTTTTGTTCCAATCGGCGCAAGCGGTGGGGGCTAATTTTGCCACCAGAATAGACAAAATCTGCCTCACAAATCAGTTCAACTGTGCAGTGGTGGCAGTGCCTAAATTCGCGCAAGAGCAGTACGTTTTGTATGTTGGTTTTCCCGTGTTGTGCTGCATGAGCATTGCTCAACTGGAATCGATTTTAGCCCACCAGGCAGGCCATCTTGTCGGCAAACACAGTCAGGCGCGCAGAATTGTCGACCACCAGCGCATCGCCTGGTTTACCATGATGCAAAAGTGGCGGCAGAAACTTCCCTATCTCTATATTTCATTCAGTGCGATCTTCTTCTGGTACTCGCCGATTTTTGCTGTGCTCTCGTTCGTCGAAGCGAAGCAAGAAGAGTGCGAAGCAGACGATAAGGCGCGCTCAACAACGGTCAAGGATGACTATGGCAATGCCCTGCTTTCATTTGCGATCAAATTGAACTTGTTTTCAAAAATCTTCGACAGGCTTTTGCAAGAAAAGAGCGTTGATACCACATACGGTGAAGAAAGGCTCTTCGCCAGAGCAGCGGAAATGGTGAGGCAGGCTAATTCCTACGAGATTGAGGAGGCCTGGGACGCGTTTCTGAGCGAGTCTGACGAGACGCTGACCAGCGATCACCCGGGTCTGATGATGAGACTGCAGCGCTTGCAGCTGATGCCTGTCGATCTCGATGCCTGGCACCATGACTGGGCCCTTATTTTGGATAATGAAGGTGATAAAGCCCTGACTCTTCTTGGAGATTACGCTGTAAAAGCGGAAGAGAAACTCTGCGCTGCCTTTGGCGATGCCAAAATGAGTCATGATGTTTCCAGGGATAACGAGCTTCTGGTGCGGGGCAACGCCCATTACCGGGCGCGCCGATATGAGCAGGCGTTGTCCGATTTTAATCAGGCGATCAAACTGAACCCTTCGTCACCAGAGCTCTATGTCAGTCGGTCCAGTGTCTATATCGAACTCAAACACTTAGATAAAGCGATCAAAGATTGCGATATGGCGCTGGCGCTAAAGCCGTCCAGCGCAGGCGCATATTCCAATCGCGCTTGTGTTCATCTGCTTTTGTCGCAGTGGGAAGAGGCTGTGAACGACGCTACGAACGCAATTTCAGTGAACGCAAAACACACGGCAGCCTACAGCTTTAGAGCCAGCGCTTACATCAATCTGGGTAAATCGGCGCCGGCGCTCGACGATTTGAACATCTCTTTGCAAAACAGCCCCGAGCAACCAATGGCTCTCTGGCAGCGGGCAGCGCTTTTACGCAAAGAGAAAAAGAACTTGCTTGCTCTGGAAGATCTCGTCCACTGTTTGCGACTCAATCCTGGCAGTATACAGGCTCTGAGCTTGAGGGCGAAGATCTTATTTGATCTCCACAGAGATGAGGAGGCACATATTGATCTGGATTTGCTGATTGAATTAGATACCGCCCATGGTGACGCGTTGATCACTCGCTGCTTCACTTTCTTGGAGCAAGACAAGCTGGAACCAGCCAGGAATGATTATGAGAACTCTCTGCCGCTGACGATTCTCGATCCCATTTCCAATTTGACCAGGTGTTATATTGCTTGTGTGCTGCGGCAGTGGATGCAAGCGGTGGAAGACGCTGAAGTGGCTTATGGACAAGGGTTGCGGCAATCATCGCTGCTCTCCAACTACGCTCGCGCGCTCTACGAATTAGGACGAAGTGAAGAAGCACTGCCCCTGGTGGAGGAGGCTCTGGCGGAGGAGACGCATCCGCGTTTTGTCGCTGTGCGAGCGCGTGTGATGCATGGACTGGGCAGAAACGACCTGGCCCTGGCGGATATCAACGCGGCAATAGAGCAAGAGCCGGCGGCGCCATTCTTCGCGGTGCGGGCGAAGATTTTGCGAGCGCTGGGACGAGGCAAAGAAGCACACGAGGATGAGACTCGCGACATTCCCGCGCCAAGGACTGCCCAAGCCTAGCTTAAACGGGAGGGAGGCAGTCCTGATGAGTTTTTCAAAAATATTGGTTGGGGTTACCAAATTTGGCAACCTTTGCAACCAATCGGAAAAAAGTTCAGAAGCCTGAGAAGCTTTATAGAGAAAGGATCTTGGGCTAGAGCGGGAAGGTCTTCATTTAGTCTTGGGGGTTACCAAATTTGGTAACCTCAACTTGGCACCGTTGGGGGCATTCCCAGGTCCGTTGCTTTGGACTGTGCCGCGGAATTTTTCCTTAGCCGTATTTGTCACATTGCCTAACCTTTGCTGAGGTCACATACTGAAAAAAATCCGCTAGTCCGGCGGAATCTGCAATCGCAACCGAAACTCCCAGAGGATGCTATGGCACCACCATTAGATAGTGGCACGGAAGTTCCTGCTTCATCAAGGCTAGCGCAGGTAAATGCTGCCATTCTTGGTGAACAAACGGGCCGCGTACTAGCAGACGACAGCATGCCAGAACGATTTAGACTTGTCTTGCCTAAAGAGACTGGACACGCGGACCCACTCCACACGGGCACACAGCCCGACGCACTCCATCCCGATCCGCTCCACCCGGACGCGCTCCACCCGGACGCGCTCCACCCGGACCCGCTCCACCCGCCCGATTTGGACCCGCAAAGATTTCTGGGCGATGGCAAATTCAAGTTGAATCCCGCGCCGTTTACTGAGAGCAGCCAGCCCTTTGCCGACCGAATAGGTGACAGAATTTTCTCGGGCTTTGGGCGGATAGAGTCAACAGGTTCGAAAAACCCATGGCGCTTAGATTATGTTGATCCAAGCCGTTGTAAAAGCCATGCCAAGTTCGGTTTGTGTTTCACGATGAAGCTGCCCTAGGAGCCTGCCTGCTTGCTACTTGCACCGCCATTCAAGGAAATGGGCTCAGCATCATTTTCGGCAATAAATTATTTTCGGCAATAAGTTAATCGCGAAAAAATATAAGGACTAATTGTAAAACGGCGCGGTGGCAACGATCCTGGTTGACTACTTCTTCCACATTTGAGTGACGTTGTCGTGAATGGAATTTATACGGCTGGTGGAATACCGTTTAGCCAGTTTTTCCAGGTCATCAATGCGCTGTGATTGCGAGGCTTTGTCCGGACCCGGAACCTTTTGCAAAATATGTCTGGTCCTATTGGGCCCAACGTGGTTGACCAGGTCGGCGATCACACCGACTCCTCTGAGGGCCGTCAGCTGAGATTCTTTCGCCAGTCCACAGGCAGATTGCACTTGTTCGTTTTGCATGCGCAGCTGCACGTAGCTGAAAGCGCTGAGCGATTCGATCAGCTCGTTCTTCAATTCACCTTGTGTGAAATCAGCATGCCTTACCCACTCCTCGTTTAACGCATTTTTGCTGTTCTTACCAAAGATAGTGTCGAACTTTTTTGCATCGGCATCATGAAAAGCTTTGATCAGGTCAGGTAGCTTGCCCTTCTTCTGATTCCACTGCATTTTGCCCGCCGAAACTCCGTTGCCGTTGTCGTTTGGTGTGAACGCTGTAAAGGAGAGCTTGCCCACCTCGTTCTTCTCGACCCAATCGCCAACCACAGATGTCTCGTAAGCAGAACAGCCATAAGTTGCGCGTGGAGACTCTTTCAAAACTGTCGTCTGAGCGGCTGGCGGAGCAGGCTTGCGCTCAGTGGCGGACTGGCTTTTCTCATGGTGCACCGGATGCCGGTTCGAGGGTTTGGCTGGTTCATTCTGTGCCATAACCGGATATTGGAAATAGAGATGCTCCCCGAAATGAACTGCGCGCTCTGTTGGGGTGGCCAGGTGATTGCGGCTGTAAGCGTCGGCAACGAGGGCGTCAAGCTGTGATTTTGTCGCCTCGTGCCCGGTGTGTTCCTCGATCAGTTTGGCACAGATGGTGGGAATGGACGTATCGCCCTGTTGCACTGTGTAGAAGATGAAACTCGAGGCATGTTTCTGCAACGCCGCATGATGGGCATCTTGAGCCGAGTCGTTGTTCTCGTAGGCAGAGGTCATATGGTAGCCGGGGCGAATCGATAGAAGCTGTAGCCAGAAGATAATCCAAAACCATCGCGATCTAAATGGGGTAAATACGCAGATTGAGACAAGCGGGAGGTTCCCACTCATCTCAACCTGAAGCGTTTAGATCAGCGCAGCGTGCTCAATCGACAACCTTGCCGTTGCGCACGATCCGGATCAACCGAAGATGAAGCTGAGTCCGGCGATGATGCCGGCGATGATGCCGGCGGCAATGACGACTGCGATAGCCACGACGATGCTCAAGACGGCCAACAGAACGATCATCAACAGCATCATGGGCAGCCAGACTGGCGATGTGAGCACCAGAAGAAGAATGAGAACGAGCTGCAGTAGTCCGTATCCGGAATGTCTATGCATAGAGATTTCTCCCTGGGTTGGACTGAAGCCGTCGCAACGGCAATAAGCGATAGGGGCGAATTTTGATGCCAACATGGATTGTCCTTGATTGGATTGGCTATGGATTGGCTTTGGCTGTCTTCGCCCGTACCTGAGCCAGTTTCTCCGCCACCTGTTGCGGTGTTTCTTGGACCCAGTGGTTGTAATCGTGTACGGTAATCTCGGTGTGAGCCGCATTCACCGTGATCCCTTGAACTGGTTGGTAGAAGGCCATCACTTCGTTGGCAT
>Ga0182024_10019253_pt1 | contig 12609 bp, 10 predicted proteins | sample P32metaG_FD_120480 | JGI IMG/M metagenome (GOLD analysis project Ga0182024, IMG submission 120480) | Permafrost microbial communities from Stordalen Mire, Sweden - P3-2 metaG (Illumina Assembly) | ecosystem: Environmental > Terrestrial > Soil > Wetlands > Permafrost | place: Sweden: Stordalen... | reverse complement strand
ATGCAATCGCGCTTCTATCTATTCCTCGCAGTCGGCAAGCTTCTTTTCGGGCGGCACGCAACTTCTGAGCCGATGAATTTCGCCGTCGGAATGGTTGGCGCGCAACCTGAGGTTGTACAGGAACCTCCTTCGCTCAAGAACCTGCAATTCGATTTTTGATCGCCGGGCATTCGTCCTTCTCTCGCTCGATCTCTACTCCTCTCTCATCCGACTCTGAGGCTGCGAGGCCGCCTCTCATTACCGTTGAGGCTGTCGAGCAGCCGAACTCGAAACAGGTATGGGGGCGGTCAGCAGAAATCGTGACGGGCGAAGCACGGCGCGGTTTGTGGGGCGGTGTGGGCGGTGGCTTCCGGGAAGGCTGAATCGTCGGAGCGTGCGAAGCGATTCTGTCTTCGTGGCGTGTCTCCTGGTCGGTGGGAAAAAGTCTTCGATGTTTGGAGTGTAGCGGAGTCGCGGGCCAGAGGGGACGGAGAGGAACGGAAAAGGGCGAAGTCTTTGCGCGGATTGCAATGGGGCAGATTCTGTGATATTAGACGCCGTATTGTATGATCACTGCGAACGAAACCGAAAGCATATACACCCGTATTGAGAAGGATGCATTTCTATGGTTGGAACAGGCCGAAGGTTCCCTCATGTCGGCAGACGTTATTTTCAGGGCGCTCGCAGAAGTTTTGCCGACGTCTCAGACGATTCCAGGCATCCGTGAAAAGAAACTCGCTTACATCCATTCGTATATGCTCTTGACCGCTATTGCGTTTGAAAGCGTTCTCAAAGGTCTCGCAGTCGCGCAGAAAAAGGATTGGCGTTTGTTTAGAGACGAAGGAGGTCATGGCATTTCTAATTACGCGGAGAAAATAACTAAAACCAAACTTTCCGACACTGAGTCCAAGTTATTAAAGCGTCTCCAAGAATACCTTGTGTGGGTCGGTCGTTATGTCATCCCGATGAGGTCTAGTCGCTACGCCAGCGCTGTTCAAGAAAAGCTTCGCAGCTTCCGCGTAGAGGACCAGACTATCGCTGTTGCTCTATTCGAGCGGCTAAAACAGGAACTTTGCGACAATGCATGACAAAAGGCTTAAGAACGCGCCGGAGAATTTACCGAGAGTTACGGCAACTTAGTATTTCCGCGGCCGCGTTACTAAAGTTCTAAACCAAGAGTCGGTGCTGCTCGTCGACCTATAAATACGATACGAACGCTTTCGGCACCGGGTCTGAGAGTTCATTCGATTGATCCACTGTTTGCATTCGCTTTTGTATTCCATTGAAAGCCAATCTCTTGCAGCCTCTTGATCCGGTCTGCCGACATTTGCTGTCTGGAGTAAAACCTGCGTTGGCTGTTCACCCACGTTGCCAGTTGCCGATTGTGTTCATAGCGTTGGGGAACGCGGCAGTCGCCATGCTTTTTCTTGTAAACGTGTAAGGCTTCAAACATCTCGTCCCACTTGGTCCTATTCGGGTTCCATTCAAAGCCCAGCTGTTCCAGATTCTTAACCCGCTCCACGGAGAGTTGTTGTTCGGAGTAAACCTTTCGTTGCTGTTTGACCCACTTCGCTAACTGTGGGTTAGACTTGTAGGTTCGGGGGACTCGGCATTCGCCGTGTTCTTTCTTGTATGCTTTTAAGGCCTCGAACATCTGCTGCCAGCTAGCCTCGCGGGGGTCCCACGGAAAACAAATCTCCTCCAGGTTTCTGATCCGTTCCGCAGAGAGTTGCTTTTTCGAGTAGAAAGTTCGTTGCGTCCTTGTCCAACTAGCTAATGTAGGATTTAATTTGAAATTCTCGGGAACGCGACAGTTGCCATGTTCCTGCTTGTATGCCTTTAAGTCGAAAAACATGCGCTGCCACTCCGCATCAATAGGTTCCCATTCAAATCCCATTTCTTCCAGTCTCTTGACTCGGACTGCGGAAAGTTGCTGTTTGAAGTAAAAATTTCTTTGGGTTGCTACCCACGTTGCTAATTGCGGATTCGGTTTGTAACGTAAGCGAACGCGGCAGTGGCCATGCTTTTGCTTGTAGGTCTTTAATGCGGCGAACATCTGCTGCCACCCAGCCTCGTGGGGGTTCCACTCGAAACCAATCTCTTCCAGATTCTTGATCCTTTCTGCGGAGAGTTGGTGTGTGGAGTAAATGACTCGTTGCTTCACCGACCACCTTGCTAATTGCGGGTTGTAGGATTCGGCAACGCGGCAGTCGCCATGCTCTTGCTTGTAGTCCTTTAGCGCTGCAAACATGAGTTGCCAGTAAGCCTCAATCGAATCCCACTCAAATCCCAGTTTTTCGAGTCTCTTGATCCGGTCTATGGATAATCGCTTCGAGGAGTAAAAGTTTCTTTGGTTTCTCACCCAGTTTGCTAATTGCTGGTTTGGTTTGTAAGATGACGGAATACGGCAGTGGCCGTGGCTTCCCTTGAAGGCTTTGAGTTGCCCGAAGCGTTCATCCCAATTATCACCTATCGCCTCGATGCACGCTGTGGTGATCGACTCGCGAAGAATCTCCAGTGAAATCTGCGGTCCCAGAATTTCCGTCCTTTCGCGAAAGCGGGTGTCGTCAAAGCCCTTGGTGTGGCCGCGTTCCTCGCGCATCTGCCGGATGGTTTCAGCGAGCATGTCATCCTGTTCCTGCATGGCTTGCAGGACATTCCAGACCTCATCGAACTCAGTGCGGGCGAGGGCTTCCTCGACGGATTCTCCTTTCGCCTGCTCGACGAAAAGCGGGACAAGGACGTAGCCGGTGGTTTTGTGGGGCACTTTGCGCATGGCGCGTCCGGTCGCCTGGACGATGTCCACGCGACTGCGCTTTGGCGTGAGAAAGGCGACCATGTCCACTGCGGGGACATCCACACCTTCCGTCAAGCATTTGGCATTGGAGATCACCGCTTTCGAGGCTGCGCGGAACTCGGTCATTATGTTTTCGCGTTCGGAGGTCGGCATGGCGCCGTTGACGTGGAAAGCATTGAATCCGTGAAGGTGGTTTGCAATTCCTTGTGACCCGTCGCTGGTGAATGCAGCGGCGCTCGCAATGGAGCGATGGAAGGTAAAGATTTTGCTAACACCATGTTTCTCGACAGCAGCCTGGAGCGCGATTTGGTTGGCGACTTGGCGCGCTTTGATAGCATCGCCTTTTACAATTACTTCGCCATAACGAAGCATGTGGTCCGTAACCATTTCGGAGGTCACCACGGAGATAATGACTTTGTAGCCGCAAATAACGCGGCGCTCGGCGGCTTGGGCGAAGGTGAGCTTGTGTGCGACCGGACCATAGACAGTCGGCACATCCATGGAATAGACCAGTCGGGCATCGCCTTCTTTGTCGCGCTTGCGCACGTCATAATGGCGCGGTGTTGCGGTAAGAAATAGACGTTTTTTAATCGGAAGATTTTTGTCCGTGAGCGCAAATCCGAAATGGACGCCTTCGCGTCCGGCGGTCTTGTGGGCTTCGTCGAATATGGCGAGGTCGAACGCATCTGCTCGCTTCATTCCAGCGGCGACGACATGCGCCGATTGGTAAGTAGTGAAGACGAGCTTTACTCCGTGGTAGGTGGTTACGAGAAATTCGCGAACATGGCGGCTGTCGGTGGTGACGGGAAAATCCAGGTCACTTGAACGCAAGATGATCTCGTCCGTGTCTGGCTTGACGGAAGGGTCTGAGCAAACGCACAGATGAGCGAACGAGAGCCAGGAAGTCTCCCTCGCCCACTCGTGCAATGTCTGCCGGAGGAGGGCAAGGGAGGGAACGAGGATGAGTATCTTTCGCGCCTCGATGCGCTCCGCAACCCACAAAGCCACCAGCGTCTTGCCTGTGCCGCATGCCATGAGGGCGGTGGCGCGGTCGTTCTGGCGCAAAGCTGGGAGAATTTCATCGAGGGCTTTCGCTTGATGAGGAAGAGGCGTCTTAGGTGTGCGCTCTATCCTCGCGCCTTCGAGCCAGGCGCGAATCGCCACGAAGTCTGCCGTTTGGAGCCGGTCAAGGTCGTTGCCAGTGACCGCATAGAAGCCGGTTCGCTCCTTAACCACGTCGGCAAATCGGTCGCAGTTCGTGAACAGGACGCGGTGGTCTACCCGATCTGCCAGACCGATGAAAGTAGAGAGCTCGTCCCATGTCAGCGAGGGGCGGCCTGAGCGGAATTTCGCCTGGTAGGCGTGGTATTCGCCGAGTTCCGTTTCAAACACCCCGTCAACGCCTTTGTCGCCAAGGGTCAAGGCCAGCCGCTTGCGTAGCGAATGCGGCACACTCTTTCCAGGCCAGACTCGCTTCGCTTTTTGGATGGCCAGCGTGGCCAGATACGCCTCGGCGAATATCTCAAAGGCTTCGCCGCGTTCAAGCGTAGTTGGGAGATTCGTGATGCGCTGTTCCAGTTCGGGGAAACTGGTCAAGCCATCGAAAAGGCCGTGGTGCAAGTATGACTGTGTTCTCGGATGCGTTGGAACTCCCATGGCGGGGTGACCGGAGATTCCCATATTTCACCCCGTTAGAAAAGGCCGCACTGATGACGACGGCGACGCTAACGGAAAGCGTTGTGAAAAAGGTAAGCCAAAAAGGTAAGTCCCCCGAAAAATTTGGGGTGATTTCTGAGGAGTCAGGCTGAAATCAAAAATGCTACAAGTCGCTCGCAGACAGGCAAATGAGGACTCGGTAAAACTCGTGACGATTCTAGCAAAAATCGCCTTTTGGAATTAGCAAAGCGTTGCTTTCGACCTCTCAGCCACCTCACCAAAGTGCTTGTTATGTGGGACTTATGACACGCCGCCGCCCCTTCCTTTTTTCGGCTGGTAAGCCGGAAAGTCGGTCGGGGGCGCGACCCGTCACCAGTCACCGCATTTTCTTCGCGCGGATTGCTGCCCACGGCAAGTAAATTAAGCGGTCCCCGGGTTTGCGATACCGGTGGTGGGTATGGCCACTCAGCGGAAGCGGAAATTGCTGGGTGAAGGATCGAGCATGTAGATGCCTGACTCTTCCAACTCGCCGAGAATCGCCTGCGCCTCCGGCCAATCTTCCCCAAACTGCTCCTCATTCTTCCGATTCCAATCCTCCCACATCTCGTCTGAAAAACGTGGCGGGAAATCAAGCCAGGATCCGGCGAAATCCAGCGCGAACGGCGGAGTCACTACCGCTATTTCCAGGGCGAGCAAATCGTCGTCCCACCGAAGCAATTACGGCACGTGGAAGCCGCGCACCTCACCCGAGCCGTTCGCCAATGGTGCAACCGTGTGCCTTGGCGAAAGCTTCGGCCCGTTCCAACAATTCTTCCTCATCCATGCTCAATTCCTTTGCTCACAACGGGTGATCGAGTCATGTGGCGATGCAGTTGCTCGTGAATGGCTCCTCGCTTCCCATCGCGCAGATGGGACCGGATTTTCTGCTCCTCGACAAGCCCATCGATCATCCTCCGTGTGAAGCCACCATCGTCTTCTCCGTGGACGGCAGCGAACGCCGCTGGCCGGTGCGCCTTACCGATGGTCTTGCCATGGGGCGCGAGCGGGTGGCGATTGCCACGGTATAGCCTTCGGCGCGGAAAAACAAAACGAGAGGAAAAGTGCCGTTTGTTCGGCGTCTGGGGGGACGTCCGCTTCCCATTCGCAATTCAGGTTCGTCTCCACCCGAATCCTGCGGCGGAAGAAGGCATGCCTCGCCGGGCAGTTGAACATCAACGACAATGATGGCTTCAAGGCGCTCTATGGCGCCCACAGGTGGCACTTCATCGGGCCAGCACTCCGCGAAATCACCTTGCCGAAGGACGACTACAAGATACGGGTCAAGGAAAAGCTGATTTGGGATGGTCTCAGGTCTTGGGAGTATAGCCAGGCCATTCTCAATTTCTCGGGATCATTAGGGAAACGCTGATTAAAAGCCGTGATTCAGATAAGGAATCGTCGCCGCGCTAACACGAACGCCAAGTACTTACGTAAGCCACCCCTTCTAATTACGAATTACTTTTCCAATGTGCAAGCCAGGTAATATTAAGTCCGGATAATACTTGGTATCACGGTCGCGGCATCCCAGGGCACCCACACGATAACTCCATGTCGGCGGGAGACATAAGAATATATATTAAAGCTGGTTCCCGCAATCACCCTTATAATAACCGGCGCGGTTCACTGGTGGGCGCGGTCTTGCATTTGACTTATTATCACGGCAACAAAGACGCCTTTGAGTTATCTTTCCAACAAACGGCTCTAAAGCTGCTGCTAAATGATTCACTTATGACGAATATGCACTTTTCCTCCCTAGAAATACTTGAGGAGCGAATTGCTCCCGCCGGCCTGATAACAACTACTTTCTTGCACGGCGTGCTCACGGTAAACGGTGCCGATGGAGCAAGCCACAACGTCAATATCGTCAAAACAGGTCCCCTTACCTTTAGTGTCGAGGGCAATTCCACCAATATCAATACCGTCGGCCAGGCTTCGATAAACTACCGCGGCCCCCTCATCAGCATTGATCTCGAAGGAGGTTCCGGAAACGACACCTTCGTACTGACCAACCTAAGTCCCCTCAGGAGCCTGGTCTTCAACGGCAACGGCGGTACCGATTCACTTAGCGCCTCAAATTTCGTAAACTCTGTTGGCGGCTATGTTGACATTTCCTTCGCCTCGGGTTCCGGATCGGTCGCTTTCTCCGGAAGCAAGACTGACGTTGCCAGGTATCTGGATATTGACCTTGGCGCCGGCGGTACGATTGATTTTGGCGCCATCACCACCATAGTTAATGGGAACGTGGCACTTACCGGAGCCGGCGGCAGCGACTCCGTTTCATTTCCCGGCGCCACCACACTCCTTAGATCCGGCCTCACCTTCACAGGCGGCACTGGCAATGATTCATTCAGTTCCACAGGGAAATCCTTCGCTGTGCTCGGGGCCTCCAATCTTGCCGGCGGACCAGATACCAATACGTTTGACTTTGCGGCCACCGCCAGCCGATTCGGCTCGGTGGTGCAACCGGCCCTGACTCTAAACCTCGGATCAGGCCCCGGAACCGTTACCTTCACAGGAACCTCCGACCTCATTGTTGGCAATATGGCAATCACCGCGGGGGCCGGCGGCGGAACGGCGCAACTCAACTCCGGGGTCACCACAGTTACCGGAAGCGTTCAGCTAACGGGAGGCCCCGGAAATGATACATTGGCATTTAGCGGCCGTACCAGCATCGGAAAATCTCTTTCATTTACTGGCAATGGCGGAAGCGACGCACTGACGGCGACGGGAACTCTATTTTCCGTTAAAGGCGCCACCACCGTCGACGGTTCAGAGGGAACCAATGCATTTAATCTGGACGTGGCCGGCCTTTCTCTGGCTGCCCTCAGTTTCACCGGCGGTCCGCAAAACGACACCGTCAGCATAATCGCCAATGGCACCATTACCGGCAACACTTCACTCAATCTGGGAATTGATGGCACCGGGCCCTCCGCCGTAACCCTTCAAAGTTACACCCCCGTCGCAAACGGGCTTAGATTGGGAGGCACTTTGAACATCAGCATGACCGGCGCGACCGTCGATGCCCTTACGCTTGCCAATATCGAGATCGCGAAGGGTCTTGTCGCTCAAACTGGCGATAACGTGAGCACCATCAATATTTCGGGCCTCAATACTCCGGCTGACTTCAATTTGAACTCCGGCGACGGCGCCGATAACGTGAACATCAGTAACATCAGGACTCTCGACTTCACTTTAAACAATGGAAGCGGCGCCGATAACGTAAATATCGATAACTTCCATGTCCGGGACTTCAACGTAAATACCGGGATCGGCGCCGATGTGTTGAGCATCGAGACCAATTCCTCTTACGCCGGCGCCTCCCAGGTCCTTGGCACGACAAACATTCAGACCGGGATCGGCGCCGATAACATCCTCATTGGCAACGCCAGCACTCCGGCGGATACCAAAGTCTTTTTCATGGGCCCGGTCACTGTCGATGGCGGCCCCGGCGCGAACACGATAAACGATATTGTGGCGTGCAACTACTTTAAGGATACCCCGACAATTATCGCATCGGGCGGCGGCACCTTTACCCCCGCCGCGTAGTCTGACCAAAAAAAAACGGCCCGTCAGGAGCCGTGGCGTGCGCTTTCGGTCGCATTGAATTACTACCGCTCAAGCACAGCGGGCCTGCCTGCACTTACTACCTGACTAAGTACCTGGACAAAGCTTTCGGCACTGAGAAAACGGACGGGGAAGAAAAATGCCGTCTGTTCGGGATCTGGGGCGGCGTCCGTTTCGTCCATCCGGAATTTCGTCTCCTTCCGCATCCCGCGGCGGAAAAAGGCATGGCTCGCCGGGCAGTTGAACATCAACGACAATGACAGTTATTGGAATTTCTTTGCGTAGCCCAATTTGTAGCGAAGATCGCGGGGGCGGTCTCGGATGAATTTAGCGGGGACGCCGCCGACGAGGGTGTAGGGGGCGACGTCTTTTGTGACGACCGCGCCGGAGGCGATGACGGCGCCCTCCCCTACGGTGACACGGGGAAGGATCGTGACACGGGAGCCGATGCAGACGAAATCGTGGATGACCACGGGGCCGCCGATCTCCGCGAAGTGGGGATCGTCTATGTCGTGCTCGCGAGTGTAGATGCGGAGCTCCGCGGCGGTGCAGACGCAGGCGCCGATAGTGATCCCATCGCGGGCATCGAAGAAGGCGTCATTGCCAAGCGTCGTGTCGGGGCCGACGCAAAGGCCCTCTGGGTGGAAGAAGCGGGCGCGCCAGTGGATGGAACTCGAGGGATCGAGCCGGACGCCGGCGTGCCGATAGAAAAAATTGCGGATGCGATGGGAGGGGACGTAGCCAAGAGTGGTGAGGAGGTAGAGCCGGAGATCGCAGTAAATCTCATTCAGGAACCAGCGGCGGGCGACCCGCAAGGGGGTGAAGCGCTTGGCCAGACGGAACCACATGGGCCTGCCTTCCATTTTGCTGGTGTTTGGCATTTCAAGGTCCATCGGTGGAAGGGTGAGACGGCGGGGCTATCGCGAATGCTGGATCGCCCGCCCCGGTCCGGTGTCGCGCCGGGTTCGCCTTCAATTGCCGTTGTTCATCAGGATGGGGAGGATTGTATCATACGGTGTTTGCTTCCCCATGCTCTGATTTTTGTAGGAGCAATTAGTACGTGGGAGAGTTGCGCTGCCAGATCAGCGGCTACATAATTTCTTAAACTGCTCTAATGCCCATCCCCCCGGTGCCCCCAAGTTCTCTAGTTTCATTTATGCTTCCGAACCGAAAGCTGCTTGTCGGCACTATCGTCCTCGCCGCGGTCGGGGTGTTGATATGGATTTCCGGGCGGGAGATCCCCTATCGCATTGAGCTCGGGCGCCGGCATCATCAGATCGGCCAGCTTTGGACCTTCTGCACTCTCTACTATTGCCCCGGACATGGCGGCCATTTCCCACGGGACCTTGATGAGCTAAGACGCCTGCCCGAGTACGGACTCGCCTCCGATTACTGGAATCGCGCCCTTTCCGAGATCGAACTCACTGCTCCAGGCGCCAGCCGGGATGATCAGAGTGGCGGAGACGTCGTCGTTTTCCGGGAACGAAACGCCGATTCGCGGGGGATCAGGGCGTGGCATGAGGTCTCTGGCGCCTATGGGTTCACCCAAGAGAATGGCACCGCCGCAACCGACCATCCAGACTCGAGGCCCGCCCGTCCGATCTATATCGGCGGCTAGCAGCATCGCATTAAATTTCCATCTCTTCCTTGGAGCCCGGGCGCTAATCGATTATGCCTCAATCCGTGGTAAAGAAAACAGCCCATGAACGTCCCTGAACACCTCCAATACACCGAAACCCACGAATGGCTCCGCCTCGACGGCGACACCGCCACCGTCGGCATCACCGATCACGCCCAGGCAGAGCTCACCGACATCGTTTACGTCGAGTTGCCCAAAGTCGGCGCCGCCCTCACCGCCCGTCAGCCCGCCGCCGTCGTCGAATCCGTCAAAGCAGCCAGCGACATCTACGCCCCCATCGATGGCGCCGTCGTCGAGGTAAACCCCGCCCTCGAATCCGACCCCGGCCTCGTCAATCGCGACCCATTTGGCGACGGCTGGCTCTTCCGGATCAAAGTCGAGGCCGGCGAGGAAATCGAAACCCTCAAGGAAGCCGCCCAATACCGCGAACTCATCGCCGCCAGCGGCAAATACGACGTGTAGCGATAGACGGCGTCCGTTGTGTAGCGCCGGCATCAGCCGGACACTACACAACCCATGCCACCTATTCTCAAAGTCCAACCGGTTAAGTTACGCCTTCGCCGCCCCAAGCCTTCACTCCCTTGCGTCCTTTGCCCCTTTGCGTACCCCTCCGCCCTACGTGTATGCGCCCCCATTGCCTGACCGCCCTCCCCTCTTTCATAATTCAAATTTCTTAGCATCACCCCCCCTCTTTTTCACCTCTTCTTACCAGAAAATAGTTCTCCCAAAAAAATAGTCACAAAACCATTGACACCACAGTGCGCGCCGAAACTGGTCACACCAAAAAAAGTCAACAGAAAAGATTTCATTAGGTACCGCACAGTCCGATCTGCTCTGGATGGATATATGACCCATCCATTCCCTCGCAGAAATATATCCCTCCGCGCCAGCCTCCACGGCTTCAGGCCCGCCCTCGATCTCATCGACACCCGCTTGAAGCGCTCCCTCCCCCTCTTCATCCTTCAACCTTCATCCTTTCCCCCCATGCGCACCGCCCCATGATTCCGACCCGCTCCACTCCCTCTTAACCGAGGACCAACCCGAACCCTCAACTCCATCCCCAACGCCAGAAAATTTAACCCACCTAAATCAAACTTAAGGTAAATTAAGCTAAATTAGGCCGGTTTTTTATAGCATTCTAAATAAATGCGTAGCCACAATGCAGTCCCGCAGGGACGGCCAGAAAAGGCAGGGGCTTCAGCCCCTGCTAGTTCGCCATCACGAGCAGAGTCCCGAAGGGACGACAGAACCGCGACGGTTTAAGGGCCAATCAAGCCCAATCAAGCCTGATCAAGGCAAATCAACCCCCCCCCACTCCCACCGGTGATCGACCACCCCGCCACTCTCGACACATTCCCGCGCAGGCACATCGGCCCCGGCGCGGAAGAGCGCGCCGCCATGCTCCGCGAGCTCGGTTTCGCCTCCATGTCAGATTTGATCGACGGCGCCGTCCCCGCATCGATCCGCCTCCAGAATCCGCTCGACCTCCCCGAGCCGAAAGGCGAACGCCAGGCCCTCGCCGAGTTAAGAGAAATCGCCGCCCGCAACCAGGTTCTCCGCAGCCTCATCGGCGCCGGTTATTCCAGCTCCGTCACCCCTCCCGTCATCCAGCGCAATATTCTCGAAAACCCCGGCTGGTACACCGCATACACTCCCTACCAGGCAGAAATCGCCCAGGGCCGTCTAGAAGCGCTCCTTAACTTCCAGACGATGATCACCGACCTCACCGGGCTCGATATCGCAAACGCCTCCCTCCTCGATGAAGCCACCGCCGCCGCCGAAGCCATGGCCGTCTGCTTCGCCGCGCGAAAAAACACCCATACCACCTTCTTTGTCTCGGATTCGTGCCACCCCCAAACCATCGCAGTCCTCAGGACCCGCGCCACCCCCCTCGGCATCTCCATCACCGTCGCCGACGAGCGCGAGACCGATTTCGCTCCAACCCCGGTCTTCGGCGCCCTCCTCCAGTACCCCGCCACCGATGGCGAGATTCGCCCCTACGATTCCATCGTCCAGTCCCTCCACTCCACTGGCGCGTTGGCCGTAGTCGCCGCCGATATCCTCGCCCTCACCCTACTCCGGCCACCCGGCGAGTGGGGCGCCGATATCGCCGTCGGCTCCAGCCAGCGCTTCGGTGTCCCGCTCGGCTTCGGCGGTCCCCACGCCGCTTATTTCGCCACACGCGACAGCCTCAAGCGCCACATGCCCGGCCGCCTCGTCGGCGTCTCTCATGACGCCGACGGCACTCCGGGCTACCGCCTCGCCCTGCAAACCCGCGAGCAGCACATCCGCCGGGAGAAAGCCACCAGCAACATCTGCACCGCCCAGGTCCTCCTCGCCGTCATGGCCTCCATGTACGCCGTCTATCATGGCCCCGATGGCCTCCGCGCTATCGCCCGCCGCATCCATTTCCAGGCCCAGCAGCTCCAGCGCGAACTCGCCCGCCTCGGCCGCAAAGTCTCCTCCACTCCCCTCTTCGACACCGTCCGCGTAAAGGTGGAGGACTCTGCCGCCATCCTCGACGCCGCCCTCAATCAAGGCCTCAACCTGCGCGCCGTAGACCCCCACACAATCTGCATTTCCCTAGACGAAACCACCGACGACCTGACCCCCATCCTCCGCGCCTTCAGCCCCGATTACGCGGAGCCATCCGTCCCATCCGGCTCATACGTCCCATTCGCCCCATCCCTCGCCCGCGCCACCCCCTTCCTCACCCACCCCGTCTTCAACACCTGCCACACCGAGACAGAAATGCTCCGCTACATCCGGAGCCTCGAGGCCAAAGACCTCTCCCTCACCCACTCCATGATCCCGCTCGGCTCATGCACCATGAAGCTGAACGCCACCTCGGAGATGTTCCCGGTCTCCTGGCCGGAGATCGGCGCCCTCCACCCCTTTTCTCCAGCGGCCCAGACCCTCGGCTACGCCCGCATCT